>RCUH01000404.1_pt1 | contig 46516 bp, 48 predicted proteins | sample 2166191 | NCBI WGS metagenome assembly RCUH01 (sample SAMN09932848, study PRJNA488358) | compost metagenome | feature: garden; material: soil; isolation source: compost soil in an enriched community after 214 h of incubation | place: Germany: Experimental Botanical Garden Goettingen | collected... | reverse complement strand
CTTATAGACTGTACCAGCTTCAACAATGTATTTTCAGGGAAATACGAAAATCTCTTTTCTGCTGAACACACCAAAGGAGCGCGTCCCAGTACCCTCGGCAAGTATCAAAAAGGACAGTCTAGGAAAGCAGTAGATAGGGGAGGAGAAAAAGGAGAATCTTTACCTCCAAGAAAAAGACCTCCAAATTGGAAAGGCCCTTGGCCTCCAAAAAAATAATTATTTAATATGGCAAAAGGAGATAGATTATATTTTCAAGCTCTCGCCGAAGCGAGCAAAAATACCGAATTGGGCGATTCAAGTGCGCTTGAATTATTAAAAAAAGCAATAGATAAGAATAATAGTAAAGCGCAGTATGCATTGGCTACATGGTATCTATATGGGAAAACTGTCAAAAAAGATTATACGAGAGCCGTCGAACTATTGATGAACTCCTCTCTTCAGAATAATGAAATGGCCTGTTTCGATTTAGCAGTTTGTTATGAAAACGGTTTTGGAGTAAAAAAGAACACGAAAAAGGCTTTCTTATTTTATTCTAAAGCTGTTTTACTTGGTGAGAAGCAATCTATTTACGAGGTTGGAAGATGCTATTATTATGGTATTGGGGTTAATAAAAACTTGGAACTGGCTAAGGTATATCTTGATATAGCAAATATGTATGGAATAGAAACGTAACTAGTTTTAACTTAAACTTTCTAAAGCCATTGTATGGACCAACGATAGTTACAATAGATATTCCAATTCCAAAATATTATTTTTTTAACGGTAAAAACGTTTTCTACACAAATGTGTAAAATTTGATATTTTGAATAAAAAAATAAAGGTATTTATTTACATTTAATTACTGACAATTAGCCATTTAATGAATACCAATTGTCACCTGTTATGTGTTTTATTTTATGAATAGGTTGGGGCTATTAAGATCTTCTTAGTTGAATATGTAATACGATATTATGCTAACGTAGACTTAGTTCCGCATTTATGATTGTTCACAGATACCTTTAACTGCTAATATTCCTTGATTAAATTTTTCCGGTATATCTCATGGAATTATCGGAAATATTGGCTATTTCATAACAGAATCAATATATGGAAACTCAATACTATTCAGCATTCTATAATTGATAAATATAGATTTAAATTCTTGAGACAGGGAATGAAAGATGATGTTGGTCTATTTAAAAAGTATAATTGGTTTTATAAAGTTAATAAATAATTATGTTCAATATCTTTAAAAAAACACATAGAAAATTAAAAAGCTGGGAAAAAATAACCTTGGAACAGGTATTTAAACTATTGGAAAATGGTTATCAACATTATATTGCTCAATTGGATTTTATAGATGAAGTAGGTATTAATCGATCTGACATTCCCAATTTGATTAATTGCATGTACTCTGTTGCATTTTATAAAGAATTCGAAAATGAGTTAGTAGAAAATTTTAAAGTTGAAGGATTGGTAATAGGAGACTTAGGTAAAAATCGTAATATAGAGGTAATCCTATATTTCGCTGATGATATATTTTTGGGATACTCCACTGACCTACAGGAGGGCTCGTTTCAATTTGATGATCAAAAAATCAATATTTCTCAAGTAAAGAAAAAGTTATGGGGTAATGAGGGAAACTCAATTGTAAAAAATATCTTAACAGCAAAAGAACTAAAATTAGTCAATCTTGGTGATATCTATATATCTAATATTAATGGAAAAGATTATTATCATTTGAAAGAGCTTGAAGATGGTGATTTTTTAGGGTTTGACCAAGATGGTGTTTTTTTTAAACTCACACATGATCCATTTTACATACAAAAGATTGATAGAGATTGTGTTATAGATTTTTTGTTATAAAATAGATTTCATTTTCTAATAAACAGAGATGCAGATTTTCGGTTAATTCTGTATCTCTTTATGTTTTACAACATAGACTTAAAATACGAACCGATACTTTGAGAATATAAAATACACCGATACTCTTCAGTTTTGGAGCGTTGATAAATGTGTAATAGTAGCGAATATACGCGCCATATTCTCCTCATTAAGGCTAACACTTCTTTTAATAGTGTTGAAGAAATAGAATTGGGATCCAAACGGCCTATTGGAAGGGTACGAATATCACTCAAAGATTATTATATGGAACAAATTGGTCCAAGTGAGCAAACTTATGTAAAAAAGGTGAATTGGTAAAAAGGTGGGATTCGAAGACATTTTCCACTCATCAAAATGTTGTTCTAGACGAACTAATCTTATACATTAACTCTAAATAATAATGGTGAAAAATCATTAAAGGACTTTTTTGAGGAAAGGGAAATTGATATTTTTGATATACATAGAGACTCCGTAATCTACAACCAATGGGAAGTTTAACAAAATATGTATCAAATGATCATCCGGAACTCTCGGTATTAATCGAAGATGACGGTAAGGTCTGTTATGCATACTTATTGAGAGGGAAAAGAATAGTTGGAGATATATGGTTGTATAATATTGCTCCAACTCCGAACGAAGCTGAATGGCATAGTAAGGAAAATCTCCCATTTTTAAATCCTGAGGAATTTGTCAAGGAGAATCTTGAACCATTCGACGCATGGTCGCCTGTTGAAGTCACCTGGGATTTTAGTGAAGAAATAGTGGCCAATATATTTCTAGCGTCCAGATTGATTGCAAAGCTAAAAGAGGGATCCTGTCCTGGTTGGTCCAGCCTAGTGACTAAAGATGGGCCTCTGGCGCAGAAGATCTAAGGCTTCTAAATATAACATCATTAAAACTGGTTATCCCTTCAGAAGTTCATATTCACTGAGGGGGAAATCATGTTTAGACCATTTTTTCTTATAGCCTTCTAACCCTTCCTCATTCCATATTCTTATCAGATTCTCCCGTACCAAATTAATGTATTTCGGCAGGGTAGTAGTGCCCGAAAGCACGGTCTCAAAATTATCTTCACTTATCAGATTCCAACTAGCCCAATCTTTGTACCATCGGAGCTCATAGGAAATACTAGCGCCATTTTTTTTCAATATAAGTTTATGCTCACCAGGTTCATCCATAAAAACAACTGATTTTTCACCTCTAGTTCTTAATTCAATGGCAGATTGTGCCAATTCCTTCAACGAATCGTGAAAAAAGGAAATATTGAGTGTGACAGTCTTTTCTATATTGCCAATTTCAAGAGCGGCCCAGCCTCCATTATGTAATATGTATTTTAAGGTGAAAACTGATTTCATTGTTTTTCGCAATTTCCTCTACAATTTAAAAAGAATATATTATATCTGCGTGATTTCGTATTTCAACTCTCGACTTTTCGGTATCTCCCGCATACCGCTTACATACAACTTGTTTTCCTCGGTACGCACCTTTAACAGCCATACTTTTGCTATACACATAAAAACAAAAGAATATGGCAAATCAATTTTTAGTTAAAGAAACTATGGCAGCTATGCGAGGCTTATCAGCTGCTGAAATTACAGCTTTACAAAACGGAACTTATGAAGGAGTCCAACTATTGGGCTATTATGAAAAAGGGGATACCCCGGCACCGATTATTTACACGCTGAGTACAGCTTTACTGGCAGACAACGGCGGGAGTATTGTCGAAACGGGAGGCGTTAAGCTGGAACATCAATTTATCGAACACGCCAACGTACTTTATTTTGGTGTTAGTGCCTCACTTACAGATAATACAGCTAGATTAGCTGTGTTTTTTGACTATCTAAAGGAAAACAAAGGTCTAGAAGGGGTTTTACCAATAGGAACGATCGCCTATAGTCAGCCGCTAAACTTTGTTTTCGAAGGGGCCAAACTTACTGGACAGGGAAAAGGCACCATATTAAAGTTTACCGGATCTGCAGACAATGCTTTTGAGATTGATGCATTTAAAGGTGGTACCGAAACGACCCAGTTTGTCAACAATATTACGATCAGCGATATGGTCTTCTCCGGAAATGCCAACACCACCATTACCTTATACCTTAGAGGCATTGCACGGAGTAAGTTTTCCAATGTGTGGGTAGGTGATGGCAAGAATAGTAGTGATGGATATGGTTGGTACCTCGCGTCCGTACAGCTGACACAATTTTTGGGCTGTGGATGTAGTAAGTATCTGCACCCAATGGCAAGCGCCCCCTACGCAGGTATATTTATCGGATTGGGAGCTCGCGGTAGCGTCACGGCCGGTAACAGTACCAATAATACCTTTTATCAAAATTACTTTGAAGGTTTGAGCATAGGTATATTGATGTCCCACGCCGATGAAAATACCTTCATCGGGGGAAGCTCAGAATCCAATAGTGTTTACGGCATCGTAGTTGGTACTGCTTGTAAAGTGAATACCTTCATCGGTGTCGGATTGGAGAAAAATCCTGTCGATGTTTCCGATAGCTCCAGCTACAGCACCTATACCAATTGTTACTTTGGAAATATCCTGCGTATAGGCAGTACAGCCAGTAAGATTTCCGTTCTGGGAGCGATGATCGGACGGATTGAAATACAAGATGGAGCGAAATATATTGAAATCAAGAATTCCGCCTATAACCGATTTATAGATGGAGCAAAAGGGATTTTTGATTTAGGGGAGCGAACATCATTCGTGAATGTTGAGGACTTTGAAACAAAAGAAATTATAAAACAAAATATCGAGATCGATGGAACAGTAGCTGCCGATGCATATAAGGTAAAGGAAAAAAATGATATCCTTACACCAATTAATAGCATTAACACCATAGGTAGCTTTTCTCCGATTATTGTTAAAGATACCGCGTCATTCTGGCCGATTCAAGGGGTTGCATTAGGGGTGGACAGAACAGGAAATTTCAATGATACTAATTCCATCAGTTCCTTTCGGTTATTTTCAAAAGCCAACACCCTGGATGAACTATATTTTACCAAAAAGCTTTTTGGTACTGGAGCGATAACGGATTGGTCGCCCTTACGTAGGCTTATTCACGACAATAATCTCGCAACCACCACGGCTAAAGGTATTGTCTCACAGTCAGCCGCAGTAGCCAATGTAGTTGCAGGTAACGGGATAAAGACAGCTCTTAATGATGCTTCTGATCTAGCAACATCTATAGCACTAGTTAATGACCTTAAAACCAAATACAATCAGGCCGTAGACTTGATCAACGAATTGAAAACTCAACTTAACACGAAGTTTCAGTCGGATCGTAATAGTGGACAGCAATCCACTTAAGAGCTACGGCATAATTCAAAAACGGAATACCTTGATAGTGTATTCCGTTTATTATATTGTTCACCCTCTGCGCTTTGATTTGCTCCAGCGGTTATATTTCCTTGATTTTGCATAACTAATGCTTTTTGAAATCATTTATTACCAGTTGTATCTGAAAAACGAATAATCCCCATTACGCTGTATCTCTTACAGCTCACACAAAGCCCTAAATTACTTTTGCTGTCTGTACAGCGGTGGAGGAAGTTTCTGATTTTACCGAGCCGGCAAACAACACGTTTGAGAATAAGATATTGAGTTGTTCTCTTTAACATAGCAATCGAATTAATCATACCTTCTCAATCTTAAACAATATCCCGGTAATTATTGCCGCGATCGAATAATATATTGCCGCTTCCATTGAGCCAACTGTTAACGCTACTGTCATTGTAATTCCAGCCAATGTAACCAATATTAAAGTCATTTTGATCCAATTTACATTGAGCGTATTGTCTTTAAACCAGCTGAATGCCAATATATAGCATACCAACGTAGGAATAGAATAAATCGCGCTGTAGCAAAGCCAAAGTATCGAAATTAGTATTGTCAGACCGATACCAGAAGAATTTATCGGATTAAATCCCGGGAATATAGATACAAGTATATTACCCAACAGTAGGGTACCTATCCAGTGCTTAAAAATATAAGACCACTTTAGACCATTTTTCGTTAGGCATTTCATCGTTTGGTCAACTATGTTTTAACGAAAGTAATAATTTATGTTTAAAAATGCGTAATCTCCTGTAGGCAGCTACAGTAACGCTATACTATTTTCTCTGGAAATCACTATAAGTGAAAAAATGGTCGATCGACCTCTATTGATATCCACAGATAAAGCACCCTAGAGAAATTATCAGTTTCCACTAACGCTTTTATTATCCAATTTCCTGTTTTGTAATAAACAGAGCAACAGCCTCCTTGTTTAAGTCAACTCCTGACTATAAATTATATCGCTGACTATGAATGTGATAAAAATTAAATCAATCTAGCGTATTGATTGTTTGCTAATAATATTAGTAATTTTGAATACAGCAACTACCGAAAACAAGAGTCGTCGTAAACGACTGATTAGAGAATTGAAAAACATGGAAAGGAGTATAGTACATTGTGATCTCGATACCTTTTTTGTATCGGTGGAGCGCTTGCAGAACAGCAAGCTCCAGGGCGTACCCGTGCTCATCGGCGGCAGCAGCGACCGTGGGGTAGTGGCGTCCTGTTCGTATGAAGCGCGTAAGTTTGGCGTGCATTCCGCTATGCCGATGCGGCTGGCACTGCGCATGTGTCCCGAGGCCGTTGTGGTACGGGGAGATCACGATAGCTATAGCCAATATTCCAATATGGTCACCCAGATCATCGAAGAGGAAACCCCCATCGTCGAAAAAGCCAGTATAGACGAGCACTATCTCGATGTATCGGGTATGGATCGCTTCTTTGGCTGCTGGAAGTGGACGCAGGAACTCCGCCAGCGCATTATCAAGGAAACGGGACTTCCGATTAGCTTTGGCCTTTCAGTCAACAAGACCGTTTCAAAGATTGCCACCGGGACAGCCAAACCCTGTGGTGAAAAGCAGGTACAGAATGGCACCGAAAAAGGCTTCCTAGCACCGCTATCCATCCGCAAAATTCCCATGGTAGGCGAGAAGTCCTTTACCTTGCTCCGCAATATGGGGATCTCCAAAATCGGCACCTTACAGCAGATGGAGGTGTTCACGATGCAGAAAGTTCTCGGGGAGAATGGGATCAACATCTGGCGCAAAGCCAATGGGCTGGACGATTCGCTGGTCGTACCTTTTCGTGAACAGAAATCCATGTCCAAGGAAAACACCTTCCAGCAAGATACTATCGATATGGATGTGCTCCGTCGTACCCTCATCGGCATGGTCGACACGCTGGCCTTCGACTTGCGCAAAGACCAGAAGCTGACCAGCTGCGTCACCCTCAAGATTCGTTATAGCAACTTCGATACCCATACCCAACAGCTGCAGATCGCTTATACCAATTCGGACAGAAAGCTTACCGATGTGGTACTTTCCCTGTTCAAAAAACTTTATAGCCGCAGGATGCTGATACGCCTTATCGGTATCAAGTTCTCCGGGCTGATTTACGGTTCCTATCAGACCGACCTCTTTGATGATAGTGCCGAAGAGGTCAACCTGATGCAGGCGATGGACAAGATCCGAAAACGTTATGGTGCCGAATTTCTGATGAAAGCCATCTGCGCACCGCCGCCAGGGAAAGGAGGGGAGCATGCTCTTAAATCTACATAGCTACTTTAGCCTACGCTTTGGTACCCTCAGCCTGCAGGATCTTATTTCGGGCATGCTGGCTGGTGGGTATGATACCGCCGTGCTGACCGATATCAATAATAGTTCGGGTTCGCTCGACTTTATCAAACTGGGAAGAGCAGCAGGGCTCAACCTGCTTGCAGGAATGGAGTTTCGCAGTGGCGATCAGCTCTGTTTTGTGGCCATTGCCAAGAACGAAGAGGGCTTCCGCGAGATCAACGAATACCGGACCAAGCTTAATATGGAAAATCGCCCTACACCTGAGCGATCGCCAGAGTTTGAGCAGGTGTTTATCATCTATCCCTTTAGCAAGCTCAATACCTTTACGCTACGGGATTTTGAATACATCGGCGTCCGGCCCAGCGAACGTACACGTGCCCAGCTGATGGATCGAAAACTGCTCGATCGCTGTGTGATCCTAGCGCCAGTCAGTTTTCGTAAGACCGATTATACCTTACATCGGCAGCTCAGGGCGATTGATAATAATCTGTTGATCTCGCAGCTGAGCAATGATCAGCTAGCTGCCGAGGACGAGGTATTTATTCCCCGGGTCAAATTGATGCGTCTATTTTCGGATCTGCCGCAGCTGCTCGCCAATACGAATCGTATCCTCGGGCAGTGTTCCTTTCGTTTTGATTTTACGAGCGTCAAAAACAAGACAACCTTTACCGGCAACCGCTACAATGATAAGCAGCTGCTGCATAAGTACTGTGTGGACGGTTTTTCCAAACGCTATGGGCGTAATGACCGGGTGGCTACCGAACGCATCCAGCGTGAGCTCGAGATTATCGAAAACCTGCGTTTCTCGAGCTATTTCTTGATTACAGACGAGATCTGCCGTTACGCCCGCGGACGCAATTTTCACTATGTAGGCCGGGGGTCGGGAGCCAATTCCGCTGTTGCTTATTGCTTGGGCATCACCGATGTCGATCCCATAGCCCTCAACCTTCCTTTTGAGCGTTTCCTCAACCCCAAGCGCAAGAGTCCTCCAGACTTTGATATCGATTTTAGCTGGAACGAGCGCGACGAGATCTATGATTTTATTTTCAACCGCTATCAGACCGGACATACCGCTTTGATGGGTGCCATGAGCACCTTTCGCTCCAGGAGTATCTTACGTGAACTGGGCAAAGTATATGGATTGCCCAAGGCCGAGATCGACCGCCTGGTGCATGAGCCCGAGCATATGCTCAACAAGAATGAGGTGACCAACACCATTTTAAGCGTGTACAACCGCATGGCCGATTTCCCCAATCAGCGCACCATACATGCCAGTGGCGTATTGATTTCCGAGGAACCGCTGACCTGTTATTCAGCCATGGACAATCCGCCAAAGGGATTGCCCACCATGCAGTTTGATATGTATGTGGCCGAAGATATCGGCTTTGAAAAATTTGATATCCTCTCGCAGCGCGGTATCGGTCATATCAAAGATTGCTGTACCATTGTGCGGGAAAATCTCGGTGTAGTCATTGATACCGATAATCCAAAGCGATTTTTTCAGGATCCCCAGATTGCTGCACAGCTCCAATCGGCCAATACCATCGGCTGTTTCTATATCGAGAGCCCGGCGATGCGGCAGCTGCTTACCAAGCTGCGCTGTGATGACTACCTGACCCTGGTGGCAGCCTCGTCCATTATCCGTCCGGGCGTAGCCAGTTCGGGTATGATGGGCGAATACATCCGTCGGCACCACGATCCTAGCACGGTCGTCTATCCACATCCCGTGTTTAAGGAGCAGCTCGAAGAGACCTATGGGGTCATGGTCTATCAAGAGGATGTAATGAAGATTGCCAATGCCTATGGCGGACTGGATATGGCCGATGCCGATGTGCTCAGGCGCATGATGTCGGGCAAATATCGCAGCAAAGACCATTTGATCGAGATCGAAGATAAGTTTTTCTCCAACTGCAAGACCAAGGGCTATGACGAGCAAGTCAGCCGCGAGATCTGGAGGCAGATGGAAAGCTTTGCCGGCTATTCCTTCAACAAGGCGCATTCAGCGTCTTTTGCTGTAGAGAGTTATCAGAGTCTTTTTCTCAAGACCTATTATCCCTTGGAGTTTATGGTTGCGGTGCTCAACAATTATGGTGGGTTTTACAACCGCAAGGTCTATGTCAATGAAGCACGGATTTCGGGGGGCAATATCTGCTTGCCCTGTGTGAATCAGTCGGTCTTTAATACCTCCATCCGGGAAAAGGATATTTATCTGGGTTTTGACTGTCTGCTCAATTTGGAAGGCAAACTGGCCCATCGTATCATCTCAGAACGGGATGTCAATGGTCATTATCAAAGTTTGCAGGACTTTGTCAAGCGGACACAGGCGGGGCTCGAACAGGTCATTATCCTGATCCGTGTCGGTGCCCTGCGGTTTACCGGGATAGGGAAGAAGGCCTTGCTCTGGGAGGCCCATCTGCTGATGAGCAGGCATAAGCCAGTCACAGTAGGCATGGCACTCTTTGAGACCGAGAGCCGCAGACCCATTCTTCCGCCTTTGGAGGAAGATATTCTGGAGGACTATTACGATGAGATGGAGCTGATCGGCTTTTGTGTGACCGGTACCTTGTTTGACCTAGCCAAAAGCGATTACCGCGGTGATATGCCAGCTCGGGAACTCCATTTGCATGAAGGAAAAATAGTGCGTTTAGTAGGAGACTTTGTATGCGAAAAATTTGTCAAGACCAAGCGGGGCGACCAAATGAAATTCGGCACTTTCCTCGATGCCGAGGGGCGCTTTTTTGATACGGTGCACTTCCCACAGACACTGGTGAAATATCCGCTAAGAGGAGCTGGCATCTATCTCATCGAGGGTAAAGTTGTTGTAGAATATGGTTGTCCATCGATTGAGGTGATCCGCTGTGGCAAGATGCCGCTAAAACCCGATCCGAGGAGTGAATAATAATTTGAAATTATAAAATAAATTATTTGTAAATTTATTAGTAATAAGATCTACGTTATGAAAGAGCCATTTTCATATAGTTTTATGCTTGTATACCTATTTTAGCGATATCCATTCCAATAACGTAGACCATAAGTGTTTTTTTACTTTAAAACAGCACCATGAAAAACTGTACTATTTTTTTGTTGATAGCTTTTTGTCTGAAGCTATCGCATTGTCTGGCCCAAAACCAGACAACTCTTTATGATAAAGACGGGATGGTTTTAAGTTATAAAAAGGGTAAATATTTTGGCGAGCGGTATGATGAATACTGCAAAACAACATTTGACATCTATAAAGTTATAGGATTTGTCGAAAATAGGAATCAGGACAAGGCTGCGTTTGTTGTTGCCGTACTAGGCTTTGAGGGAAAGACCTGCAATAAAATCTATAATGACAATGGTCCATCTGGCGGCGAGATTATCGATAAAATCTATACGCTTGACATTCCAGGGCAAACCACACATAAATCTCAATATTGGGTCAATAGAGTTGTCCATTTATTGCCAGGAGAGAAGATGGAAGCCACAGGATATGTAGAAGTCAAAAAAGGAGATCCTTGTCCGGATGCTGAGTCAAGTCCTTATTTTACCTATGAACTTATTTCTGAGGCAAACAAAGTGAATAATAATAAAGGAGATGAGGTGACCGAATCTAAAGCGGTAGAGTCTGAATCTAAGTACCGATCTTTTATCTTAGGGACATGGAAATTCGTCCGTAAATCTTACCATGACGAAAATGATAAAGAAATTGTAGAAACCGATATTTCAAATGTTTACCAGATTCAATCAGACGGAAAATGCATACAGCTATTCGAAGGGAAAAGATATGATAATATATGGGAATTATCTGGTAATGAGCTTCGTATAAAATACCAAGATGGTAATACAGCATACTATGAAATTTTAGAAATAAACGAAAAAAAAATGATCCTACAGGGAGCTTCGGAATCTGTGATGGGATTTATCATAAATACATTTATAAAGCAATAATATATTACCGCTTTATACTCTGTAGAGTTCTTTGCTTTTCAGTAGGAAAAGTATTGTCAAGCGCTACAATCATAATTATATAAAGCAGGGCTGGATACTCCGACCATATGGATTTTGTCCTGTAAGGAAACTAAAAGGGGATAAATTATTGTTCAGCCTTTTTGTGCATCAGTTCTTTAGTCCAAACAGATAACCGGAGGGAAGTCGTTGTATATGGTCAATTCGAATTATACATCCGTTCTGTTTAACATGAGTAAAAAGTAAATGACTGTCGTAAGAAATTTCAATAGGTTGTAACAGTTCAACTGCTTTAGTTGTCCTCCCTACAGCAGCATACTCTAATTCTCCATTTGGAGTAAATCTTTTGATAAAGAACCTGCCATGAGATGCAGGTCGTATACTAAACCAGGCTCCTTCACCTACGCCACCGAGGTATTGTGCATTATGGGGTACAGTAGCCGGTCTAAAAGAAACAGTCATTGAGCCAATAGCATCGTCCCTGGGTAAAAGCTTTGCTTGTTTTAACTTTACATTGTCTCCGAGATTCTTCAGAAAAAAAATGAGGGACTGCAAACGATTCATTTTAAAATGTTTTAAACCTTGTCCTCTTGTATATGAGTATATCATCCGATCAGGAGCAACATTAACCACGTTGCTAATCGGACTTGCTTTGACTGTTTCGGGAAGGTTGATGCTATGCCTCCAATTGTAACGTTTGGATGAGCACCTGAGCATGCGCGTAATAAATCGCGAACAGTTATTATTGCTTGGAGACACCGCTCCGTATGGATAACTTCCTTGGTGTACACATTCGTCACCATATGTTTTGGCGAGCGTAAAATTGATGTTATGCGCGATGGAGAAGTAAAGTATACCTTCTCCGTTAAAGGCAGGCTTTAATATTTCAAGCTGTTCTACAATTTCTCCGATGTTGTCAATATGCCTTTCTCTAAAGGTCGCTTTGAGGCTAATATCCAGGCGAGGGTCAGAAAATTTAGAGCGTGCGCGTCCGTATCCTCGAGGAGTTATATAGCGTCCAAAGTCATAATACAGCATTTCACCTGTTTTCCGTTCAATGAGAACAATACCTGTGTGGCCAACTTTAAAATTTAAATTTTTTACGATGCCTATTTTCTTGAAAAACATCATCCATTTTTCATCTCCACGAATTATTGTAGTGGGCCATGTTAAAATAAGGGCTATATCGTTGTAAGTTATATCTGATTGCATGGGACTTATTTTGAAAATAGTTTTCAGTGTAACGACAAATTTTGCTATATGATTTTCAGCGCTATCTGACAAATAGTTTTAAGCCTTCACACCATAGAAAAAAGCGTGTCAGCTCATGTTGGCTTAATTCTTTAAAATGAAATATTTTATGCGGAAAGGGAATCGCATTGCAGTAAACTCCGTTTATTAAAAAAAACAGTACAAACTTCTTATTTAGGATATTATTTTCTTGAGTGCATTCAGCCAGCACATTTTTTACATCATTAAAAAAAGATTTCATCAGATCATTGCTACAATTCAAAAAGACTATACATTCACATTGATTTATAATATCCTGATATTCTCTGGTTTTATCCAAACAGGTACGGACATATATTTCGTTACCATTATTCCATAAAAACTCCGCAATGTTGTCGATTAATGCCTGTTGTTGTTGCCTTTTATCTTTGATCAATAAATATTTCATCTTCAATACTCTTTTTTATTAAATACATTGCATGTTAAATCAATCCTCAAAAACTACTTTGATAAAAATGATTCCGCTTATTATTAAGCATATAATTACCAATATTATGATAGCGAGTATGTAGGACAGTATAGTCATTTCTTCCAGCGCTTATGTGTCCATAACCAACCATAGGGCTCTTCATTAATATTTTCCGTTAAGAGGTCAATGTACTTTTGTGTTATTTCTCCGTCCTTTGTGAGTTCTGCGTTGGAGCATATCGGAAGGCAGGCAATTTTGTAACTTCCTTTTGATAATTGTGTAATATGTAGGTAGATCACTGCTGTGCGTGCCTTACGTGCTAATTTTTCCATACCAGAAAAAAAATAAGTTTGCTGGTTCAAAAAGTGAAACTTATATCTTTCGTCTTCTGTTCGCGGACTTTGGTCCGCCAGAAAAAGATAGACGGCAGGGGCTAAGGTATCAGACAGCACATGGCGCACAGCCCGGCCTTCAGCAAGCAACGTCATACCAAAACGCGACCTTATTTTAATCATTAGCTTGTCCATGATTACCGATCGAAGGGGTCTGTAAATGGCATATAGTTCGTGATGTATTTTATAAGGCATGAAATTTAACATTTCCCAATTGCCACAATGTCCTAAACAGGCAATGACATTCCTTTCCGAATTGATGTACTTATCCATCAGCTCCAGATTCTCAAATATTATTTTTTTTTCAAGCACTTCCGGCGGGGCTGAGACACTTTTTATCATTTCAGCAAAATAGGCGACAAAGCAAACATAAAATTTTTTTACAATAGCATGCACTTCGCCATATCGCTTGTTAGAAAACGAACGGGCAACGTTTTGAATGACTACACGCTTCCTATATCCGATCAAGTGATATGCAATAAAAAAGGTGAAAGAAGCCATCGCATATAGCCATCGCATCGGCAACAAACTTGTGGCATAGATAAAAGCATAAATAAATTGGAATATAACAGTCTGAAAAGCTTGCTTCATTTTCATGGATTAAAATTTCATTTTTACACCAACAGATCCATAAGGAGAGACCGAAAAGTGATAGTCATTATCACTTGAAAATACACCCTTTAATGTTCTGTCACTATAGGATGCAGGACGGTATAGGTTCAGTCCCGCCATGGTCGTCATCGATAATCCTTTTTTGCCAAGCTTTAATTCAGGACGGAATCCAGTAACAATATACTGGTGGGAAAATATCACATCTTTGCCGTCTTTTTTCATTAGAGCAGCTTGTCCGTTCATCTCAAGCGCATATGCCAATTTGATTTTATCATTGATCTGATATCCTGCCGACAATTCAAGTCCTTCGATCACTTCCACATTTATATCATATTTTCCCTGGAGCTTCCATTTGAGGTAAACAGCGGGAAACAACATTGGATAACCCAACGTACTATTGATTGCGGCCCCCCCGCCGATATCCAGATTGGGGTTCAGATGACGGATAAAAACAAGTCCACCACTTGCGAGTACGTTTTTAAAAGTAATCTTCGAAAAATCAGTAGTAGGAGCAAATATGCCTACACCTGCACTTGCCCGGATAGACCAGTTGTCATTCAAGGGGCGTAAATGGTAAACGCCTAGCTGCAAGTTCATAATTCCGGATACCATTTGCTGCTCAAAATTCCGGTTTTTTAAAGAAACATAAGCCCCTCCAAAACCGATTCCCCAGGCTGTCGGGCGATTTTTCTCATTTAATTTCATAGATAGAGGCATACTGAATGAGCCTTGATAAACCATAGCCGACCCTTTGGCATTACCAATTTTTTCCCTTGGTTTTTCACCCGGAGGCAAATAATAGTAGCCCGAATTGCCGATATATTCTGCCCTAAAAGACAGCTGCTGTGCTTTTGATTTTAGCGAAAACAACATAATGAATGTTGCTAGAAATAATAATATTGACTTCATGATTTTAAAATTGTATGTAAATGTGTTTGTTCTATTTTTGAACAAAAGAATAATGCAAGCGGTAAAACAGAAAACTGTTAATTATGGATTTCAGAATCGACAGGATGAGATCAAGAATAGGAAGAACGAAATAAATTCTAAAGTGCCCTGACGATACGTGAATCGATTAGGTACCGGAAGCCGGTCATCTTATGACAAATGCCCGGATCCCGGTACTAATCTGTCTGTTTTAGTTCCGTGATTTGTTAAAACTTATAGGCTAATCCGATCGAAGCCGTTTGATTTTTCATCGCGCCGCCTTTGGCTTTGTGAAGATCCGCAAGGCCAAATTGATAAGTTGCATTTACCTGCCAATTGCTACCCAAATCATAGCCGATGATACCGCCTACACCGTAATCAAAGCGGTTCATTACGTGGCTGCCAGCGATGTCATTATTTTTGAATAAGCTGACACCATTAGCCTTCGTAATGATACCATAACCGACATATGGGCCAGCCCCTATGAATGCTTTTCCGCTGCCCACTGTTTCCTGCACAACTCCGTATAATGGTATCTCAACACCTAAAGATTTAATTTTGTTGGATGTGTTGTCGGCTATGGTCTCCAGTTTAGAAGTCCGGTAATAAATATCGAGACCAGATTGAAGAGCGAAGTTTTGGTTTATATCGTATTTAATAAAACCGCCAACCGAACCGCCTACAGCCATTTTGCTTTTGAGTCCTTCCAGATTACCGCTTAGCCGATAATTGGAAACGCTTGTTCCAGCCTTGAAACCAATTGAAATAGGATTGTCCTGTGCCGATAATTGCGCAGAGAAAAGCAAAGTGGCCGCAGCGAGAAAAAATGTACATACGTTCTTTTTCATTGTTCTAAAATTTTAATGTTATTTTTTAATTCCGAACAAAAGAACAACGAACGGTGCGGTTAGCCAATCTGCAAACGATGGGGTTTAGAATATAATAAATGAAATGCAATATACTAGGGACGGATTTTTTCTGGGTGCAGTTATTGCATGATACCATCCATCCACTTTAGGAAGTCCGGGACACGTACCCGGCTTACCAAAACCTCATTTGGGCATGCAGGTGAAAACGAAAGTTTCAGACGGCTATTAAAGTGTTTTGCTACATTTTCAATAGATTTTACATTCCCGATACAATTTCGTGATACGCGAAAAAATAAACGGCTATCAAGCTGTTGTTCCAGTTGATCCAGCGTATAATTTATAATATATCGTCTATCGTTAAAAGTATGGAGGAAAACAACACCGTCTTCACTGTAAAAATGCGCGATATCGGTAGTTTCTATATAATGATAGTTTTCCCCTTTGGAGATCAGAAAACGATTTTTGGTCTTAAATGATAACAGCTGCTCAAAATTCTTTGCGTTATTTAGCAAAGGACGTCTATGGTAAATGTGCTCAAATTTGGTCAACGCTAACTCTAATTCGTTTTCGTCAAAAGGTTTTAACAAGTAGTCGATACTGTTCACTTTAAATGCCCTGATGGCATGTTCGTCATAAGCTGTTGTAAATATAACAGGAATATTTACCTCAACATGATTAAATATTTCGAAGCAGTTGCCATCTGCGAGACGGATATCCATGAGAATCAGATCAACATCAGCTTTTCTGAGAAATTCGATGGTTTCCACAACCGTTTTCGTCTGTTTTTCTAACCGGTAATCTGGACGTAATTTCATCATCATACGTCTCAGTTCTTCGTAAGCAAAGCGTTCATCTTCTACGATCAGGTAATTCATGACTGTATATATGGGATTTTTACAATAAACATTTGTTTGGTTTGTTCCACCTTCACTTCTTTGTTATGGATCTTATATTGCTCGGTGATGTAGCGCAATCCGATTCCCCCTCGGTCAGCACTGCCTGATGGCTGGATATTGTTTTCGACTGTTATATAATCGTTGTCAATATTAATTATAATATTCAACGACGATTCTTCCGTTGCGCTATTGTGTTTAAAAGCATTCTCTATGAGGAGCTGAAGCGTAAGGGGGATAATCTTATATTGTTCGCTGAATGCTATTTTATTCACTGTAACAGTAAAAGCATTCTCGAATCTCATCCGCATGAGGAATATATAGGAATCCAGGGCAAGCAATTCTTCTGTCACAGTTACCAGAGGTTGATGGGTGAGGGACAGTACATACCGATAGGTCTTTGAAAGGGCCTTTGTAAACTTGTTCGCACTTTCCTGATTGATATATATTAAAGATGACAATACATTTAGCGAATTAAAAAGAAAGTGGGGATTTAGCTGCGATCTCAGTGTTTCATGTTGATATAATAGAACTTTCCGTTTGGCTTTTTCGGAGTCGGCTATCGCTTTTTGTTCGGACTGAAAATAATGTATCAATTCAAAGACCAGTAGAATAGGAATATTCGTTGACATTGCAAATGCAAACTTGACAAGAAACGGAGGTAAGCCATCCTCGGGAATGAGAAATACATCATATATCAAAAAATTAAATAGCGATAACAATCCCAGGCATATCAAGGTGATACCGACAGTATCAGCTACAATTCGGAAAAATATATTTTTAGAATAAGGTAAATATTTATTTAAAAATAGTAATAAGTTATAATCAGCTATACACATCGCAAAGATTACGACATAATGAGCCGATAACTGGATATGAAAATTGCTCCATAAGTCTTCTTTCATCAAAATAATGCTGAAAAGCATTTGGCATAAAGCATATATCAATGTGGAGAAGAAAAATATGACCAGTCTTTTTGCATTCATTTTACCTATTCTAACCATTTTTCAAAGGTAGAGTTTCTAAGTAAGTTTGATTAAAAAACCTATCGTCTTTCTGATGAACTTCATTATTTGATGGATGAATTGAATATTTAATTGGCTGATACTTTTGATATTCTCTTCTAAATAATAGTATATACCTAGACTATATTGTTGTCTTACGATAAAAAGTATAGGTATTACAAGCGCGTATTCTTGTTGAATATGGATATTCTTTTAGGCACGGAGCTCTTAATTAAAAATGTAAATCCATTTGTAATAACAAATAGATTTACCATAAAAAAGATACCTACCTGACAACTGTTGCTTCCAATTCCACTTTCAAGGTTTCGAATAGGCTAACAACTTCAAGTAAAGTCAATGCTTGTTTAGTTCCGTGTTTGGCAATCCAATCTTGAAATATTGAAAAATGAGGCCATAATTCTTCGGTTGATGTTGTATAAATATTTAATCTAACAATATTACTACAGGAGTATCCAGCTTCAGTAATTACGCGTTCAAGGTTAACTAAACTTTTAATAAGCTGAGTTTTCATATCTTCGTTACTACTTATTCCATCATCATTGATGGCTGTCTGTCCTGAAACATATAAGGTGCCTTCTACATTTTTAACTTCAATTGCCTGTGCATAACTTCTGGCGTCTTGCCATTTCCATGGGTTTATTGCATTAATTTCCATACCTATTAATATTATAAATGAACAATACAAATATGAAAAGAGCGGAAATAAATAACGTTGATATTAGGCACATTTTTGATGTGACAAAAATCACAGGCTTCTACTTAATGATTCTCGTGAGACACCTAGATAGGCTGCTAATTGACTTTTTGGCAATCTATTTTTTAGCTTGGGATATTGTTTTAAAAAATGTTCGTAACGTTGTACTGTATTTAATGTTAACCATGAAAGTATCCGCCGTTGTAATCCTAAAAAACCATGATTAGCCTTTTCTAAGAAAAATCTAAGCATTTTAGGATGCTCATTGCATAATTTAATATAGTCATCATATTTTAATGCTAGCACAGTTGTATCTTCCAAACAAATTAATGATAGGGTAGCTGCTGTTCCGGTGTAAAATGCATAGAAGTCACTTTCCCACCAATCCTCCATGGCAAAGGATACAATATGCTCCTTACCGGATTGGTCTAAATAAACCAACTTGGTAAGTCCGGAAATAATAAAATAATGATATTTAGCATGATCACCTTCATTTATTATGTATTGGTGTTTTTTATATCTTTTTAGCTGGAAATGACTGACTATAATTTCTTTATCTTCTGAAGTTAAAGAAATTATAGTCTCAATATGTTTAAGTAATATTTCAAAATTTGTATCCAATGTTATACGTCTAAAAATTATTTAAATAAACAATAATACAAAGAAATGTCGAATTGTTAGAATCAGGGATAGAGATATGACGGTCTCTTTTCCGGTAATTTATAAGAAGGCACAGCTGAGCGCATCGGCAATAGCTGCTTTTGATATTCGTTCCAAAATGATAGGATCAACTTTTGGACTGTATTGTTGCTCTACCATAAAAGTAAAGATATTATGGTTAAGCCAAGGTGGTAGGAATGGAAGCTCCTCTTTTGAAATGGGGGGCATGACTTTCCAATTGAGTATAATGTAGAAAATGGCAGAGATAAAAAAGAATAGGCCAAAGAACTCATGCACGACTTGCGTGCAGCCGTCAAATGGTAATTGCCTTGTCATCGACAATAGGATCCGCGTGCATATTTTCTTGGCTTTTGTAAAAATCATCCATAAAATCACTTCCCCAGTTTTCCATCATAGCCACAAGTGGTAAAAGAGATTCACCTACTTCAGTTAAAAAATACTCAACTTTAGGAGGGAGTACCGGATAAATAATTTTTCTTACAACACCATAAGCCTCCAGCTCCTTCAATTGTAGATTTAATACTCTTTTACTTGCCAATGGATGTTTCTTGGCTAGCTCACTCGGCCTTCGGACTCCCCGGTTGATCGAATCAATTAGGCAGGGTTTCCATTTGCCTCCTATAATCTCAAATGTTATGCTCATGCCACAGCTAAAATCTTTCGGTATTTTTTTCTCGTACATGGATGTTTTATTTAGGAGACAAATTTACAACATATTTCGTTTTCAGTTACATAAGGATAATATTATCCCCATACCAATATTTTTACCTCTATTTTTTCACATCTATCCGGTCAGTAATTTTGTCACTAACAATTCATCATAATAATTAAAAAATGGAATTATCAAATAGAGATAAAGCCGAAGCTATACAAAACAGCATCGAAACTGAAACATTATCCCAAGTAGGATTGATCAATCCTCATTCTTATAAGCAACACAATCCACATGTTGCGACAGGTTTGCAGGCCATTTTGGACTTACATGATCAAATGCCCATGGATAAGGTTTACACCAATGTAGTTCGAAAATTTCAAGATGGCGATTTTGGATTTGTTCACGTTGACTATTTCCTTTTTGAACCCACGGTGGCTTTTGACATCCACCGGTTTGAAAACGGCGTCAGCGTTGAACATTGGGACAATCTTCAGGTCAATTCAAAAAAGTTGAATAAAAGTGGAAGGACAATGACAGACGGAAAGACCAAAGCACAGGATCATCACAAAACCGAGCTGAACAAAACCCTTGTAAAGCGTTATGTTAAAGACATCCTCATTGATAGGCAGATTGAGTTGGTGTCAGATTATTTTAAGGGCGACGAATTGATTCAACATAATCCCGACATGGGTGACGGTGTACAGGAGTTTCTCAGTACGTTGGCGCAATGGGAGAGCGAAGGGAAGCCGCAGGTGTATAGCAAAATGCATAAAGTACTGGGAGAAGGAAATTTTGTTCTGGTATTGAGTGAAGGTTTTTTTAAAGGCGAACATGTTGCATACTATGATTTGTATCGCGTTGAAAATGATAAAATTGTTGAACATTGGGACGTCATTGAACGAATACCCGGGCCTGAAAAACGCAAAAATGAGAATGGCAAATTCTAAAAAAGATAGAAGTTATAAACTCGTTAGCACTTTTTTTGTCGTTCTGCCGACAACTTTTATAATGTCAGCTTTATCCTGTTTTATGAAAGAAGAGGCAGTTGAAAATTGGACAGGAGCACTTTTTAAATCGTGGCTTATTTCATTGCCTGTTGTTTACGCCTGCGTATTGCTCTTATTGCCCCTCGCAAATAAATTGACGGGCAAGATTTTAGATAAGTAAATGTAAAATATAGCGCATCCCAAAAGGTAAATCTTGGGATGCGAATTAAGTGCAATGGCACCTTCCTTGAATCAACTTAATATGATTGGGTGAGATGACAGTTTTGCTCAGGATCCTCCGAAATGAACAATAGCTATTTCAGATAACATACTTATCTTTATGTTAAGAAAGAGCATTCGTTGGTTTTGCAGCTAGTAGAATCGACAAAGTAGCCAAATTGCTTCCCTCTGCCGGTTCGAGGGAAGCTCTTTTTATTTATATCTCTTCCTCATACACGAGCTCAGCTTCAAAATTCTGATCAATACCTCCCGCGGAATGCAGTTTACGCTATGCAATGATATTCATGTACAGGGAGGTTATATATCCAATATCGGTAATTATGGAGTAGGTTTTACAGATTGCAAAGATGTACTTATTAGCGGTTTGAAGATTACAAATCCAGGTGTATCGGCTTTCTATTTTAATAATGCTACCGATGCGGTTAAAATAATAGGCTGCACCACTAGGGATAATAAGAGCCCTAAGCTGATGACTATTTCAGTAATCGTTGAGTCTAATTTGCCCGCTCGAAATCCCAAGTATATTATGGCGGATAATGATTTTGAGGATGCCGTAGGCAATAAAATTACGATACAGAATGGTGTGTTACAAGATCGTATGAAAATCTCGAACAATGTAGGTGTTTAAAGCAAATTAAATGGATCATATAGTACGATAAGGGACAAATATTTTTTTATAGTCAGGGTTTGATCAACATTTTCTAGGAAATGATCAATAGTGATTTAAGGTAACATACTTATCTTTAGGTATTGAAGAACCAAACGTCGGTTTACGGTTAGTTCGACCAATAGATTAGCCAAATTGCTTCCCTCTGCCGGTTAGGAGGGAAGCTCTTTTTGTTTATGCGCATTTCTGGTTGGAAATAGATACCGTTGTTCCGTTGATGTTGCCCAAACGCACGGTGAGTCTCCACAGTAACAAGTTTTGCTCTTCTTTCAACATAAAGGATATCCTCGTTAACATGAAGATATACTTTGTTTGATTATATATCTTATCTGAAAACCTTTCAAATAGTAACTCAAAGCATTTAAAATCATATAGGTCAAAATCCCTGCACAAGCAATCGCAAAAATTCCATACACAATGAGTGGATCTATAAACTCAACTAACGAAGGTAATAAACTATACTTGCTATAATTGATCCAGAGTATTGTGCCAGCAATACCGATCAAACTAGCTATTAAATTTCCTTTTCTCGGAAGTCCTAAGTTTATCTTGATTGAAGAATCTTTGTCTGTAAATTTTATGACATCAGTTGTTAAAGCTGATGAAATTTCCCAATCTTGTAGTTCATATTTCTCCTGATAATCTAGGATAGCTTGATATTGTTTAGGTCTTAGCGGATATTTGAATCTTTGTCGGCTGAGTTTTATTACGTCATCGACTCGATCGACTTTTTTTGTGTCACTGTTTATTTGGATAGTTGGATTTGTTATTACTGCAGTATGAATCTCAGCAATTTTTAAAGAGTCTTCCATCTGGAAAACAATATTGTAAAGGTTATGTTGCTTCAGTAAATTTATTAAATTATTTCCATCTAATATGGATATGAAATTGGGATCAAGCCCCAGTTTTTTTATCTTGCTGTCTTTCCATTCAGAAAACCATAAATGTTCATCACCGGTAAGTTCCTTTGGAATACATAATATCCAATTTTTCATCTGGTAATGGGAACAGGTAATTGCTCTTTCAAACGACGCATTAATTTGATCTTGTTGGATACGCCCAATTTTCTCTAGGAAGAATTTACATTGGATTACGGTTGCTTGTTCGATCCCTAGCTCGCCGATAAAGACATCTATACCCCAGTCTCCAGGATTTCCTTTAATTTGTCCGACTCGTTTGACAGGATGATGCATCACCTGAAATAAGTTTCCGCACACTTTTTCAAAAGCTATTCTGGCTCCCGCGATACCATATATGCATTTAAAATCTTCCCAATCTCTTTTCATAATATCATTGTAATTGTTAGATCTGATATATTTCATTGCCTTCTGAAGCATAGGAACTGCTATAATTCGTCTCAGCATTCAGTTTGATGGCAAAAGTTTCTTTTGGATTCATAGATAAGTTCTGAATTCTCGTTAGCTATTTTTAGAGAAGATTACAATTTGTTTAAATGCGCTTTAATAGTAAAAAGCGAAAGTGTTAAAAAATATGTTAGAAAAGCCACTCAATTGTAACTAATCTTTTTATATTGCTCAATTTATATATTCTGATTTTTCATCATTTTTATATATTTTTTTATAAAAAGAGTAAGCTCATCCTGGTATTCTTGAGGAATTGTAGCGGTATTATGGGCAATAGCATTTCTTATTTTTGCCAATGAGCTTAAATGCGCAAGTATTTCATCACTATACTTAACATTCGGTAAAATTTCTGGATAATTTCGAATTATTTTCCCATAATCGTCCCACATGCAGTAATAAAGAATACTATCACCCCTGTCTTGTAGCATTTCTGAAAGTTTTGTTTCTCGACGTATACTTTGTGCTTTTGATAAATCTACATTTGAAACTAATATGGAATCCCATGAGCCTCCCAATATGGAATTCAACCTAATAGTTAGAAACTTGCGTATACTATTCTCTAAATGGTATAATAAGTAATACAATTTAGAAAAAAAATCTGCATTTTTTTTTATTTTGCTGTTTAAAAAAGGAATATTAGAGGGTTTCCACTCCAATTCATCTGAGTTAATTTTAAAATTTATAAAGGGCTCATCTTTATCTTTTATATTGGTCAATAGTTCCGCTTCGAATGAACTAACAAAATGATAACCATTCTTGTTTTTTATAAATTTTATTTTATTTTTCTTGGTTTTAGCCTGATTGGAATTGTCATTCAGATATTTATTGATATTAGAATACGGAAGTAACCTTAGAATGTCGAATATACGTTTTATATCTGCACTCGTAAAATATTCTTTTTTTAGCTCGTATACAAGAAAGTGTGCAAAGAAATCAATTTTCTCTGACGCTTTGAGAGTATTAAATTTATCGATTTTGCTGATAAATATCTTTAAGTCATCTACCATTACTGATCATTGGTTTGTAGATTGTTTTTTTGACGCTTAACCCTCTTAATTTCTTTAGATATTGAATTCCCATCCATAACCTCTTTCGCATAACTTGTACCATCTTCTTTAAGGATGTATTGGTCTTTTCCAACCTCTTTAACCCAATCTTTTTTTATACAAGCATTGAAATTTTGAGAAAAATTTTTTTGAGTTGCACCACCCCATTTATTTGATTCTTTATACTTCTCAATAATTAAGCTCTTCTCAAAAGTGTTTTCTCCCCAATTAGAAGCCATAAATGCAAAACATAAAATCCATTCTGGTTCATTCTTGGGATAATTCTTTACAATAAGTTCTTTGATACTGGGATAATCGTGGTTATAACTTCTATTATTTCGAACCTCGATAGGGGACTCTTCTAAATAACCAGCTGAACGCTGATTACTAACGTTAAATTCTTTATTTTCAAAATGTGTTGATCGTTGCGCCGGAATTAAATCGATATTCCCGAACCTTTCAAAAAGGTATTTTAATACCCTATATTTTGACTCATCTTCTAAATCTTTTAAAGATTCTGTGCATTTAGCAAGTGCTTCTATTTCTTTATCAAACATAATTTTGCGTTAATAAAATGGCTATAAATTATTATTATTGAAGATAATTATTTTTTGTTTGAATGTCAAGTAAAATGATATTAAAAAAAATATAAATAGAATCTTAGTTGAATCCTATTTCCTAATTAACTTTAACCACTGAAATGGATTGACCTCGTGCTTTTTGCAGATAGTTAAGAAAGAGTAAATCATTGCCGCACACTGTGCTGCCTCGCAGTTCCTTTGTCTTTTTTGGAGATAGATTACCCTGTTTTGCTTTTCGCTCAATAGCATATAGTTGCTGTATCATCAACAGCGCTTTTTCAGCTCTTGATTTATAGTTGTCCAATGCTTTTTCGAACTCCCGCCGCGCTTGTGCCCAATAGGCCAGATGCTCATGCAACAAAACTAATTGATATCTAGGCAATGAAAAATATGTACTTGATAAGGCGGATACTCCTGTTGTGCATACTCACGGATAGAGGTACGGAATATTGAGGAGCAATTTTTTTCTTTGTTTAGGTGATTCTCAAGTTCGTCATCCATCATTAGTCCCAATAGATGCCATTGATGAAGAATCTGTTGGGATCAATGATAGACAAACTTTACATTTGTAAAGACCATGTATAGTTCTGCCTTTAAGCCCTCATAACGGCGATACCCTCTTGAGCGCCTTGAAAACCAACACTTATGAAAAATCGAAAGAAGTATTTTCTTTCTTCGCAGTGTCGTTTGAATAATTGAATATAAATTGTCTTATTGAATTATTTCATAGGCACCGTTTACGCGTCAATGTTTGCATTAGTGATTGGGGTTGAATATCAGTTAAATAAGTGAAATGATGTCTGTGTGTTCTACTTATGATACAATAGTTTGGTTTATTTAACAATAGGAAACTTTCAATTTCTCGTTTGATAGATTATATTAAAAAGCCAGAACTACAGCTGGGATATCCGACTCCCAATCTTTGATTTTTTTATACAACTCAGAGTTTTCGAAAAATCTAGAATCGTAGGCTAAATAAAGTTCTTTTTGTAGCTGATCAGGTGCAATTGCTTTAGAATTTAAATTTGAAACATGTTTTCTTAATGAAATTGCTGCTAGTGAAATAACGTCGTGGCCATTAGAAAGATGATTAATGTCTATATCATCATTAATAAATTTATCAAGTGCTTCTTTAAGTTCTTCCTTTTTAATTGCAACTTGTACTTTACCATTGCAATATTCTAACACGGATTTAATTAATTTTTCAGTATTGGAAAATGTCAAATTAGTGCTACAAATGAATTTACTTAAATCAAGTGTATTTCCTTCGGGATTTCTTGGTTTGAAAAGTAAGCCTAACTTTTGCCTTTGATTTAACCATTTAAGGAACGATAGTGGTTTCAATACTGAAAAAATATGGTGTTTAAATTTTTCTGTACTTTCATATTTTGAATCCATTTTTTCTTTTTGTATATATATATTCATGACGTTTGGAAACGCCTCAGAATTTATTGTAGACATTTCTAAGTCATGAAAATCCGTCGTGATAACATTTTTGTTTTGTATTTGTTCGTCATCTAATATTCTGAAGTCAGAATCAATTATTCCTAAAGCTTTGTTAAAACCACGTTCATTTAATAAATCTAAGATCTTTAAAACATTCTCAAATCCAAATCCGATTTCGATTTTGCACTTATCTAAATTGACAAACTTCCTAAATAATAGTTCGTCAAGTTCACCTTCAAGTATTAAAAAAGAATCAAATGAATCCTCTTTTAGCATTACAGCATTAGCGGTTCTGTCAAAAGTAATATATTCTTGCATCCTATTTTTTTCCTTTTAATTTCACAGTTAGATCCCAATTGTTATTAATTATATCTGGAGAATGTGTTGCAATTATCGCAGAAAATTTGTTCAATGCTATGACTTCTCTTAAATCGTTGATGAAATGATTTTGCCAAGAGATATGTAGAGAAATTTCAGGCTCATCAATTAATAGCAATGAAGACGGAGATGTGTTAAATAGCAATTGATAAAATAATACTAATTCGTGTTGTTCTCCAGATGATAAGCCACCTAAAGGTATCTCTTTATCAGTAATTGTCGATTTAAAAACAAACCCATTTTTTCGACTGATCGATAAAGTTTTATATAAAAACCTTTTATTAATTATATCAGTCAAGATTTCCAGTTTCTTGGCTAGTTCATCATAAACACCAAGTTTATCATTACTATCATTTATATAAACCTGTAGTACTATATTAAGGATATCTTCGTTCTTTTCCGCTTCTTTAACATTCTTTGGCATTGGCTGAATATGTTCTTCTTCGGTATCTAATAATCCTACTTTATTTAGAAGCTCCCGTCTCTTTGACAAGTTTCCAAGTCCTACAGATATTTCCAAATCCGTTATTTTATTTTTTTTTGTAATCTCAGTTATAACTCTATTTGGGAAATTTTTATCGAGTCTAGATGATAATTCAGTTCCTTCAACAGTTTTATTTTTGATTTTTTCAACCAACTCTTGAGCATACTTTATGACAGAAGACTTATATTCACTTTCTCCCTCCTTACTTTTATATAATAACCTCTGCGTTTCAATTAGCATTGGTTCAAATATATCAGATGGTTGAATAATCCAGTTAGGAATTTGAATATTAAGCTCTTTTAGTAGGCTTTCCGGTAATAAGTCTCCATATCTAACCACAATGTCTTTAGTAGAATACAATTCACTAGTTCTGATATCTAACCATCTGTCACGACCAATCCTTTCTATATGTCCGACGCCATTTCTACTTAAAAGATAATCTATGTCACTAGAATAGCTATGAATAATATCCAAATAGCCTTCTTCATAAGTGTTTTTTGTTCTTCTATTATATGGTCTCCTATTAAACCGCGAAATAGGAATTAAATAAGTGTCTGTTGCCTTTTTTTGAGTTTTCTTGTTCCATAAACTAAAGAGTAGATTGCTTTCAATATCCTCTTGTTTTTCTATTTGAATGATTTCTTCATTATCAAATGTGATTTTAATTAGTTTATAAGGATAATTAAATAATTCTTTATAGTTTTTATCAAAAAATGCCTTTATTATCTTTAGTATAATAGTTTTACCTAGGCCATTTTCACCTAGAATCAAAGTTATATTTTGGTCTTTTAATTCTACAACGTGATCAAAGACATCATAAAGTCCTAAAACTTCTATTCTTTTCAATCTGTTCTTATTTGGAATATCCGGATTCTCTTTCTTTTTCATATTCAAATTTTTTGTGATATCGATGAGTTTTAAAAATAGGTTATTATATACGAAATCGAGTAATTTTAGATACCACCAAATAGCACTAATCATTGCGCCTAAATACTTAGAGGTAATAGATTCTTAATTAGCTTAAATATAATTTTGTATCTTAAAAATTATCGCCTTCGATAATTAATACGCGTAAGATAGGTTTTTTTTTTTGTGTTTAAATAGTTTTCAGCAATGTTTTATGAGGAAAAACGAAAAATATAATAAAAGATTGATTCCACTTTGTTTATGCCCTAAATTTGTTATTTAGCTTGGCTTGGGGATGGTATCCCAATGAGGTCGTAAATTCATTTAAAAAATGTTATTGAAGGGGATTATTTTGCTAATAACTCCCCTTACTTGGTATTACATACCTTACACCACCTCTAGGATTTTCCATGTCACCATTAAAACGTGGGATCAAGTGACAATTTAATAGATCACTGACTTTTACCCACTCAAGCTGATCGTGATCTGTAGACTCAACCACGGTATCGCTAGTCGAACAGATGAAGGAAATTAATTCAATAGCGCCTTTATCATGATGATGTACAGTATCGAAAAAGTGCCGTTTGATTTCGACCTTCAAGTTAAGCTCTTCGATAAGTTCACGGAGCAAAGATTCTTCATAAGACTCTGACTCCTCAACCTTACCGCCTGGAAATTCCCAATAGCCACCTAGAGATATTTCTGGCCTCCTACGACAGATTAAGACACGATGATCTTTGAAGATAATGCCACAAACAACTTTTATGATACTCATAGTATTAAACTGTATTATTTGTCTTCTCACGAAGAATTAAAGCTTCTTTACTAGGCTGCAAGTCAAGTTCCATTGGAAGATTTAGTTTTATACCGTTATATATATTGTATTCTGAGTTTTTCAGTGATGCGTCTACGGATACAATTTTAGTCAAGGGATCTATTGATATCAATTGTAAATCAAAGAGTGTATGTAAATCAGCCCGAAGGAGTATCCCATTTTGAACGTGATTTGTTTCTTTTCCTTTGTAGGGAAGGATATGAGCGGCTTCTAAAATAGGTTGAATTCCGCAGCCTGAAATAGCACATTGATAATTGTATGCCTTTAATAGATCCTTTCGAAATTTTGGTTGTCCTTGTCTAACATTAATTTCTCTAGCTATTTTTCTTCGCCCATCGTCGATGTTTTTCGGATCAAATGGAGCTGAAAACGAGTTACTAGTTACTAGATCTTTGACAGGCAGTTTTGAGCTATCTATTAAATTCAGCTTAAATAGAACGAGATTAAGGGAAGTCTCCAGATGATCAAATAATTCTTTGTCGTCGATAAGTTCGAAATAGAACTCCTTAGGATTGGCGAACGTATTATTGTATTTCGTGTTCTCTTTGCCGCCATCAACATCAATAATTGGTTCATCCTTATTATTTTTTTTCCTGACGATGACATCTAGTTCTTTGGGATGTGTTTTTGATTCGGCACATCCTGCGACAGCCCCTCTTCCGAATTTATCGAAACATATTACTACGTAGATACCATTTGAAACTTTCTGGTCTGGAGGTAAGATAGAGACGTGCAGTATGTTAGGAAAGTTAGAAGCCCCTTTTGAGTATTCAAATTTTAAATCGATACCCTTATAATTTCGAAATCTGTTTTCAAGCTTATTTCGTAGAGTGGCAAGATTGGCAAACACGGGCTTTACAAGTTCGGAATTTGTTGATATTGCTTCGCCTTTGACCGGCGGATGGTTCTGCCTAAAAGAACAAAGTTCATTAAATTCTTTTTCAATCATTTTTCAGTTGTGATGTGTAATTATTGTCTCGTACCAACATTTTACCTATTAAAAAAACTCAATTCATTAAGCTATATCTGTCAACCTAGTTATCTTACCGTCTGATGAAAATTCAAAGATCGACTTCCCATTCAAGTTTATTTCATCGCCTTTTTTCAATCCATTAGGGAAGTCCATTGCTGTAATAGCTCTGTAGTTGATTGTAATTTCGGTACAACTAGAGTTATGAGTTAATGATGCTATAGATTGTTTTCTTTCACTAAAGTAGGCTATGGCTTCGACACCCTGTCTTTTGAACTCCTCGATTCCTTTTAAGTGCATGGTTTGTTCGCCATTCATAATATTTTGGAAAATAACGTCTTGGGCGAAATCTGCTATCATATTTTCCACGTCCATACTATTATAAGCTCGCACGTACTGGAAAATCTTATTTGTTCTATCATTTAAAATGGCGGCATCGGGCAAGGAATTTTCAGCAATTTTTATTGACCCGTAAATTCTTTTAAAGGTTTCTAAAACATTCCCTCCTAATCCCTCGATAAAACTTATAAATTCAATTGCTTCGAGATCTTTTACGACACCACTAGCGAGCCGACTTATTTTGCCGTCAGACATTTTAATATCCTTTTCAACTTGTTTTTGTGATAAACAGTGTGTAAGTATAAACTTAACTTCTGGTGGTAAAAGATCAAATTCCTTTAGAAAATCTTCTTTGGGTCTATTAGGGAATATCTCATTTATAGCATTATTAAACTCTGTTTCCGGTAGGTATTTTAATGAGATTGCAGTCAGTAATATTTTGTAAAATTCTGAGGGTGTTGGTTTACTGTTATCCTTATTGCAAAGATCACTTATCCTTTGTCTTTTAAGTCCTGTAAGGTCAGCAATCTCTTTTTTGCTCGCATTTAGTTTGTCAAAATATTTTCCGAATAGTGTGCTCATTTGTTGAAATATGTAATGACTTTTTTAAATTATTTTTGCGAAAGTCATTGTATTGATATATATTTGTATTAGTTAATAAATGCGACAACAAGAATGTTAATTCATTCTAAACGATGTCACTTACGCACGAAAGCCGTCAATTTTCCACGTAGGTCGACACGGGGTTCGCTTTCCATTGATTTTTGTATATTTGCATACAGCTCAATGGAGCGAGCTTCCTGTCAGTCTTTGTGGAACTAAGACCTTGGTCTTAGTGGCTCTTGACGGCGCCATGTGCAAAGCTTGGAAGTTCGCTCCATTGTTATTACAATAAATATTTCCAAGCTCCACCAGGTGCCATCGTTTTTAAATAACCAAAAGGATTATGAAAAAACGATTCAAAGACCACCAAAAACACTGTACTTACCTCAAGGAGGTTAGCATTCGGTTTTCCTGTTCAATTCTAATAAGTAAGATTATTCCAGGGCCAGAATAATCGGTTAAAAATATAAAACCAAAATAGGGGATAGCGGCATCCGCATAATAGTTGGTGCCGAATAGGTATTAACTAACAAGGCCCTTAGACTAGGTTTTCCCGATCTGTATTCGATACACTACCCTTAATTTTGTGTAATTAATAAAATTGCTCTTTCGAGGCTTCTAACACCTTAAAAGTAGGGTTTTATTTTTAAACAACAAAATTAAAAGCTATAATATTGTATTGTTATTCTATATAAATTAGATCGGGCTTTTATTTCTTTCCGACAGGAAGCGCCATAACGCCCCTATAGATGACTTGTAACCAATTTTTGGGCGCTTTTCGGATTTGTTAATTTTTTATTTGTTGAATGGCAGTGTTAAAAAAATGCTGCTAATGGCAACCATTTTTAAAGCGAAAAAATCGCTAATGGGGAAGCTATGCCCGTTGCATTTGATCGGGCAGGGCTCAAGTCATCTTTATGAATCTTAAAAATGAATCAAAAATATTCAAATGTGCTCGCCCTAGAGCTAGCCATATACCAAGTACATGATAGGGATTACGATCCCGCAGATAAGATCAACGATTTTTGGAAAAAGTATGATATCCGTACCATCCAGAATACAATTTCTTTACTACTTAAGAAGTCAGCAGACCGCTGGCCCAATGAAAATGTGTTGGAACTCTGCCACAAGCACGTATTCGGCTTCGATCTATTAGCGGTACTGATTGCTTATTTCCACGTGCATAAAGATTATGTGGACATGAGCAAACTAGATTTTTCAGATGCTGAAACAACAGGTTTTAGTCTGGATGAGCTGGAGATCACCAAGCGGATCCATGAATTCTTTGGACGTATTATAGACTAACCTTAACAATAAGTAGATGACGAAACAATCAAAATCGTTAGCTGCCTTATTGGATAAGGTGGTTAATATTCCAGCTATACAGATTACATTATTTGTAATTGTGTTTTTATTAATTTCTATGTTTAGTTTATCAGCTCAGACGCCCCGCAAGGACAGCGGGGCGGATGGGCTCTTAGCTATCAACGGCACTGTCGTATCATCTGTCGATGGTAAGCCGATCCAAGGAGTTTCCATCCAAGTCGAAAGTGAAAAGGGTAGGACCTCTTCTAAGAATGATGGCTCGTTTTCATTGCAAGTTTCCAATCCTAAAGGTCTAGTTTCATTCTCCCATGTGGGATTCAAGCGTTTAGAAACTTCCTATACTGCTGGAGTATCATTGGCTATCAAACTGATACCACTGGAGAATCAATTGGAAGAGGTGGAGGTGGTAAATACGGGTTTCCAAAAAATACCCAAGGAGCGCGCTGCTGGTTCTTTTGAGCTTATTGATAATAAGCTACTAAACAAGCGTATGGGGACGACTATTTTGGATCGTCTGGAAAATGCGAGTGTAAGTACCCGCTTTGAAAAAGATTATCAATGGGGAGATCAGAGCCAATATGCGGATTTACCCCAGTTCAATTTTGAAAATAGGGGACGTACAGCCATGGTTGGTAATACATCCAGGACTATTGTCTTGGATAATGTATTGTTTGAAGGTGACCTGCGGGATATCAATCCCAATGATATTGAATCCGTATCAGTGCTGAAAGACGCGGTTGCTACTTCCATATGGGGTACCAATGGTGGTGGCGGTGTCATCGTACTGACCTCGAAAAAGGGAAATTTTAATAGCCCCTTTAGGCTTTTGCTGACAAGTAACCTGACGATTCAGGCACGGCCAGATATCTATACACTCCCTTTTATGAAAAGTACTGATTTCATAGATTATGAGACCTATCTGTTTAACAACGGTTATTTTAATAGCAAACTAAATAATAAAACGAGCTTTCCGACGCTTACTCCAGTGGTCGAAATCCTGAATAAAATTAAGAAAGGGGAGATGACAGCGGCGGAGGGAAACAGATTGATAGATGAATACCGTACTTATGACATCAGGGATGATTATAACAAATATGTGTACAGGCCATCCGTAATGCAACAGTATGCACTGAATTTATCGGGTGGTAATTCTAGAATAGCCTACAATGTATCTGCTGGACTGGATGATAATAAAAACTCCAAATATTATTCAGCAAATAACCGTAAGACACTCCGCGTTTCTGTTAAGTCCAATCCAATCAAAAATTTAAATCTGAATACAGATATTAATTATACGCATGTAGGGGCGCGGGACTATAGTATGAACCAGGAGGTTAGCTACCAAAACTCTACCATAGGACAGGAATGGCCTTATCTCAGATTGGCGGATGGTCAGGGTAATTTCATTACATCGGATGCGGTACCTTATCGGAAGATATACCGCGATACAGCTGGCAATGGCAAGCTGCTGGACTGGAGCTACAACCCGCTAAAAGAACGGGAGGATAATTTTAATAAATATAGAACTGGCGACCTGATGATTAATCTGAATGTATCTTACAAGATACTTCCTAAGCTAAGTATTCAGGGTATTTATGCATATCAGACGGTATTATCAGCAGTGGATGACTGGGTAGGTGTAGGGTCCTTTAGTGCGCGCAACCGGATTAATCTGTATACGCAATACAATGATAAAGCGGTGCTCAGGACTCCGGTTCCGATCGGGGGGATATTGTCTAAAGGGAATCGGTATTCAAATGCACATACGGGTCGGATACAGCTGGATTATAGTACTGATCTAAACAGCAGCAATAGCAGGCTGGATATATTGGCTGGGGCTGAGGTTAGGCAAAAGAACTATCAATCGGATGACAGGCTGGTCTATGGCTATGACGAGAATACGCTGTCATTTGCATCCATGGATTTTATATCCTTGTTCCCAACTTTAAACCGGAAAACCGGAGGATCACGTATTCAGGACGGGATAATTTTTGAGCAGTTGACCAACCGTTATCTTTCCGCTTTTGCAAACGCGAACTATACGTTTAAAGAGCGGTATATCCTGAACGGTAGTGTCAGACAGGATGCTTCCAATTTACTGGGGGTCAAATCTAACCAAAAATGGCAACCGCTATGGTCTACTGGAATGGCCTGGATATTATCCAAAGAATCTTTTTTAAAGCATCAACAGATTGATCTGCTCAAGCTGCGGGCGACTTATGGCTTTTCGGGAAGAGTGAATGGCAACTATGCCGCACTGCCGATCATTGAATATCGTGGCAATGACCTGCTGACTGGATTGCGGTATGCCAATATTGCTACGCCCGCCAATCCTTCGCTCAAATGGGAGCGGAGCCAGACCATAAATCTGGCGGTCGACTTCGGTGTGTTTAACAACAGGCTCTCCGGATCATTTGAATGGTATGTCAGGAATGTTAAAGACCTGCTGGCCAACATGCAGCTCGATCCGACCACCGGATATGACAATATGATCATGAATGGAGGACAGTTCCGTTCAAAAGGGTTTGAACTGACATTGAATACCGTGAATGTGCGGACCTCTAGCTTCTCGTGGTTATCGACCCTGATGCTGAGTAAAAATAGGACTAAGGTGGTCAAATACGCGTATAAACTGCCTACTGCGGACTCCTATGTCTACAACTCGGGTTCTGCGGGCTCATTTCTCCTGGAAGGACACGACGAAGCTGCCGTACTGGCCTTTCCCTTTGCTGGCTTGGATGCGAATACAGGTGACCCGCAGGGCTACTTAAATGGAGAGCTGTCAAAGGATTATATGTCAATATTATATGGCGGCACGGAGAATCTGGTTGATCTAGGGCCCGGCAGACCTACTTACTATGGTAATATTGCCAATGAATTTGTGGTAGGGAAGTTTTCGATGCGCTTCAATATACAGGGACGGTTCGGCTATAAATTTTTTAGGAGCACATTCTCCCAGATCGGTGCAGCGGATTCGCGGATGGGACATCCTGACTACGCGCTAAGGTGGCAGAACCCAGGTGATGAGTCCAAGACAGACATACCGTCACTTAAATATCCAATGGATTCCTTTAGGGATAGCTTCTTTCAAAAGTCTGATGCACTGGTCATAAAAGGTGATCACATCAGGTTGCAGGATATCTATTTGTCCTATGATCTGGGTAAATGGAAGGGGATCCGTTCACTTTCCGTCAACGCCTTTTTGAAGAATATGAATACCATACTATGGCGGGCCAATAAATATGGAATGGATCCAGAATATCGGGATGCTATTCCGCTGCCTTTCTCGGCCTCGTTTGGTATTAATGTTGGATTTTAAATTGTTAAAGATGAACTTAAAAATATGTGTACCAATAATAATGGGAATACTGTTTGTATCCTGTTCCAAATTTTTGGATCTAAAGCCCGACGCTAAAATGCGGGTGCCCACCAGTCTGGAAGATGCCGAAGCTTTATTGAATGATCGCGCCAGTATGAATTCTGCTTATTCGCCGATCCCTGAAGCTGCAGCCGACAATTATTACCTTGAGGAGGCAAATTTTGACGGGTTTACGAATGTTGCCGAAAAGAATATCTACATCTGGGAAGCGGAGCTCGACGTCAACTATACCAACTGGCAGGCGAGCTACAGGGTGGTGACAATAGCCAATCAGGTGATGGATATCCTGTCAGGATTGAATCGGAGCGACAATGCAGTCAAGCATGATCTCATCAAAGGGCAGGCGCTATTTTTTAAAGCCTTTGCTTATCAGCAGATCGCAGATGCCTTTACACTTCCGTATGACAAGAGCACAGCAGCATCATTACCGGGAATTGTGTTGCGTAATTCCCCAAACGTGGATGAAATATCATACCGCACTGACCTCGAAAGTTCATTTAGCGAGATTAAAAAGCTATTGTTGCAAGCGATAGACCTTCTGCCAGCTCAGGCGGCAGTCAAGACACTGCCGTCCAAAGCTGCTGCATATGCGCTATTGGCCAGGGTAGCATTGATCATGCAGGATTGGTCCCTGGCAAAGGATGCTGCCCAAGAATGCTTGGCAATCAACAGTGAACTGATTGATTATAATCAGCTGAATAGCAATTCATTGACACCTTTTGAGTTGTTTAATAAGGAAGTGTTGTTCCATGCCGTTACTGGGGCTAATGTCACATTAACGCCCAGTATTTGTTTTGTAGATACTGTCTTGTACAGCTCCTATGATGACAATGACCTGCGAAAGGTGATTTATTTTTCAAGGGAAAGCACGGGAAAGGCGGTATTCAAAGGAAAGTTTGATGGTGCTCAAAATTCGTTTTCTTTTTGTGGACTGACCATGGATGAGGTGTATCTCATCCATGCGGAAGCCTCAGCCAGGACTGGCCAATTGGACCTGGGACTGCAGACTCTCAATACCCTATTGCGTAAGCGCTGGTTAGCGGGCAGTTATGCTGATATAAAGAAGGAAGGAGCTTTGGAATCCGTGCAGACGATTTTGGATGAACGCCGCAAATCCCTGATTTTGAGAAATACCAGGTGGATGGATATCAAACGCCTCAGCACTGAAAAAGAATATGCGGTCGAGTTGAAAAGAAAATTGGGAGACCAAACCTACATGCTACCCATTGGCGATCTTCGGTTTGCATTCTTGATCCCAATTCGGGTAGTCAACCTGACGAATACTATTCAACAAAATCCAAGATAATCACATTAATTATGAAAAATTATATAAAATATTTATGCATCGGCTGGATGCTATTCAATACTGTAGCATTAAGTGCGCAGGAACGAGAACGCACTATTCAAGATGTGATCCATTGGGAAAAAAATCACACGCTATTGGATGGGAAGAGCGAGCTGCCTATCAATAAGTTTGCATCCAAACTGGTGTTGCTCGATTTTTTTACGACTTGGTGTACGTCCTGTATTGCGTCCTTTCCGTTTATGAATGATCTTCAGGTAGAATTCAAAGATCAGGTACAGGTGCTGATGGTAACGCCCGAAAGTCGGACTGTTGTCGAAAAGTTTTTCAGTAAGAACGATTATGTGAAAAGGAATAAGCTACCGATTGTGATTGAAGACAAATGGTTTAGTGAATCTTTTCCGCACAAGGGCGTCCCGCATGTGGTGTGGATTTATAAAGATACCGTGATAGCCATTACGGGCAAAGATATGGTCACTTCGGACAATATTGACAAGGTATTGGGCAAAAAAGATATTACCAATTGGCCGGTTAAAAATGACTTTGCGGTTGATACTGCCGTAGATGTAGGTTCACAGCTGGAAGATAGCTATATTTCAAAATTTGGATCCTACAAAATCGGCTATCCGCTTCAGTATCGGATTGACAGTACTTCGCAAAAGATAGCTTATCATATGACCAATGTAGACGCTATTCCTGCTTTACTTTATACGCTTGGTTTGGAGCAGAAATTGCCGCTGATGAAAAAGGAACGTATCATACTGAATGTCCGTGATCGGGATAGGTTTACAAATGTCGATAGTATCCCTAAATCTTTTTGGCTGCAAAAAAATGCTTTTTGTTTTTCTTCGGAATGGCCCAGCGAGATGGCCTCTTCCAAAAGGCATCAAGCCTTGTTGAAAGAACTGACTAACAGGCTGGACATAAATGTGAGCTATGAGCCACGGGATGCTAAGGTTTGGGTGATCAAACCTGGTCTGAAGAAAAGTAATAACGTTTCGGCCAGAAATATGGAACTGGGCTATTGGATGACTTTCGTGGAAATTACCAACCCTCAATTGCCTCCTTTGATCATAGAAGGAATTCCATTAGAGACCAAGGTAGCTTCTTCTTTTGAAATAAGCGATCTGGCGAGTCTCAAGAAAGCCATGGAAGCAAACGGATTAATGGTTGAGGAGGCGGAGCGCAAAATTGACTGCTTGGTCATTGATGATAATTAAAATAACAAAAGGCTGGAGTTTTTAATTCCAGCCTTAGCAACATGGGGTCAGTAGAAGTAGGGATTAAGCGTCTTTTAAGGAAACTTTTGCTGTATTTGAATGTGTATTCAATGCAGTAACCATTTCACTTAAAATTGCGTTATCCAATACAGGTCTTCCCGAACCGTCATTTGCAGCGTCGATCGTACAAATATTTTGGTCGCCCACACATGATGGTGTTCCAGAAGCTAATGAATAGCTTGATGGATTTGTTGGGGCGCTCTGATTGTTCAATTGAAATAAAGCCATTTTGCAAAATTTAAATTAATCAATTCTTGTTAATTAATCAGATACATCATGATGGTATCCGGTTTCACAGATTCTGCCGGGCTGACCGAAACACCTCACTAGGTCAGTCCTTTTTGAGTAAATGCTATATCGTACCGCCACACGGGAATGTCGTAAACCTGCGTCCATGCCGGTCACGTACGGGGCCGGCACAGCAGCAAGTCGTTGACCGCAGGAGGTTTATCTTTGCCAAGCCGGAGTACTTTCGCTGCACCATTTGTGAAGGCCATTGCCGATGCGGGGTTCTCAAATCCGCGGCGAATGGTTTCTCGTCTAAAGAATGCATCCTGACTCGTTCTGTACGCTGTATATGCTCTTGCCCTGTCATACTTTTCTGTTTATAAATTCACCCAGTCCTAGGGGTATATATTTCATTAATCCTAAGATAGAGGCAAAAATGTCCTGTTTTTTGATTGAATACTGACTTTGATTTGGTCAAACCCATAGTTAATCTTCGGCATTGGGCGGCAATAGGGAGCTGATGAATTCACTCGGTGTCAGGCCGGTATGTCGCTTAAAGAAATGACAGAAGCTGGACTGGTCACTAAAGCCACATCGGCTGGTGGTGATTTTGATCGATAGACGCTGCTCGAGACAATGTTTGGCTTTTTTCAATCGCTCCTGATTACTGTAATGCGTTATCGGTACGCCATAGCGCTCCTTGTGAAGATAATTTAGATATTGAGATTCGACGAATAAGCTTTCGGCAATGTGGATGATCAATACCGGTCCGTCAGTCTCGGCGATCCGGCTGCTGATCAGCTCCCGTGCCAGACGTACGATCAGATCGGGGTGGCGCAATAAGCCCTTTGCTCTGAGCATTTTGTCCTTGATCAGGTAAAGCAGCTCCTGAATTTTTTTCAGGATACATAATTTCGGGATCAGGGGCTTTTTAAGCAGTTCTGTGCTTAGCTCGCCGAGGATACGTCGGGTATGCTCCATGGCCTCAAAATCGAGACTTACGCGATATTGCGGATGCTGCTGCCTATGGGCTGCCACAACTTTGTCCAAATAATCAAAGCCTGACAATCCATTTAAATCGAGCAGCTCCAAGGGTAATGTAAATCCTTGGATATGATACTTGCCGGGCTCAAAATGTAAGGTAATAATCGTAATGGGGGCATAGAAAAATGCCCCATGAAAAGGACGGAGGTGAAACTCTTCCTGAACCTGGGGCTGATGATAATGCACGGGATGGCGCCCCTCCAAGTGATAAAGTAGGTGGGTCTGTTGGCTTAGGATCTCAAAACTGATCTGGGTAGAGGCGCTGGCCTCGATGACGTAACTGTAACTCTCGAGATTGCCTGTTTTTAAATATTCTTCATAAATACTGATCTTGTTATTGCTGAGCAGTCTTGTTCGGCTACCTGGTAGCCGTTGAATAAAGGATTTTGTGAGCGTACTCTTGCTCACAAAATCCATTTCTGCTTCTATCAACTTGAATGACTCGGATGGCATATAGCTGTTGATTTTGGGGAATTTCCATGTTTGTTTCGGAGAAACATGGACTAGCTGTATGCTGTATTCCGGTAAACAATGCGGATAGAAAAATAACCTGTCGGCAATAAGCTATTGGCGACAGGTTGGTTACTGGATGAATTGTATCGTGATAGGATGATATCCTTGGGTGTATCTTCCTCCTCATCGACTGAGCTGCTTTCTTTTTGGAAATCGACCGCTAGATTGTTATTCCAGCTATCGGCAATCCCGATGCTAAGTTCGGTTTTGAGCGCGAGCGACATTGTATTCAGATATTGGATCTGGCTGAGGCGGAGATCAAAATAGGCAAGCATAAAGCCGACGAGGTCACTCATGACAAAGTTGATCATAGCAAGACGGTCAGCATAAGTGGCGGTCAATACTTCTTCTTGCAGGTCGTTTACACCTGCTTGGTCAAATGTTCTTTTCATATTTTTGCTGTTAAGTAAAACCACAAATAAATCGGCTAAAACCACGGAAAACAAGTGTTTCGATCAGAAATGACAGGATTCCGTAAATTTTGACGGAATGTTTCAAATCGAAATAAATTGATAATTAAAGGAAATTTTGTAAATTTGAGATAAGTGTTTTTTGCAGGGGTGATTCTTATAAGAGGAGGATGTATGGTAGTGTGATGCAATAATACTCCTTAAAACACGTTTTTGTTTGCTTTAAAGCCAATTACCTAACCTATTTGTCATCATTATGCGATCTGGTAAATTAAATAAAAGTAGAAGGTTGTTTTCGTATTTATTAAAAATTCCATCTCGCCGATGGGGCCGAATATTCTATTATCCACTTTATATTTTCCTTTGCTTTATCATTGCTTTGATCATAAATCTGGGTTCCGCTGGTAGCAAGCTGGTGGACCGTGTCCAAAACAAGCGCTTTATGGCTGTATGGATCGGTACGGTTTTGCTTCTGCTGTTCTACGCTATGCTGATCAGCTATATGCATACAGCCTTGGTGGCTCGGCAGCGGTTCAGTAGGAATGCCAAGCTGAATTTTATGATTTATCTGCTCTGCTCATCCTGTGTTGTCCTCGCTATTCACGGGGTTGTACTGGAAGTATTGCTACCTGACAGGCCGGGATTAATCTTGCTTTCGCGATGGTATCTGACGACTGATTTTTGGTTTTTCTTTCCGATCGTGGCCGCGTATATACTGTTTGTGCATCGGTTTCCAAAATGGGTATTGCTGGACTGGCAATCTTTTGGTCGGGTGACGATTCATCTAACGGAGTCGAAACCTCAGCTCGATGGACATCCAGCGCCACTTTTATTAGAGATTGGAACCGGAACTTGTGAAAATCAAGATGCCTGTGAGCATGCGAATGTTCAGCTGGAAAAGAGCCCAAGGCAGCTCTCTTGGGATAATGTCCAGACGACAGAGATGGATCTCTCGTCTTTGACAAAAGCAGAATCCCAGGCTACGCTGCTCAGTCTATGGCAGCGCGATCGGGATCGCCTGGCACTGATGGTATACCTCTTGCGCAAATGGGAGGGTGAAGCGCTGATAGATAGTAATACGATAAAATGCCTGCACGCTGTGATCATCTATAAAGAACAGCGTACGGCGGATGTGTATATGCATGATGGCAAATTCTGCCGGATAGACGTGACCACCAAAGAGCTTCAGGAAAATCCCTGGCTGGTAAAAATACGGGCGCGGGTGTATGTCAATATGTTGTATTTTCGGGTGCCGGTAAACCGGCCTAATAAGTTGGAACTCAATGCTGAGATAAAGGAGAAACTAGAACGATGGTTGCCGGAGGACAGACTCAAAAGGTTGATCACGCCCTCCCGTGACCTCAGCAAAAACTTAAAAGATTTTTGGGGAATATTAAAATCGCTGGATGAAACAAAATTGGAGGAAGAGTTTAATCTGGCTTAAAATGGATGTATTGTTTAACGCTGTTGTGATGGGGCCCCTGCACAATGCCCATTGTGCGAAGCGGCTCGTTTCGGCGACCAGCATGTCTAATTGCATGGTTATGTTAAATTTAATGAACCGCATATGTGACCTTTTGGAGGTCATATCTTCTTTGCTGCAAGCGATCTTGAAGTATATAACAGAGGAAATGAATAAAGTTCCGGCAGGAACAGTGGAGATACCTGCCGAATTGGAACATATGCTTGATATCGCTCATGTACTCGATAAATTGGGTATTTCTGAATCAAAGTATTATCGGCTGGTCCGCGAGGGAAAGCTCCGTCCGAGGAAGCTCGGCAAACGGCATTATTACTACCCATCAGACCTGCACCAGCAGCTTGAAGAGAGTAGGCGGAAGGGGCGGATTTGACTTGTTTTCTAGGGGGAGCCATTCGGCTCCCTTTTTAGTATTGGGCATTTTGCCAATGCAGGTTTATAAAATATATTTTTATTTTTTCAATCGCAGGGTTATGTGCTGGATTTACCGGCACATTCCTGCCGATATCCAGCTCGCCTTCGAGAGCGCTTCGGCTCTCGTTTGGCTCCGCTTCGGGACAGCTTCGGCCCATGCTCGGGTCTCCTTCGGGTGGGCTTCGGGAGCTCTTCGGCTCGGCTTCGACTTCCAGCCGAACAGTACCCGAACAGTACCCGAAGAGCAGCCGAAGCGGAGCCGAACCTGTCCGCACCCCGAGTCGAGCATAGCCCGAAGGGCAGCCGATAATTACCACAATAGTAGCCGGGCCACCGACCTCGTGGGATGGTAAATTCCAGGTCTTTCCCAATGCTACATTTACCGAATGGCTGCGCCAATCTCTTATCAAACTCTCAATCTATTGCTGTAATCTGACAGGCAATGACAGTGCTAGCAATCATATAAAATCAATCCCTGTACTTCTTCGTTTAAGGCCAAAAGTCCCCTTAATTTAGCTCTTGCTAGCAAAACAAAGACTGCTCATGACAGTCGTAATTATTTATAAATCAAACATGTATAATCATGGCAAGATTCTTAAAAGGTATACACGGGGCCTACTCTGGGAAAGTGGGAAGTGTAATAGGAAGTAGTTGGCGAGGAGTGGATTATGTACGCTCACTCTCCAAGATCTCAAACAAAAAAGCAAGTGAAGGACAGATTGCCCAACGGGCTAAATTTGCAATGGCGGTAGCCTTTCTGTCGCCGATCATGGATCTGCTCAACCTGGGCTATTCGGATAAGCTGCAGGGAAAAGCAACGGGCTACAACAAGGCGCTGCAATATCTGATGAACAATGGCGGCGTGACAGGTACTTACCCAACACTGGAAATCGATTATTCAAAGATCGTTATTGCCAAAGGCTCATTGTCCAATCTGATGGCGCCCGAATGGTCAGAACCTTTTCCGCAGGAGATTGCGCTGACATGGGCACCGGAGCTCAACAAATACAATTCCTTTGCTGATGATTCGGTCATCCTGTTGATGTACAACAAGAACAAGAATTTCTTCAGTATTCTGGAGTCTTCGACCAGGGCGGCAGCAAATCTGAGCTTCACGCTACCGGCAAGCTACGCGGGTGATGTACTCGAAGGCTGGGTCTTTACAGGCCATCGTGATGGGGTCAAGACTTCACCGAGTTTCCACCTGGGTGAACTGACCATTAGCTAACATGGCTGTCCAACACACCCTGCTGCTCCAACGAAAGTATGGAGCGCAGGGAACCAATGGAACCGTCAGCTATCAGGGGGAGCATATCTGCCATACGATTGAATTGCCAGATCTTAGCAACCTCCCTCGGATCAGCTGTATTCCTGTCGGTCGGTACAGGCTGGAAAAGCGGCGTTACCCGAAACATGGCGAACAGATCGGTATCCCCAATGTGCTGGGCCGTGAAGCAATACTGATCCATGCAGCGAACAATGCGATGAAAGAACTGCATGGCTGTATCGCACCGGTGACGACCTTAACAGGTGAGGGTATTGGTGATTACAGTGGTAAGGCCTTGGCAAAGCTCAAAGCGCTGGTGTATAGCCTGTGGGATATGGGGGATGAGGTGTATTTGAATATTCGATAAATGAAGGGCCGGAATAGATCATGGCTTACTAATGTAGTATGGATTCAAGGACATGAATTTGGCGCTGTATTCCTTTGTGCCATCTTCTTAGCAATCTGACGGCATAAATCAAACTCACTTCGTTCAGACAGTGATTTATGCTACCGTCATATTGCGTCAGCGATAGGCAGTCGAAATGCTATGCTTTGAATTCTTTGTCCTCGATTATTGATGAAGCCATACTATTCCTAGCCCTCCTATATTGATCGAATAGAGAGGGGGATGATTGGATGACGGTCAGTCCGAATATTAGGCTTTGACCGTTCATCCAGTCTCTTTAAAAACTAATATGTATGAAAAAAATCTTAAACAAAATCGGGCAGGTGCTGCAGGTGGTCCTCGCAGCGCCGCTCAAACTACCGGGAAAGGCGGGGAATATATTAAAGTACATTGCGCTAGGGCTGGGTATCCTGGAAACGGTCCTGGAGGAGGATAAGCCGCCGCCTGAAAGTGTAGATCAGCCGAAAGGCGATGCCGCACCAACCAGTATGGGCAGGGCGGAAAGGAGCGGGACTGATGAAAATCAATGATATCCGCGTTTCGGCCATTGGCGGTACGATCTGCTCGATCTGGGCAAGTATCTCGTTGGACGATTTGCTGCAGACGGTATTGACAGCTGCGTTGGGTACCCTGGTCAGTTTTCTGACAAGCCGCATGATCGGTAGATGGAACAATAGGGGGCGAAAATGATACTTGATGGTATTAACTGAGTAAAGCGCACTCCTGCAGTGCGCTTTTATCATTAATATTGCTTGGGGATGAAACCAGGATATGACGATTATCCTTCAGACATTGCTAAAGTGAGGCTAGCCGTAAATTCTAGCCCCGTCGTTGTCACGGCCTTTATGGTCACCTTATAGTTGCCAGCTTTCAAAATGTCGCTCTTTTTCACAGAAACGACGCCTGTTTGGACATTTACACTAATCAGTTTTTCGCTATCTGTAAATGTGAGTCCATCTTTTTGTATTGAAACCAGTTCAAAAGCAGATTTATATTTTTCAGGATACAGTGTTGGCGCTGCAGAGACATAACCATTTGAGAGACCGATATGTATCAGACTAAAGTCTATGGTCAAGTTTAGATCGGGATAATATTGTCCAAACAAAAATTTAATTTGTGGAATCAGAATGACCCTGAAAGTCGTGGAGGCGACAGGAAAACCATCTTTTCTAAGCTCGGGAGTCAACTCGAACGACTTTTCAGCTTTTTTTTCCGGATCTCCCGCATCTTTTGATAATTTGATATGCGTACCTGTTATTGAAGCAATGTTTTCTTGTCCATCCTTTTTAACCAAATGAAAGCTAGCGCCATCAATTGGTAGGCCGAGAGGATCTATTTCAAAATCAGTAGATTGATCGCCATACAGTACATACGAATAAGGTAACTCGTTGCCATTTTTTAGGCCTTTGATAGCAATAGATCCAGCGGTTATCTTGATCGAAAAATTTTCTTTCCCTACAACTTTGCCCTGAGATTCTTTGGCTATGACAGTGACTTTATAATCATTGGGAATCCGTGCGCTGCTCGATTGAGCTCCGTTTGGATAGAGAAGGGAACTGTTAATCAGTATGCTTTGTTTTTCGTTATCAAATTTGATGGCCTGGTTCAATTTATCACTGAGTTTAATCCCGTTGCCCAAATTGATGTCTGCAATCTGGGAAAAGTCAAAGCTGAAAGTAAGTCCTGCGTTTGCAGATAGGTCTTTCGGCAGATTAATTTCCTGTGTTTCGCCGTAGCGAAGGCTGACCTGTGATGGTAGCGAAAGCGAGATTTCAGTGGGAGTAGGCGCTGTTTCCTTTTTACAGGATGATGCAGCTCCGAGCATCAGAATCAGTGCCGCCGCAAGGACGATTTGTGTGTTGATGTATTTCATGTGGTGTAAATTTTTGACGAAGGTAGTGATTGTAAATTATTAATGCAACTATATTGCATTTACAATTATCTTTTTTAATTTTGCAACTCAAACAGGAATAGGCTACACGATGTTACGGTATCAGAAACAAGTTTTTTTAGCATCTCTCGTGATATTATCTATCACAAAAACTGCACATGCGCAGCGTAAACCAACAGTGGATACATTGCGAAGCTATACGCTTCCCACCGTAGAGACCACTGGCTTTGTACCAGGCCATGGGCAAAAGACGAGGCTGGATCGAAAGCAGCTGGATCGTATACAGGCACAAACGCTTGGTGAAACATTGAGCCATATCTCTGGGATACAAAATGCTTCTTTTGGCCCCAATTCTGGTATGCCTATGATACGGAGTCTAAGTGGTAGCAGGGTAAGTGTGCTATCCAATGGGCTTTCGATCAATGATTTATCGGGAATCAGTCCAAACCTTAACCCCAATTTCGATATGGACAATCTACGCGAAATAGAATTGTACAAGGGTGCTGCGAGTGTATTATTCGGAGGAAAGGCAATTGGTGGAGCGGTCAATGTTAAAGACAACACCATTCCTATGAATCGTCTGCCGAAGAAGATTGCAGGTCAGGCCAATGCGGAGCTAGGAACTAATAATGGCAATAGCCAATCGCTGGCTTTCAATGCAAACATTGGAAAGTACTGGGTGGGACATATTGGCGCAATGAGGCTCACACACGGGAATCTCAAGATCCCGGGCAATACAAAAGCAGCCATTGCTTATGATCCAAAGATCGATCATTTGACCGCCGCAATGGCACAGGTAAATGTCGATCGTGAGACGATTCGAAATCTGACG
>RCUH01000400.1_pt1 | contig 47006 bp, 48 predicted proteins | sample 2166191 | NCBI WGS metagenome assembly RCUH01 (sample SAMN09932848, study PRJNA488358) | compost metagenome | feature: garden; material: soil; isolation source: compost soil in an enriched community after 214 h of incubation | place: Germany: Experimental Botanical Garden Goettingen | collected... | reverse complement strand
AAATTTATTACTGGAACAATCTATGAGCAGACTATTCTTCAAAAAAATCTTGTTACCTAGCATTCCAGACATTCCGGAGAATTTCATTAATGAAAATTGGGCATTCGAAAAACCTTCCACGTAAGTCACATTTTTCACCGGAATTTTGACATTTTTGAAGTTGATATTTTTATTACAATTGGCTGTGTAAGTTGTTAAGACATTATTCCAAGATTGCGATTTTTCAATATTGATGTTTGAATTTTTGGATTTCAAATCTTGCCATTCGTCTTTATGTGTCAGGAATTCGTAGGCACTTGTTCCGGAATCGTAGAGGAATTTTCGTTCGTTACCTTCCAAAGTGCCATTAATAATGATTTTTCTTTTCTTGAATTTGAAATCAAAAAGATGGTTTTTAAAATTTTTTGGAATTTGATTTAAGTTGAAAGCTATTCTGTTTTCTCTGAAATCAATCAAAGTTTTTCGGTTTTCCAGAATGTCTGCGCCGATGGTTCCAATGATTTTCATTGAATCATTTTCATCATGTTTTTCAGTTTTGAAAATTTTAAATTTATCCGATGATATTTGTGATTTTCCAACAAAGAATGAAGTTTTCGCCAGTTCATTACCAACAGAAATTTCTTTGATGCCCTTTATCGATTTGGAATAGAAAACCGTGTAAGGCGAACCAGTGTCAAATTGAAGATAATAAGTTTTCGCATTTCCAACAAAATGAATGGGAAGAAGCAAAACGTTTTTATCATTTCCGAGCCAAGTGATTGGAATATTTCCACTCTCGTTTTTGACGGTTAAATAGTTTTCATCAGGCGTAAATTTTTTGTCGAAATAAATGTATCCACCAACTAATATCAAAATTAGAAAAGTCAAAAATCCGATTGCGATTTTCTTAAAAAGTTTCATTGTCTATATTTTTCTGCAAGATTCGGTTTTAAGAATCAATAATTTGGAAAAATCGATGTGACAATTTTACGTCAGTTTTATGACAGGGTTTATAAGAATTTGTTTTTCAGTTTGATAGATAGATTGTTGTTTTGATTGAGACTGATTCCATTTCTAATGACAATCCAAAGTTTGATAATGATAAATGCAATTAATGGAACCAAAAACAATGGAAATCTGATAGAAAACCAATGTTGGATGAACGGACTTAATATCAAAGAAATTGAAACAAAAAATGCCAGAATAATCTGAACGCAAACAATGCTTTTTCCCAATTCTCTATTAGTAGAATCTTGAGTTTTATAAGTCAGAATCGCTGGAAAAATAATTCCTCCAAACGGAATAATCAATCCGGATAAAGCAGAAAGATTGATAAGTTTTGCACGGTCTGTTGTGATGATATTTTCGGATATAAAAAGCAGTTCTGGCTCTGTTTCCAAAGTCTGAGCAATCGCTTTCAAAGTAAAACCTTTCGGGATATTTCCAGCCTCAATCCTTTGAATGGTCCTGAGTGAAAGTCCAGATTTCTCCGCTAGCTCTGTTTGAGTTAGGCTTTTGGCTTCGCGAAGGGTTTTTATTTTGGTTTGCATTTTAACAAATGGTTGCTTTTTTCATGGATTATTTCAAATTTCAAACTTTATCCAAAGCAATCCTCTTTTTCTCTTTAGAATTCAAAAACTGAGTAGGAGAGAAGCCTGTGATTTTTTTGAATTGAGATGAAAGATGCTGAACACTTTTGTAACCTAATTTTTGAGAGATTTCGGTTAAATTAAATTCTTGATAAAGCAACAATTCTTTCACTTTTTCAATCTTTTGAAGAATGAAATATTGCTCCAAAGTCACAGTTTCATTCTGTGAAAAAAGTTTGGAAATTGAGCTGTAATCTTTATTGATTTCTGAAGTCAAAAACTCTGTCAAAATAAAATTCTCAGAAATATCTTCTTCCGAAATCTTTAGAATAATTAGGTTTTTGATTTTCTCAATTTGCTTTTTTGAAGAATCTTCCAAGATTTCAAAACCGGTAGATTTTAGTTTAAGGTTAAGTGTTTCGAGTTCTTTGTTAGAAATTTCACTTTTCGTTTCAACTTCGCCAAGTGAAATTTGATTGATGCCAATTTTCAATTCATCAAAAATAGACTGAACAGCAGAGATACAACGGTTGCAAACCATATTTTTGATAGAGATTTTCATAATATCAAATTTAAGAATTTCTGAATGATAATCAATATTTGAAATTTGAAATAAAAAAAGCACCACTAAAATGTGGTGCTTCTGGATTCAAGTAAATTTAATCTTAATTAGATTGCGTTTACAATATTGTTCAATGTTTCTGACGGTCTCATCGCAACATCTGTCTTATCGAAATTTGGTTTGTAGTAACCATCGATTTCTTTTGGCTGACCTTGAGAACCAATCAATTCTTCGTTGATTTTGGTTTCATTTTCTGTCAATGCTTTTGCAACAGGCACAAATTTAGCAGAGATTTCAGCATCTTTTGTTTGGTTAGCCAAAGCTTCTGCCCAATAAGTTGCCAAATAGAAATGCGAACCTCTGTTATCAATAGTTCCCAATTTTCTGCCTGGAGATTTGTCTTCTGCCAAGAATTTTGCATTAGCCTCGTCCAAAGCATCGGCCAAGATTTGTGCTTTTGTATTGTCTTGAGTCTGAGCCAAATGTTCCAAAGAAGCCTGCAAAGCCAAGAACTCTCCAAGCGAATCCCATCGCAAATAACCTTCCTCGATGAACTGCTCGATGTGTTTAGGCGCAGAACCTCCGGCGCCAGTTTCGAACAATCCGCCACCGTTCATCAATGGAACGATAGACAACATTTTTGCAGAAGTTCCAAGTTCAAGGATAGGGAAAAGGTCTGTCAAATAATCTCTAAGAACGTTTCCAGAAACGGAGATTGTATCTTTTCCTTCTCTTGCTCTTTCCAAAGTTTCAGTCATTGCATCTTTCACATCCAGAATCTTGATATCTAATCCAGTTGTGTCGTGATCAGCTAAATATTTTTCAACTTTTTTGATCATTTCTCTGTCGTGCGCTCTTGCTTTGTCTAGCCAGAAGATTGCTGGTGTGTCAGATAATCTCGCTCTGTTTACAGCCAATTTTACCCAATCTTGGATCGGCGCATCTTTAGTTTGACACATTCTGAAAATATCAAATTTCTCAACTTTTTGCTCAAGCAAAGTATTTCCATTTTCATCAAGAACTTTGATAGTTCCGTCAGCGTCTGCTTGGAAAGTTTTGTCGTGAGATCCGTACTCTTCAGCTTTTTGAGCCATCAAACCTACGTTTGGAACAGAACCCATCGTTTTCGGGTCAAGCGCTCCATTTTTCTTCATATCGTCAATCGCTGCTTGGTAGAAACCTGCGTAAGAACGGTCTGGAATAATTGCCACTGTATCTTCCTCAGCGCCAGCTTTGTCCCACATTTTTCCTCCATTTCTAATTAATGCTGCCATAGAAGCATCAACGATGATGTCAGAAGGTACGTGGAAATTGGTAATTCCTTTATCAGAATTTACCATTGCTACTTTTGGACCATCAGCCAAAGTTTTGTCGATGTCAGCTTTGATTTCTGCTTCTTGTGGAATTCCGGCAATTTTATCGTAAAGATTTTGCAATCCGTTGTTTGGATTGATATCCAATTCTTTGAACGTCTCTTTATATTTATCAAAAACATTTTTAAAGAAAGTCTCAACAATCGCGCCGAAGATAATCGGGTCAGAAACCTTCATCATAGTTGCTTTCAAATGCGCAGAAAGGATCACGCCTCTTTGTTTAGCTTCTTCAATTGCTTCCTGAACAAACGCTTTCAATGAATTGATATTCAAAACAGAAGAATCGATCACTTCACCAGCTTTTAGGTTTGCGAGATCTTTCAACACTTTTTCAGAACCGTCATTTCCGAAGAAAACGATTTTGAATTTGGAATCATTTTCCAAAGTTGTAGAAGTTTCTGTTCCGTAGAAATCACCTTTTTCCATATTGGCAACGTCAGTTTTGCTGTCAGATGCCCAGGCGCCCATTTTGTGTGGGTTTGCTTTTGCATAATTTTTAACCGCTTTTGGCGCACGTCTGTCAGAATTTCCTTCTCTTAGAACTGGATTCACGGCAGAACCAAGAACTTTCGCATATTTAGCTTTGATTGCTTTTTCCTCGTCATTTTTCGGTTCAGCAGGGTAGTTTGGCAACGCAAAACCTTTAGCTTTTAATTCTGCAATTGCTTCTTCCAATTGAGGAGCAGATGCAGAGATGTTTGGTAATTTAATAATGTTTGCTTCCGGCGTTGTAGCCAATTGTCCTAATTCTGCCAACGCATCTCCAATCTTTTGATCTTCTGATAGATACTCTGGAAAATTTGCAAGAATTCTACCTGCAAGAGAAATGTCCTTAGCAACAATGTCAACGTTTGCAACAGCTGTGAAAGCCTTTACGATAGGCAAAAAAGAATGCGTTGCTAGCATTGGCGCTTCGTCCGTAAGCGTGTAAATAATTTTTGATTTTTCTGACATTATTTAGTTGATTTTATTTCGTTTTGAATCACAAAAATACATATTTTATAGTAAATTTATGGCAGTGAGACTATGATTTTTGTTGTAATATTGATTATATCTTTCTTAATTAATATTAAAAGTTAAATTTTATTAAAGTAGAATCAAAGTTTTGACATTTCAGAAATCAACCATTAACTTTGGGAAAAATATTTTAAACTATGTCACAGATTACATTCAAAGGAAGTCCTATCAATACGGTTGGGGAATTGCCAGAAGTTGGAACTATTGCTCAAGAATTTACATTGGTTGGCGCTGATCTTTCAGAAAAGCACTTGGCTGATTATACAGGAAAAAAAGTTTTGCTTAATATATTCCCTAGCATCGATACAGGCGTTTGCGCAGCTTCCGCAAGAGAATTCAACAAAGAAGCTAGCTCATTGGAAAATACAGTTGTCATCAATGTTTCTAGAGATTTGCCTTTCGCACTGAGCAGGTTTTGTGCGGCAGAAGGTCTTGACAATGTAGAAGTTTTATCAGATTTCAGAGGGAATTTCGGAGAAGATTATGGTTTGACTTTAAGCGATTCTCCACTGAGAGGTTTGCTAAGTAGAGCTGTAGTAGCATTGGACGAAACTGGAAAAGTACTTTACACAGAGCAAGTTCCAGAAATTGGGCAAGAGCCAAATTACGCAGAAGCTATGAATGCTTTGAAATAATTTCTATAAATTAATATCAATCATAACGGGAAATCTATTATTTTAGATTTTCCGTTTTTTATTTATGGACACATTAAAAAATATCTACCAACATCCCGCATTTTCAGAAGAAGATTTGAAATTAATTTTTCAAAATCATGAAAAAATGTTTTTCAAAAAAGGCGATTTTTTCTTGAAAGAAAATGAAGTTTCCAATGAGTATTTCATTTTGGAATCTGGCGTTGCGCGTTCTTTTGTTTTTGATGTCGATAATAATGACATCACAATCAATTTCTTTACAGAATCTGACATTGTGATAGAAGCATCTTCCATCTTTCAAAGAATTCCATCGATGGAGAACATTCAGGCAGAAACAGATTGCGTGGCTTGGAAGATAGATTTTGAAAATTTTCAGGAAATGTTTTGGACGATTCCAGCGCTTGCAGAATGGGGAAGAGCGTGGATGTCATACCAGCTTTTTTACTTAAAACAAAAATCCGTAGAAGTGATAACCAAATCTGCGACAGAACGTTACTTAGATTTAATTAAAGCAAAACCAGAAGTTCTGAAATTTGCGCCGTTGAAGAATATTGCTTCTTATCTTGGAATCACGGATACTTCGCTTAGCCGAATTCGAAAGGATATTATTAAAGGGTAAAATTTAAAATCCAAGACAAGAATTAAGAAAATAAAAAAATCAGCAATAATTACATTGCTGATTTTTCTTTTTATGATCTATTCAGAAATTACAGTTTCGTAAGATCTTTATTTAAATTTTTCTTTTGCATTTTCTTGAAAATGAAATTGGACATCACGATGCTGATTTCATAAAGTAGAACCAAAGGAAGTGCAGCGGCCATCATACTTAAAACATCTGCAGGCGTTATAATAGCAGCAACTACCATAATCAAAATGATGGCGTGACGTCTGTAAGTTCTCAGGAATTTTGGAGTCAATATTCCAAGGGAAGTGAAGATGTAAACTGCAATCGGGAAAAGGAAAACCACACCCATTCCCATAGTTACTTGTAAAAATAGAGTTGTATAATCTGATAAGTCAAATAGTTGGACAATGTTGTCAGAAACTTTGAACAACAACCCGAAATTGATAGCGAAAGGCAAGATTAAAAAGTAACCTGTCAAAACGCCACACATAAACAGAATCCAAACAGAATTAATATAAAAAACCGAATTTTTTCTCTCAGCCGGCATCAACGCTGGGCTGATGAATCTCCAGATTTCCCAAACGATGTACGGGAACGCCAAAACTAATCCTGAGAAAATGGAAACCGCCATCATCACGTTGAATTGCTGAAACAATTGCTTCTGCTGAACACTGAATTTGGCTGGCATTATGAAACTGTCTGCTCCAGTCAATTCTCGCGAAAAGTGGTTCACAACTTTGAAAGTGAAAAAGTCACTTCTCGTGGGACCGAAAAAAATATGATCCATCACCCAATTGATGTTAAAACCGACAATAACCGCCAAAACGATGATTGCCAAAATAGATCGTACCAAATGTGATCTCAGCTCGCCAATATGCCCAAGAAAGGACATTTCTTTTTCTTCACTCATTATTTTTATAAATGATAAATTATGATTGATAAATGATTAAATTTTATTTTCCATAGGTTACACCTACGGCTACTAAAATTAAACCCTTTGGGTTTTAAATATCTCACTCAAACCCTCCAACTCTCCAACTCAATTAATTCCTTCGTCCAGCAATTTATGAATATCAATAATACCAAAATATTGATCATCATTTGTTACAACCAATTGTCCGATATTGTATTCTTTTAAAATTTGCATTGCTTCTTTAGCAAGCTTATTTTTATCGATGGTTTTAGGGTTTTTGCTGATGATGTCAGAAGCTTTCACTTTGGAAATATCGTCTTGATTCAGTAGCATTCTTCTGATGTCACCATCTGTGATTACGCCAATGATCTTTCCGTTTTCTACAACGACAGTGATTCCGTGTTTGGATCCGCTGACAGAAATGATGACATCTCGGATTGAAGCTTCAAGTGTAACTTCCGGTTTGTTATTAGAAACAAATTGTTCCACTTTCGCCGTGAGGTTTTTTCCCAAACTTCCGCCCGGATGAAACTTCGCAAAATCGATTTCTTTAAATTCTTTTAATTCCATTAAGCAAACTGCCAAAGCATCGCCTAAAGCCATTTGAACCGTTGTGGAACTTGTTGGTGCCAATTTGTTTGGGCACGCTTCTTTGTCAACGTGAGTATTCAAAATGATGTCGGAAGCTTTTCCTAATTTACTATCAGGATTGCCTGTCATCGCAATTAGTGCGGTAGAATATTCCTTTAAAAATGGCAAAAGATTCACAATCTCTGGCGAGTTTCCAGAATAAGAAATACACAAAACCACATCTTGCTTTTGGATAACGCCAAGATCGCCGTGGATAGCTTCAGAAGCGTGAAGAAACTGCGAAGGTGTTCCAGTGGAGTTGAGCGTTGCCACGATTTTATTTGCCACGTGAGCGGATTTTCCAATGCCGACAACAATCAATTTTCCTTTGATTTCATTGATCGTCAAAACGGCTTTTATAAAACTGTCATTCAACCTGTTTCTAAGATTGGTCAATTCATTTATTTCTATATCCAGCGCCTGATGGGCATTTGACAGAATTTCTTTTGGATCCAAAATTTAAAAATTTTTAATTATTTTTTTTAATAATATTTATTTTGTATCTTCACTTCAATAATTTGAAATCAAGGAATGGAGTTTTTTAGGCTTCATTTTTTTATCTAATATAAGCTAAGAAATTACTATCAATAATTTGCATAACTTTCAAGAGTATGCAAATTTAGCAAACAATATCAAAGGATGGACACAAAAGACATCAACTTATCTGCCGAACTCAAAAAATATTTCGGATTTTCTAAATTTAAAGGGCAACAGGAACAGATCATCACCGAACTTTTAGACGGGAAAGATGTGTTCGTTTTGATGCCGACTGGTGGCGGAAAATCACTTTGTTACCAATTGCCTGCACTTATTTCAGAAGGAACCGCGATTGTGGTTTCGCCATTGATTGCATTGATGAAAAATCAGGTAGATGCCGTGAACGGACTTTCTTCGGACGAGGGTGTTGCGCACGTTCTTAATTCTTCATTAAATAAAACCCAGACCAAACAAGTGATGGACGACATCACGGCCGGAAAAACCAAATTGCTTTACGTTGCTCCGGAATCATTAATAAAAGAAGAATACGTTGAGTTTCTCAAAAATGTAAAAATCTCTTTCGTAGCAATTGACGAAGCGCACTGTATCTCGGAATGGGGACACGATTTCCGCCCAGAATACAGAAACCTGAAAGGTATTATAGATAAGATTGCCGATGTTCCTGTAATCGCGCTAACAGCAACTGCGACGCCTAAAGTTCAAGATGATATTCAGAAAACTTTGGGAATGAACAATGCTTTGGTTTATAAAGAAAGTTTCAACAGAGCCAATTTGTTTTATGAGATTCGTCCGAAAGTTAACGTCGATAAAGAAATTGTAAGATTCATCAATCAACATAAAGGAAAATCAGGAATTGTCTATTGTTTGAGTAGAAGAAAAGTGGAGGAGTTCGCTCAACTTTTACAGGTAAATGGCGTGAATGCTTTGCCTTACCACGCAGGTTTAGATCAAAAGACAAGAGTTTTGCATCAAGATAAATTTTTGATGGAAGAAGCTGACGTGATAGTTGCGACCATTGCTTTCGGGATGGGAATTGATAAACCCGATGTGAGATTTGTAGTTCATTATGATATTCCAAAATCTCTCGAAAGTTATTATCAGGAAACTGGTCGCGCTGGAAGAGATGGAGGTGAAGGCTATTGTTTGGCTTTTTACGATCCAAAAGATATAGAAAAGCTAGAAAAATTCCTTGCTCAAAAACCCGTTTCTGAAAGAGAAATCGGACTTCAGCTTTTGAATGAAGTTGTTGGTTACGCAGAAACCTCGATGAGCAGAAGACAGTATTTGCTTTATTATTTTGGGGAAATTTTTGATCCTGTAACAGGAGAAGGTGCATTGATGTGTGACAATTCCCGAAATCCACCAACTTTAAAAGACGCAACCAAAGACCTTAAAAAAGTTCTTGAAATGATAAAAGTTTTGGGTGAAAAATTTAAGACAAAAGATTTAATTTCATTAATTGCCGGTAAAGAATCTGCGGTAACCAAATCTTATAAATTAGAACAAACGGAATATTTCGGCTTCGGAAAATCTGAAAGTGACAACTATTGGAAATCCGTCATCAGACAAGCTACTGTACAAAATTATCTCAAAAAAGACATTGAAACTTATGGCGTTCTGAAGATTTCTGAAAAAGGATTAGATGTTATCAACGGAAAGTCAAAAAATATTTTCCACATTGCTGAAGATCGGGAATACAATCTCGCACAATCAAAAACGAAAGCAGATAATGAGCAAGTCCAAATACAAGCTGGAGGTGGATTGGATCAGGTGCTATTTGGTCAGTTGAAAGAGCTTCGTAAAAACGTTGCCAAAAAATACGGAATCCCGCCTTACACGGTTTTTATGGATCCGAGTTTGGAAGATATGACGGTTCAATATCCAATTTCCGTTGAAGAAGTTGCAAAAATTTATGGCGTTGGCGAAGGAAAAGCGAAAAAATACGGTAAAGATTTTGCTGAATTTATCAAAAAATATGTTGAGGAAAACGAAATAGAAAGAACTCAAGATACTGTTATAAAGCAGGTTGCGAATAAATCCAGTCACAAAGTTTTCATTATTCAGAATACGGATAAGAAAATTGATTTGGAAGACATTGCAAAAGCAAAAAATATATCAATGATAGAACTTCTTTCCGAGATGGAAAGTATCATCTATCAAGGTACTAAATTGAATATCGATTATTACGTCAATGAAAATTTTGACGAAGACATCGTAGAAGAGTTTATGGATTTTATGAAAAACTCCGAAAGCGATAGCATGAAAACGCTTCTTGCCGAGTACGGCGATGATTTGACGGATGAGGAAGTTAGAATCCTGAGAATCAAATTCATCAGTGATATTGCAAATTAATTTTAAAATCAAGGAATGATGAGCTCTGATTTTATTAATAAAAAAAATGAACTTTTGCAGTGGATTTCCGAGTTGCAAGATGAAGAAACGATTTTGGAGGTTTTGAAGATCAAAGATGATTTTGAAAATTTGATTAATGAGCCAAAAGCAGAATATATTGTAACTGATGATTTTGAAGAAAGATGGGCGAGAGGAATTTCGCACGAAGAAATGAAAAATAGAACCAAAGATTATATTAGCAATCTGCCTTGGAAAATTTGATTTTTTATTCAGATGAATTTGAAATTCAAATTAATGAGATTATTGATGTTTTGTTTGATAGAGGCTATTTAGGCTTTAGAGAATCAGCAATTGAATATGGCGATAGAATCTATGATTTCATTTTTAAAAATATAGACAAACCGATTTCAAAATTTTTACCTGAAAAATTCCAAAAGTTTGGAAAGTTCTATATAAAATACAAATCCAACGAAAATACGACTTGGTATATTTTCTTCGATAAAAAAGATAATCGTTTTCTAATCAATCACATTCTGAACAATCATTCAAACGATTTTCCGGAATTACTATAAGAATTTAAAAATCAAACATAATGGATGAAAATTTTGAGCAAAAAAAAATAGAATTGTTACAATGGATTTCTGAGTTGCAGGATGAAGAAACTATTTTGGAGATTTTAAAAATTAAAAATGCTTTAGAAAATTTGGTTAATGAGCCAAAAGCGGAATACGTCGTAAAAGATGATTTCGAAGAACGATGGGCGAGAGGTTTGACTAAAGAACAATCTATAGATAGGACAAAAAGTAAAATCAGGGAATGGTGGGGAAAATAGTTATTTTCTCAAAGGAGGTTTCCGATAAATTAGAAGAAATAGCTGAGATTTTATACAAAAATCATTATTTCGGATTTATAGAAGATGCTGACTTTTATGTTGAAAAAATCCACAATTATGTTTATGATAACCTAGATAAACCGATCTCAAAGCTTTCACCTAAATCTTTCCAAAAATTCGGAGAATTTTACATAAAATACAAAGCCAACGAAAATACAACTTGGTACATTTTCTTCGATAGGAAGGACAATCGTTTTCTCATCAATCATATTTTGAACAATCATACAGAACATTTTCCGGAATTATTTTTAGAATGAAGAAATCCATCATTTTCATATTGCCCGATCTGGAAACGGGTGGTGCAGAACGCATCATCACAACGATTGCGAACCATCTTCCCAGAGATCGATTTTCGCCGTCCATTCTATTATTAAGGAAAGAAGGTGCTTATCTCGATTTTCTGAAAACCGATGTGGAAATCATCGATATCCAAACGCCAAGAATTAGGCATTCCTTAAAGCCTATTCTACTGGAAATTAAAAAAAGAAAACCAGACATTGTTTTCTCAGGCTTTGGAGAAGTGAATGCTTATTTGTCATTATTCATCAAGCTTTTTCCGAAAACGAAATTTATTGCGAGAGAAACCAACGTTGTTTCCCAACACGTTACAAGGAAAGAAATTCGATTTTTTTATAAATTCTATAATAATTACGACAGAATAATTGCGCAAAGCAATGATATGCAGACGGATTTGATCAATAATTTTGGAATTAGAAAGAATAAATTAATTAAAATCAATAATCCTGTTGATGTAGATTTCATCGAAAAAAAACTGAAAGAATCTGAAAAACCAACTGAGTTTTCTCCACAATACAAACACGTCGTTGCGATTGGAAATCTCTCTGCCAGAAAAGGTTTTGACAATCTTTTGAAGGTATTTTCCAGATTAAAAAATCAGAATATTCTTCTGCACATTCTTGGTGACGGAAGAGATAAGGAAATGCTTTTGCAGATGAAAGAAATGTTGGGATTGGATCACGTGATTTTCCATGGAAAGAGGAGTAATCCTTATCAATACTTGAAATTTGCCGATCTTTTCATCTTATCTTCTCGATACGAAGGTTTCCCAAATGTGCTTTTAGAAGCAGGAACTTGTGGCGTTTATTCTTTAGCGAACAATTGTCCAGGCGGAATAGATGAAATCATCATAGATCAAATCAACGGAGAAATTGCTAATATCGAAAATTATGATGAATTTGCTGAAAAAATCAAACACGCAGTTCATAGAAATAATAATAAAGAAGATATTAAGACCTCAATAAAATCTCGTTTTTCAAAAGAAATAATTTTGAAAAAGTATGAAGATTTGCTTTGGAATATTTAATCCTTAATTATAAAAAATTCCTGAAAATTAATTCAGGAATTTTTCTTTTGCAAATTCGAAAACACGTTTGTCAATCGGTAATTGGAAAGGATTTTCTCCTTCCAAATCAAACCATTCCGTTTTTTCGATGCAAGGATCTAATATCAATTGATCTTGTTCATTAAGGATTTCTGCGAGATAATAAATGGTGATCAATTGCTCATTATCTCTGAATCTGGAAACCAAAAAATCGTCCTGAGTGTAGAAATGTTCGGTTACATTAATATCAAGATTCAATTCTTCCTGAAATTCACGTTTCAAACATTCGATGGTGCTTTCCCCGAATTCTAATCCTCCGCCAGGTAATTTGATGAGGAAATCTCCGGCATATTCCTCGTGGAGGGCAAGAATCTTTTTATCTTTAATACAAAGCGCATAAACACGAATGTTGATTTTATCTATCATAGCTGTAATTTGGAGTGTCTAATTTATGGAAAATTATTTTTTCCAGGCAATCATCATCTCTCTTTTTCCTGGTGGGCCTTGTTTTTTCTCCACTTCGAAACCTAATTCGATGAGATTTCTTCTCACACTTCCTTTTGACGCGTAAGTAGTTAGCAAGCCTCCGGATTTCATTTTGGAAGCGACAATTTCTAAAAGTTCCATTTCCCAAAGATCAGGCTGAACTCTCGCACCGAAACAATCGAAATAGACTAAATCAATTGGAGGAAGATTTGCGCTTTTTAAATCAAAAAAGTCTTTTTTCAGTTTAGTTAGATAGAAATTTTTTGTTAATTCATTTGAAACCTCCCAATCTAACTGATGGATTTTCAGTGACAAATCTTTCACAAAATTGTTAACAAATAATTCAGAATAAGATAATTCTGACGCTTCTTCAAAAAAAATCGGATATTTTTCAACCCCGAAATAATGGATTTTCGTATCTATGTTTTTTTTCAAATATTCATCAATTGTTACTAAAACATTAAGACCTGTTCCAAAACCTAGTTCTAAAATATTAATTTCGCAACTATTAATTAAATTAAGTCCATTATTGATAAATACGTGAAAGGCCTCTTGTAAGGCGCCGTGTTTTGAATGGTAAGTTTCTTCTAATCCATTGATTAGTAAAGTTTTACTTCCGTCTTTGGTAATAATTAATTCTCGTTTCAAAGTATTTTTTTACAAATTTAAACTAAATTTTGATTATTAAATATTTATTATATATTTGTAATACCTCAACAAAAAATTAAAAAATGATAATTCAAAAATCTACCAGCCCAAGAATTTCTAGCTTCGATCCTACTAATTTTTCATTTGGGAACACGTTTGTCGATCACATGATTATTTGTGAATATGAGAACGGAAAATGGGGGGATCTTCAATTGATTCCTTATGGTCCAATCGGTTTTACCCCTGCGATGATGGGGGTCAACTACGGACAAGCTTGTTTTGAGGGTATGAAGGCATACAAAGATAATGACGGACAAGTGTTTCTTTTCCGCCCAGAAAAGAACTTTGAAAGGATTAACAAATCTGCAAAAAGATTGGCAATTCCTGAGATTTCCGAAGAAATGTTTATCGGTGGTTTGAAAGCTTTGGTAGATATTGATAGAGATTGGATTCCGCAAGGAGAAGGAATGTCACTTTATATTAGACCATTATTATTCGCAACAGAGGAAGCTTTGAAAGCGAGAATCTCAGAAAAATATATGTTCGCCATCGTAGCAACTCCAGCGAAAAGCTATTACACAGCTCCAGTTTCTGTAAAAATTGCAGACCATTATTCCAGAGCGGCAAGTGGTGGTGTAGGCGCAGCGAAAGCGGCAGGAAACTACGCCGCTTCTTTCTATCCAACGCAATTGGCAATCGAGGAAGGTTACGATCAAATTATTTGGACTGATGACTGTTCACACGAATATTTTGAAGAAAGTGGAACTATGAATGTCTTTGTTAGAATTAATGATACGATTTATACGCCACAAACTTCTGATAAGATATTAGATGGAATCACCAGAGATAGTTTCCTTAAGTTAGCAGAACGAAGAGGAATAGAAGTTGTAATCGGAAATGTGAAAGTAACAGACGTCATCGAAGCTCAAAGAAACGGAACTCTGAAAGAAGTTTGGGGCGTGGGAACAGCTGTTGTGACAAGTATATTTGAAGGCTTAGGCTATCAAGGAGAGCATTTGAAATTACCGAAACTTTCCCAAGAAGAGAGTTTTGCAGAGCAATTGAAAAATGACCTGGTCAATATCCAAACCAATAATGCCGAAGATCCATTTGAATGGAGAGTTTTGGTAGAAGAAAATGTTTACAGTGCATAGGAATTAAATAAAAAGTAAATTGAAAAGTGAAAACCGGAAATAATTTTCCGGTTTTTGTTTTAATAACAATTAAGTCTGTGAAAATTCTTAATTTTGCCAAAGTTTTTCCAGACATAAATTTTGTCTTTCAGAAAAGCACTTTATTTATATGAGAAAAATAATTTGCGTCCTATCTTTTGCAGTCATTGCATCTTGTGCTAAGCAAAATCCGGTGCAAAACCCAGGTGAGCAATTTATGTCTGAAAGCGAAATGGAAGTTTCCAAAAACAGAACAAAGGATCTCAACAATCTGGAGAGAACACAAATTCAGGATTGGATCAAATCTCAAGATGTAAAATATTATCCAATGGGAATGAACTATTGGGTGAATATTGAAAATCTGGAACAAAAGCCTCGCAAAAACAATGGTGAAAAAGTTTCGTATCAATACGTCATCTACGATTTCGACAGAACCAAATTATACGACACTTCTATCGGAAATAAAGATGTCACTTTTGGAAGATTCCAAGAGATGGATGCCGTGGAAGATGTCATCCGATATTTGAATAAAGGTGAGGAAGCGGAGATTCTTGTGCCCTCGGTTTTAGCATACGGGACTTATGGTGATGGTAAAAAGATCACGAATGATATGCCTCTCATCATCAAAGTAAAAGTATTATAAATGGCTGATGGCAATTAGCTTTAGAATCAAATACTTTAAGATAAAATATATTATTAATTACTTAAAAATAGGTTTTTAAAACAATGAAAAAAATTATAGCACTTTCTATAACATTATTAACATTATTAAATTGTAAAACATTGGAAATAGACAAAGAAGTTTATAAAGGTCTGCCAGACGGACTTTATGGAAATTTTGTAACAAGCAAAGGGGAAATTTTGGTAAAATTCGAAGATGAGAAATCTCCGGTTACAGTTGCCAATTTTGTAGGTCTTGCACAAGGAAAAATCGAGAACAAATCTAAGAAAAAAGGGGAGCCTTTCTACGATGGAACCATCTTCCACAGAGTAATCAAAGATTTTATGATCCAAGGTGGAGATCCACAAGGAACTGGAATGGGAGATCCTGGATACAAATTCGGTGATGAGAAGAATGACCTTCAACATACTGGAAAAGGAATCTTATCTATGGCGAATTCTGGACCTAACACAAACGGTTCTCAGTTCTTCATTACAGAAATTGCAACACCTTGGTTGGACGGAAGACACACGATCTTCGGAAAAGTTGTTGGTGGTGAAGCAGTGATCGATTCTATTGCAAATGTAGAAAAAGGCCCTCAAGACAAACCAAAAACTGATATTGTTTTGACAAAACTTGCTGTTTTCAGCAAAGGTGATAAGTACAAACATTACGACGCTTCAAAAATATTCGAAGAAGGTAAAGCTAAAATCGAAGAAAAAAACAAAGCGTATTTAGCTAAAGCTGAAGAAGAAAAAGCTAAGAAATTGGCTGAGTTTGTAGCAAGTCAAGAGAAACTGGTAAATGATATGAAAGCAGGAATGCAATCTACAGAATCTGGTTTGTACTACAAAATTACTAAACAAACTGCAGGAGTAAATCCTACACCTGGACAAACTGTTGCTGTGCATTACGCAGGAAAATTGATCAACGGTGAGGAGTTTGACAACTCTTTCAAGAGAAATGCACCAATTGATATTCCAATTGGCGTTGGACAAGTAATCAAAGGTTGGGACGAAGGAATTCTTCTACTTAAAGAAGGCGAAACTGCAACTTTGTTGATTCCACCAGCTTTAGGTTACGGCGAAAGAGGAGCAGGAGGCGTGATTCCACCAAACTCTTGGTTGGTTTTTGATGTAGAATTGGTAAACATCCAAAAATAATCTGAAAGGATTTTTAATTATAAAAAAAGGAGTGAAATTAATTTTTCACTCCTTTTTTGTTGGAAACAATTTAGTTTTAGCTAGCCTTTTTTGCGTGACAACATTTGCTTTGAAACTCGGTTTTCAATTTGTTTTTCAAACCATCGTACTCGTCGTCTGTCAGCGTTCGGATTCTGTCTGCGAAACCAAATGGCGTTCTTTCTTTCACATCGTATTCGTCAAAAATCCCTTTTACGAATGCTTTTCTTTTTTGTGCTTTTCTTGCGATAATTGCAATTACAGCTAATCCTGCAATTGCCAAAATTCCTTTTTTCATTGTTTTAAAATTTTACGTTTTACATTTAGGAAGACGCAATGCGGTTTGGTTTACTTTAAAATATTTTTGAAGTGTAATGACAGATTCTATTAATATTATCAGAATTAGGCTTTCCATTTCTTGTTTTTCAACCTCTGAATTTGTTAAATTTGTTCTGTGAAGGATTATTATTACTTTCTCGGGATTCCTCAAAATGCTTCTGCAGAAGACATCAAAAAAGCCTATAGAAAACTTTCTTTGAAATATCATCCGGACAAGAATGAGAATGATGATTATTTCTCCGACCGTTTCAAAGAAGTGAAAGAAGCTTACGAAACGCTGACAACGCCTGAAAGAAAAAGAATCTACGACCAGAATCTCAGCAGTCAACAGGGAAATGTGAAAAGCATTTTGCCTCCGAAAATCAAGAATTTTTCTGCCAGTAAAATCCGTGTTAGAAAGGATGAAGAAATCACAATCTACTGGAATACTTACGATGCGGATCTTGTGAAAATAGTTCCATTTGGATTAGAAAAACCGAATGGCGAACGGACAATTAGAATTAAGGAATTTGATTCTCAAGGTAAGTTTCAGATTTTGCTTCACGCAACCAATACGATTCTCCATAAAACCATTGTTCAAGGAATTACCATTACAGAATTAGCAGATAACGAAATTGAATCTGAAGATAAAGAATCATTAAATAATCAAACTGAATCTTCCAAAATCAATCAAAAAAAAGAAACCAAATCTACAAGACTGGTTTCCTTAATTGTATTTTTAGCATTAGCTATGATGATCATCTGGCTGATGTTTAACTGATTTTTTCGCGACCAGGACATTTTTTGCAACGTTTCCCTTTCTTGAATTTTTTACAACAACTTTTCTTTCCGCAATACATTTCTTCTGTATTTCCAAATGCTGGTGCTAGAGGTGCAATTCTAAATGCGATAACTGGTTGATTCATATTGCAAATATAAAGTAATTTAGACTAAATACAAATAGAATCTAAATTATTTTATAAATGCTTCGAGAGCCGCAGCATGACATTTGGAATACCACTTATCTTGTTGTCAGTCTGAGGCTCTCGAAGACTATTTTAAATACGGCGCTATCACTTTTGTCCAAAGCTTGTATCCTTCTGGTTTCATATGAAGCATATCATCAAGGAAAATGTCTGTTCTTACATTGCCTTGCTCATCATTCATAATTTCTGTAATATCGATGTATTCAGCTTTTTTCTGAGTCTTAAGATAATCCTCGATCATTTGATTCACATCTTTTACAATTGGCCAAAATTCTTTTCGACTTGGTGAATATTTAATTGAAACATAAGCCACGGGAACTTTTGGATATTTTGCTCTGATCTTCCTGAAAAATGTTTTGAATCTTTCAAAAACTTCGGTCGCAGTTGGATTGTCGATGGCAACATCATTTTCACCGCAGTAGATTAGGATTTGTCTCGGTTTATACGGATTCAGAAGATCATCAGCATAATAATTGAGATCCACCAATCTGGATCCACCAAAAGCTCTATTTACGATTTTCTTGTTTGGGAAATAATCATTCACATCTTTCCAATAGGTGAAAGATGAACTCCCAACCAAAAGGATTGGCTTGTTTGGAATTTTATTTTCCTGATCTATTTTTTTGAATTCCTGAACTTCTTTCCAGAAAGGTTTTTCCTGACCAAAGAATAGTAGAGAATTGAAGATGAATGCTAAGAATAAAAATTTGAATAATCTGTTATGTCTCATTTTATAAGGATTTTTGAAGCTTGAAGGTACAAAAAAACAGTTGCCAAAAGCAACTGTTTCCTAGGTTTTATAATTTTGTTAAGAGACTTAGTCAACAATAAATTTAGTGTTCAATTCTCCTGTTTTCAAGATGTAAACACCTTTTGGCAAATTCTTCAAAGTAATTGTATTTCCGTTTTGGAAAGGATTTTCAATTGTTTGAACGTTTTGTCCAACTGTATTGTAAATAAATGCTTTGTCGAACTTTTTCAAATCTTTGTCGCCTGTCACAGTAATTGTGTTTCCTTTCACAGGATTTGGCGCAACAGTTAGATTTTTTGAAAAAGAAGCATCGTCCACAGCCATAACGGTTCCCCAGATCTGCGCGATATATTCTGGATGATCTATGTACGGATTTCTGTTTCCTTGATAATTGTAGACGGCATTATTTCTATCAATTTCCTTTAGAGAAACTGGATCTTGCTGATGCCATCTTAAGAGCATATTCAAGAAAGGCTCTGCAAAGACTTTGGTTTTAGTTCCATCATACATATCGTAAGTGAAACCTTGAATTTGATTTTCGTAACGTGTTGCAAAGTAAAAATAGATTCTTGCTATGTCACCCTTGAACTCATTGATTGGTTCGAAAACAGTTCCTCCGTATCCGTTTAGTTTGCTTGATCCAAGTTTAGAACCATTTAAAGATGGCCAGCTAACAGTTCCTACTTCACCATAAGGCCAGTTCCCTCTTCTGCCATTTACATAACCATCTGTTGCCAATAGGTGATGATAGTCATTGTGCATTGGAGTCGCTTCTTCATTTCCACTAGCAGGTTTGAAAGTAGATTTAGGAATAGTATGTTCTCTGTTGTAACAAACTCCCTCTCTATTGTAATTACCACATTGGTTTGTAACTATTGTAAAGTTATATGGGTCTGCCCCTGTTGGATTTTCAGAATAGATGTCGAGTACAGTATTATCATTTTCGTAATATCTGTCTCTATCAGCTGTGGCAAAAACTGTCCAGGTATAGCCTCTGTTTTGATGCCCGTTTGTAACAATGTCGGAAAGTTTACTTTTCAGTGTAAATCCTGTAAGACCGTTTGCCTGCGAGTAATAACCTGTTGGAATTTGGGCATTCATAAAACCCGAAAAACCAACTAATAATAAAAGTATAGATTTTTTCATTTCAAAAAAATAATTAGGATTGCAAAGTTATAAAATATATTCAGAAGGTGAGAAAGAGTTCTCAACAGTCAAGAATAAGTTGACGTGTTAAATGGTTATTTTTCATAATTAATATTAATTTAAATGATGTTTTTGTTACTAAACGAAAAAAGACAGAAAATAATTTCTGTCTTTTAGTTATGATAATTTTTATTAATTAATCGATAATAAACTTAGTGTTTAATTCTCCAGTTTTCAAAATGTAAACTCCTTTTGGTAAATTATTAAGTTTAATGGTATTTCCATTTTGGAAAGGATTCTCAATCGTTTGTACATTTTGACCAACCATATTGTAGATCATTGCAGTTTTGAATTGTTTCAAATCCTTGTTTCCAGAAACTGAAATTACATTTCCTTTTACTGGATTTGGGGCGATGTTTAGGTTTTTAGAAAAGTTTGCATCATCCACAGAAAGTGGAGAAGTCCCCCAAACTTTAGTTACCCATTCTGGATGATCTACATATGGATTTCTATTGCGCTGATGAGTATAGGCCGCGTTATTTCTTACAATCTCTCTTTCGGAAACAGGATCAATCTGGTGCCAAAGCAAAAGGAGGTTAAGTTCCCAAGTAACCAAACCTTGATTCACATTGCTTGTATTAAGTATATCACCACTATTGAAAGTTGAAAGTCTTGTTTGATATCTTGTTACAAAATACAATAATGCTCTTGCAACATCTCCTTTAAATTCATTAATAGGTTCGAAAGCTGATCCGAAATAATTGGTTCCAGGTGTCGCATTAGGACCTAATTTAGATCCATTTAGAGATGTTCTTGTAGGGTTATTTATCACACCAAAAGGATAATGACTTCTATATCCGTTAACTTTTCCATCTGTAGGAAGAATGTGTAACATGTCAGAAACCATTGGACTCGCTTCCTTAAACAAACTTTGAGGAACTAGATGCTCTCTGTTATAACAACCTCCTTCATTCTGTCCAATATTCCCACATTGCTTACTACCATGCTGATAATTATAAGGGTCTGGTCCTGATGGGTTTTCTGAATAAATATCCAAAACGGAATTATCTTTTTCATACCATTTATCCGAATCAGAAGTTGGATAGATGTCATAAAGCGCATTGTAACTTTTGGTTTGATAACCATTTGTAATGATTTCACCAAGCTTTGTTTTTAGTGCATAACCACTAAGATTGGCAGCGCTGTCATAATAACCTGTAGGGATTTGTGCATTGGCAAAGCCGAAAAATCCGGTCAATAAAATAAGGATAGATTTTTTCATTTGAAATTAATTAGGGCGGCTAAGTTAATAAAAAAATGAACACACAAATTTTTATTTTTCAACCAGATAGCGCTTATTAATTTTCGAAAAAAGAAATGAAATCACAAGTCCGAAAAACAAAGCAACAGCCGAAACTATGAAGTAATTGAAGAGTTCTATCTTCACCGGAAAAGCCAGATTTTCGCTCGCTCGGAAAAAGCCAGTTTTGATCTGTATGAATGAAATCGCTGAGCCAATCACAAGTCCACAAATGACACCAAAGAAAACAATCAGCAACCCTGTGAAGAAATAAGTCAAACGAAGATCCGTTCTGTCAAATCCTAATGCAATCAATGCCTTTGCTTGTTCTTTTTTATCAAGCTGAAGAATCGTAATCGCACCAGCCAAGTTAAAAGTCGTAATGAAAATCACCAATCCGAAGATCAAGTAGATCATCAGCTTTTCTGTGTTGATCATTTTCCAAAACGCCGCATTTTCCTCAGATTTTGTATTGACGACGATTTTATCTCCAAATTCCTTAGTCAATGTAGCTTTTACCAATTCGGAATTGACAGACTTTTTTAATTTAATGACAATCTGATAACAATCTGATTTTGGCAATCCCAAAAGTTCCTGAGCCAATTCTATCGGCGCAATGATGTAATTATCAAGTTGATCATTTCCGGGAAAAATTCCGCTGACGAAAATGTCTTTTTTATTGAAAATATCGTTCTCTTGCTGGATGATTCCTTTTCCAGGCTTCGGCATCAAAATCGTTGCAAAATCCTGACTAGAGTTCACAGGAAGCGAAAGTCTGTTGTCCAACCCATTCTCCATAATCACCTCATTGCTGAATTTGAAGTCTGGGTATTTCCCGTAAAAAATACTTTCATTAATAGGATTAACGTGGATGTAAGCAGAATCTACACCTCTCAAATAGGCGATTTCCCCGTTATCTTTGTAACCGAGATAGACTTTTTCCTCAATCACTTTCGAAAATCGCGCAACATCAGAATTAGTTTTTAGGGCTTTCTCTATTTTATCAATCTCAGGAAGTACTTTTCCAGTTTTGCTTTTTATCGTAAGATCCGCGTGCAGATTGGCGATCATATCTTTATTAAGTTCCTCCAAACCAGAAAAAACCGAAATGATAATGAACATCGCCGCCACCGCTGCAACCATAGCAAACGCCGCAAGCCACGTGATGAACGTCACTGCCGTACTTCCTTTTTTGGAAATCAGATATCGGGATGCTATGTAAAAAGCATTTTTCAAACTCGGGAAAAATTAAAGAATTGGGTTGTCGCCTTCGCCTTTCAGCTCTCTCTCAATGCGTTCTACATCGTCCAGACTAGTGTCGATGTAAAAAGCCAGTTGCGGAATGATTCTCACCTGCTTGGCCATTTTTTGTCCGATGTAATTGCGGTAAAAAGCATTATTGGTATTGATTTCCTTCATAATTGGTTGTCTCAATTCTGCCGGAAAAATGCTGAGATATATTTTTGCGATGCTAAGATCTGCGGTCACTTTCACGTCAGAAACCGAAACCAAAAAGTTCTGTTTACTTTCTGATGCCTGTTTGCGGAAGATTTCCGCCATATCCTCCTGAATGATCTGTGCTACTTTTCGTTGTCTGTTACTTTCCATAAATGTTGCAAATTTAGTGTTTTTGTTTTGATTTTTGAAAAGCAATTTCGGCTGAGAATGAAGCTTTTGATATTACCAGTTCTTTGGGCAGCTTTATCCGCCTTCCGTTCCCGCTTTTTTTTGACCACGCTTTTCCCTCTCCAAAAAAAGAGCTCCACTCAAGTCGGGCTGCGCTTCGCAACGTTTCAACATTTTATTTTTTGATTAAACATTTTTCAATAGTTGAACTTCTCCTGTTGATCTAAAAGAGACGAAGTCTCGAAATGGTGGTAGAAATAAATAGGAATTAAAATCAAAGGTGCGAAGCTCCGACATATTTTTTAAGAATATAATTTCTCGAATTAGCCATTTCAAATTAATACTTTTTGTCAAAAATATTACTCCATCAACCAAATCAAACTCGCTTTCAATTCACGTTTCCAATAACTTTCTGTGTGCGTTCCGTCTTCATCTATTTTCACAATTATGTTCTTTTCAGGAACCGATTTCTTTAATAATAATTTTTCCACATTTTCGATTTCCGACGCCATTGTTTCATCTTCATTTTTTCCAGCCACAAAGTAGAATTTAGAATTCTTCAAATTGTTTTTATTCACATTCAAATACTTGTTCAGATCCTCAGAAACAAACCAAAAAGCTGGACTGAAAATTCCCGCTTTTCCAAAAACAGTTGGATATTTTACAGAAGCGTAAAGCGAAATCAATCCGCCCATCGAACTTCCGATAATCAAAGTTTTCGAAGCTTGTTTCTCAGTTCTGTAAGTTTTATCAATATAAGGTTTCAAAGTTTTCGCGAGAAATTCCAAGTACAAATCGCCTTCGCCGATCGTTTTGTATTTCTCATTATTCCACGGTGAATATTCTGCCAATCGTTTGTCACCGCCGTTGTCAATTCCGATGACGATTGCGGATTTTCCTGTTTCTTTATAAAGTTCATTCAAAGTTTCATCCACGCTCCATTCGCCGGAAAAACTTGTGAACTCATCGAAGAGATTTTGCCCGTCATGCATATAGATTACGGGATATTTCTTCTTCGAAGTTTCATAATCGGGTGGGAGATATATCCAGATTTTCCGAGTCGTTTTAAGTTGAGGAATGTTGAAATTTTCACTTAAAATTTTCACATTTGAAGTTGTTGTGTGACTTTTTTCTTTCGGTGAACTCCAGTTTTTCACTTCCAGATTTACCGTTTGAATTTTCTCGGGATTTTCCAAAATTCGGTTTGAAATTCCGTTTCCTTTTTCATCCGTTTCAGAAAAATCCCAACTTCCCTTCGTTATTTTATATTCAATTTTTTGAGTTTGAGTTGGAATTGTCAAACTATAAAAACCATTATTATCTTTCTTAAATTCAAATTGAGAATCGTCCGCTTTCCAGCCATTAAGATTGGAAGCCAAATATAATTTCGCATTTTTCTCCGTGTTTTGCGGAAGTTTAGTTATCCGAAAGGTGATTTGCGATTGCATTGTGATAAAGAACAATGTGAAGACTAAGGCCAGATTTTTCATAAAAGTAAAATTAGAAATTAATTTAAATCCTAAATTCACTTTTTTAACTACATATGAGAGATAAAAGTTTTTCTTGTTTTTCCAAGTGAATTAATTTAGTCTTTTGGTGTAATTTACGGTTTGATGATTTTACTCTAAATAATTTATGAAAACTTTAAGCCTTAATTTTTATTTTAATCTTTTTAGGTTTTGTAAATTTGGAACGCTTTAAATGGTTTTAACCTAAAATCTAAAGCCTAATATCTAATCTATTTTTAAATGACAACAAAATACGAACAAATTCCAAGTTCACTTTTCGTAAAAAACAGAAAGAAATTTGCTGATTCTCTATTACCAAAATCTTTAGCCGTTTTTAATTCCAATGATATTTATCCCATCAGTGCAGATTCCACGATGCCTTTTCAGCAACACCGCGATATTTTTTATTTGAGTGGTGTGGATCAAGAAGAAAGTATTTTGGTGATTTTCCCAGATGCTTATTTGGAGGAAAATCGCGAGATTTTGTTCTTGAGAGAAACCAACGAACATATTGCAGTTTGGGAAGGCGAAAAATTAGATAAAAAACAAGCGTTTGAAACTTCAGGAATATCGACTGTTTATTGGTTGAGCGACTTCGATAAAATCTTTAAGTCATTGATGTACGAAGCTGAAAATGTTTATCTTAATAAAAATGAACATTACAGAAGTGCTGTAGAAACGGAAATCCGCGAAGACCGTTTTATCAAAAAAATCAAAGCGGATTTCCCGATGCACAATTACAAGAGAAGTAATCCAATCTTGCAACGTTTGAGAAGCATCAAAGAACCGGAAGAATTGGTTTTGATTCAAAATGCTTGTAACATCACTGAAAAGGGAATCAGAAGATTGCTAAGTTTCATAAAACCAAATGTTTGGGAGTACGAAATTGAAGCAGAATTGATCCACGAATTTGTGAGAAACAGAAGCAAGGGTTTTGCCTACACGCCAATCATCGCAAGCGGAAACAATGCGAATGTCCTTCACTACATCGCAAACAATATGCAATGCAAAGATGGTGATGTGATTCTTTTAGACGTTGGTGCAGAATATGCGAATTATTCTTCAGATTTAACTCGTACAATTCCTGTGAACGGAAGATATTCCGAAAGACAAAAGAAAGTTTACAACTCTGTTTTGAGATGTAAAGTAGAAGCGGAAGATCGTTTGGTTGCTGGAAACAACTGGTACAGATTCCACAAAGAAATGGGAGAGGTTTATACTTCAGAATTGCTTCAATTAGGTTTGATCGATAAGGCTGATGTTCAAAATGAAGACCCAAAATGGCCGGCTTACAAGAAATTTATGATGCACGGAACGTCTCACCATATGGGATTGGACACGCACGATTACGGAATCTTGACAGATGATTTTGTTGAGAATATGGTGTTCACAAACGAGCCTGGATTCTACATTCCTGCTGAAGGTTTTGGCGTGCGAATCGAAGACGATTATGTGATCCAAGAAGTTGGAAAACCATTTAATATGATGGCCAATATTCCAATCACAGTTGAAGAGATCGAGGATTTGATGAACTAAGAAAATCCAATAAATAATTTCCCCAATCTTAAATTACAAACTTTTAGGATTGGGAATTTTTTATGATAAGCAGAATTATAAAAAAGCCCGATTATGTTTTATATAAGCGGGCTCCTTGTTTGATAAATTTTTGATTCATTCGTGTTACACTATGATAACACAAATTAAATGCCAATACTATTTCTTGAAAAACTCCATTAGATCCATATAGTTTTTCTGATTCACGCCGTGTCCAGCCATATATTCTCGAAAAGAGAAATAAGCACTAAGGTCATATAGCAATTCGGCACCTTTTTTTGCCCATTCGATTGGGATTGCGCCGTCGTCTGTGCCGTGCGAAACGAAGAATCTCAAATGTTCGATTTTCTTCTTGTCCTTCACCATATTTTTCAAAAGTTTTTCTTCTGGGAAAGTGCTTAGACAAGCAACTTTTGAGAACAATTCAGGATATTGCAAAGCCAAAGAATAAACAATAATTCCACCTTGGCTAAAACCGGAAAGGTGCGTTTTGTTATTTGCAAGTCCATAACGGTTGGAAACGCTCAGTATGTTTTCCAAAACCTGTTTTACGGCTTCTTCTGCCTGAACTTCATCTACAAAATTTTCTGCACTGTTGAAATCGATGTCAAACCAAGCATATCCGCCATTGTCCGCGTTGAATGGTGCTCGGAAACTTACGACCAACCAATCTTCTGGCAAAGTTGGGACAAAGCTGAAAAGGTCTTCTTCATTGCTTCCGTAACCGTGAATCAGAAACAAAACTGGTGTTTCCGGCGTTATATTTTGAGGTTCTCTTACGAGGTATTGTAATTCCATAATCTTGAATTAGTACAATTGTAAAAATACAATGTCTTTTATTAATCAATTTAAATCACTGAAACGATGAAATAATTCTTCTTCCCTTTTTGAATCAATAAGAATTTTCCATCAATCAAATCACTTTCAGAAACCGAATAATCTGCATTAACTTTTGCTTTATTTATGGAAATTGAGTTTCCTTTTAATTCCCTTTGAGCTTCACTTTTAGATTTCAAAAATCCAACTTCAGAAAGTAAATCAACTATATTCAAACCGATAATTTTTGATTTTGTAATCTCATTGTTATCAATTCCATCATAGATCTCATTGAAGATTTGCTCATTCATGTCTTCCATGCCTTTGCTGAATAAAATATCAGAAGCTCTTACTGCCTTTTCATATTCTTCTCTTCCATGAACCCACACTGTAACCTCTTCAGCTAGTTTTTTCTGAAGTTTCCACTCGTGTGTTGCTAATTTATGTTCTTCGATTAAAGCTTCGATTTCCTCTTTTGGAAGAAAAGTATAGAATTTAATAAATCTTTCTGCGTCAGCATCAGTTGCATTTCGCCAGAATTGGTAAAATTTGTAAGGTGACGTTTTCTTAGCATCCAACCAATAATTCTCTCCACTTTCGGATTTCCCGAATTTGGATCCGTCCGCTTTTGTGATCAATGGAACCGTCAAGGCAAATGCTTCACCACGGGCTTTTCTTCTGATCAATTCTGTTCCAGTTGTGATATTTCCCCATTGGTCAGAACCGCCCATTTGAAGTTTTACACCTTCGTTTTGGTAAAGGTGAAGGTAATCGTAACCTTGCAAAAGCTGATAAGTGAACTCTGTAAAACTCATCCCGTCCACACCAGAATCTCCGGAAAAACGTTTTTTCACAGAATCTTTCGCCATCATATAGTTTACGGTGATGTGCTTTCCAATATTCTTAGCAAAATCAAGGAATGTAAAATTCTTCATCCAATCGTAATTGTTGACAAGTATTGCTTTGTTGTTTCCGTCGCCATCAAATTCCAAAAATCTGGATAATTGGTTTTTAAGGCAATCTACATAGTGGAGTAGTGTTTCTTCACTCAAAAGATTGCGTTCTGCAGATTTTCCCGAAGGGTCGCCAATCATTCCCGTTGCACCGCCAACCAAAGCAATTGGCTGATGTCCGTGCTGTTGGAAATGGGCTAAGATTTTAATTTGAATTAAGCTTCCGATATGCAAAGAATCTGCGGTCGGGTCAAATCCGATATAGGCTTTCGTCAATTCTTTATCCAGTTGTTCTTCCGTTCCCGGCGTCATATCAGAAAAAAGTCCGCGCCATTTCAGTTCTTCGATAAATGCATTCATAGTCTTAAAAAATTTCGTGCAAAGATAAGAATTGTAATTCGTAAATGATTTTACTATTTAAGATTATTGTTTTAATAATGATTTTAAATTAATTATTCATAATTATTATCAATGATATAAAACATATTTATATATGTTTGAATTAATATTAAATTAATATCGGTTATGTTTTCATTTACATATATTTGCGTCTGCACAAAATGATCAGATAGAATTTACTAAATACTACTTAATGAATAAGATTTTTAATGTAAGTGCATTTCTAGTGCTTGCTTTTGCTAGTAATTGGATCACTGCCCAAACAAGGCCTGATGCTATTTATGGTGATAATAATGGCTATTGGACTTCTTCCAACGCGTCTGGCACCATTGCTAGGGAGGCTAATAATTTGGTCGCATACACCATAGGATCTACAATTTATGCGACTGGTGCAGATAATAATGTATTGACTTCTCACGGCATTACTAATTTCGTCAATGAAAACTACAGAGCGTTCCCAACTTCATTTTCTGTACTTTCTACTGCTAGTGACTTTTTAGTAGGTCAGCCAGCGTATGCTAATGGAGCACTAGTGACTGCAGCAACTAAGCCAAATCTTTCATGCGGTTTTTCTTTAGGCTATTATCTACGAGATGGCAAAAATGGCTTGGATCTTAGTTCGGCTGTTTTCAATATTCCAAAACAAGAATTAGTTTTTTTTGTCAATGTTCTGGCCGATATCAATCCATCCTGCATTACGGATAATATTCCAGATATTATTGTTACCCAAGTTGGTGAGCCCCACGCTACCTTAACTGATATATTTAAGTTTACAGACATCAATGGTGTTACGGTTGGAAATGAAAAAGCTGTTGCATTTGCTTCAACAGCCTCATTAGGAAAGGCACAATGGAATTTTTATTCGGCCTCAGTTGCTTGTCCATATCCATTTAACGCTGGTTTTTCTAATACGCCACGAGATGTTCGTGTCCTCACTTTTAAATTAAGCGATTTTGGTATTACCCCAAGTAATTATCGAAATGCGGTAAAATTTGTACAAGTTTTATCAGGATTTAGTGATGTTGCGTTTTCAGCTTATAGTACAAACTCTATGACAATGTATTGTTTGGAAAATGCAACCTTAACGGGAACAGCACTAGATACTAAAGTAGGAATAAGCTCATTGGGACGTGCAGGAGCCGAAGCAAGTAACAACAATTGGCCAATGGTAAGAAAAGGTGGTGCGTTGGCATTGGAATCTAATACAAAACCTTTTGTTCCTACCCGTATTTCTACCGCAAATCTTGTTAATATAACAAATCCTGTAGAAGGAATGATGGTTTACGATACTACAGAAAATTGTTTAAAAATATATGTTAATTCAACCATCGGTTGGAGATGTTTTAATAAAAAAACTTGTCCTTAAAATGAAAAAATTATTAATCTTACTATCAATTTTCTTGATTGGTAATTGGAATGCACAAGTTATCTTCGGTGATGCAGTAGGATCGGCAACAAATAAAACTTCAGTTTTAATGGAATTTGCTAATACCGGAAACAGAGGTATGATTCTACCTTGCGTGACAAATAAAGCCGGAATTACAACACCAGGAAGTATGATCTTGGATGCAACAGTGAGAACTGCCGCAAAAGTAGAATATTACAATGGTACAACATGGTTCGATCTTAGTAGCGGACAAACTGCAAATGTTACTGCATTTGCTGCCATTCAGCCTATTGCCTTAGAAAAACCAAGCGCAAAAGTGGTTATCGGAAGTGAAACTTCTGCAGCCGATGGCATCTTAGTTCTTGAATCTGCCACAAAAGCAATGGTTTTGCCAGTTGTTTCCTCTCATAATAATATAGTCAACCCTTCTCCTGGAATGATGGTGATTGTGAATGGTGGCGGAATCAAAACGCTGGCTTTCTACAACGGAAGTAAGTGGGCTTTTTGGAACTATTGATTTTTCACTTAATAAAATTTAAAAAAGAATTTCTAATTTAGAAATTCTTTTTTTGTTTAAGGTTAAAGTTATTTGTTTGTCTTATTTTTGTCGATCAAGTGTTTATTTTAATATAATTATTTCTAATGAAAATCACAGAAGAGAACCAAGAGAAACTCAGCGTTTTAGAAAAAATTGCCAACGGAATTATCTGGTGGGTAGGTTCTATTCAGTCCTTGGTTTTCCATACAATTTTCTTTATCATATCTTTTGCTTTACCAATTTTTAATATTGTAGAGTTTGAACATATGTTGTTGGTTCTTACAACAGTAGTTTCTTTAGAAGCGATTTATTTGGCGATTTTCATTCAAATGTCTGTGAATAAAAGTACAGAACATATCGAAGATTTGAAGGAAGATGTAAATGAAATCCAGGAAGATATTGATGAGATCCAAGAAGATATTGAAGAAATCCAGGAAGATGTAGAGGAAATTCAAGAAGATATTGACGAGATCCAGGAAGATGTTGAAGAAATAAATGAAGATGACGACGACGATGAAGATCACAGCGAACGTGCCAGAACCGTAATGCTAAAAACAAAAGTCTCAAACAACAAAAACGACATCAAAAACCTAAAAGATAAGATTAAAGAACTCGAAGGTTTGATTGAAAATCTGAAAAAAGAAGGTTAGTTAGTTAGTTAGTTAGTTAGTTAGTTAGTTGTCAGTCTGAGGCTCTCGAAAACCAATAAAAACTACAATTCCAATTTTAGGATTTTCTCCATTTGCTTCTGATTCACACTTTCCGGCATATTCCTAAAAACAAAATTCCGAAGTCCAGTCAAGTTTTCCCATTGTGCCACTTTTCCAAGCATCCAACTGGTTTTAACGATGTGATTTACCTTTGATTTTCTAATTTTTTCGAACTGATGAAAGACTTTGTTCCAATCTTTTTCCGTTTCTAATAATTTCCCGATGATATAAGCATCTTCCACCGCTTGGCAACCACCTTGTCCCATATTTGGTGTTGTAGCGTGCGCTGCGTCACCAATTAAACAAAGGTTTTCAGCGGTCCATTTTTCCATCGGTTTTAGGTCAATGATGTCATTCAGAATGATATTTTCTTTTGAAGTTTTAGCAATCATTTCCAACACATCAGGATGAAATTCCTTGAATGTTTTCATTAAATCAATATCCTCAGAATAAAATTTCTCATTCACCAAAGCGTACCAATACAAAGTGTTTTCCTTGATCTTCACAAATCCTAAACGTTTTCCTTTTCCCCACATTTCGTAAGCATTGTGGCTGTATTTTTCTGGAATTTCTGTGAAGAGAATTCCGCGCCAGCATTTTTGTTTGGCTTCACGGATTTTTCCAGATTTAAGAATTTGATTTCGTACCAAAGATTTCACGCCATCAGCTCCGAAGACGATTTCAGTTTCGATTTCAGTTTTGTCCTCAAAAGTCAAATGGTAATTTTCTTTCTTCTCAATTTTTACAAGACGTTTATTAAGGATAATATGTTCCGAAATACTCTCGCTCAAAACTTTTTGAAGTTCCGCTCTGTGAATCGCGATGTTGCAAACATTATATTTGCTTTCAAGTTTTAGAACATCGGTTTTTGAAATGGTTTTTAGCTTTTCATCAGTGATAATCAAAGCGTGCATTTTGGTTCCAGCCTTTTCAATCTTTTCTTTCAAACCAAGTTTGTCGAAGATCTGCATTGCATTTCCTGCCATTGCGATTCCGGCGCCTACGGGTTTTATTTCCGGCGCACTTTCATAGATTTTGAAATCGATGTTTTGTTGCTTCAGAACATTTCCCAAAGTCAAACCGCCAATTCCGCCACCGATGATTGAGATGCTCATTATTGTTTAAAGTCTATTTGAATTTGCTCTCATAGAATCAACAAAATCTGTATTTTTAATTTCTTTCAACACTTTCATATCAAATTTTTTGTTTAAAGGCATAATTTTTATCTCACCAGAATAATGCAAATAAAAAATTATATTTTGATTTTTGTCAATTATATGAAAATCAAAAAATCCACCATCACATCTTGTTATTGTATAAAAGTGAGGAAAAAAAGTTTCCAAATCATCAATGTGTAACTCTAGTCCGCCATTAAATTTTGTTGTAACTTTTTGAGATTTAAAGTATTCTAATGACTTAATAAGAGGTTTGTAATCTTTCCTTTTTGAAGTCAATTTTGAAATCCAAGGTTTATTCATCTCACCTAAGATGATTAAATTTTCAATTTCTAAATTCTTTATAAGTTTTATAAACTGATTTTTTAAATTTTTTGGCGAATCTTTTTCAAGCTTTAACCAATAAGCTGATTTTATGTTAGGATAATTATAAACATCAGAATCAGTTTCCTTTTCATACTCAGTTAGTGGAAGTGATCTGTATTTAATGATGCAAATATCTCTTTTGATTTTCTTAATCATATTTTGAATTGAATTACCTTGTTAAACAAAGTTAATTATTAAAACAAAAAAAGCAAGACCCAAAAGTCTTGCTTCAATTTCATTCCGAAAAACGAATTTTTATTTACCAAGGTAAGATTTCAAGATCTTACTTCTCGTGTTATGTTTCAATCTTTTGATCGCTTTTTCTTTGATCTGACGAACTCTTTCTCTTGTAAGGTCAAAAGTTTCCCCAATTTCTTCAAGCGTCATTGGATGTTTTCCGTTCAATCCGAAATACAATCTTACCAAGTCAGCCTCTCTCGGCGTCAATGTCTGAAGCGCTCTTTCAATCTCGATCTGTAGAGATTCCAACATCAGATCTTTATCTGGACTTGGCGATTCTCCCGAACGCAAAACGTCATAAAGGTTAGAATCTTCACCTTCCACAAGCGGCGCATCCATCGATAGGTGACGACCACTGTTTTTCATAGATTCCTTGATGTCTTCCTCGCTCATATCCAGAACTTCCGCCAACTCTTCCGGAGAAGGTGGTCTTTCGTTCTCTTGCTCTAGGTGAGCATAAGCTTTATTGATTTTGTTGATAGAACCGATCTTATTCAATGGTAATCTTACAATTCTCGATTGCTCGGCCAAAGCCTGCAAGATCGACTGACGAATCCACCAAACAGCGTAGGAGATAAATTTGAAACCTCTCGTCTCATCATATCTTTTCGCTGCTTTCATTAGACCAAGATTTCCTTCGTTGATCAGATCGGGAAGCGAAAGTCCCTGATTCTGATACTGCTTGGAAACGGAAACCACGAAACGTAAGTTAGCTTTGATCAATTTCTCCAACGCCGCTCTGTCGCCAGCGCGGATTCTTTGTGCTAAATCTACCTCTTCATCGGCAGTGATCAATTCCACTTTTCCGATTTCTTGCAGATACTTGTCTAGTGATGCGGTTTCCCTGTTGGTAACCTGTTTTGTAATTTTTAATTGTCTCATATAAAAACCTCATTCTTTAGGTTGCATTATATTATACGATCAGAAACCGAAAAAGGTTACAAATATTTTATTTTCATCAGATCAATCTTCAATTTTAACGCATTTTAAAACAAATTAATAATATTTGGGCAACTTTTGACTTTATCGAATAGCTATTTATACTTTTTTTATGGCAGCTATTTCCGTCTTCCGCTCCCAATCTTTTTTGTCGACGATTTCCATTTCAATAGAACTTGACAATACGCAAAAAAGGATTTCCGCTCAAGCCGGGCTGCAGATTCTGAATAAAAACAAGAGCCAATATAAAAACATAATTTTGTCATTCCGTAGGAATCTCAGCAGTTTAGATTCCTACGGAATGACAAAAATGCTTTTAGAATAAATGCGCAAAATCTCCAAAATCAGCGAGAGAATTAATAAGATTCTTAATTATTATCTCATTATTTCTCTGTAAATCAATTATTCTTAACAAAAATTAAGTATTCAAAATTCTCTGTATCAATTCTAATTGTTATTTTTGCCGAATGTTTAAAAATCTGATCAGAGTTTTCATAGGCTTATCACTTTTCTCCTGCGGCAAAGAACCGGTTCCAAAACCGAAAGGAGATCTGCGTTTGGAATATCCAGCCCCGAAATATCTGAATTTTTCTGCACCTTGCAATTACTCATTTGACTATTCAGATTTTGCAAAAGTCAAAGACGCAAAACAGCCTTGCTGGTATAACCTTTCTTATCCTGGAATGAGGGCAAACGTTTTCATTACTTATTTCCCCATAAAAAATGATTTTGATCTTCACGTAAAAGAAGTGGAGAAAATGGTTTACGAACACACGATCAAAGCAAGCGCGATTGATACCAAATCATTCGCTTACCCAGAGAAAAATGTTTACGGAAATTTCTACGAACTGAAAGGCCAAACAGCTTCAAACATTCAGTTTTATGTGACAGACAGCACGAGACATTTTGTGACTGGAAATTTATACTTCAATTCTCGTCCGCGTCCTGACTCATTGGCTCCGGCTGTAGATTACATCAAAAAAGACCTTTTGCATCTGATAGATTCTTTTGAATGGAATAAGAAAGATAATCAAAGCAAATAATAATAAAATAGAATCAATATAAAAACTTCGGATTTCGATCTTCGGGCTTCCGACATAAAAAACTTAAATTATGAAATTATTAGCAGTAGGAACTGTAGCATTTGATGCCATCGAAACACCTTTTGGAAAAACAGATAAAATTCTTGGTGGTGCAGCCACTTATATTGGATTGGCAGCAGCTTCTTTGGATACAGACGTAAGTTTGGTTTCCGTAATCGGAGGCGATTTTCCTCAGGAATATCTGGATATGATGACTTCAAAAAACATCAATGTAGATGGCGTAGAAATGGTGAAAGAAGGTAAAACTTTCTTCTGGAGCGGAAAATACCATAATGACCTGAATACAAGAGACACTTTGGTGACAGAACTTAATGTTTTGGCAGATTTTGACCCAAAAGTTCCTGAGCATTCTTCGGAAGCAGAAGTTCTTTTGTTAGGAAATCTTGATCCAGTAGTTCAGCTTTCAGTTTTAGAAAAAATGAAAACGCAACCCAAATTGGTGATCCTTGACACAATGAATTTCTGGATGGATATCGCTTGGGACAACTTGATGAAAGTAATTGCTAAAACAGACGTTATCACCATCAATGACGAAGAAGCAAGACAACTTTCCGGAGAATATTCTTTGGTGAAAGCGGCTAAGAAAATCCATACATTAGGACCAAAATATGTGATCATCAAAAAAGGAGAACACGGCGCATTGCTTTTCCATGACGGAAAAATCTTTGCGATTCCTGCTTTACCTTTGGAAGAAGTGTTTGATCCAACCGGAGCTGGAGATACTTTCGCAGGTGGTTTTGCGTCATATCTTACGAAGAAAGGTGATTTCAGTTTTGAGAGTATGAAAACTGCAATCATTGTTGGAAGTGCAATGGCATCTTTCACGGTGGAGAAATTCGGGACAGAAAGAATCGAGAACGTAACGAAAGCAGAATTGAGCGATAGAATCAACCAATTCAAAGAGCTTACGACTTTCGAAGCTGTTATTTAAATTTAACTTTATTCCAATTTATGACTCCAAGTAGAGTTGTAATTATTAATATTAAAAATGAAAAAAAATATTTTCCCTATTGTTTTAGCGTTTGCCTCACAAATGGCATTTTCACAATATTTGATCGTTGGCAAAGACAGTATTTCTGCAAAGGATTACATCCGAGATAACAAATATGGACTGGAAAATTCCGGCGCCGAGAAGTCCGTAAATGCGACTGTAGAATTTTTACTTTTGCAACAATTAGCAAAGGAGAAAAAAGCAGATACGCTTAATTATTTCGCCAATTCTATCAATCAAAAAATGTCTGAATTGAGAGAAGATAAATTCTATCCAAAGTCTATTTCAGAACCTTTGGTGCAGGATTTTGTGAATGCTAATAAGACAGAAACGCAGGTTTTGCTTTTCATCAAAGAGAAAAAAGCTGACGATAAAACAGATTACAAAGTACTTTACAATGATGTAAAAGCTGGGAAAATGACCATGGAAGATTTCCTTGCAAAAAATTCTACGCCAGAATCTACCAAGCCTTTTTATGTAAAACCAGGCATGTTGGATTACAAGATCTTTCAACAAGTTAAAGATTTGCCGGTGAATTCATACACCACTTTTATAGACAAACCAAATATGGTAGGTTTTGCAAAAGTTGTTGGAACAAGACCAAGTTTGGGTTATATTATTTTCGGCGTTTTGTCTGTTCCTAATGATGCGAATTATGAAACTACAAAAGCCAAGATTTACAAAGAATTGGAATCTGGTAAAAAGTTTCAGGCAGTTGTAAGTGAATTTGGAGCGACTGAAGAAGAGAAAAGTTCAGGAGGCGCAGTGATGGGATCTCCAATTTTGCCAGACGAAGTTTACGCCGCATTCAAAGGTCAATCGAAAGATTTCTATACAAAACAGCCAATTCTATTCGGTGATAAATATTTTATTTTTAATATTTATAATATTGAGCCTTACACGCTTACAGATGCTAACCGAAAGTTTTATCAAAAGGAAATGATAGCAACGAGTTATGGCGAAGAATTGACATCCAAATTTGTTGATTGGTTGAAAACTCAGGATAAGTATACTGAAACTGCAGACTTTGTAGAGATCAAAAAATCTTATCAAAATTATCTGAATCCTAAAAATCCAAAAGCTTTACTTTTCTCTTACGGAAAAAACAAAGTGACTTACGAAGATTTGAAAAAAGCAATTGATGCACAATACAAAAACTTGGAACAATTGCCAACCAATCAATGGCCAGATCTTGTGAATTATCAAGCTCAACAATATGTAATGGGTGTTTATGCTAGAAATTTTGAGAGCCTTCCGACTGTAAAACCAGAAGTGGATGAGCTTAAGAAAAATCTTTTCTCAGAATATATCTTCTCGGAATATTTGAAAAATGAGGTGAAGAACAATCCTCAACTTTACACAGAATATTACAACGAAAACAAATCAAAATTCGTTTGGGAAAAAAGAGCAGAATCCAGAGCTGCTGTGATTTCTGATCCGAAACTATTGAAGGAAATTGAAAAAGAAATCAAAGATCCTAAGAAATGGGAAGCGCTGAAAACGAAATACAAAAACCAAGTGAATGCTAAAAACCAGGTTTTGGTTCATTTCGAAGAAGGTAAAATCCAAGAATCTGCGGATATTTTCAAGAAAAATAATGTGCCTTTCAAAAAGGGGATTTTCACGACCAAAATTTCGGAACGCGATGTGGTTGTAGCTATTGACGGACTTTTGCCAGAACAGCAAATGACGCAGGCAGAATCTATGGAAGATATGACGGACGGCGTTACAGAAAAATTGTTGCAAAAAACAATCGCAGATCAACGTGCAAAAACTAAGATCGAAATTCAGCCAGCTTTTATGGCAGAACTGAACAAAAATTTTAAGAAATAATTATAATTAATAATGTAGCGGAATGGGTGGATAATCCTAATTTTGCAGCTTAACAAATAAAATAATGTCGAAATACACAAAATATCTTTTTTTACTGTCAGTAGTTCTGTTACTATGCAACATGAATCTCTCTGCGCAGATAAAGAAAGGTCAGCTAATAGATGGGATTGCAGCCGTAATAGGCAATGAGATCGTTCTAGAATCTGACATCGAGGATCAAGCCAACTATGCAAAACAGCAAGGCACCAATGTAGGCGATAGATGTGATTTTATGGAGAGTATCCTTAATAACAAATTATTGATCTACGAAGCAAAAAAAGATACGCTAATCGAAAATAGAAGCGCCGCAATCAAAGAAATGGCAGGTACAAAATACAGCCAAATCCTTTCCCAATTCCCAGATGAGAAAGCAATGCTTGTTGCTTACAAATTCCGTACGTCTTATGAGATGAAAACAGCGATTGAGAAAATTGATGCCGATAATTATTTCGGACAAGCGAAATACGGTAGAATCACAGAGAAAGCTGACGTAACGCCAAATGAAGTGACTGATTTTTATAATCAATTCAAATTCCAATTGCCGAATGTGAAGGATGAAGTTGCATTGTCAAAAATCAGTGTTTTCCCTAAAATTACTGCTTCTCACAAAAAAGAAATAATTGATAAGCTTAATAAAATAAAAGAAGACATCAAGAAAGGTGAAAGCTTTGAGAGCCAAGCTAGAATCTATTCTGAAGATGAAGGTTCTGCAGCATTGGGTGGACTTTACAAAAATATCAACGTTGGCCAGATGGTAAAACCATTTGAAGCGGCAGCGCTTAATCTTCAAGAAAACGAAATGTCTGATCCAGTAGAATCTGAATATGGTTATCACTTGATCCAACTGATCAAAAGAAACGGTAAGAAGTACGATGCGAGACATATCTTGATCAAAAGTACACCGAACGCCAGTGAAATAACTGCTGCGAAAAAAGAATTGGATAGCATCAGAACTTTGATCTTGGCAAACAAAATCAGTTTCAAAGATGCGGCTTACAAATATTCTGATGACAAAAGCAACAAATTCTCTGCTGGAATCATGACGAATAACCAAGACGGTTCTGACAAATTGGAAAAACTAGGTTTGGATCCAACTATTTCTTACCAGATTGCAGGTCTTAAAAAAGGTGACATCACAGAACCTTTCCAACAAGAAGATCAGCAGAAGAGAAAGTTAATCAGCATCATTCAGGTTAATGACATCATTGACGCGCACCAATTGGAACTTTCCACAGATTACGAGAGAGTAAAGGAGATGGCGCTCAACAAGAAGAAAAACGAAATCGTTGAGAAATGGGTGAATGCAAAAATCCCATCCATCTTTATCTCACTAGACGATAAATACAAAGACTGCAAATTTCACAGCAACTGGCTAAAAGGAAACGTAGTAACTACAGCGAAATAAGCTATAGAAGTTTTATAAAATCAAAAAGGATGAGCAAATCGCTCATCCTTTTTTTGTTGTGATTTTATCTTAACTTTTCTTTTTGAATGGTTTGTATGAAGTAATAACCATTCCTTCGATTAAAGCTTTTTTTGAAATCCAGACACTGAGATATTTTATTTCTTTGTCTTTTTCAGTTTTTGCATTGAAGATATAAAGCTCTGTACTTCCAAACAAAGAATCGTTGGTTTTATAGGCTGAGTTAAGATTTATAAGCTCAATTTTTCCGTACAGATTCTCATCTCCAAGGCAAATCTCTTTCAGTTTTTGGTGCATAAAATTTTTGTGACCTTTTGTGAGATTAAAATCTACAAAATCCGAGTAATCTTGATTTGAACATTTTGTAAGATAGGATTGAATAAACTTTTCAGACAGTTGAACTTTATCTTGATTAATATTTTCGTTGTCAATTTTTTTATAATCGAGTTGACTGTAAAATAAATTGCTACAAATTATCATAAAAAGAAAAGATAATTTTTTCATGAATTTAATATGTTTGATTCGAGTTCTATTCCGCTTTCACAATTTTGAAATCCGTCAATTTCCCATCCCATTTTTCATTGTAAGTTGAAAGTTCTAGGGAAGTGATTTGTCCCATCGTCACATCTATTACATAGCTCAAGCCTTCCTTCAAACCTTTGATTTCAATGTTTTCGCCGTTGCTAAATAAAGCGTTGGTATCATCCAAATCATTATTGAAATCAATATACTCAAGATTGACATTCAAGCCTTCTCCAGTTGGTTTTCTTTCGGTTACTTTTAGGAATGGAATATGAGATTGAAGTTGGGGATATTTTGCGGTTAAACCTTCTAATAATGACAATTCTAAGTCGTTTAGTTCTTGCATGATTTCTTTTGTTTAATTTCTATTTTTGATGACAACGTAGCCTTCCAAGATTCTGCCATCAGACAATTTGATTTGATACCAATAGCTGTCCGTAGGGAGTTTCCGACCATTCAATTCGCCGTTCCATTCAAAAGCTTCTCCTTTTGTAATACGATCCAAAACCAACATTCCATTTTTATCCATGATTTTGATTTGGGAATTTGGATAATTTTCGATTCCTGATATTTTCCACGTATCATTGATTCCGTCACCATTTGGAGAGAAGATATTGCTGAGAGAAAATATCGTGAAAGATTTCGAGCCAAGATCGCAACCCAATTTTGTTTTCACAAAAACAGTGTAAGTTCCATTTTCCAAATTTTCAAATTTGTTGGATGATTTCCAATCAATTTGATCTAATGAATAAAGATAATCTCCAGCCATAGACATCACGATCATCGCCGAATTATTAGTAATGACAATATTCTGAATCTCCGCCAGTTTCGCTTTTTTGACAATTGTGCTTGCGGTATTTACACATCCAGCCGGCGTTGTAACTGTCACTGTGTAAGTTTGTTCTTTGTTAGCAATGATGCTGTTTGAAGTTTCGCCCGTATTCCATTGGTACTTATATCCGCTTACAAAATCAACTTTCAAAGGTGTCCCGACATTATCACAAAATTCTGCATCGGCTGGAAGTTTGGCTTTTGGTTTTTCGTCTAAAGTCAGATTCAATTTAACGAATTGAAAACAGCCGAGAGAAGAAGTGATTTTTACATCAAAAACATTAGGTCCAACATTTAGATTCGTATCTCCTGTTTCCAATTCACCTTTGCTATTTCTGATTTCGAAAGTGTAATCTTGAGGATTTGTAATGAGTTCCTTTCTGTAATTATCAATATTGATGATCTTAAAATTGGCCGTAGTATCATTACAAAAACGATCTGAGAAGTCGTTTGCGGAAAGATAGTTGGTAACCACATTTACTTTCACAGCCAACTTCTGAGTGCTTTCGCAACCATTTACAGTTTGAGTTGCGAAATACGTTTCTGCGTTTTGCAAAGCTGTAGTTTCTGAAAGCGGATTTCCAAGACTATTGAACCATTTGATAGCAGTTCCTGTGACCACTACATCTTTCAAAGTTGGATTGGAAGCTGAACAAAAATCCTGAAGCGTATTTCCAGTTGGTGGAGTTGGGTCTGATAATTTGATTAAAATTTCTGTCTTCCCACTTTCGCAACCAGTAGAAGTTTGAGAAACGTAATATTTTGTATTGTCGATTAATTCTTGAGAAAGATCGGTAATCACATTTCCGCTTGCATCGTACCATTTTGGATTGGTTGCTGTGACTGTAATATCTGAGATTTTTGGTTTGTTGATTTTACAGAAAACTTGTGAGGAGTTCCAAGTCGGAAGTGGTTGTGCGGTGATTTCTACTTGCTGAGTTTGGATAGTGATATTTCCATTTCCGTCATTGTATGTCCAAGTAATAGTGTAATTACCTGAAAGCTGGTATGATAATGGACTTATAGTTGTTCCGAAGATTTGACCTTTGCAGTTGTCTGTTGCCGTTGGAATCGTTGTGATGACCGTTGTGCAATCGCCGGTGATTTTTGTGAGAGTTGGATTGTCTGGAACTGGTTTTGTGATGTCACCAACAAAGACATTGGTTGTGAAAGTTCCGTCACAGTCGCCAGATCCGGTAATTAAGCAAGAATACGTCCCGCTGTGAGCTGTTGTTGCATTCGGAATTGTAGGGTTTTGATCCGTGGATAAGAAACCATTGGGACCAGTCCAAGAATAGGAAGTTCCGCCGGAAGCGGATAATTTTATGTCACTTCCTGGACAAATAGACGATGCAGTGGAGATTTGTACATTGTTTTGGCAGTCTCTGAATTTTGACATTAAATAAAACGTACCTGATGTGCCAAAGTTAGGAATTCCCACTCCATACGTATAAACAAAATTATTGCTACTGAAAATACTATATGATTCGAGATAGTAAGTTCCCCAAATTTGATTTCCATTGGTATTAAATTTTGAAATATAACCAGAACGATAGGTGTAACTACCATTATAATTAGAAATATATCCGTTTGGGGTTACAAGCCCACTATCATTTCGTGAGCCTCCTGTTATGAAAATATTTCCATCTTTGCTTACAAACATATCATAAACAAGATCCTCGAAACTTGTATTAGCACCATAGTATGTCCCCCAAATTCTTTTTCCCAAAGGATCTAATTTTGCTAAAAAGACATCCGAATCCGTTCCTCCAAAAATTGATTTGTGAGATCCTGGCGTTGCAATATCTTGATCTGCTGTCGTATTTCCGGCAATATAAATGTTGCCTGAAGAATCAGTACCTAAACCATAAACAAAATTATTTTTCACACTTTGCCCACTCTGTGGAAAAAGTAGATCTCCTCCATAATATGTTCCCCAGAGCTTATTAAAATTCTTATCAAATTTTAAAATTAAGGAGTTTGCAGAACCAATTATTGTTTCTTGATGAGTTCCTGGTGTAGCCTGACTAGGAAAACTTGGGTCATAGCTGTATGCAGAAAAAATATAATTATCGTTAATATCTACAGCATTTTCATAAATAATTTCTGGCAAATAACTTCCATACAATTGAGCCCCATTTGATGAAAATTTAGCGAAAAAACCAATCCAATAATTATATTTAAAATATGGCGAATACGCATTACTTGTAGCAATACCGGAATTACTGTATGTTCTACCAGAAATGATTAAATCATCATTACTGTCTAATGACAAGGACAGAATTTCATCAAAATCATCACCTCCAAAATAAGTACCCCAAAGTCTTTGCCCTAATCCGTTGAATTTCATTATCAACCCTTCAACACCATATCCCGTAGCCGATTCTTTATGCGAACCAGGCGTTGTAATATTATTGGAAAAACCGTTTTTCTGTTCAATGGCTTTTCCTACAACTATAATGTCATTGGATTTATCAATCTTAAAATCATTGATCGAATTCATAAATCCGCCATTTGAGTTAAAAGAAAAGTTTCCTATGAAAGTACTCCATAGTCGCTGACCGGAAGAATTGAATTTTGACAAAAGAGAATACTCGTCATAGATACTACCAATATTGGTTTGAAATGCACCAGTTGTTGTGAGATTTGGAGTTTCAGGTACTAAAACCTGAGTTGAAATATATACATTATCAGAACTATCGGTTCGGATATTTTTCACTTTCTCATAATAAGAATTACCCCAATAGTACGATGCCCAAACCCTCGTCGGAACAGGATCTATCACAATCGTTCTATCAGAATTATTAATAGAAGATTCAAATCCAAAAGTCTGGTTTCCAAGGTCTTTATAATTTACGGCAATACTTTGCTTTCTATCATTCTCGATCCAAGAATGTGGGATATTTTCCTGCATTTCACCAAATCGCAAATTCATAGAAAGTTTGCCATCTTTCAATTTCGTTTTGGCGCCATTAAATTTCATTTTGATGTCAGACATCTTTCCGCCAGGATGAACGAGAAAGTTGTATTCCACAGGTTTTGTAGAATCCTCCGGCTTGAAGAAAACAAGATCTATATTATCATAAAGGTTTTTGTAAGTAACTTTTCTATAACGGTGAACAAAACTTACACCTTCTTTTTTATCCGGAAGATTGTAGTAATTTTCATAATCATCAGATTTTCCTTCCGCAACGATTTCTGGATTTTTTTTAGAATCAACAAAGTCAATATCAATCCTGTGATACTTATATTTAATTTCTTTGTCAGATGAATTTTTTCTTTGATCTAAGATTGTCTTCTCTTTAGATTTCTTCTTTTTTAATTGTTTAGTTTCAATTTCATAAACATCATAAGAGAAACCATTTTCTTTGATTTGCACATTCAGTCCAGGCGAATTAAGAAGATATTTGACATCAGGATTTGCTTTTCCATTTTGATCTACGATTTGACCTTTGTTCTCATAAAATGAAAAATCTTGATTATTTTTTTGAGCGAAAAAACTAATGAAAATTAAGGATAAAACTAAAGAATAAAACTTCCTCATCAGTGGTTAATAATTTCTCCAAAGATAAGATTTATTTTAACAAAATTTTAAGGTTTCCACCATTCCGTAAACTTCTGATTCACATCATTAAAACTCACTTTTTCGCCAATCATTGGGGTTGCAAGTCGGAAGTTTTTGCCTTTGCTGTTTTCGGATAATTTTTGCAACGGCTCGTCCCAAGCGTGCTGAGCAAGAGAGAATTTTCCAGAGTGAACCGGCAAAACATTTTTAGCACCAAGATCTTCTACAACTTTCGTAAATTCCTCTGGCAAAGTGTGGATGTATTTCCACTTTTCGTTGTATTGTCCGTTTTCTAGAATGGCCCAGTCGAAAGGTCCAAATTTTTCTCCGATTTCTTTAAAATGAAAATCATAACCGCTGTCGCCACCAATGAAGATTTTTTGAGTCGGCGTTTCCAAAACGAAGGAAGACCAAAGCGAAGTATTTCTCTTGAAAAGTCGGCCAGAAAAATGTCGGGCTGGGGTAGAAGTGATCTTAAATCCAACAGACGAAAAATCCTCGTACCAATCCAATTCCGTGATTTGATCCTCCGCATAATCCCATCTTTCGAAATGCGCGCCAACACCCAATCCGGAAATTACTTTCTTTACTTTCGGTTGCAATTCTTTCACAGTTTTATAATCCAAATGGTCGTAATGATCGTGCGAAATAATCAGAAAATCGATCTCGGGCAAATCATCAACAGTATAAATATCCGTTCCAGCAAAGGCTTTCGTAGTTCCAGGAATCGGCGACGCATTGCCACTGAAAACCGGATCCACCAAAAACCGTTTCCCATCAATCTGAAAATAATAAGACGAATGTCCCATCCAAACCATAAAATTTTCTGTGATTGGTTGGCTTTTCAAATCCGTTTTTATGCTTGGGATTTTGTGGTCGGGCGTTTTGTTTGGTGTTTTATCGGTCAGGAATTCCCACATCACTTGTCGCATCGTGAAACCTTCTGCCAAAGATGGCGTGATGCTAAGATTCTGAAAAGTTCCGTCTTTGTAATTGGGCGATTTTTTGATTCGTTCCAATCGTTTTCCCTTTATTGATCCTCCAAAAATAGGATGTTTAAATATCAAAAAGACAACAGCAATGAGACCAATAAAAGCAAAATATTTGAGCATAATTTTTTTTGAATGAGACGAAGCTAAGAATATTTTACTTTAAATCGATTTTAAATCGTCTCAAAAATAAATCAATCTATTGTTTTCTTGACAAGCAAAATCCACTCGCTGTCCAAGATTTTGTAACCCTGATCGTAAACGAAAAAATATTGCGAACCATTTTTGTAAGTCACAATTTGCGTCACATAATCAAAATCGAAACCTAAGCTTTGCAATTTCAGTTTGGTGATTTTGGTTTTTCCTTCGGGATTATTTTCGGAGAGAATTCGGAAGTTTTTGCGGAGTCTGTTGTTCACGTTCCGCATATAGTTGGTCGAGTTTTTATTCTGCTTGTTGTTGAAGGCGTTTCGGCAGGCATCGGAGCAGAATTTCTTGTCGGATCGGCCGATGATTTTGTCGCCACATTCTGGGCAGGTTTGCGTTTCCATTGGTGTGTTTTATAATTAAAATTAAAAAGTTTTTATTAATGAAAATCATTAACCACAAAAGTCACAAAAGAAATTATTGAAAAATATTTCTGTAAAAAAACAATAAATTAACATTCTAAAAGCATTTCCTTTTTTGAACTTTTGCAAAGCTTATTAAAGGCGAAAAGCTTTTGTTACTTTTGTGGTTTCAAAATTATTTCTGTTCAGCTTTTTTCTTAATCAATTTTCCATTTTCCTCACTCATATCTTTCTCCAAATAAAAAATTTGGTTGCTCTCACGAAAGATTCTTTTTTGCAAATCAACCTTGCTAATTCCATCGCAACCAGTCGGAATCAAAAATCTATCGACGATTTTTTTCCAATTTCCCTTGATGTTAGAATAAGTTTCCATCGCGTAGGTGCAACCATTCATTGGTGCTTGGTAGATTGAGATTTCGTCGGTTCCATCTCGGTTCAGGTCGCCTTCGTTGATGAGGATGAGTTCGCAACAACCGGTTTTTATCGGTTTTAATTTCTTATCAGAAAACCGAATTTCATATTCTGCTGGCGATCCGTCTTCGATTGGATTTCCTTTCGCTTCTTTAGTTTTGATGACGCTTGCGATAACTTTTTTGCCATTTCCAAGAAAATTACCCTCAATTTTCTCTCCGATTTTTTTATCGGTCGAAGTTTGACCAAAACTGAAAATTCCGATTGTCATTAAGATTAAAGTCAATTTCATATCACAGATTTTAATTTTTTATTGAGAACCAAACTATCGCTGAATTTCTCAATCTTCATTGTCAATATTTTCGGTTTGGCGAAACGTTCGATTGGCGCTTCGCAAGTTCCGGTTCTTGTGATGCTTTCGATTTGGAATTCGATTTCAGATTTGTCAACAAATTTATATTTTCCATCGATGAAGGTGAAGCAGTCATTCCCACATTCCCAACTGTTGTAACTCCTGAATTTTTCCTTGTCCGTAAACTCGATTGCAGAAAAATTCCAAATGAGTGCCGTGTCATTTTTCTTATTTAAGATAAATTGTTTCTCACCGATTTCATATCCAATCAATTTTTCATTCTTGATGAGCCAAGTTGTATTAATCAGATAATTCTCATAATTTTTGACAGCATTTTTCTCGTTTTTCTTTTCGCAATTGATCAGAAAAATTAAAGTGAGAAAAGCGTAAAAGATGGTTTGGATTTTTTTTGGCATTTGGTTTTGTTTGAATCAAATTTATAAAATCATTATCAATTACAAACGATTACAAACGGATATAAATACTTTTCTACCGATTAACGTTTCCATTTTGATGAAAATTTGCAACAGAAAATCAAGCGAAAGACAAGCACGACTTGGTTTTAAAAGTTTAATCTAAAAAATTTAATATTATGTCTTTAAGAAACAAAGTGTCATTAATTGGACACACAGGAAAAGAAGTAGAAATTTTCAATTACGAAAATGGTAACAAGCAAGCAACGGTTTCAATTGCTACAAATGATTACTATACCAAAGCCAATGGCGAGAAGGTAGAAGAGACGCAATGGCACAATTTGGTTGCTTATGGCAAAACTGCCGAAGTGATGGAAAAGTACATGCCGAAAGGCAAAGAAATCGCTATCGAAGGAAAACTAACTTACAGATCCTACGATGACAAAGATGGGGTAAAACGAATGATAACCGAAATCCGTGTAGAAGAATTGGTTCTTTTGGGTTCCAAATAATCTACATTATTCAAACCTTGGCAAGTGTATGGCTTGTCAGGGTTTTTTATTTTAAAAGTTCAATGTGATGAAAGTTAAAATATTTAAAATCAGAGTTTCAGAGGAGTTTTTAGGATCGGATCAGGATCTGATTAACGATTTTCTTGCGCAATCTGAAGTGTTGCACAC
>RCUH01000398.1_pt1 | contig 47072 bp, 42 predicted proteins | sample 2166191 | NCBI WGS metagenome assembly RCUH01 (sample SAMN09932848, study PRJNA488358) | compost metagenome | feature: garden; material: soil; isolation source: compost soil in an enriched community after 214 h of incubation | place: Germany: Experimental Botanical Garden Goettingen | collected... | reverse complement strand
TCCGGTTGCCAATGTATCGTCTCTTCCGAATGTCACAGGTCAATGTTCAGTTACATCTTTAACAGTACCAACTGCAACGGATAACTGTGCCGGAACAATTACCGGAACGCACAACGCGACTTTGCCGATTACCGCTTCCGGAACAACAGTTGTAACCTGGACATATAACGATGGAAACGGAAACACATCGACGCAAACACAAAATGTGATTATTTCAGACAATACTGCTCCGGTTGCCAATGTATCGTCTCTTCCGAATGTCACAGGTCAATGTTCAGTTACAACTTTAACTGCTCCAACTGCAACGGATAACTGTGCAGGAATCATTACCGGAACGCATAATGCGGTCCTTCCGATCACAACTTTCGGAACAACAGTTGTAACCTGGACTTACAATGATGGAAACGGAAATACATCGACGCAAACACAGAATGTAATTATTAATGACAATACTGCTCCGGTTGCAAATACGGCAAATTTGGCAAATCTAGCGGCTCAGTGTTCGGTTACTGCATTAACTGCTCCAACCGCAACAGATAACTGTGCAGGAATCATTACCGGAACCCATAATGCAAGCCTTCCGATTACCGCTTCCGGGACAACAGTCGTAACCTGGACTTACAATGACGGAAACGGAAACACATCGACACAAACACAGAATGTAATTATTAATGACAATACCGCTCCGGTTGCAAATACTGCAAACCTTGCAGCTGTTACAGCTCAGTGTTCGGTAACATCTTTGATTGCTCCAACTGCAACGGATAACTGTGCGGGAACCATTACCGGAACGCACAACGCGACTTTGCCGATTACCGCTTCCGGAACAACAGTTATAACCTGGACATATAACGATGGAAATGGAAATACCTCAACCCAAACGCAGAACGTGATTATTTTAGACAATACTGCTCCGGTTGCCAATGTATCGTCTCTTCCGAATGTCACAGGTCAGTGTTCAGTTACAACTTTAACGGCTCCAACTGCAACGGATAACTGTGCAGGAATCATTACCGGAACGCATAATGCGGTCCTTCCGATCACAACTTTCGGGACAACAGTCGTAACCTGGACGTATAACGATGGAAACGGAAACACATCGACACAAACACAGAATGTAATTATTAATGACAATACCGCTCCGGTTGCAAATACTGCAAACCTTGCAGCTGTTACAGCTCAGTGTTCGGTAACATCTTTGATTGCTCCAACTGCAACGGATAACTGTGCGGGAACCATTACCGGAACGCACAACGCGACTTTGCCGATTACCGCTTCCGGAACAACAGTCGTAACCTGGACATATAACGATGGAAACGGAAATACCTCAACCCAAACACAGAACGTGATTATTTCAGACAATACTGCTCCGGTTGCCAATGTATCGTCTCTTCCGAATGTAACAGCTCAATGCTCGGTTACAACTTTAACTGCTCCAACTGCAACGGATAATTGTGCGGGAATCATTACCGGAACCCACAATGCAACTTTGCCGATTACGGCTTTAGGAACTACGGTCGTAACCTGGACATATAATGATGGAAACGGAAATACGTCGACGCAAACACAGAATGTAATTATAAGCGCTCTGGTTGCAACAACTACTTTGAGCGGAATAACCCTTACAGCAACTCCTTCCGGAGCAACTTACCAGTGGATTGATTGTCGAAACGGAAATACACCGATGCCCGGAGCGACTTCTCAATCCTTTACAATACCGGTTAGTGGAACTTATGCGGTAATTGTAACCCAAAACGGGTGTTCAGCAACTTCAGCCTGCGTAAAAGTTTTAACGGTTGGGTTGGATGATTTGACGAAAAGTTTCTTTGCAGTTTATCCGAACCCGAATAATGGTGTCTTCAAGGTGGTAATTGATACACCGGTAACAATCCGGATTACGAATGCAGCGGGGCAACTAATTGCAGTGAACCAATTGGAAGCCGGAGAAAATACCATTGAACTCACGCATGCCGAAAGTGGAATGTATTTTATTACAGCAACAGATTCGAACGGATTCCATGCTGTTGAGAGAATCAATTTGATTAAGTAAGAATAACTCCTCCATAAAAGCGAAACAGCCGGGAAGTATTTCCCGGCTGTTTTTGTGATTCATTTTTCAATTCATTTACATTCTGTTGAGAAGGAATTCCCGTTGCGAATCCTTGGTGAAATACGGAAAGAACATTTCTACCAATAAATTGTGGTATTTGTCTACGGTCGTTTCAACAGGTTCTCCGTAAACTTCAGCAGAAGCAATCCAGTAATCGCTGAATACACGAATGCGTTCATTTAATCCGAAATATTCTGCTTCGAATGCGGGTGCGCGCATAACTCCAGCTTTAATAGCCAAATCGAACGAATACAAATAGGTTGTTTTCCGGACTTCTTCCAGTTGCTTGAAGTGTTCGTGTATTTTCGGGTTTTCACGCATATTCTGATTGAAATCGATCATGAGGAAGCGGTACTTAAACAAGGCTTCCATTCCGGAACGCGTAGAATCCAGTACAAACTGAAAATCAATTTTCTCCGTATCCAGTTTGGCTTTTTCTTCTTCAAATGTTTCCATTAGCTGAAAGAAAAGTGCTTCGATGATGTCTTCCCGGTGTTTGAAATGGTAGTTCAGGTTTCCCTGGCTAATGAACATCTCAGCTGCTATGCGGCGAAGAGTCACATTCGGAACCCCGTGGGTATTGAATAAGTTCAAAGCTGTTTGAAGTATTTTATCTCTCGTTTTCATTTCTTTTTAGTAAACTCGACCTAATTCAATTAAATTTAGTACTTTTGACCTAAAGTTATTAATTATTCCGTTATGAAACGCAAACATTTATTTGAATTTGAAGATCAGCGTTGGTTCCCCGGATTTCTACGCAATTACCTGACTGATTTCCTTCAGTTTGTTTCCAATAAGTTTACTATCTACAAAGGAATTGTTCCCCTGCTATCCGAAACGTTAACCAAAAGCGGGAATTCAACCATTATTGACCTGGCTTCCGGTGGTGGTGGTGGATTGATCAACCTGGTTTCCGAACTGGAAAAGGATCATCCTGAAATCCAGGTGGTACTTACGGATTTGTACCCGAATGAAAAAGCGTTTGCGTTCACTTCAAAACAGTCCGGTCGTTTCAGCTATAAAAAGGAAAGCGTTGATGCAACAAATGTTCCCTCAACCCTGGTTGGTTTACGGACCCAGTTTTTGTCGCTTCATCATTTCAGGGAAGAAGATGCTGTGAAAATCCTTCAGAACGCGGTTGATGCAACTAGTGCCATTGCTTTATTTGAATCTCAGGAACGGAATGTGAAAAGTGTGATTTCCATGATCCTTTCTCCGTTAAACGTGCTATTTGTAACGCCGTTGATTCGTCCCTTTTCTATCGGCAGAATCGTTTTTACATACCTCATTCCACTCGTTCCGTTATTCGTTATGCTGGACGGAATTCTTTCTGCATTGCGTACGTATACGGTTCCTGAAATGGAAGAGTTGGTGAGTCGGGTAAAAGGAAATGAAAACTACGATTGGAAAATCGGGAAAGTAAAAAGTGGTCCTGCAACCATCCTGTATCTGGTAGGAACTCCAAAGCACTAAAAATGATCCGTTATAAATTATCAGGTCATAACTTGATAATTTATAATTGTGTAATTGATAATTTTTAAATCCCAAAGGGATGTCATATCTTTGCATTCTTAAAATAAGAGCAAACAATCATTTATGAGTAATACAACTGAAAAATTAGCTTACAAAGTAAAAGACATTTCACTTGCTGAGTGGGGTCGTAAAGAGATCGTTTTGGCAGAAGCTGAAATGCCTGGATTAATGTCGATCCGCGCTGAGTACGGTGCTAAAAAACCTTTGAAAGGTGCACGTATCGCAGGATGTCTTCACATGACAATTCAAACTGCTGTTTTAATTGAAACATTGGTTGAATTGGGAGCTGAGGTTACTTGGTCTTCTTGTAACATTTTCTCAACTCAAGATCACGCTGCTGCTGCAATTGCTGCTGCAGGAATTCCTGTTTATGCATGGAAAGGTATGAACGAAGAGGAGTTTGACTGGTGTATTGAGCAAACGATTTTCGCATTCGAAGGTGGTCAGCCATTAAATATGATTTTGGACGACGGAGGTGACCTTACAAATATGGTTTTTGACCGTTTCCCTGAATTAACAGCTGGAATTAAAGGATTGTCCGAAGAGACAACAACTGGTGTTCTTCGTTTATACGATCGTAAGAAAAACGGAACATTGGTGATGCCTGCAATCAACGTGAATGATTCGGTAACTAAATCAAAATTCGATAACAAATACGGATGTAAAGAGTCTTTAGTAGATTCAATTCGCCGCGCAACTGACGTAATGATGGCTGGAAAAGTAGCTGTTGTTTGTGGTTACGGGGATGTTGGTAAAGGTTCTGCAGCTTCATTACGTGGTGCAGGTGCTCGTGTAGTTGTTACGGAAATCGACCCGATCTGTGCTTTACAAGCTGCAATGGACGGATTTGAAGTGAAAAAACTGGATAACGTTGTAGGTCGTGCAGATATCATTGTTACTACAACTGGTAACAAAGACATCATCGTTGGTCGTCATTTCGAGAACATGAAAGACAAAGCAATCGTTTGTAATATCGGACACTTCGACAATGAAATCGATATGGCTTGGTTGAACAAAAATCACGGGAATACTAAAAATACAGTGAAGCCTCAGGTTGACATTTACAATGTAAACGGGCATGATGTAATCATCCTTGCAGAAGGACGTTTGGTAAACTTGGGTTGTGCAACAGGTCACCCTTCATTTGTAATGTCTAATTCATTTACAAACCAAACATTGGCTCAGTTGGAGTTGTGGGAAAACCACGCAAACTATGAGAATGATGTATACGTTTTACCAAAGCATTTGGATGAGAAAGTAGCACGTTTGCATTTGGCTAAAATTGGTGTTGAATTGGATGTTTTGACAGAAGATCAGGCAGCTTACATCAATGTAACTGTTGATGGTCCTTACAAATCGGATGCTTACAGATACTAAGAACCAGTAAACTATATTGAGAAGAACCTTTCGCATTGCGGGAGGTTCTTTTTTTTGCGTTTTATTTTTGTTAATCAGCTTATTTGCATAGCTTTACGTCTAAATCTGTTCGCAAATTCGCGAACACTCGAATTCGCGAATTCACTAAAAATAAAAGATTGCTTTTTTCTTCATCATTAAGTAACAGAACTTGCTTAATTTTGGGCTAAAGCTATTTTGTTTATGCAACTTTCGGAAAGAATTAGAACCCTGGACTGGACTTCCCTTAAAACCATTTTGTTTGTTGGCCTGATTGTGCGTTTGATCGCAGCCATTTTTTCGGAAGGTTACAGCATGCACGATGACCATTTTTTAGTGATCGAAGCAGCAGGATCCTGGGCAGATGGTTTTGATTACAATGCCTGGCTTCCATGGAATAAACCGGCCGGTGCAGCTCCGGAAGGTCACAGCTTTACTTATGTCGGATTAAACTATTTGTTTTTTACCGCTTTAAAATCCATCGGGATTTCAGATCCTAAAACCTTGATGCTGATCAACCGGGTGGTCCACGCATTGTTCTCCTTGTTGGTGATCCGTTTCGGATACCTTATTACCGAAAAGCTTTCCAATAGAAAAACTGCTGCTTATGCTGCCTGGACATTGGCACTTTTGTGGGCAATGCCTTTCCTTTCCGTACGGAATTTAGTAGAAGTAGTGAGCATTCCTTTCCTGATGTGGGCGGTTTGGCTGACTTTGAAAGAAAATAATAAATGGGCTTTGTTTTACGCCGGTCTATTGATCGGGGTGGCGATCTCTTTCCGATACCAGATTGCGATTTATGCCGTTGGTTTAGGGATTTATTACATCATCAAGCTGGAATGGCAAAAATTATTTTTAATGTCTGCGGGAGCAATAGTCATGTTCCTGTTGACACAGGGAGTAGTCGATTACTTCATTTGGGGATACCCGTTTGCAGAATTTAAAGGATATGTGGTTTACAACATGAACGAAGGAACGCGCTACATGAAAAACGCGAATTACTTCATGTATTTCTATGTGTTGTTCGGATTCCTGCTTTTCCCATTGGGAATTTTAGCACTGATAGCTTACTTCAAATCGGCGCGAAAATATTTGATCCTGTTTATCCCGACATTTGTTTTCCTGTTATTCCACACCATTTTCCCGAACCGGCAGGAACGTTTCATTTTAACAATCTTCCCGTTGGTTTTGGTACTTGTTTTCCTTGGGATCGAGCAATTGAGAGCGCGTAAGTTCTGGAACGGCTTCTGGAAAGTATCCTGGATTGCGTTTTGGGTGCTGAATATTCCACTTTTCTGCATTGTTACGGTTATGCCGTCGAAAAAATCCCGGGTGAATACGATGTATGCCCTGCATGGAAAAGTAAAAGGCGGTGAACGCATTTTGGTTGAAGCAACCGGGGAAACAAATCCTGAAATGATGCCATTTTTCTATTCCGGGAAATGGAATTACAAAGTCCTGGAAAGATGGAGTACGGATACGATCAACCCGGCATCGTTTTACACGATTGAACCGCAGGATTATATTTTCTTCTTCGGGGAAGAATCGTTAGAACAACGGATCGATACTTTCAAGGTTATTTATCCTAAAATGCATTTGGAAGCCCAGATCCAGCCCGGATTTGTAGATCAATTCCTGCATGGGATCAACCCGAGAAATTCGAATTCTTACGTAGAAATCTGGAAGACGGAAGCGAAATAATTGAAAACTGAACCTACGGTTTTGAAAAATCAATTATAAACCCGTAGTAAATTACTTCCGCCCCATTCTGTGCGGTACTGGCGTAATCCCCAGTCTGAATTAGCTATCGGTGATCCGTCATACATCGAAAAAACGGCATTTGAACAAGGATCATTCAATCGTAGAAAGTTGGTAGAGTCGGGAACCAATCCGGATTCACACTTCATTTCGGGATCTTCCGGTGACATGCGTTCCCAGGCAACGAACACATCCACAGACTGCCTGTAAATAATAATTCCTTTGAGTCCTCCATTAACATACGCCCAGCCGCCCACATTGGTTAGTTCCTGGTAAGTAGGCAGATTCATGTCAACCTGGATCTCAAAAGCAATGCTTGGAACCGGGTGAACCCTGTTTTTTCTGCAAGAAACGCCTGCCAGCAGGAATATCAATAAAAAGATTCGTAATTTCACTTGACTGTATTGGAATGTAAAGTTATGAAGTTAAGAACGTTTATACAAGGGATTGTATTGTGTGGGTTGTTTATTTTCGGGGGCGGGGAAGTGAGCACTTCTTTTGGCCAGGATGGTTCTGTTGCCAAAGCAGAGAAAACAATCGCGAAACGAAGAAAGCAGGAAGCCAAAGCTGCAAAAAAGGAAGCGAAAAAATCGAAGAAAGCTTTTTGGGCAAAGCAATCCAAACAAGCGAGAAAAAGCGTCAAACGAAATGAAAGACGGCAAAAAAAGGCAAAGCGCCAATCAAGCGGATGGTGACTTCGGCTTCGCTCAGCCACCCCGATCATCAAGAGTCTTGATCAGCGATTTTAGATTACGATAAAAAGGTGACTGAGCGAAGTCACCTAAACAAACAATTTCTCTTTCCAGCCTTCAGCTTCTTCTCCCGAGATCAGGTTCAGTTTCTCCAGGTAATGCGTTGTCTTCTCGAAAGCAAGCGGGTACTCAGCACCATGGTAATTCCAATCGGTTTCAGATAACCAGCTCTTTACCTGTTCAAGAGGTAAATTGTAACGCCAGGAAATGATTCCGGCAGAGTCCGAGTGATTTTTTACTTCAAGAGCTTTTTTGTTTACGATCGCACACATTTCCGCCAGGATTTCCGGGTATTTTTCAGCGATTTCTGTTCGTGCTGCAATTACAAAACAAGGCCATGGAGTTACTACATCACCGATATAAGCGCATTTTCCCTGTTCTACAAAAGGGGAGGTGGTGTATTTTTCCCACAAAAAAGCCTGTGCTTCGTTGTTCTCCAATGCCCACAACCCGCCATAGATATCACCGATCACATTAAATTTTAGGCTGTCTAAATTCCAACCATGCTGATCTGCCATGATGTAAGCCATCAAATGAGATCCCGAACCGTACCTGGAAATAGCGAATGTCTGGTTTTCAACGTCTGCAGGTTTTTGGATTGATCCGTTATTGGGTACATGAATTCCCCAGTTTAAAGGAGAAACAACGTATACCTGCAAAATCTTAGCGTTCAATCCCTGTAAAATCGATTTCGTAATTCCTTCTGTCAGCAAAACAGCAACATCAATAGATCCCGTTTCCAGTCCGCGGATCATTTGTCCTGTTCCTCCGGTCATGTCCGACCAATGCAGGTTCAAGCCGATTTCCTGGAATTTTCCTTCTTCGATTGCCAGTCTCCAAGGCAGGTTAAAATGTTCCGGAACACCACCTATTTTTAGTCCTAATTCGTTTGTCATTTCTTTGAAAATTGCATGGAATGTAGTTTTTTGTACATTCCATCTTTGCGTAATAATTCTTCGTGAGAACCCATTTCCTGGATTTCTCCCTTGTCTAAGACAATAATTTTGTCTGCTGCCTGAATAGTGGATAAACGGTGTGCGATAACGATAGAAGTTCTTCCTTTCGTCAATTGTTCGGTGGCCTGTTGGATCAATAGTTCGGATTCGTTGTCAACACTGGAAGTTGCTTCGTCAAGAATCAGGATATGCGGATTGTAAACGTAAGCGCGGATAAAGGCAAGTAACTGACGTTGTCCTACAGAAAGCACTCCGCCACGCTCACCGACCTGGTAATCGTATCCGTTTGGAAGTTTTTCGATGAAACTATCTGCTCCTACCGCTTTTGCTGCTGCAATGACCTCTTCGCGGGTAATGTTTTCGTTTCCGAGTGTAATATTGTTGTGAATGGTATCTGAAAACAGGAATACATCCTGGAGTACAATAGCAATGTTTTTTCGCAAAGTATCCATGTGGATCTCGCGCAGTTCCGTTTCGCCGATGTGAATGGAGCCTTGCTGGTACTCGTAAAAACGGCTTAAGAGGTTTACGATCGATGTCTTCCCGGCACCCGTTGCTCCAACAAATGCAATGGTTTCCTTGGGCTGAATGGTCAGGTTGATGTCTTTCAGAACCCAATCGTTGTCCTTGTAAGCAAAATAAACGTGTTCGAATTTTAAAGGCTGCTCGAAATCACAGTCGGTAACCGTACCCGATTCCTGCACGTGTTCATTGGTGTCCAGTAATTCGAATACTTTGTCTGCCCGTACAATTCCGCGCTGAAGGATGTTGAACTTATCTGCCAGCATCCGGATGGGTCTGAACAGCATCTGCACCCAAAGGGTGAAACTGAAAACCGTCCCGAATAATTTAACATCACCCATTTGCTGCCCGGTGACTGAAAATGCAGCCCAAACAATGAGTAACGACATCGAAAGTGAACTCAAAAATTCCACCACAGGGAAGAAAATAGAGAATGCCCAAACTGCATTAACGTGAGCTTGCCGGTGCGTTTTATTTGCTTCCTGGAAAGCGGCGAATTCCATTTTTTCACGACCGAAGATCTGAACGATATTCATCCCGGTCAGGCGTTCCTGTACAAAAGAATTCAAACGGTGAACGGCTGTTCCTTCCTGCTGAAAGCTTTTGCGCATTGCCTTTGCAAAAATGCGGGTCGCGATAATCAGGATCGGGATCGGGATAAGTGCAAGCAGTGAAAGTTGCCAGTTGCTCAAGAACATCAAGGTCAGAACCACGATCAGCATCAGCAAATCGCCTAAAATATCGATCAGACCGGAAGAGAAAACTTCCGAAATGGCTTCAATGTCTGAAACCACACGAGTTACCAATCCGCCAACCGGCGAACGGTCGAAGAACTGCATCCGGAATGTTGATAAGTGATTGAATACCTTGATACGGATATCGCGGATCACCGATTGGGCCATCAAATTCGAGAAATAAGAGGTCGAGAACTGAAGAAATGCTTCGAAAAGCAACATTCCGGCTACAATGAGCATCCATTTCAGGAATAAACCACCATTGCGGGTTTCTTCGTCAACAACGTATTTTTGAACCGTATTTCCAATGATCATAGGACGGAGCGGACCGAAAACAGAAAGTAAAACAACTCCCAGGAAAGCCAAAATCAAAAGCCCGGAATACGGCTTAGCAAACTTCATTAATCGCTTAAAAATCCGGAAATCAATTTTGCTTTGTTTAGCCATGCCGCAAAATTACATCTAACGATTGGGATATGACTTATTTTTAAGTGCTAAAATTCTTTAACAAAACACATTTTTTGTCGTTTGTTTGCTTTTATTCGCTTAATTTGCGGAGTGGCAGAAAGCCTGATTAAAAAGCTCAAAATTTACCTGCAATAATTCAACACCATGGTTTACAATTTAGGTCAGTCGACATCTATCTTCAACACATTTTTAGGAGAGTTGCGGGATTGCACGATCCAGACGGATCCGATGCGCTTCAGACGCAACCTGGAACGTGTTGCCGAAGTATTGGCGTATGAGTTAAGTAAACAGTTGGAATACCAAACAGAAATGGTTACAACTCCTTTGGGTGAAGCAGAAGTTTCGAGACTGAAGCAACAACCTGTACTGGCAACGATCCTGCGTGCCGGCTTGCCGATGCACCAGGGATTATTGAATTATTTCGACCGGGCGGAAAGTGCGTTCGTTTCTGCATACAGAAAACACACCACTGCAGAAGATTTCGATATTCATGTGGAGTACCTGGCATCGCCTTCGATTGATGGGAAAACACTTGTAATCTCTGATCCGATGCTGGCAACCGGAAGTTCGATGGTGATGGTATACAAAGCGTTGCTGAAACAGGGGAAACCTGCAAAAGTGCACATTGTGGCAGCAATTGCCGCTCCGGAAGCAATCGAATTCGTGAGAAAACACCTTCCGGATACGATCAATATTTGGGTCGGTGCGATCGATAAGGAATTGACCGCACAATCGTATATCGTTCCGGGATTGGGTGATGCTGGAGATTTGGCATACGGAGTAAAATGTTAAGGAGATAAATTATGCACTGGCACTTATATTTTTCGCTTTTTGGATTGTCGATGATCAAATTCATGTTTGCTCCATTCAGCGGTCCGCTGATGCAACTGAATTTCCTGGAAACATACCTTTCCTGTATTGCAGGAGCAATCGCGGCAGCTTTTATTTTCTATTTCTCAAGTGAATATTTTATGATCCGCGCGCATAAAAAACGCAAAACTTTATTGCATATTTCCATTACAAACGGAACACCTTTGAAATACAAACCGCGGTTTACGCGTTTCAATAAACTGATCGTAAAACTGAAACGCCGTTTCGGGATTTACGGCATTGCCTTCTATGCACCGCTCTTTTTGTCTGTTCCGATCGGATCGATCGTAACCGCAAAATTCTACGGAAAAGAAAAACGCACGTTTCCGCTTATCCTATTAGGGATTTGTATAAACGGAGCCATTACAACCGGACTTGCCTACGGAATTAAAGCATTTTTTTAATGAAAGTACGCCAGTTATTTTTTGATTTAGACAGAACCCTTTGGGATTTTGAAACCAATTCGCGTTTCGCATTGCAGCATCTATACGATGACCTGAAATTAGGAGACACGATCGAACATTTCCTGCATTTTCATCACACTTACATTCGCATCAATGCGGATTTATGGAACCAATATGGGAGCGGCAAATTAAGCAAGGAAGAGCTGCGTGACAACCGCTTCAAAAAAGCTTTGGCGCATCACGGGATCCACGATGAGGAGTTGGCAAGAAAAATGAGCGATGGATACATTGACCTTTCGCCACAGCAAACCGCACTTTTCCCGGGAGCAATTGAGATGCTGGATGAATTGAAAGGGGAAGACTACCGCTTACACATCATTACGAACGGGTTTAAGGAAGTACAGCACATCAAGCTTAAGAACAGCGGGATCAGCGATTATTTCGACCTGGTGTTGTGTTCGGAGGAAATAGGTGTCACCAAACCACACCGGGAAATTTTCCAGGAAGCACAGCGCATTACAGCGTGTAAAACGGAACATGCCGTGATGGTTGGAGATGATTTTAAAGCGGATATTATCGGTGCATTGAATGCCGGTTGGACTGCGATTCATTTCGACCCGGAAGTAAAATACAAGAAAGAACGAAACGTTCCGCGTATCCGTAAATTGTCTGAAATTCCCGAATTGATTAATCTCCTGCCAATCGTAGGCAATTAAAAAAGTCCCTGTTTCTTTCTGTTGATTATTTTGGAATTTGTTAAAATTTCAGCTTGAAAAGTGAAAAAAAGCCTGATTTATGCCGGTTTTAGGGGAGGGATTGATTACATTTGGCCCACTATGAAAAAACTAGCTAAAATTATTGCGTTTACTCTCCTGAGCGCAATATACTCCCAAGCTCAGAATTATGTCACTGTTGGCGATAGTTATGGAATCCCGACAATTACTTCTGCTGTTTGTACCTCTGTTGACAGTTGTTTTACGCTGACAGATGACGTAACAAGCCAGGCCGGCGCTGTTTGGGATTTGAACACCATTGATTTATCGAACTCCTTTGATGCCGTTTTTTGTCTGACACTTGGCAGTAATGATGCCGGGGGAGCAGATGGTTTTGCATTTGTTATGCGAGGTCCGGGATCCGCTCAGTTCGGAAGTGTGGGCGGCGGAATCGGGTATGTTGGAATCACTCCTTCGCTTGCAATAGAATACGATACCTGGGATAACGGTGCTCCGATGAACGATATTCCCGAAGATCATACCGGGTTGTACCAAAACGGAAACCAGCTTGCTCCATTGGTTTCGTCCGTTCCTTTGTCAGTAAGCGGAGCAAATGTGGAAGACGGGACATTCCATCAGACACGTGTGGTCTGGAATGCAAGTGATCATAAACTGGAGATGTATTTCGACGGAGCCTTAAGGCTTTCACATACGGAAGATTTCGTCAACACCATTTTTGGTGGAAATCCGAATGTAATCTGGGGTTTTACGGCTTCTACTGGAGGTTCCACCAACCTGCAGCAAATTTGTTTTCCTCAAACATCTCTTGAATTGGACGATATTTCGTTTTGTGAAGGCGATACCACGAATTTCCTGAGCTTTTATACGGATAATTTAACCAGTTACCGCTGGATTGCTCCGGATGGAGATACCCTGGTGAATTGGAATACCATTGATTTTTCGACACCTTTTAATTTGGATGATACTTTGGTTTGGGTGAACCAGGCAGGGGTTTATACCCTGGAGGTTTCCTTTAATAACAACGATTTAAGTGCAACTTCTACGATAACAATTATCCCGAATCCGGTAATTAATTATCATGGGCAGGCAATCCACTATTGCCCGGATACAGCCAGCCTGGTTTTGATGGGATCTACAGATCTTGCAGTTTCCAGTTTCTGGACTCCGCCGATGGTTACACAGCCAACTTATCCTATTCCGAACGAACTAAGTGCCCAGGGTTGGTATCACGTAGAAATGGTTGAACCCATTTTAGGCTGTACTTCGAAAGACTCGGTTTACATCGAAATGTATTGTGACCCGATCGTAACGGTTCCGAATATTTTCACTCCGAACAACGATCCTGGAAATAATAACGAGGTTTTTAACTTGATCATGCCTTCCAAAAAATGGGTAAAAGTTCAGCAATTTACGATTGTGAACCGCTGGGGAAATCCGGTTTATTTTGTCGATCATGACTACCCGAATTGGGATGGAAGAGTGGACGGAAAACCTGCTGTGGAAGGAGTGTATTTTTATACCTTGATCTACAGCAATGTACTGGAAACGGAAAGCTTCAGTAAGCAGGGATTCCTGCACCTGTTCAGATAAGAGAAAGTTGTTTTATTACAAAATGATTTGAGTCAGTGGGGATTTGTACTTAATTTAAGTAACCTCTAAATCTTTGCGCTCTCTGCTTCTCTGCAGTTTATAAATGGAGTCTTAACTTTTAACCGCAAAGAGTGAAAGAACGCAAAGGTTTGAATGTCAGTACGGTCGGAAAGATATTGCCTAAAATCTTAATATCCTGATATCTTGGTGTCCTAAAAAGGAATTCCCTATCTTTGCACTCTCAAAATAAACAGATGTCTTTTTCTTTGTTCGGCTTATCGCCATTTTTACTTCAAGCTTTAGCCGAAATGAACTACGAACGCCCGACTCCTATCCAGGATTTGGCTGTTCCGGCAATTCTGACGGGAAAAGATGTACTGGGAATAGCTCCTACCGGTTCGGGGAAAACAGCGAGTTATGTTTTACCGGTCTTAACGCAGCTTTCAAAAGCAAAACAGGAGAAAAACCGGCACATTCAGTCGTTGATCCTGGTTCCGACTCGTGAGCTGGCAATCCAGGTGGAAGAAGTCTTCAAAGTATTTGCACGTTCGTTTCCGGAACCCTTGAAAATAAAAGCGGTTTACGGTGGGGTTTCCATCAATCCGCAGATGAAAGCCATGATGGGTGTTTCCATCCTGATTGCAACTCCGGGGCGTTTGATCGAATTGGTGGAATCGAATGCGGTTCACCTGAGTTCGGTTAAATCAGTAGTGCTGGATGAAGCGGACAAATTATTGAACTTAGGTTTCCAGGAAGAAATGCAGCGAATTGTTGCGTGGCTGCCAAAGAAACGTCAGAATCTATTGTTTTCAGCTACGCTGAACGACCAGGTTTCAGAGATTAACCAAATCTTGCTGCACGAACCGATCGTACTTAAAATTGAACAGGAAGAAGATTCGGTTGAGTTAATTCAGCAAACCGCTTTCCACGTGTCTGATGAGAGAAAAGGTCCGTTATTGCGTTATTTGATCCGTTCGCGCAACATGAAACAAGTCCTGATTTTTACCAGTTCCACGTTTAAAGCAGACCAGGTAGTGGAGAAACTCCGTAAGAATAACATCGATGCGCAAGCCATTCACAGTAAGAAAAGCCAGGATGCACGGACTAAAGTGCTGCGGAATTTCAAGGCCGGACATTTGAAAGTCCTGGTAGCAACCGATTTGATCTCCCGTGGAATTGATATTGAATTTCTGCCTTTTGTGATCAATTACGAATTGCCGCGTTCCCCGAAAGATTATGTGCACCGGATTGGTAGAACAGGAAGGGCAGAAGCAACCGGGGAAGCTCTGACATTTGTAACACCGGAAGACGAACATCATTTTAAAATTATTCAAAAGAAAATGGGAAAACAGGTTCCGTTTGAAGAAACAGATCAATTGGATCTGCACGGATATTAATCTCATTTAAATCAGTAAATATGAAGCGTATTGCAGCTTATAAAAAATTGTTCCAGCTGGAAGAGGAAGTCACTTTGGCCCAATTAAAAACCACTTACCGCAAACTGGTAAAAGAGTGGCACCCGGATAAATTCCTGGAAGAAGACCCCATGAGAGCAGAAGCTGAAAAACGCAGCCTGGAAATCATTGATGCCTATCATTTTTTGGTGAGCATTGCACCGGAAACCCTGGAGCAAAATATGGAAGAATACCAGGAAACGATCTCCAATTCCATGATTTCAGATTTCCATTACAAAGGACTGACACTGAAAGTAACTTTCCTGAACGGACAGGTATTTGAATATTTCGGAGTTCCGAACAATATCTACAAGAAATTGGCGCAATCCCCAACACCGGAGCGCTTTGCCCGCCGGCATATTTTTACATCCCACACTTACCGCATGGCAAGCAAGGGAACGGTAGAGGCGTAGCTTATTTCTTTTTCTCGGAGTTGAATGTAATCGGAAGAGATATCTTTGAATAGACTGTTTTTCCATTATCCTTCGCAGGATTAAAACACATTAATCTAATTACGCGGATTACTTCGGTATCCGCCAAAGGACTTAATGATTTTTTGATTTTGATATGCTGGGTTTGTCCTGAAGTATCGACGATAAATGAAACCACGACTTTCCCCGAAACACTGTCGGATGGATATACCAGATTTTCTTTTAGGAATTTTCGCATAGCAGAGATGCCCCCGGGTACTCTGGTTCTACATGATAGTCAATTATTTCAATGACTGTATGTTTTTTTAAAGTGTCTTTTGATGAGGCTGGAAGTATAAATGGTTCAGGTTCTTCCTGGGCATAAAGATTTTGAAAAAAACTACCCGGCCCGATAGCGAAAAGAGCAAATAGAAATGAAAAACGAATATTCTTGATGAGTGACATGTTAAGCCTTTAAAGTAAATATAGCGAACGTTTCCTGATAATGAAATTGTTAATGTGATCATGTATCAGCCAGTAGTTTTCATTGATTTCAAAGTTGAGTTCAGGAATAATTGAATCATTCATAATTGATAATTCATTACCTTGTCCCCAAAAAAACAACCCATGAAAAAATCAAAAGCGCTTTTCTATTTGGTGATTTTCTTTTCACTGACCGGCGTGTTTATAGCTTGCAGTGAAAGTAAAAAGGATGTAAATGCAGACGCAGATTTCGACCAATACAAAGAAGGGTTTGTTCTGAGGTTGTGGGAAATGAATCCCTGGTGGGCAAGCGGAAGCGGTTACCATAAACACGATTCGGTATTTATTGTGCCCGATAAGTCCCGGAAGAAAATCGAAGGTCAATTTATTCAAAAAGAGCTGAAAGAACTTGCTTCTTTTCAATCGGAAGAACTTTCGGAAGCAAACCAGATTGACCTGAAATTGATCCGAAATTACCTGGAAGGTACTGCCTGGGAACAACAGGTTTTGAGATCCTGGGAATGGAATCCTTCGAACTACAACATCTGCGGTGGTTTTGCTGAAATGCTTGCAAACAATTATGCTCCGCTGGACGAACGCCTGAGAAATTTCTCGATCCGTTTGAAAGGTGTTCCGGCATATTACAAAGCAGCAAAAAAAAATATTAAAAACCCGACGATAGAGCATACGCAGCTTGCAATTGAGCAGAATCGCGGCGGAGTCTCTGTTTTTACCGTTGATTTACCCGCAAGTTTGGAGAAAAGCACCTTAAGCAAAACGGAAAAAGACGAGTTGATCAAAAGAAGTGAAGCTGCTCAAAAAGCCATTAACGATTACGCCGATTGGTTGGAAAAATTACCGAATCCGAATCCGCGCAGTTTCCGTTTGGGAAGTAAATTGTATGCGCAAAAATTTGAATACGATATCCAGTCGGATAATTCCGCAAAAGAGATTTATGAAAGCGCGTTGACTCATAAAAAGGAATTGCATCAAAAGATGGTGAAGATCTCGCGCCAGATCTGGAAAAAGCATCTGGGAGAAAAGCCTATGCCCGCGGATGAATACGCTTTGGTAAAACAATTGATCGATCAGATCTCTTTGCAGCACACAACGCCTGAGAATTTCCAGAAAGACATTGAGAAACAAATCCCGGAACTGGAGAAATTTGTAAAAACCAAAAACCTGATCTATCTCGATCCGAAAAAGCCGCTGGTTGTACGCAAGGAACCGGATTACATGGCAGGTGTTGCCGGAGCTTCCATTTCTGCTCCCGGACCTTATGATAAAGGTGGAAACACTTATTACAACGTGGGCAGCATGAACGGCTGGCCGGCAGACAGATCGGAAAGTTACCTGCGGGAGTACAATGATTATGTGCTGCAAATCCTGAATATTCATGAAGCTGTTCCGGGACATTACACGCAGTTGGTTTACAGCAATAATTCACCGAGCATTATCAAATCCATCTTCGGGAACGGAGCAATGATTGAGGGGTGGGCCGTTTACACCGAACTGATGATGCTGGAAAACGGCTATGGTGCTTCGTCAGGCTCAGAAACCTCAAGTCCGGAAATGTGGCTGATGTATTACAAATGGAACCTGCGTACAACCTGTAACACGATCCTGGATTATTCTGTTCACAACCTGAACTTTACCAGGGATCAGGCGTTGAATCTATTAGTAAATGAAGCGTATCAGCAGCAGGCCGAGGCAGAAGGTAAATGGAAAAGAGCTACTTTGAGCCAGGTTCAGTTGTGCAGCTATTACACCGGTTTTGTTGAAATCTGCAACCTGCGTAAAGAATTGATGAAAAAAGAAGGAAAAGCATTCAATTTGAAAGCGTTTCATGAAAAATTCCTCAGTTATGGAAGCGCTCCTGTGAGAGATATCCGGAAGTTGATGACCAACTAATTGAAAATGTACAGTTGAGAATTGAAAAGAAGGAATGTGTTTTTACTTTTCAATTGTCGTATATTTGATTTTTGCAATTCGATTTTCCATGGAATTTCTCAGTTTAGAAGAGTTTTATCAATCCATCTGCAATCTTGGTTCGCCCTTGATGCCGGAAGGGATCAGTAAGGAGTTGGGGCAATTCAATGTGTTTGATACCAATGAATTACTGGCTCAGAATAATGGAAAGAAAGGTAAAATGCCTTACAACCGGCGTTTGTATTATAAGATCAGTTTGATTGAAGGGAAAAGCAGGGCCGAGTATGCGGATAAAGTCATTGATATTGAAAAGTATGCCTTGCTTTTTGCTACTCCGAAAGTTCCTTATAATTATACTTCGGAAGATGAAGATCACAATGCGGTGTTCTGTGTTTTTGGTCCTGGTTTCATTACTCGGTCCAATACCGGGTTTATTTTAGACGAATTGCCGATCTTCAGTCCGGGAAATGTACCTGTTTTCGAATTGTCGGAAGGAGAATACCAGTATGTGCGTGCTCTCTTTTCGAAGATGAAGAAAGAGCAGGCGTCTGATTATGCTTTCAAATACGATTTGATCCGCAATTATGTGATGGAACTCATACATTTGGGCCAAAAATTTCAGCCGGCTTCTGTTTTGTATCCGAAACATTCGGCTTCCGAACGTGTGACTTCTTTGTTTGTGGAATTATTGGAGCGCCAGTTTCCTATTGAGTCGAATCAGCAGCGGATCGGCTTGCGGACGGCAAAAGATTATGCAGACCGACTGGCTGTTCATGTGAATCATCTGAACAAAGTTCTAAAAGAAAATACCGGTCGCACGACTACTGAAGTCATTGGTAACCGGATTACACAGGAAGCAAAGATTCTCCTGAAGCAAACCAATTGGACCATTTCGGAAATTGCCTATTGCCTGGGATTTGAAGAAGTGGCGCATTTCTCCAATTTCTTTCGCAAGCATACGCAGATCACCCCGAATTCGTTCCGATCATAACTAATTGAAAATTGAGAATGTACAATTGAAAAGTGTTTTGAAAGAGGTCGTAAGCCTGTTGCGTCGGTAGTCGAAACAAATCAGAGGTTCTTTTCAATTCTCAACTTTACATTTTTAATCCGGGTGTTTGATTTTTGCAACACTTGGATTGCTCTTTGCAAACAGATACCTTCATTCACATCCTACCTTTGTTTCATCAAATTAAAATTCATGAAAACAAACAAAGTAGCACTTATTACAGGAGGAAGCCGCGGCTTGGGAAGAAGCATGGCAAACAAATTGGCAGAGAAAGGGATTGACGTTGTGATTACGTATCACACCAATAAAACGGAAGCAGACAAAGTGGTTGCCGAAGTAGAAGCAAAAGGGACGAAAGCAGCTGCACTTCAGTTGGATGTAACCAAGATAGACACGTTTTCGGGATTTGCCGACGAGTTAAAAGCGGTTCTTAAAAGTGAATTCAATACGGAGAAATTGGATTTCCTGGTGAACAATGCAGGAATCGGTTTGGCGACACCGCTTGGTGCAACCGAATTATCAGTCATTGATACATTAACCGATATCCACTTCAAAGCTCCGATCGTTTTGACTCAATTACTTGCGCCTCATTTGAATGACGGCGGTGGGATCGTGAATATTTCAAGTGGTTTGGCACGATTTACAGCTCCGGGTTATTCCGTATACGGTTCGTTGAAAGCGGCAGTAGAGCAATTGTCGCGCTATTGGGCAGTAGAATTGGGAACTCGCAAGATCCGGGTGAATTGTGTGGCTCCGGGCGCCATTGAAACAGATTTTGGCGGCGGTGCAGTGCGCGATAATGCGGATTACAACAAGATGATAGCAAATGCAACGGCACTTGGAAGAGCCGGATTACCGGATGATATCGGTGATGTAGTAGCTTTCTTATGTACTGACGAATCCCGCTGGATCAACGGGCAACGCATCGAAGTGTCGGGAGGAACTAATTTATAAGAAGATTTTAGGACGTTAAGATACCAGGATATTAAGACAAAAAGCCTTCCATTTCCGGAAGGCTTTTTTATGAGTTTAAGTCCTAAAATCTATTTACTTGCTTTCACTTGCTTCAAACGTTCATACAAGATCATTCCGGTTGCAACCCCTACGTTCAAAGAAGAAATATCGCCGGCCATCGGGATGGATAAACGCGCATCCGACATTTTCAGCAAATCATGCGAAATTCCGTCTTCTTCCGATCCTAAAATGATTGCAGTAGGTCCGAAAAACGAATAATTCTCTACAGAAACTTTGGATTTCTCCGTACACGAAACGATTTGAAATCCGCTTTGCTGCAAATAGAACAAGCTGTTTTTCAGTAAATCTGTTTTACAAACCGGGATCGAATGCAGTGCTCCGGCAGAAGTTTTGATCGCATCGGCAGAAACCAGCGCGCTCCCTTTTGACGGAACCAAAATAGCATCCACTCCCATACAGGCAGCCGTGCGGGCAATTCCTCCGAAATTACGTACATCGGTAATGCGGTCTAACACCAAAATACACGGTTCTTTTCCTTCCGAAAGCCATTGGTCGCACAAATCCTCGATGTTTTTGTATTCAACGGGGGAAGTAAATGCGATTACTCCCTGGTGATTGTTAACCGTTAATTTGTTCAGTTTTTCAACCGGAACGAACTGCAATTGGTAATCTTTCCCGGTCAATACCGTTCTCAATTCCTCAAACAGGTCCTTGTCAATTCCTTTTTGGATCAGGATCTTGTTGATCTCCACTTCGTTTTTGATCGCTTCGATCACCACACGGATTCCGTAGATAATATCCGACGGATCTTCCTTTGGTTTGCGCTCGAAATTCTTTTTATCCCGGCCAAATCCTCCGCCTCTTTCTTCGCGGTCGTTCTTCTTATTATACATTGAATGTAATTTCTAGTTCGATATCTTCACTAACTGATTTTGCAACCGGGCAAGTCAAAGCCACACGTTTTACCTTTTCGATGGTAGCTTCATCCCAGCCATTGCCGCTTAAATCCATTTCAATGACCAGTTTACCGATCCGTCTTGGGTTTGCAGCCATGACCTTCGTCACCGTTGCCGATCCGTTCTCGTAGCTGTGTCCGTGTTCATTGCAATAGATCCCGATCAAACTGACCATGCACGAAGCATAAGCTGTCGCTACCAAATCCGTTGGGGAGAATTTCTCGCCTTTTCCGTGATTGTCTGTCGGTGCGTCCGTATGAATAACCGTTCCGGATTGAAGGTGCGTACATTCCGTGCGCAAACCTCCAAGGTATTTTACTGTTGCTGTTGCCATAGTTGTTGAATCTGCTACAAAAGTAGTTTTATTAAATGTAATTGAATATTTGATATGGATTTTAATATCTTAGGATTTCTAAATTAGGGACTTTGTTTTCTGTTAATTAGCATCATTCCTCACTCATTTTAATGAAAATAATTCTATCTGTTTTAAACGTCATCTTAATCTCATCCTGTAGTTTTATTCATTACATGGGGACGAAGACTACGGTGGACAAGCCTGAATCAGAAATCAACACCTATCTCATTAAAAACAACTTTACTTTTTATGATTACAACCTGCTGTTGAAGGATGAGTTGATTGATTCATTGTCCATTAAAAAACAGGCGTTGAATTTGTGGCAATTCGAACACGGTACAGCGCAATCAACCATTCAGCTCCGGATTTACGATTCTCTAGGGAAATTGGTAAATGGGTATGCTCAATGTTACGGAGATTTTAAAAAGCTGAATATCTTATCGGAAAAACCATACAGAACATTCAGTCATTTGCCTAATAATTTCGATTTACGATTAAAAAACGACCTTATTCTTTGGAATATTACCGAATCTGATCAGCAGGAACTATTGGCCAAAGCAAGTGAGAAAAAATATACACTTGTTGTTTATTGGAATATGTGGTCCAATTATTATTCAAAAATAATTCTGAAAGAACTCCGGAAATATTTGCAGAAGTATCAAATGAAAAAGGAAGTTTTGATCATTTTGGTGAATACGGATTACTCCATAGTGAAATGAGATGATGACCGGTAGTTTGAAAAGACCTTAGCTTTTCAATTTTTCACTTTTCAATTCTCCATTAAATTGATTGCTTCTTCGTACTTTTGTAGAATCAAATTTTCCAGCACCATAGGTACTGAATGTTTGAATAGCGGAAAGGCACGACTATGTCAGAGGAAATTACAACAGCAGATAATAAAGTTCGTATTAAAAAACCGAATTGGTTACGTGTAAAATTGCCGATAGGTGAGAATTACAAGAAGGTACGTGCTTTGGTGGACGAACATAAATTGCATACCATTTGTGAAAGTGGTTCGTGTCCGAATATGGGGGAATGTTGGGGCGAAGGTACTGCAACATTCATGATCCTGGGAAATATCTGTACGCGTTCGTGCGGTTTCTGTGCTGTTCAGACAGGAAAACCGGAGGCAATTGATGAATTCGAACCTGGAAAAGTAGCGCATTCCATCAAAACAATGCAGATCAAACATGCGGTAATCACTTCGGTGGATCGCGATGATCTGAAAGATGGCGGTGCGGGGATCTGGGTTCAGACCGTTCGTGCGGTGCGTCACCAAAGTCCGGGTACAACCATGGAAACCCTGATTCCTGATTTTGCAGGAAAATGGGAAAACCTGCAGCAAATTATCGATGTAGCTCCCGAAATCGTTTCACACAACCTGGAAACTGTTCGCCGTTTGACAAAACAAGTGCGGATCCAGGCAAAATACGACCGTAGTTTAGAGGTTCTTTTCCGTCTGAAAAAAGGAGGGATGCGAACTAAATCCGGGGTGATGCTTGGTTTGGGTGAAACTGACGAAGAAATAATCGAAACCATGGAAGATCTGAGAGCAGTTGGTGTGGATATCCTGACATTGGGACAATACCTGCAGCCAACACCAAAGCACCTTCCGATCGTGGAATTCGTGGAGCCGGAACGTTTCCAGAAATACGAAAAGCTGGGACTCGAAATGGGATTCCGTTTCGTGGAAAGCGGCCCGCTCGTACGTTCATCTTACCACGCTGAAAAGCATATTTTTGATTTGTAATAATGTGGACTTGACGGCACAGATGCTTAGGGATTTGGCAGGGTGAAGACTTTGAAATAACCATCCACCAAAAACAATTCTCCTAAGTTTACCCGGTAGTCCTTGATGTCGCCGATCTGAAAGAGCATGACGCTTTCTAATCCCCAAAGAGTCAATAGCGCGTTGATTTCCGCTTTGCGGAGTTTAGCATATTCAAATCCTTTGTTTTTTATAACCTGGCCTTCGCTTTGACGCATCATTTTTGCTTTGATCAGGAGCAGTTTACTGTAATAACGATCAAGCATTTCTTTCCTCTTCCAGTTGGAGAAGTTGTTGAAATGATCCCTGTAATCAGCTTGCCGGTAATTCATGAATTCATAGGAGTTGTAATCCGGGGAGAGTTTTTCGGCAAAAGTATAGAGCAAACTGTCATTGCTTGAAGTGACGGCCTCCAAAAAAGCTTCCGTAACTGCTTCCTGGGAAGTGTATCCGTCTTTCGAATAGCTGATCTCTTTTCCTGCCGGACGCGTTGTTCCGTTTAGCGATAAATAAACGTAAACAGAGTCGATACGGGCGAGTTTTTCCTCTGTTTTTGGTTTGAATTCGATAAAATCATAGATAAAATCTGTTGCGGTATTATTTGAACGATTAACCAATGCCATTTTTCCGTTTTTGCTCGCACAAAATGTATTCATGCTGTTTAATCGGATAGAATCTGCCTGGATGGAATCGTAAAGGGTTGTACCTTCATAGAAATACCAGTACTTATCGGCCTTGCAGGCCCACTGTTTTTCCGAGCGTTTTTTTCCACTCCAGGGAATGATCTGATCAAACTTGCAAGGCATTATCTCTTCCAGCTGATAAGAATAAATGCCGTGTTTTCCTTCGGACGAAAGATAAATGAGGTTTTTCTTGAATAAACCGATGGTCATTGCATCCTTGAATACACGGTATTGAAGGGTGTCAAAAGAACGGATCAGGTATAAATCCTTTCCTTTGTATGCAAGTATAGGAGCAACGTCATCTGTTCCGCTAAAATCGAAATAATTTGACTTCGGGATGATTTTTAACGAATCGAAGGGTGTTTTATCAATTAAAGGTTGCTGATTGACGCGCAGCAGTTCCCATTTGCCATTTTTGTCTTGAAGTCCCATGAAGTATTTTGTTCCTTGAATTTTAACAGGTCTGTTGTGCTTCCAGGTAGCTTCTCCATTGGGATAGACTGCGATGCTTTTTTTTGTCCAACCGATGATGGCATTTCCTGCAATAGAGATCGAATCATAAATTTCAGGTACCAGCAGTTGATCGGAGGAAGAATAAACCCCGGTTTTTTGTGCTTTTCTTACGGTGAATAGCTGATTCCTGGATGGGAGTTGGTAGGTTTGATTATCTAATCCCGCAATGGTGTCGTATGTAATTGGCAGGACCAAACGATTGGCTGAAACAGAAAACATTCCTTGTTTAGTTCCTTTGGTTAAAAGGATCAGGTCTTGTGTATAGGTTGTATTCACGGCATTTAATCCTGAAAGAAGTGTTATGACGGAATCGTCTTGTAGCAAAGCAAGTTCATAGAGTTGATTGTCCGTTACCAGTTCGATTTTTTGCCGGGAACCAACTCCATTTCCATCAATCCGCGCACTTATTTGAATGTTTTTGTAACTAATTGGAAAGAGAAAAGCGTTTTTCTTCGGGTTGAAAAGACCGACCTGCTTATTTTCATTGTAAACAAGCATTAAATCGGTATCCTCTTGGAGAGTGATATACTTATAGGTGGCCGGTAAAATAATGGCATTGTCTGAAGAACGTTTCACTCCACAGAGGGAATTCTCATAAAATACACGGTAGGGTGAAAAATGTTCGGGGGTGCTCATTCCATCCCCGGATGAATTCATTTGGTCTTGCTGCCCGGTTTGTCCATAGACTGCTGTCAGTGAAACCAGAAAAAAGAGAAAGGATAAAGGTGTATGGCGGATTTTCATATTCAAAATGAAGGAATTGTTGATCGTCTATTCGTAGGTTGGAACGTTTTTCAGGGGATTAAAGCTTCGGCATGGTAAAAGTTTTAAGGTGACCGTCAATCAGGAATAATTCGCCCAACTTTACACGGTAGCTGTTATCCGGATTGTCACTTAACTGAATAATGATCCCATTTTCCGTTCCTTCTAAAGTCACTAATTTGTTTATTTCTACTTTTTGCATGAAGGGATCCTTGAATCCTTTATTTTGGAGTGGCTGTCCCTCACTTTTACGAATCAGTTTTTGTTTGATCTGAACCAATTTGTTGTAATACCGGTTGAGGGCATCTTGTCGTTTCCAGGAAGAAAAATCTTTGAAGAAATTCCGGTAATCGGCTAATCTTACGTTCATGTATTCGAAGGAATGGTTGTCCGGAGTGAGTTTGTCTGCAAAAGCATAGAGTAAGCTGTCATCACTTGAAGTAAGTGCAAGCATAAAAGCTTCTTCTATTTCTGCCAATGTTCCATAACCGGATTTGGAGTAATACATTTCTGCCGAACGTGTTTTTCCGCTTTCAGACAGGTAATAGTATTCCGAATCAATACGGGCTAATTTTTCTCCGGATTGCATCTTTAATTCAATAAAGTCATAGATAAATCCGCTTGAAACATTTTGTGTGCGATTAATCAGGGCATACTTTCCGTCTTTAAGAGCACAGTATGCCTGAACATCAAATATCCGCACGGAATCCGCCTGAATTGAATCGAACACTTTTTTTCCTTCATAAAAATACCAGGATTTTCCCGATTTGGTTGCCCAGTACTTTTCCTGTCGGTTTGTACCGAACCAGGGCATGACCTGGTCGAATTTCAAGGGAACGATTTCTTCCAGGTTATAGGAATAGACCCCTTTTTTTCCTTTGGAAGACAGGCAAACGAATTTGTTATAGAAGATATTCAGGACTTGGGCATCTTTGATCTTTGTCAATTGTACTGTATCGCGTGGCTGGATCAAATAGAGGTCCTTTCCTTTAAAGGCAAATACGGGAGCGTTTTCATTTAATCCTTCGAAATCAAACAAGGATTGTTTCTGTAGGATCATTAATGAGTCAAACAGGGTTTTTTCAATCAAAGGTTTTTGGTTGGCCATGCGCAGGAGGTCCCACTTTCCTTTCTTGTCTTGAAATGCAATTACATCTTGATTGCCCTTTACTTTCAGAGGTCTTTTGTATTCCCAGATATTCCCTTCATTCGGGTAAACGGTGATGTTTTTTTGTGACCAGCCGATCAGGGTAGCACCGGTAACAGAGACAGAGTCATACACTACCGGCAAGATTAATTCAGGAACGGAAGAAAAGATTCCGTTTTTAGTTCCTTTTCGTACTTTAAAAAGACTGATTTCTTTTTCCAACTGATAAAGCGGGGCAGAAAAAGAAGCAATGGTGTCATACGCCATCGCAAGGACCAGGCTGTCTTTGGATGAGGAATATAACCCATACTTCGAATTCTTCATTAGGATAATGAGGTCTTTTGCCTGAGTCGTTTTCAGGTAATTCAACCCGGTAATATGTGTTGTAACAGAATCATCCCGGATTACGGCAAGTTCATATTCCTTGTTTTCTTTTTCAAGTGTAACGCTCTGTTTGTATCTGAATCCGTTTCCATACCCGAAGTTTCGTTCATTCAGCTGGATGGACTGATAGACAATCGGGAAGTAAAAGGTGTTTTTGTCCGGATCGAAAAGACCTACTTTTCTTGCTTCATTGTATACAAATACCAAATTTGTTTTCTCATCGATTGAAACATCTTTGAATTTGGCAGGCAAAACGATGGTATTGTCTGAAGTACGTTTCACTCCGTACCTTGCATTTTCATTATAAACAGCATATTTTTTGAAGTGGTGGGAAGGTCCTGAAGTATTGCCAAATTTTTCGTCGGATCCATCCGATGAAAGAATTAATTCACCCTTCTGCGCAAAAAGGGTGGGAATGGAGGTGATTACCATAAAAACTATGGAAAGGAGGTGGTGGTAATGATTCATGGATCAAAAATAATCATTAGCCGGATAATTAGTACGTAAAATGAAAAGACTTTTTCTTCAGCAGGAAATGGATTTAAAGTGTTCCCAATTTACCCGCAGTGTACAGCTCCGATAAACGCGATTTATTCGTTTTGGACAAAGTTTCGATCCATTTTCCCTGTGCATTCAGGTAGGAAATTTCACGTGCATTGACCAGGAACAAAGAACTTTCCCCGTTGATGAATAGAGAACGCTCGGCATCTGCCAGCTGACGGTAGCGGTTTGCAATGGTTTCCGCCATGCGCGACTGCGTAACTGCGGTGTTCCATTCGTTGCGGATCTGAAGCTGTTTGGTGCGCAGATCACGTTGTTTGAGTTGCTGTTCCAGGTAAGTGTTTTCGATCTTTGTTTTAGTTATTGCCAAACTGTTTCGTTCCTTACGAAGGAGAATCGGCATGTAGAAAGTGGCTCCCCATTTGTAATTCGACCAGGCATAATTGGTGGAAATGAAATCCGGTGCTGGAGTTAGTAGATTGTAATTGACACTTAACTGCGGTTTCAGTTGCTCCACTTTCAGCTTGCGCTCAAAATTCAGGTCAGACAATTTCCAATCGTAGTAACGGATGGCAGGATGTGCTCCCAACGAATCAGGCAGCAAGGCATTTGGTTCGTTAACGACCAGTTTTTCCGGAGTAACGGTGCTGTCCAGTTGAAGGAGTACACGTCCTTTTTCCCAGAGATAATTCTCAACTGAAATCACTGCATTCTGGAGTTGAAGTTTCCGCTGTTCCACTTCCATTTTTCTAAGGAAAAGCTGTGCCGAAGCTTCAACGGTATCAATGTACGGGCGATCTCCCAAGGCTGAGTTGATCATCAGCTGATCGAAGCGGATTTCTGCAAATTTTAATCCTTCCAAAGCCAGTTCATATTGTGCTGTTTCTTCCTGCCAATAGATAAAAACCTGTCCGGCTTCGTAAAGCAATTCATTGAGTGTCAATTGCTGTTCCACGTAGCTTTGGTTCAGGGCAACTTTGGCACGTTTGATCTGTGTCCGGCGTTCGTCCGTAAACATCCCGCGCCCCAATTGTACTTCCACGCCAAGATAGCTTAGCCCGTTTTCAGGTACGCGGTTTTGAGGATTCAGGTACGAACCACGGTTCCAGTCTCCCATGGCTTTGATATCAATTCCTGCTCTTGTAGGAATTTTAAGCCCGGTTGAAAGCGTACTGTAATAAGTTGTCCCGTTGAAATATTTTTGGTCCATTCCACCAAACAGAACAGGATCAAAGCTTCCTTTCGATTGATTGATGAATAATTCAGCCATTTCAACCTGGTTTGTCACCACCAGAGCTACCGGATGATTTTCTTTGACATGGTCCAGGTATTGTTCCAGGGTTAATTCCCGGATGGTATCCTGTGACCAGGTGGAGAATGCATAAAGACTTAAAAGGAAAAGGAGTATTCTCATGGATTTACTTTTTGGCTTTGGCTGCCGGATCAGCAGGTAAATAATAATTCGGAGGGAAACCGTTGATCTTTCGCCACAACTCGTACCAGATCGGAACATTATCGAGTAGGGTCATTGTTTTTACCGCTACTCCCATACGCAATTCTTTCGGCCAGGGATGATCGTTTTTGTCCGGGGAAACCAGTACGCGGTATTTACCGTTCGTGCCTACAAAATTATCAATGGCGACCACATTTCCGCCATAAGAACCGTAGCTGACCATCGGCCATCCGGAGAAGACGATCGCTGGCCATCCGTCAAATTGCAAACGCACTTTATTGCCGACATGTACCAACGGTAAATCGATCGGTGCAACGAACATTTCAACGGCAAAATCACTCAGGCTCGGAACGATGCTCACCAATTCAGCACCCTCTTTCACTGTTTCTCCCACACCATTTTTCAGGGCTTTCGAAATGTAGCCGTCTTGTGGTGCAGTGACATAATAATAGCCGGACCGGATATTGTAATTGCTGATCTGGTTCTGCATTTTGGTTACGGTCGCTTCTACGTCATACAAGCTGGAAAGGGCAGTGGATTTTTCTGATTCTCCTTTTGCAATCTTGTCCCGGTAATCGGCATCAATAAAACTGATTTCAGTAACGGCGTTGATCAATTCGTTGCGGGAAGCAAGTAGTTTACTTTCCAAACTCACCACTTTGGCTTCCATTTCCTGTACTTTCAGACGCTTATTCTCCAATTCTGTCAGGGATTTCAGGTTCTGACGGTGTAATTCCTCCGTCCGTTCATATTGTTTGACCGCAATTTCAAGTTGTTTCCTGTTCGCATGGTAATCCATACTGTCGGATGTGACTTTTAGCTCTGCCTGCCTTACTTTGTTGCGGGTTTGCTGTAATTTTAATAAACGACTGTCAATCAATGCATCTATCTGTTTGTCGAGTGAACGCACTTTGGTCATATACGATTCTGCACTATTTTCCTTGGAATGCATTGCAGATTCCGTACGTTGGATCAATGCCGGGTCCATGTACTCGCTTTTAGTTTCTGTGAGGTAAACCAGCGTGTCTCCTTTTTTCACGAATTGACCTTCGCGTACATACCATTTTTCGATTCGTCCGCCGATAATTGAATGCACGGTTTGCGGGCGGTTATTCGGGCTCAATGCGGTAACGCTTCCCGGAGATTCAATATTTTGTGTCCAGGGTAAAAACAGGAATACGATCAATATTCCGAAGAAATACAGGCTGAGCCTTTTCCAGCGCAACGGCGTTTTTAATTGCCTGGCTGTTTGTACGGATGTGTATGATTCAAATCGTTTCATAATTTCAAAGCATTAAAGTCGACGGTATTCCAATCAAGTTGGAGCGTATGTTCTGTAGCAACAACAAGTGTTGTTTCGGTATATTTTTCCAGGATGTGGCGAATCAGCTGTTCCCGTTGTTCGATCACCAGGGGAGAACCGATGAAAGAAAGTACCAAAAGCTTCGGATTGTTGATGATTGCACGGGCAATGAGCAATCGGTCGCGTTCTTCCTCCGAAAGCAATTTGTCTGATTTCGAGATCCGGAAGTCCAGTCCGTCAGCTTGATTTTTATACAGGTGAGAAAGTCCCACGGCGTTTAAAACTGCCAGCACTTCATCCGTAGGAATGTCGCATCTTCCGAAAATGACGTTGTCAAGCAAGCTTCCTTCGATCAGGTGAGCACCTTTGGCAAACCATCCGATTTGCTCGAAACCGGATGTCAGTTCTTTCCCGTCCGGAATCTGGTAGTTCCACCTCGGGGAAAAATCTTTGGCTACCGTCGGATCGATCAGCTTACGTAAAAAGGTATTGATCTTTAATTGGTTTGTCCCGATGATCTGGGTGTTTTTCCCTTTGTCTACCTGGAGAATGGTCAGGTTACCTTCCGGCAAGATTTTGATCAGTTCCAAGGGGAAGAGTTCTACTTTTTTCCCGGTGAGGTTTTCGTCAAAGGTTACAGGAATGTCCCGTACCTGCTCTAATTTTTCAAGAGAAGTACATACATCGTAAAGTGTTTCGAGCGAGTAAATGATCTTTTCGACCGCAGCCAGAAGCAATAAGATCAGCACTTCTGCAGCCACGAACTGTCCCAGGTTGATTTGCTGGGAAATAACGAGGTATCCGCCTAAACCAAGCAAGGACGCAACGATCAGCGCTTTGATGGCGATCATCCAGATAAACTGTTTCCACAACACCTGGAAGTGACCTTCGCGGCTTTTCAGGTAAGAATTGGTGTGTTGGTCCAATCGGTCAAGCGAAAGCTTTTCATTCGGGATCAACCGGAAACTCCAGTCGGCACGTGCAATTTCCTGCAACCAGTAAGCTGCGGCATATTTGTATTTGGATTCAGTTAGGGAAGTGCTTAATCCGCGTTTCAAAATCGGTCTGAAAATGAGCGCTATCAGGATTACGAGAATAATACTGAACGCAATGTAAAACGGATGATAAAGGGATAAAACAACCAAACTGAACAGGATTTGAAGCAATGCAGAAGGGAAATCCAGCAATACTTTGGAAAACCCTTTTTGTAAACTGATAATGTCGAAAAAACGGTTCATCAGTTCAACGGGTATTTTCCCTGAAAGCGCCTGTCGGTTAAAACGGGGAAAGCGATTCGCAAAATCAAACGAATAATGTACAAAAAGACGCTGCTGGATGTTTTCTGTGATTCGTAGCTGCATAATCTGCATGACTCCGGTGAGTACAACTCCCACAATTACCAGTATGACAAGCAATACCCAGGAAGTTGTGATTTGACCGCTTTGAATAAAATGAATAACTGACTGGATTCCGAGCGGAAGGCTCAGGCTGAGGATACCGCTTACGACCGCGTAAAAATAAAGAGCCGAAATGTGGGATTTCTCGAGTTTCAGTAGTTGATTAAGTCTGCTCCAGGGGTTCGTTGTTTGATTTTTCATTCGCGTTAAGCGTTGATGTTAATAAATGGATATAAAATGATACAATGGACTGGTGATTTTCACTGGCATTCGTCAACCTCGGAAGGTGATCCGCAAAAAAATGCTGCATGTGTGCTCCTTCGATAATCGTTGTAACCAGCATGTTGGGGTAGGAATACTGCGGATTGATTTCCAGGACGAGCTGTACCAGGTATTCTACCAATTCCTTGTAATTTTCAAATGCCCCGGTTTTGTTCCGGCTATCGACTTCTTTGTTTAATAAGGATTTTACACCTTCCTGTTCAATGATGTCCTGTAATTTGATCTCGTTGATAACCGGGCAATACGCCGATTCTTTTTTCCGGCCGATTAACAACAGGATGGCTTTTTGCAACCGTTCTTCCGTATTCATGGAATGGGAAATTTCATGCTGAACCCGGTAACTCATCAGACCCCAGTACCACGAAAACAAATAGAGAAGCAATTGCTGTTTGCTGCTGAAATAGCGATAGATACTTGCTTCTGTGCATCCGATCGATTCACTGAGTTTTTTCAGTGTAAACCGCTCGAATCCAATTTCATGGATGAGCTCAATGGAATGTATAATAATTGAAATCCCCAATTTGCTTTCCTGTGGGTCCTTCAAATAGGTACATGCCGGCTGAGCTATTTTAAATTGAACGATCATTGCTATAGTATTACTATCATTTGCAAAGGTATTGCTATTGTGAAGTAGGCAAAGGGCTTTAACATTTATTAATGAAATCCATCGATTAAGTAGGAAAGTGCTCTTAATTGATCGATTTGAAGTGTGTTTTGGCGGATTATTGAGATTTAATTAGTTTTGATGGCTAAACATCTAAAGAAATGAAAGAGATAATTTCAATACTAGCTTTGTTTTTCATAGCAATTACAAGCCATTCTCAAATTATTACCAGTGATAAGTTTGAATTTTCAAGCTCAGCCTTAGTTTATTCCGGGAAAATCAAGACGGCTCCGGATTTAGTTGAGAATGATGTCGTTTTAAAATTTAGTTATAACCTAAAGAAAAAAACACTTACTGCCAAGATTGTGAATCTGAGAAATTTGAATATTGAATCTGAAAAAACGTTGGTATTAAATTATAAATTTGCTTCATATACGGATGATTGGTGTATTCATGCAAAAGAAAATTCGTATCTCATATTCACAGCAACTTCAGGCAAGGTGCGTCGATTAGTATATGTTAAGTTTGACAGAAGATTGGGGGAGTTTTCAGAATCAATCGTTGAATTTCCGGTAAGTAATAGCGGATATGAAAAATTTAATCATGTTCTTAGTCCGGATAGTACTTTGATCGCACGGATGGAAACAAAAAGCTCGGGCCTCATACTTCCCGTGAATGGAAATGTTAAAGTTGATATACTAGACACGGAGCAGGAGTTAAAACTAGTTAGGACAGAACTGTTTGAAGATAAAACAATTCCTGCGGAAAGAAGAGGAGAGCGTGTAACGGATTTGAATTTCAATTTAAAAATTAGTAATACCGGTAAAATTGCATTGTTGAAATCGATTGCTATAGATAGAGGAGGGAATATAAAAACAAAAATTGAAAACTATCACCTGTTATTCAGATCAGATGATGAAGGGAATGTTATTCAAAATTTGCTGAATATTGATTTCAATGCACAAATGTTTAATTTTTTGTTTATTAAAGAGAGGTTAGTGATGGTAGGACTTTACAATACTGCGACTAATATGGAGCAATATAAAGGCTATTTTATGACTGAATTTAGTAGCGATTTAGGAGTAGTAGGGACTAAATTCACAGATTTTCCTAATGCATTTTACACCAATTATTATTCAACAGAAACGGATGATTTTAAAGGATCTAAATCCACAGAAGAAGGACATATTCATTCTATTAAAATGACCCAATTCAAACAATTAAGTGATGGTAACTATTTTGTAGTTTGTGAGAAAATTTATTATAAAAACAGAAGTCAAGCAACAAGAAGACATAATCAGAATGTTTATATAGCAATTCTATCACCTGAATTTAAAATGGTTAAAAATTTTGTTGTCCCTAAATATCTCTATGATTCAGATTATGGAAGAGGGACTCTTAATTCAGAAGTGTTAATCGGGCAAGATCATATTTTTGTTTTTACTCAAGAAGACAGAGAAGTACAGTTGCCTAAAAATGAAAAGGAGGCTATAAGCCTTACAAGAGCTGCTATTACTTCCCCAAATTATGTTTGTTACAGAATTAATATTAACGATGAATCTATGGAGCGGTATGTATTGTTTTCCATTAAGACGAATGTAAGTCAGTTTGAATTTTTTCCAAAAGAAGTTTTTCTTAATGAAAGTGGAGAAATTTTTTCCTGGATGCTTTTTCCTGACAAAAAAGGGAATGCCTTATTTAGGATCACATTGAATTGATTTATGGTTATGGGCATTTGAAGCAGGTAAAAAGAAAATGCTTTAATAGGGCTGACTTTAATGACCCGATTCTCGCATTCCCATACCTATTTCTTTTTAGCACATTCTTTTGCCTTTTCAATTCTCCCTTTTCAATTATATACTTACCTTTAACGCATATTTTACAAATTGAAACTATGAGTACGTTTGATGTTGCGATTATCGGTTCAGGTCCAGGTGGATACGTGGCTGCTCTTCGCTGTGCACAATTGGGATTAAATACTGCTTTGATCGAAAAATACCCGACACTGGGAGGAACTTGTTTGAACGTTGGATGTATTCCTTCGAAAGCTTTACTGGATTCATCGGAGCATTTTTTCAACGCGAAGCACAACTTCGCAACTCATGGAATCAAGGTAGATAACGTAGAAGCGGATATCACCCAGATGATTGCCCGCAAAGAAGAAGTGATCACCCAGACTTGCAACGGGATTAAATTCCTGATGGATAAGAACAAGGTGACTGTTTACCAGGGGGTGGGTTCATTCGTAGATAAAACAACGATTGCAATCAAAGACGGTGACGGAAACAGCACGAACATTACCGCTAAAAATACCATTATCGCTACCGGTTCAAAACCGAATTTCTTCCCGGGAATGGAGCCGGATAAAAAACGCATCATTACTTCTACGGAAGCATTGAAAATGACAGAAATCCCGAAACGCATGATCGTGATCGGTGGTGGAGTAATCGGTTTGGAATTAGGATCGGTTTACGCACGTTTGGGAACAGAAGTCGATGTGGTTGAATTCGCACCGAGCATTCTTCCTACAATGGACCTTTCTTTAGGAAAAGAATTGACTAAAATCCTGAAAAAAGAAGGATTCAAATTTCATTTGGAACATAAAGTTCAAAAAGTTGAAAACACCGGAGACGGAGTGAAATTGACTGCTTTGAACAAAAAGAACGAAGAAGTGACTTTGGAAGCTGATTACTGTTTAGTAGCGGTTGGCCGTAAAGCATATACAGAAGGTTTAGGTTTGGAAAACATCGGTTTGGCAGCAAATAACCGCGGTCAAATTGACGTAAACGATCATTTACAGACAGCAGTTCCGAACATCTACGCAATCGGAGATGTAGTTCGCGGAGCAATGCTTGCTCACAAAGCAGAGGAAGAAGGAGTAGTTGTTGCCGAGCAATTGGCAGGACAAAAACCGCATATCAATTACAACCTGATCCCGGGAGTAGTTTACACCTGGCCGGAGATTGCTTCCGTTGGTAAAACAGAAGAAGAACTGAAAGCTGCGGGTGTAGAGTACAAAGCAGGTTCATTCCCGATGAAAGCATTGGGAAGAGCAAGGGCTTCCATGGACATCACCGGTTTTGTGAAAGTATTGGCGGACGCTAAAACGGATGAGGTTCTTGGAGTTCACATGATTGCTGCACGTGCTGCGGATATGATCATGGAAGCAACGACAGCAATGGAATTCCGTGCATCCGCAGAAGATATTTCCCGTATTTGCCACGCGCATCCAACATTCTCCGAAGCATTGAAAGAAGCTGCTTTGGCTGCAACGGATAACAGAGCGCTACATATTTAAGAAGATTCTCAAAAGCAAATAGAAAAAGCTCTTTCGGTATCCGGAAGGGCTTTTGTTTTTTGAATAAACCACATAGATAGATTGGTCACATAGTTAATTACCTTACTCACTCTTTGGTTGGAATGGCAAATAACATGTGCTGGTTACGTTACACATACTGATTCAACCTATGTGTTCTATGTTCCTATGTGGTTAAAGAATGATATGTATCAGTTATTCGTTCTTCCCTTTTGCGTATTTTTGTGAAGCTTAAAATCACAGTGATGAGTAAGAAAACAGGAGTGTTACTAATTCAGTTGGGAACTCCCGACAGCCCTAAAAACAGCGATGTTCGTCGTTATTTGAAAGAATTCTTAATGGATCCGAGGGTTATCGACATTCCTTTCTTTTCCCGCTTGTTACTTGTTCGCGGGATTATTGTTCCGTTCCGTACGCCCAAATCAGCTAAGATCTACAAGGAATTGTGGGATTTAGGCAATGGGAAATCACCGCTTTTGACTCATACGGAAGAAGTGCAGCGTTTACTTCAACACCGCTTTGGTTCGGAAGATGTGACTGTTGAAATGGCTATGCGCTACCAAAACCCTTCAATGGAATCTGTACTGGAACGCATGCGCAAAGCAAATTACGAGCAGATTATTATCCTGCCTTTATTTCCGCAGTATGCAAGTGCTTCAACAGGTTCGGCGGTTGATAAAGCCATGGAGATCATCAAAAAATGGTGGGTCATTCCCGATATCCGGATTATTTCCCAGTTCTACAATCACGAAGGATATATCGATTCAATCGTTGAAAGGGCCAAGGCATTCGATCTTGCTTCTTATGATAAGATCATGTTTTCCTACCACGGACTTCCTGAGCGGCAAGTGGATAAAGTTTACGAATCCGGCTTGTGTAAAGACCACGACTGTGAAAAAGAAATCACGGACGAAAATAAGTTTTGCTACAAGGCTACCAGTTATGAAACTACTCGCCTGATCGCTGCTAAATTAGGATTGACGGACGAACAGTATACCGTTAGCTTTCAATCCCGGTTGGATGAAAAGTGGATTCAGCCTTTTTCCGATAAGATCATCGAACAATGGGGGAAAGAAGGTGCTAAGCGCGTCTTGGCTTTTAGCCCGGCTTTTGTTGCCGACTGCCTGGAAACACTGATCGAGATCGGCGGTGAATACCAGGAGATTTTCGAAGAACACGGCGGCGAAAAAGTGCAGTTGGTTCCAAGTTCGAATGATCATCCGCGCTTTGTAGACTGTTTGGAAGATTTGGTACGGCAAAATATTTCGTAATTGGCAGTCTACCTGCCAGACGCTCCCACAACCCTTCAAAATACAGATAGACATGTGTCTATTTGCCTAGCGGCGGTGAGGGTTTCTGCGGCAGTTCGTCGTATAGATTGGAAGTGCCTGAACAGAAGAAATGAGACCCAAATTAGTTCAAGGTCTCAAGTCTCCCATCTTAAGGCTATTCAATTTTTACTTCTCACTTTTTCATTTTGACTTACTTTCCAAATCGTTTCTGAACCGAAAGTTCTGCAAAGAAAGGCAGTGTTGGGTTGTCCCTGAAATCCCGTGCGAAAGCTTTCCCCACAGTCAGGTAAGTGCTCCAGGATTTGTGCGACCAGTTTCCACGGATTCCAAATTTGAACGTACCACCGGAAGCACCGTACCATCCGTCGCGGATCTGAGGATAATATTCTTTCAGCAATTTGTGACTGATATGGGCTGCAAGCGTTTGGTCGTAAGTTGCGATGACTACTGCCCCGACTTTAGGCCGTACATAACCGAAGTTGATGGAAAGCGTTGTGGAAGTATTGTAAATGGTAGCAATGGCCGAAGAATACCGGCGAGTCACGAATGAAATTTTTGTTCCAAAAGACAAATGATCGTTGTGCCAAAGTTCTGTTTGCAGGTTCAGGTTCCAGCGCCAGTCATCTGTTACCTGCTTTCCGAAAGGAAGCGTTATTTCCGTACCGATAAAAAGCGGTTTGTACTTGTTTTTGATCGAATAAGCGTAAGAAGCTCCGTAGTAAGAACTGAAATCCGCACCGAAATAAAGCGATGCCAGGTGATTGGATTCTTCGTTCAGTGAGCGCCAGTTGATATCTTGTGCTTTGGTTGTTGCGATAAAACCAAGTGATATAATCAAGAATAAAGTTGTTTTCATTTTAAGGAATTTAAGTAAGCAGCGGCTTTCGGATAAAGATCGGTCCAGCCAAAATAAAGCATTTCGTGCCCGCAGTCTTTGACTTGTTCCAGTTGGACATCCGGGTAGGGAGACGAAACAGTAGTTGCCCAGTCAGCTCCGTAGGCTTGGTTTCGTTCGCTGTATAGGAACAAGACTTTTGTTGAATAGGAGTGTAGGTTCGTGGTGAAATCGAAGTTGTATTTCTCCGCGTTTTCGATCAGTTTTTCAAAAACAACCGCACCGTTTCTCCAGAAAGGATAAGAACCCGGATTCCCGATGGTGTTTCCGGGTGCATTTTCAAAAGAGGAAAAGAAACTTGCTTTGTAATCCAGTATTTCCTGTTCGGATCTGCCTGAAATAATCTGTTCGGGGGAAACCGCGTCATTAAGTGCTTCCGAAAAGAATTTGATCTTGTTTGAACGGCTCAAATATTCACTGGTCTGTGTCCAGGTAAAACCTCCGGGTTCGGCGAGAACCACACCGCTGATCTTTTCCGGGTGTTGATTTACATAAGCAGTAGATAACATCGCGCCCCAGGAATGCCCCATTAAGAATACTTTTTGCGAAGCCGTTTGCCGGAAATAGTTTACCAATGCGTCCAGGTCATTTATGTAAAGCTGCACCGCATCTTCGTTCTCATACTGACTTTTATCTTCCCGTTTTGAAAGGCCGGTTCCGCGCTGATCATAAAAAACGACATAAAACCCATCGTTTACAAAATCAGTTGCGTTGAGTAGTGAACGGTAATCTCCTCCCGGACCACCATGTACCATAATCAGCACCGGATCGGAAGGATTTCCGTGTGTTTCCACGTGAAGTTGTGTTCCGTTAATGGCAAGTGAAGGCAGTGAAGGATCCTGGTCTACAGTTCGGGGAACGAGAGCACCGGGTTCGGCCATGTTGACTTTTTTGCAGGCTGCCATCCAAAAGAGGTTGAACAGCATGATGGTAAAAATGAATTTGTTCATGTTTTTTTGATGCAAAGCAATAGAAAGGGACCGAAACAGGCGTTCGTCCTTATAGGCGGATGCATGAAAAAAGCGTGTTTGTCCGCTAATATATTCTGGATCAATAGTATTTAATCCATCAGGTTAGCGCGAAATATTCGGTAGGAGTTTTGCCTGTTTGGAGTTTGAAATACTTGTTGAAAGTGGTTTTGGAATTGAACCCGCAGTCGTAGGCAAGTGCCAGGAAAGTAAATTTCTTGTTTTCCGGAAGGGAGACCAGATATAAAAAATCATGGATCCGGTAAGTGTTGATGTAATGATAAAACGTATTTCCGGTTTCCGAATTAATAACCTGCGAAAGCTGATTCGGATTCAGGTCCATTTTTCTTGCCAGGTCATTTAAGGTCAGTTCACTGTCTTTAAATGGTTTCTCCGCTGCCATGAATTGCTCCAGTTTCAGCATGATGTCAGAAACCTGTTCGGCATCCAGCCCGGATTTGGCGTATTTTTCCTTTTTCTCCGTGTTTTCGGTTTCTTGTACTAAATCCGGATCCAGTTCTGTAACCGGAATAGCTGGAAGTTTATCATCCGGTTTAGTGATGAAAATGGAAACCTGGTTGATTCCGAAGAAGCCGATAAAGAGAACGAATATTGTAACCCCACCGAAGATAATATTGTCATCGAAAAGCAAGGCTAAAAGCCAGATAAGGCCCAGCCCGATGGTCAGGTATTCCAACCAGCGAAGCATCTTTTGATCGGTGTTTGACAGGAAATCCGGAATCGTTTTGCGGTACCTGCGGATCTTTAAAAGTGTGAAAAATGAGTAAAAAGCGCCTGAAAGCAGGATAAGCGATAATTGGATGATGGAATACCATTCAAAACCCTCTCCGCCGGATTTGAAGACCGCGATCTTTTCAGCAGGAGACAAAAGGTAAAACGGAACGGCCAGCCCAACAAGACAAAAGAAAGGAGTGAGGTGAAGCAAGATGACCTTTATGCCCGGAACCCGGTTTTCAGTCAGTGTGATCGTGTACAAATAAAGAAAAACAGCATGCAGTACCGGAAGCGGCAGGATCAATCCCAAAAGCCAGGGATATTTAAAATCCAATGCCGTAAACCGGGAATAATGCAATGCAAGGTGCAGAGCAATCACAGTAAGCCAGGAAGCAAGGATGTAATCAGGCGTCTCCTTTTTTTGCTTGAACAGAAAAAGCAGCAGCAGAAAACATGCAATACTGAAACCGGCTATGAAAAACATAAGCTAATGCAAAGTGAAAAATTCAAAATGTAGAAACCTCCTTGTAACGATTTTAAGTTGGCCAGTCATTTTTTTGCATTTTGAATTCCGTATTTTGAATTTTATTTGATGCTTGATTCAAACTCATCGATAGCTCCTGATCCAAATTGGTCATTTGACCACTTGTAAACCGGTTTTCCTTCTTCAATATGAACAAAAGTAGGGAAATGCCCTTCAGCCAAATCAACCGAAGCATCAATGTCCTTAGCAAGTGCAATGTCAAAATCTCCGGCGATCAATTCCTTGTACAAAGCCATTTTTTGTGCATCGGAAGAACAAACCGAAAACAACATCTTCACATCCGGGTTGCGTTTCTTGATCAGTTTCAATCGACTGATAGACTCCAGGCAAAACGGGCAGTTTGGGATCGTTACGATCAACAGGTCGTATTTTTTATTCACCGTTAATTTGCTATTGGCTACTTCTGTTCCATTCGAACTGAAATCACCTTCATAAATTGGGTGCAAAGCAAAACCAATCCCGAATGGAGCAGCGAAAAGAACCAGTGCGACCACTATTTTAATGATTCGTGGCTTTATCTTGAAACCTTTTGAAAAAGTAACGGCAAGCAAAATTCCTCCGAATACCAATACAAGGTAAGGCAGTAATTTAGACATCGTCCATGAAAAACCGCTATCCAATAAAGTTAATTCAAGGGAACGGAAAGAGTATAAGGTTGCACCACAAACGATTAGCAAAAGGGCAAAGACTATTTTCATGTGTTGTATGTTGATTTTTTTGGCTAAATTAAAAAATATCTGGTTGGAAGAATAAATAGTTCAACTATTCAAATTGAACCTCTTAAACTTTTTGAACCTTCCTTAAACTTGTTTAAATCAAAAATGCACTTAATGCTACCCCCAATAAAATCGCTGTGAGTTTTGCCAGGTTGAACCGGTGGTTTTCATTCGTTTCGAAAATAATGGTTGTGGAAATGTGAAGGAACATCCCTACCACAATGGCAAGCAGGATATTCATAAACGGAACCGCAGTGTCCATTGGGATCAGTTTCCCGAAAATTAATCCTAGTGGGGTCATTAGCCCGAACCCGATCAGCAGGATCCAGGAAGTGCTTGATTTGATCAGCGATTGACGTAATAAAGTCATCAATGCAATGGCAACCGGCAGCTGATGCAGGATAATTCCAAGTAACAATGAGTTGTGGTGATGACCGATCAGGTGATCGTGATCATGTGTGTGAATTGTTGTATTTGCAAGTGGAATTCCCTCTATAAACGAATGGATACTCAGTGAGATCAGCATTCCGTATGGAATTTTCTTGTTTGCGTGAGCATGAATATGTCCGTGTTCGATACCACCCGAAAAATACTCCAGGAAAAGCTGTACCAGGAATCCGACCAATACCCAGACCCCGATTGACGTGTGTTGTTCCGCATACAATTCGGGAAGGAAGTGGATAAACGCGATCGCAAGCAGGAATCCGCCGCTGAAAGCAAGCGAAAGTTTGATAAAAGCTGCCTGGTTTTTCTTCTCCAAAAAAACAACTAAAAGTCCGCCTACAATAACAGAGAGGATCAAAAAGAAAATGGTAGTAATCAGTTCGCTCATTTTTTTTCACAGATAAGGATAAGACGATCGGATTTTTCCCTGTCGAAAGGGTCCAGTTGATAACTCCCTGCCAGCTGCCTGATCTCGAAGTTTGTATTTCCAAGCAATTCACGGAAATCATCCAATTCCAATGCCTGTACTTTTTCCTGGAAAAAATAAGATTTCCCCTGGTCTTCAAAAGCAATCGTTTTAATGATACGCCCGTTGACAACCTCTTTTTTGATGTGGAAAGTGATCCCGTTCTTTTTGATTTCCTGCCGGAAACGAAGGTCGCGAACTACTTTGTGCGAATTCATGAAATCAATCACCAGGATTCCGGGTTTGATCAACGCATCGTGTACGCTTTTTAAGACCAGTGCATTTTGGCTCATGTCCTCAAAATAACCGAAACTGGTAAACAGGTTGAAAACGTATTGGTACTGATCGTCCAGCTTTTCACGCATGTCGTGAACGAAGAAAGTCAGTTCGGGATCCGAATGTTTTTTAGCTTCGGCAATGCTGTTCGGGGAAAGGTCGCAGCCGGAAACTTTTAATCCGTGACTTGCCAGTGCGCGGGAATGTCTTCCGGCACCGCATGCCAGATCCAATGCACTTGCTCCGTATTCCGGGCCCAAAAGCACCACGAGGTTCGTCAAAAAATCAGTCGCTTCCTGGTCGTTTCTTTCATCATACAATACATGGTAGTAAGGTGAATCGAACCAGGTCGAAAACCATTCGGGTTGTTTTTCTAAATGCATCATTGTTGCAAAAGTACAAAAACTTCCTACAAAGACAAGGATTTTTATACCCGAAAGTTGCATAAGTACTCAGGTGATGAATTCCAATTAAAAATTCTACCATCTGCTCATTTTTTTCGGCGAATAGGCTATTTAGTTCGATAGGATTATTATATTTGTTCCACTTCGAAAACTACAATGATAAAAAACGATATCTACGAACTATACCAGACAATGGAGCGGGAAAACATCTTGTTATCCTTTAAAGGTGTGGTGACTTCGGACTTGTTATCGTCGGTTCTTTCAATCATGGAATCTAAAATGGATTACATGGATGAATCTCCCAAATTGAAGAAAAAAGTTTTCAATGTATTGGTCGAGTGTCTGCAAAATCTGTATCATCATATAGATTCAAATGAAGAGCAAGATCGTAACTTTACACGGATCGAAGTGAAATCTGCACTGTTCATGATCGCCAAGAAAGATGATCATTTCGTTATCCGTACCGGGAATTACATTGACAAAGAAAGTGCGCTTGACCTGGAAAAACGCCTGAGTAAAATCAATGGAATGGACAAGGAAGAGTTGAAAAAGTATTACCAGGATGTACTGAGTAACGGAACGTTATCTGAAAAAGGAACAGCCGGGCTCGGTATGATTGATATTGCAAGAAAATCAGGGAATAAGCTGGAGTATCAGTTTTTACCAATAAATGATACAAACAGTTTTTTCTGTTTGAATATAAAAATTGATTAATAAAGAATATGGAAAATTTACACCTAGAAGGATCAGCAAAAACACCTTCGATCCATTTTGATGCCGCTACAGGAAAACTTGAGTTGAAAGGTCGTTCTATTCCTGAAAACTCAGTGGAATTTTACAAACCTTTGAATGACTGGATCGATTCTTACGGAAAAGAGCCGATCGCTGAAACATCCGTGGATGTGAAGCTGGAATATTTTAATACGTCTTCTTCCAAATGTATTTTGGACTTATTTAAGAAACTGGAAGCAATTTCAGGATCGAAGACAAAAGTAACCGTAAACTGGTTCTTTGAAGAAGACGATGAAGATATGGAAGAAGCCGGCCAGGATTACCAGGCAATTATCGGTTTGCCTTTCAATATCATTGAAGTAGAAGAAATTTAATTCGAATCCCCAGGCTTAGCCGAGGGGATTTTTTTATGCCAAAAACAATAGGAATAACAGGAGGAATAGGCTCCGGGAAATCAATTGTTGCCAAAATTTTGCAATTGATGGGATATCCCGTGTATGCCTCCGACCAGCGTGCAAAAGAACTGATGCACGAAAATCCATTGATTGTGAATGGATTGAAAGAACTCTTCGGAGAAGAAGCTTATCTCGATTCACAATTGAACCGCCTCTTTATCGCAGCAGAAATTTTCCGGGATGAGTCGCTCAGAACTAAAATGAATCAACTCGTTCACCCGGCTGTGCGGGAAGATTTTCAAAGGTGGGTAAAACAACAAAAATCACCGTTGGTGTTCCAGGAGTCTGCCCTGCTTTTCGAAACGGGGAGCTATAAATTATTTGATGTAGTGGTTCTGGTGACAGCGCCGGAAACCATCCGGATGGAACGGATCAAAGAGCGCGATAAACTCACGGACGAACAAGTACGTTCGCGTTTCAATGCACAAATGCCGGAAGCCGAAAAAATAAAACTCACAGAATACCTGGTGTCCAATGACGGGAACGAATTGCTGGTTCCGCAGATCCTTACTTTACTAAAGAAAATAAAGCTTCTCCCGATTTAAACCGCAAAGTTCTTATTGTCTTCTTTTCTTCGCAGTTCATTCAAGAGGTCTCAGCACCAAGAGTGTAAGTTTAATGACACAAATTTTCGGGGTGATCACTTATTCCACTTCTTCGTAATCGTCGAAATGGGTATCGTTGCGGTCATTTCGATCGTTTCTGCCGGTATTGTTATTGGAATTGGAATTTTGCTGGCGCTGCCCGAATGCTCTTCCGGAGAAGATCACACTTAAAGCATTCAGCATTCGCAAAAGCATCCCGATTGTAAAGAAGAACCCGACAATCTTGAAAATAAACCCGAAAATAGGAGTATTCTCGATATCAATAATATTCCGGTAGAACCAGTTGGAAATCGCGTTTTCTGCAAATTCCGGCTTCCACAAAAGAAAACCGAAAACCGCCATTGCCAAAGCTACAATGCCGAATTCAATGCTCATTTTAGGTTTCGGGCCTTCAGTGAGTGCTCTTCCCTGGATCTGGATCGACATCATGGCTTTGAACTGCATATTCTGCACTTTCCCGATAAAATACATCAGCAAAATAAGCCCCGTGGTGATCGAAGTCGACAAATTCCCGTTCGGATTATCCGTACAGAACAAAATGGCAACATCCGCAATCAGCAGGTATTGTACGGTTTTGAATGCTAGTCCCAGGGGGTAGGACATGGGCACACCGCCCCGAAGCAATACAAATCCGAATTTCAAAATTCCCCAAATGAAACTGAAAATCGCTAAAATGACTCCCAGTCGAAAGATTAAACTGATAAATTCCACAAAAGCAAAAATGGGAAAAATGGATGAATCTAGCAACTTGTTTTGGCAAGGTATTGGTATATTTGGGCAAAATTGTGAATATGAAAAATTGTTTGGTTGGTTTAATGATGCTCCTGGGATTTGTGCTTCGTGCAGAAGAAGGCATGTTGATCCCGTCCCTGCTTCATGCCTTTGAGTCGGATATGAAAGCGAAAGGGATGAAACTCTCGGCGGCAGATATTTATTCTGTAAACAACGCGTCCCTGAAAGATGCGATCATGCATTTCGGTGGTGGATGTACTGCTGAGTTGGTTTCTGAAAAAGGATTGTTGCTGACCAATCACCACTGTGGACTGGATGCTGTTCAGAGACATTCGTCTACCGAACACGATTACCTGAAAAATGGTTTTTGGGCAAAACAATTCAGTGATGAACTTCCGAATGCCGGGCTGACTGCAACCCGAATCGTGCGGATTGAAGACGTAACCGAAGCGATGATGTTCGGTATCCAGGGATTGGAAGACGGAAATAAGATCGGTGAAGTTCTGAAAAGAAACATGAAAAAGCTGATCGAAGATGCAACGAGAGGAAGTCATTTCCAGGCAGATGTTCAGGCTTTTGATTATGGAAACAGTTTTTACCTGATGGTGAAAGAAGTGTTCACGGATGTACGTTTGGTTGGTGCTCCTCCAAGCTCCATCGGGAAATTCGGTGGTGATACGGACAACTGGGTGTGGCCAAGACATACAGGTGATTTCTCTGTATTCCGTATTTATGCAGGAAAAGATAACAAGCCGGCTGATTATAACAAAGATAACGTGCCTTATTCTCCGATCAAGCACCTGAAAATTGCATTCAATGACCGCAAAAAAGGAGATTTTACAATGGTTTACGGTTTTCCCGGACAAACAGAACAGCATTTGACTTCCGGAAACCTGAAATATTACATTGAAAAACAGCGTCCGATGGAAATCGATATGCGGACAAAGAGTTTGGCAGTGATCAATGAAGCAATGACAAAATCCGATCTGACTCGTATCCAGTACATGTCAAAACAGGCGCGTATTGCCAATGCATGGAAGAAATACATCGGGCAGATTGATGGGTTGAAACAGTTGGATGCTGTTTCACTGAAAAGAAAATTTGAAGCGGAATACAACGCGAAAGCCAATTCGAAAGACGAATGGAACCGTTATGCAGGGTTGGTTGACCGCATGAATAAGCTGGTAGAAGAGAAAAGTACCTACGAATACCATGCAACACTGATTTATGAATACTTATTTGTGGGGCCAGAATTTTTCCGTTTGGCAAGAGGAATGGAAGATTTGGAACGAAATTACGGCAAATACCGCGCAAACAATGAGCTGGATGCAAAAGTGCAGGGAATGATCAAAAGCGCAGAAGGATTCTTCAAAAATTACGATGTAAATGTGGACAAAGGAATTTTTGATGCGTTGACATCGACATTTAAAAGCTACCTGGACAAGCGTTTTTCGGTTGCTTCCCTGAATAATCCGAAGTTAACGGATGCAATTTATTCAAAATCCATCTTCGTAAACAAGGAAAAGTATGTGGCGTTTTTGAATAAGCTGACTGAAAAATCATTTACAACATTGGCAAAAGATCCGGGATATAAATTGTTTATCGAAAGTTTCTCCATGCTTCGTAATGAGATTTCATCCGGTTCCAACGATTACAGTCTTGAAATGGATGCATTGCTGAAGGATTTTGTAGAAGGAAAATTGAAGATGTTCCCGGACGGAAAAAACTGGCCGGATGCAAACTCTACGTTGCGTGTAACTTACGGGTTGCTGGAAGGATCGGCACCGGTTGACGGAATGGCTTATACCGAGCACACAACTTTAAAAGGAATGGTGGACAAGTACAACACCGGTAATCCTGATTTTGACCTGGACCAGCGAATGATTGATCTGTATAAAGCAAAGAATTACGGCCCTTATGCTCAGAACGACGAGTTGTGGGTCTGTTTCACCGGCTCAAACCATACTACGGGAGGAAATTCCGGTTCACCGGTATTGGATGCAAACGGAAACCTGATGGGATTGAACTTTGACAGAAGCTGGGAAAGTACGATGAGCGATTTTTACTTCGACCCGAACCGCTGCCGGAACATTGTGGTGGATATCCGTTACGTAATGTGGGTGATGGATGTATACTGCGGTGCGAAGCATTTGGTCGATGAAATGACTTTGGTGAAATAACAACCAATTTATTGGATAAAAAGAAAGGGACGTGATGCATCACGTCCCTTTCTTTTTATTGTGTTGTCTAGTCCTGAAATAGCGATACATAAAAAGAATCGTTATGAAAAAGGAAGAA
>RCUH01000392.1_pt1 | contig 47596 bp, 35 predicted proteins | sample 2166191 | NCBI WGS metagenome assembly RCUH01 (sample SAMN09932848, study PRJNA488358) | compost metagenome | feature: garden; material: soil; isolation source: compost soil in an enriched community after 214 h of incubation | place: Germany: Experimental Botanical Garden Goettingen | collected... | reverse complement strand
CCTTGCCCCGCGCCAGTTCGGCGATGTCCGGGTTTTTCTTCTGCGGCATGATCGAACTACCGGTGGCGTAGGCATCGTCCAGCGCGACCCAGCGGAATTGCCGCGACGACCACAGGCAGAACTCTTCGGCGAGGCGCGAGATGTTGATGCCGAGCATGCTGGCGATGAACAGGAACTCGGCGACGTGATCGCGGCTGGCCACGGCGTCGATGGAGTTTTCGCAAACACCGCTGTAGCCCATTTCTTTTGCCGATTGCTGAGGTAAACGAGCGATAGCCGAGCCAGCCATGGCCGCCGCACCGAGTGGCGACAGCGAAGTGCGCGCGTCCCAGTCCACCAGGCGCTGCACGTCGCGCAGCATCGACTGGGCGTGGGCCAGCAGGTGATGAGCAAACACGATCGGTTGTGCCTGCTGCAGGTGGGTGAAGCCGGGGCAGATGCTCTCGATGTGTTGCTCGGCCTGGTCCACCAGCGCCTGCTGCAAGCCCAGCACTTCAACGGCCAGGGTGCGCACGTGATCACGCAGGAACAGCCGCAGGTCGTTGGCGGTCTGGTCGTTGCGCGAACGACCGGCGCGCAGCTTGCCACCGAGGGTGCCAAGGCGTTCGGTCAGCAGGCGTTCGATGAAGGTGTGGACGTCTTCGTCGTCCAGGGTCGGGGCGATGCTGCCGGCGCGGAAGTCAGCGCCGATACGTTCCAGGGCGTCGAGCATGGTCTGGGTTTCTTGCTCGCTCAGCAGTCCGGCGCGCTGCAGTTCCCGGGCATGGGCCTTGGAGCCGGCGAGGTCGTACGGGGTGAGCCGGAAGTAGCGCTCAGGGCAACGGGACAGGGCCGCCAAGGCTTCGCTAGGGCCGCTTTTGAAGCGAGCACCCCAGAGACGGTCGGTGGTTTGAGACATTGTTGTTTTCCTCGTCGGTAACGCGAACTGAAATGGGTATGCCGGGCCGCAACGTCGCTAAAAAGTCAGCGAACGAAATCAGGCCAGAGCAGTTTTCAAGAGGGCAGTTGCATCGTTGCGAGAGCTGATCGAAGTGTCAGCTTTTAATGTTTTGAGATCAGTGGTTTGGCACTGATGTTCGGGATTTATTGGCGGTTGCCAAGCCTGGTTTTCTGTGTTCATTATTATTAGGCCAGCTATGTTTTTGTTGTTGGGCACAGATTGTTGAATAGGGCGCCAGAGGTAAATAAGCATTATGGAAACCCCACTTTCCAATTCCGGAAACCCGCCGCCGAAAACGCTGCAACGGGCACCGCTGGCCCTCAGCGGGCTGGACTTCAAACTGCTCAAAGTGTTCAAGGCCGTGGTCGAGGCAGGTGGCTTCAGTGCCGCGCAAAATGAGCTGAATGTGGGGCTGGCAGCCATCAGCAAACAGATTTCCGACCTGGAAATCCGTATCGGAATGCGCCTTTGCACGCGGGGGCGAGAGGGCTTTCACCTGACGGAAGAAGGGCGTCTGGTGTATCAGGCGTCGATAGACTTATTTGCCTCGGTCGACAACTTTCGCGACCGCCTTAGTTCAGCGCAAAACGAACTTGTCGGTGATCTTGGCGTGGGGGTTATTGATAACACTATCTCTGACGCCAATTCGCCGTTAGTTGCCGCACTTAGACGTATAAACGAACAATCTCCCAAGGTTAGATTTCAACTTCAGGCCACGCAACTTGATGAGGTTGAAAGAGGTGTCGTCGAGGGGCGATTGGTGGCGGGAATTGTGCCGGTTTATCAAAAGCGCGAAGAGTTCGATTACTACGAACTATACGAAGAACGCTCGGAGGTTTATTGCGCGCTCGGCCACCCGCTGTTCTCCATGGCGGACGCGGACATGGGGGGGAATGTGCTCAAGGATTACGAGTGCATCAACCATCGCTACGCGATTCATCGCGACAAACTGAAATTTGCCCACTACGACAGCTTTTCGGCCTCGGCAACCCAGGTGGAGGCCGTTGCGCTGCTGATCAAGACGGGTCGTTTCCTGGGGTTCCTGCCCCAGCATTACGCCGCACCGATGGTGGCGCGGGGAGAGTTTCGCGCGGTGCGCCCGGACCTGATCAACATCGTCACGCCGTTCAGTCTGATCCTGCGCCATAACACTGTGCGCAGCCCCTTGGTGAAGGCATTTGCCCAGGCACTGGGCGTGGATTTAAAAGCCTCGGTTTGATTGTTCGCCGCGTTGAACACTAACTAACGAACACTGGCGGCCAATGGGGATGATGGGGCCAGGCTTAAGGCTTCAGCACTTGCAGCAACACGAAATCGTTTTTATCGAAACGTCCGCTCAATACCGCTTGTAGAGTTCCCAATGCCGTGCCGTGAAGAGCGCGATAATCGCTGAGATCCATCATCACACAAGCAGGCGCCGCAACACTTTCCAGTCCCAGGAACGATTGGCTGAAGACTGGTTGCAAGTCCTGGGATATTGACCATGAACTTGATCGCCTTGGCGTCCTTATCCGGCCACGCTCTCCCGCGGTGAAGCGCAACGCGTGGCCCCGGCCAGTGATACCCCGGTGCTTGCGGCTGCCACCGACGGAATCGAATTTCGCAGGGATCATCTGTGAACAGGTACAGGCTCCACAGACTTTCGCCCGGCGTCCGTCCTGCTACCGCCTATTGGCGGCAGCCTTATCGGCGATCAGACCTCGCTGATATTGACCCAGCGCTGTTCCCGCGCCGCCAATCGAATCGCCGTCGCCAGCCGCTCCACTTCCAGGGCTTGCTCGAAATCGGTGCCGGCTTGTCCGTGCCCGGCCAAGGCCATGATCAACTCATGCACTTCCAGCGTTTTCAACTCGTTGTAGCCCAGCTGATGCCCCGGCGCGGGACTGAACGCTGCATATCCGGGCAGGTTCGGCCCGGCCAGTAAACGCTGGAAACCGTCCTGGCCGACACGGCACAGGCGTAACTCATTCAAACGCTCCTGATCGAATGACAGGGTCCCTTGGGTGCCACTGATCTCGAAACTCAGGTGATTCTTGTAGCCGTGCTTGAGCCAACTGCTGCTGAAGGTGCCACGCGCGCCGCTGGCAAAGCGCAGTAACGCATGGGCCTGATCGTCGACGGCAATTGTGCGTTGCTCCTGGCTACCGGCTGTGGTCGGGCGCTGGCGGTGCACGGTCTGGGAATCGGCGCATACCGCTTCGACATTGCCGAGCAGATAGCGCGCCATGCCCAGCAAGTGGCTGCCCAGGTCCGCCAGCGCGCCACCGGCATGTTCGGCCTCACAGCGCCACGACCAGGGGGACGCCGGATCGGCCATGAAGTCTTCGCTGAATTCGCCTTGAAAGCTGATGATCTCACCGAGTTTGCCGCTCTGAATCAACTCCCGCGCCAGGCCGATGATCGGGTTGTGCTGGTAGTTGTAGCCGACACGGGTGACCACGCCCGCATCCTTGGCCGCCAGGTGCATGGCATTGGCCTGTTCAAGGTTCACCGCCAGCGGTTTTTCGCAGTACACCGGTTTGCCAGCGGCAATCGCGGCCATGGCCATCGGGTAGTGCAGGTGGTTGGGGGTGGTGATGGCGATCAGGTTGACCTTGGGGTCGTCGATCAATTGCTGCCAGTCGCCATAGGCCTGCTCAAAGCCCCAGGCAGTGGCGCATGCCTGGGCACGAACGGAATCGGCGTCGGCCAGGGCGGCGAGGCGAAGCGTGAAGGGCAGTTCGAATGCTGCGCTGACGTTGCGAAAGGCCAGGGCATGGGCACGACCCATGAAACCCGTGCCGATAAGTCCGATTCCGAGTTCGCGCATGACAGGATCCTTTGGTTTTTGTTTTCAGGAAACCCGTTTATAGAATAAAAATTCCTTTTCATCAATTATGGAATAAATATTTACATGCGGCCGCTGAGCACTCGCGTGCAAACGTGGGAGTTCTTCGCTGCGCGCGGCGCCGTAACGCCAGTGTCTCGGTCAGTCTTCGAACCCGACCTGCTCGTGAATCTCATCGACTTTCAATTCCAGTCGATAAGCCACGGCGATAAACAGCGCCTGACACAGGCACAAGGTCGCACTCAACGAGCGGAAGGCAAACGAGCTGCCTTCGTTGACCAGCAGCACGGTGTTGGCGCGCTTGGCCAAAGGTGAAAGGTTACTGTCGGTGATGATCAGGGTTTTCGCCTGATGATGCTGGGCGATGCGCAGGCAGTGTTGGGTTTCCTTGCCGTACGGCGTGAAGCTGATGGCGATCACCAGGTCATTGGCGCGCACGCTGCGCATCTGCTCGCGGTAACTGCCGCCGAGCCCCGATACCAGGTGGATGCGCTTGTTGGTGTGTTGCAGGTTGTAGACCAGGTAATCGGCCACCGCGAACGAGCGGCGCACGCCGACCACGTAGATGTTGTCAGCGTTGACCACCAGATCCACGGCCTTGTCGAAGGCCTGATCATCGAGTTCCAGCCCCAGCCGTTCGATGCCCGACAGGGTGGCGTCGATGCATTCGCGCGCCAGGTCGCCGCCGCTGGCCTTCTGTGACTTGTTGGCGATCATGCTGCGAATGCGCTGCTGGTAGTTCTGCACCGGCGTGGTCTTGTGGGTATACGCCTCGCGAAACAGCGCCTGCATTTCGCTGAAGCCGCTGAAGCCGAAACGCTGGGAAAACCGCACGATGGCCGACGGGTGCACTTCGCATTCGCGAGCGATGTCGCTGATGCGGTCGACCATGATCCGGTCGCTCTGCTGGCTCATGTAGCTGGCGATGCGTTTGAGCTGGCGCGGCAGGCTTTCGTATTCATCGGTGATCAGCTGCAGCAGACGCTCGGCATTGATCGGGGGGCTGGTGAGATCGCTGTCGGGCGTGCTCTCGGTCGTAGCCGGCTGATCGGTGCGGGACATTGGGGAATCCTTCTGGCTTGTTCTTATAGGGACGATTTTTCAATTCGTCCCCTGACAATAGGTTGGCTGTGCGCAGTCTACAGGGTAGGCCCGAATAAAATCTTGAGCTTGCAGCAGTGTGAAGCTTGCTGAAACGATGCACTGCTTCTGGAACGCATGTGCCAAAGCTTATTGGAAAAAATATTCCATGTAAAAAATATTTGGAATAATTATTGATTATTCGGTCCCGGTCGTTTTAGTCTGCATCCACCAAGAGTGTTCGGTACGGCCATCGCCCCGAACGCAGGCTGATAAAAATAACAGGAGCCAGCATGGGCCAGACTCGTTTTGCCAGTGGGCGTCAATTGGATCTGATTTGCCTGGGGCGCCTAGGCGTCGACCTCTATGCGCAGCAAGTCGGGGCGCGGCTGGAGGATGTAAGCAGCTTTGCCAAGTACCTCGGCGGCTCGTCCGCCAACATCGCCTTCGGCACCGCGCGGTTGGGGCTGAAGTCGGCGATGCTGAGCCGGGTAGGGGACGACCATATGGGGCGCTTCCTCGTTGAGTCCCTGACCCGTGAAGGCTGCGATGTCAGTGGCATCAAGGTCGATCCGGAGCGCTTGACCGCCATGGTCCTGCTGGGGCTCAAGGACCGCGAAACCTTTCCTTTGGTCTTCTACCGCGAAAACTGCGCCGACATGGCACTGCGGGCCGAAGACATCAGCGAAGCCTTCATCGCTTCCAGTAAAGCCTTGCTGATCACCGGCACGCATTTCTCCACCGACGGTGTGTACAAGTCGAGCATCCAGGCCCTGGACTATGCACAGAAGCACAACGTCAAACGGGTGCTGGACATCGACTACCGCCCGGTGCTCTGGGGGCTGGCCGGCAAGGCGGACGGTGAGACCCGTTTCGTCGCCGACCAGAACGTCAGCCAGCATGTGCAGAAAATCCTTCCGCGTTTCGACCTGATCGTCGGCACTGAAGAAGAGTTCCTGATTGCCGGTGGTGCCGAGGATTTGCTCACTGCGCTGCGCAATGTCCGGCGCCTGAGCGCGGCGACCCTGGTGGTCAAGCTCGGCCCGCAAGGCTGCACGGTGATTCATGGAGAGATCCCGACCCGTCTTGAAGACGGTGCGATTTATCCCGGCGTGCGTGTGGAAGTGCTTAACGTGCTGGGGGCCGGCGATGCCTTCATGTCGGGCTTCCTAAGCGGTTGGCTGGAGGACGCCAGCGATGAGCGCTGCTGCCAGTTGGCCAACGCCTGCGGCGGCCTGGTGGTGTCGCGCCATGCCTGCGCCCCGGCGATGCCGACCCGCGCCGAACTGGATTACCTGTTCAACAGCCCGGTGCCGATTACCCGTCCGGACCAGGACGCGGTGTTGCAGCGCCTGCATCAGGTCAGCGTGCCGCGCAAACAGTGGAAGCAACTGTTCATCTTTGCCTTCGACCATCGCGGGCAACTGGTGGAACTGGCGCAAAAGGGCGGCCGTGACCTCAATGCCATCTGCGAACTCAAGCAACTTTTTATCCAGGCCGTGGAGCGGGTCGAAGCCGATTTGCGCGAGCAAGGCATCGACGCCGATGTCGGGCTGCTGGCCGATCAACGTTTCGGCCAGGACTCGCTGAATGCTGCCACCGGTCGCGGCTGGTGGGTGGCGCGGCCGGTGGAAGTCCAGGGTTCGCGGCCATTGGCCTTCGAACACGGTCGCTCTATCGGCAGCAACCTGATCGCCTGGCCACAGGAACAGATCATCAAGTGCCTGGTGCAATTTCATCCCGACGACGAGCCGTTGCTGCGTCTGGAACAGGAAGCGCAGATCAAGGGTTTGTATCAGGCGTCCCAGGTCAGTGGTCATGAACTGCTGCTGGAAATCATCCCCCCCAAGGATCACCCCTCGGCCCACCCGGACGTGCTGTATCGCGCCCTCAAGCGCCTCTACAACCTGGGCATCTACCCGGCGTGGTGGAAGATCGAAGCGCAAAGCGCCGAGGAGTGGCAGCAACTCGACGAACTGATCCAGGAACGCGATCCGTACTGCCGAGGGGTGGTGCTGCTGGGCTTGAACGCCCCGGCATCAGCGTTGGCCGAAGGCTTTCAACAGGCCAGCCAGAGCCAGACCTGCCGCGGGTTCGCCGTGGGCCGGACGATTTTCCAGGAGCCGAGCCGTGCGTGGTTGGCCGGGGAAATCGACGATGAGGCGCTGATTCAGCAGGTGCAGGGCACTTTTGTCGAATTGATCGATGCCTGGCGTGCGGCGCGGAGCTGAACATTTTCAATGTGTGAACACTGAACCTGTGGGAGCAAGCTCGCTCCCACAGGGTTCAGTGCCGTATTCAACGGTTAGGTACAACAATAAAAGGTGCAGCCATGCCCGCTATCCGAATTGGCATCAACCCGATCTCCTGGAGCAACGACGACCTGCCGTCCCTCGGTGGCGAGACGCCATTGAGCACCGCCCTCGGCGAAGGCAAGGAAATCGGTTACGAAGGTTTTGAACTCAACGGCAAATTCCCCAAGGACGCCAAAGGCGTCGGCGACGTGCTGCGGCCCTATGACCTGGCGTTGGTGTCCGGCTGGTATTCCAGCCGTCTGGCACGGCGTTCCGTGGCCGAGGAAATCGACGCCATCGGCAGTCATGTCGAGCTGCTGGCGAAGAACGGCGCCAAGGTGCTGGTCTATGGCGAGGTCGCGGACTCCATCCAGGGCCAGCGCATTCCTCTGGTCGAACGCCCGCGCTTTCACACCGAACAGGCCTGGCAGGAGTATGCCGACAAGCTCACCGAACTGGCGCGTTTCACCCTGTCCCAGGGCGTGCGCCTGGCCTATCACCATCACATGGGCGCCTACGTCGAATCCCCGGCGGACATCGACAAGTTGATGGCCCTGACCGGCAGCGAAGTCGGCCTGCTGTTCGATTCGGGCCATTGCTACATGGGCGGCGGCGAACCCTTGCAGGTGCTGCGCAAACACATCGAACGCATCTGCCACGTGCATTTCAAGGACGTGCGCAAACCGGTGGTGCAGCTGGCGCGCAACAACCTGTGGAGCTTCCCGGACTGCATCATCAACGGCACTTTCACCGTGCCCGGCGATGGTGATATCGACTTCGGCTCATTGCTCGACGTGCTGCTGGCCGCCGATTACCACGGCTGGCTGGTGGTCGAAGCCGAGCAGGACCCGGCGGTGGCGCCAAGTTATGTCTACGCGAAAAAAGGCTACGACACCTTGCGTGCGTTGCTCGACGAGAGGATCGCGTCATGAGCCTGCTGGTCAAAAGCAACGCCCGCGGCCGCACCATGGTCGAGTTGGGCAACGGCGAGCTGGAATACGTCGGCTTCGCCGCCTACCGCTTGAGCCTGGGCGAAACACTGCCGGTCTCGGCGGGTGATAAAGAACTGTGCCTGGTGCTGCTCAGCGGCCGGGTCAGCATCAAGGGCGAAGCGCCGGGGCAGGGCGCGTTCGACTGGGACAACATTGGCGATCGGCAGTCGGTGTTCGAAGACAAGTCTCCGTTCGCCGCGTACTTGCCACCCGGCAGTCAAGCCCAGGTGGTCGCCCTGAGTGATGTGCAAATTGCCGTGTGTTCCGCGCCTGGCTTCACTACTGAAGCCAGTAGCGAAAAGATCGCAGCCTTCGGCAGCTCCTACAGCCCACGTTTGATCAAGCCCGACACGATGAAGCGCAGCGTGCGCGGCAAGGGCGCCAACACCCGTTACGTCTGCGACATCCTGCCGGACACCGAGCCCGCCCATTCACTGCTGGTGGTCGAAGTGCGCACACCGTCCGGACACTCCTCCAGCTATCCACCGCACAAGCACGACACCGACGACCTGCCGCACCAGAGCTTTCTCGAAGAAACCTATTACCACCAGATCAACCCGCCCCAGGGCTTCGTGTTCCAGCGGGTGTACACCGACGATCGCAGCATCGATCAGGCCATGGCCGTGGAAAACAGCGACCTGGTGGTCGTGCCCAAGGGTTATCACCCGGTCAGTGTGCCGTACGGCTACGAGTCGTATTACCTGAACGTGATGGCCGGCCCGAAACGCGTCTGGCAGTTCCATAACGATCCGCAGCACAGTTGGCTGCTTGATCTGTGAACTGAAAAGCCTGAATTCCAACGTCTGAATTCCACTATCTGCACGGAGAACAATAACGATGAGCGACGCCCAGGTAATCGGCCATTACATAGACGGTCAGGTGCAAGACACCGGCAGTGAGCGGTTCAGCAATGTCTTCAACCCGGCCACCGGCAGCGTGCAGGCACGGGTCGGGCTGGCCAGCGAGAAGACTGTGGACGAGGCAGTCGCATCGGCCCTCAAGGCCTTTCCAGCCTGGTCCGAGCAATCATCCTTGCGCCGTTCGCGGGTGATGTTCAAGTTCAAGGAATTGCTCGACCGCCATCACGATGAACTGGCAGAAATCATCAGCCGCGAACACGGCAAGGTGTTTTCCGACGCCAAGGGCGAAGTCACCCGTGGCATCGAAATCGTCGAATACGCCTGCGGTGCGCCAAACCTGTTGAAAACCGAATTCAGCGACAACATCGGCGGCGGCATCGACAACTGGAACCTGCGCCAGCCGCTGGGTGTTTGTGCCGGAGTTACGCCGTTCAACTTCCCGGTGATGGTGCCGCTGTGGATGATCCCGCTGGCGCTGGTTACCGGTAACTGCTTCATCCTCAAGCCGTCCGAACGCGATCCGTCCGCCAGTTTGCTGATGGCCCGTTTGCTCACCGAGGCCGGGTTGCCGGATGGTGTGTTCAACGTGGTCCAGGGCGACAAGGCCGCGGTCGATGCGCTGCTGCAACACCCGGACATCGAAGCGATTTCCTTTGTCGGTTCGACGCCGATTGCCGAGTACATCCATCAGCAAGCCACTTCCCGGGGCAAGCGCGTGCAGGCCCTGGGCGGGGCGAAGAACCACATGATCGTCATGCCCGATGCGGATCTGGATCAAGCGGCGGATGCCTTGATCGGCGCGGCGTACGGCTCGGCCGGTGAGCGCTGCATGGCGATTTCGATTGCCGTGGCGGTGGGTGATGTCGGCGACCGCTTGATCGCCAAGTTGCTGCCGCGCATCGATCAACTGAAGGTCGGCAACGGCATGCAGAGCGACAGCGACATGGGGCCGTTGGTGACGGCCGAGCACAAGGCCAAGGTCGAAGGCTTCATTGACCAGGGTGTGGCTCAAGGTGCGCAGCTGATTGTCGATGGTCGTCATTTCAAGGTGCCGGGCGCCGAGAACGGCTTCTTCGTTGGCGCGACGCTGTTCGACAAGGTCACGACCGAGATGAGCATTTACCAACAGGAAATCTTCGGTCCGGTGCTGGGCATCGTGCGTGTGCCGGACTTCGCCAGCGCGGTGGAGCTGATCAACGCCCACGAATTCGGCAACGGTGTGTCCTGCTTCACCAGCGACGGCGGCATTGCCCGAGCCTTCGCCCGCACCATCAAGGTCGGCATGGTCGGCATCAACGTGCCGATTCCGGTGCCCATGGCCTGGCACTCGTTCGGTGGCTGGAAACGCTCGCTGTTCGGCGACCACCATGCCTACGGCGAAGAAGGCATCCGCTTCTACAGTCGCTACAAAAGCGTGATGCAACGCTGGCCCGACAGCATCGCCAAGGGCCCTGAATTCAGCATGCCGACAGCCAAATAATTCACTTGTGCGGAGAACAACAATAATGAGCAAACCCCTGCGTTTCGCCCTGAACCGTATGGTCGCCCCACGTTTGTCCCTGCCCGCGTTCATCGAGTTGGCGGTGACCCTCAAGGCCGACGCCATCGAGATCCGCAATGACCTCAAAGGTGTCGAAATCGAAGACGGCACCGCGCCCGAGCGTGTGCGTGAGTTGTGCGCGGCCAAAGGCATCACCGTGCTCTCGATCAACGCGCTGTATCCGTTTGATGTGTGGAACGACGAGCGCCGGGAGCAGGCCTCGAAGCTCGCTGCCTATGCCCGGGACTGCGGCGCCCAAGGGCTGGTCATGTGCCCGTTGAACGACCGTGCCGACCCGCGTACCGAAGCCGAGCGCGCTTCAGGCCTGCGTACGGCGTTGAGTCAGCTGGCGCCGATCCTGCGCGATCACGGGATTCTCGGGTTCATCGAACCGCTGGGTTTCGAAGAGTGCTCGCTGCGCCGTAAACGCACAGCGGTGGACGCGATCAAGGCCATCGGCGGGCTGGATGTGTTCCGGCTGGTGCATGACACCTTTCACCATCACCTGGCCGGCGAGCAGGAGTTCTTCCCTGAGCTGACCGGGCTGGTGCACATCTCCGGGGTCGAGGATGCCGAGGCCCCGCTGGCAACCATTCGCGATGGTCACCGGGTGCTGGTGGGCGAGGGCGACATCCTCGGCAATGCGGCGCAGATCGACACCTTGCTCGCTAGCGGCTACAGCGGCTACCTGTCGTTCGAACCGTTCGCTGACAGCGTGCATGGGCTGGCGGATATCGAGCGGGCGATCGGCGCGAGTATGGATCACTTGCAGAAATCCCTGGCCTGAGGCAGTTATCGAACTGATTGGAGAACCCTTGTGGGAGCGAGCTTGCTCCGGGCGGCGTTCCGACGATGGGGCCTGCACATTCAACATTGACGCTGGCTGCCAGTCCGCCATCGCGAGCAAGCTCGCTCCCACAATGATCAGTGTTCACAGCACATACCGGATTTAGCTTCAAAGGAAGGTGCAAGCATGACCACAACAAGACTGACCATGGCCCAGGCCCTGGTGAAATTCCTCGATAACCAGTACATCGAGGTCGATGGGGTCCAGAGTAAATTCGTCGCCGGGATCTTTACCATTTTCGGCCACGGCAACGTGCTGGGCCTGGGCCAGGCCCTGGAGCAGGACAGCGGCGACCTGGTCGTTCATCAGGGCCGCAATGAGCAAGGCATGGCCCATGCCGCCATCGGGTTCGCCAAGCAGCACCTGCGACGCAAGATCTACGCCTGCACTTCGTCGGTGGGGCCTGGCGCGGCGAACATGCTGACCGCTGCCGCCACGGCGACGGCCAACCGTATTCCCTTGCTGCTGTTGCCCGGCGATGTCTACGCCTGCCGCCAACCGGACCCGGTGTTGCAACAGATCGAGCAGTTCCACGACCTGAGCATCAGCACCAACGATGCATTCAAGGCTGTCAGTAAATACTGGGACCGCATCAACCGTCCCGAGCAACTTATGACGGCGGCGATCCACGCCATGCGAGTGCTCACCGACCCCGCGGAAACCGGCGCCGTGACCCTGGCCTTGCCGCAAGACGTGCAGGCCGAGGCCTACGACTATCCCGATTATTTCCTGCAAAAACGCGTGCACCGCATCGAGCGTCGTCCGGCTACCGAAGCCATGCTCGGTGATGCACTGGCGTTATTCAAAGGCAAGCGCAAACCGTTGATCATTTGCGGTGGCGGGGTTCGTTATTCCGGTGCCAACGTCGCATTGCAGGCGTTTGCCGAGCGCTTCGACATTCCTTTCGCCGAAACCCAGGCCGGCAAGAGCGCGGTGGTGTCCAGCCATCCGCTGAATGTCGGCGGGATCGGCGAAACCGGTTGCCTGGCGGCGAACCTGCTGGCCAGGGACGCTGATCTGATCATTGGCATTGGCACCCGTTACAGCGACTTCACCACCGCGTCGAAGTCCTTGTTTCAGCACCCGCAGGTGCAATTTCTCAACCTCAATATCAGCCCCTGCGACGCTCTGAAACTCGACGGCGTGCAATTGCTGGCGGACGCCAGAACCGGTTTGTCGGCGCTGGCCGAAGCGCTGGGTGATTATCGCTCGAGCTGGGGCGATCAACCCCGTCAGGCCAAGGCGCAACTGGATGAGGAAGTCGATCGCATCTATCAGGTGGAATACCAGGCCAAGGATTTCGTCCCGGAAATCAACGACCACATGGACCCGGCGGTGCTGCGCGAATTCATCGAGCTGACCGGCTCCTGCCTGACCCAGAGCCGCGTGCTCGGGGTGCTCAATGAAACCCTGGCGGACGACGCAGTGATCGTCGCCGCCGCCGGCAGCTTGCCTGGCGACTTGCAGCGCAGCTGGCGCAGCAAGGGCGTGAACACCTACCACGTCGAGTACGGCTATTCCTGCATGGGTTACGAGGTCAACGCTGCGTTGGGCGTGAAACTCGCCGAGCCGGATCGTGAGGTCTATGCGCTGGTGGGCGACGGCTCCTACATGATGCTGCACTCGGAGCTGGCGACCTCGATTCAGGAGCGGCGCAAGATCAACGTGGTGCTCCTGGACAACATGACCTTTGGCTGCATCAACAACCTGCAGATGGAACACGGCATGGACAGCTTCGGCACCGAGTTCCGCTTCCGCAACCCGCAAACCGGCAAGCTCGATGGCGGCTTTGTGCCGGTGGATTTCGCCATGAGCGCGGCGGCCTATGGCTGCAAGACTTACAAAGTGAACACCGTTGAAGAGCTGAAGGCTGCACTGGCGGATGCGCGCTTGCAGACGGTTTCGACGCTGATCGATATCAAGGTTTTGCCCAAGACCATGATTCACAAATACCTGTCGTGGTGGCGGGTCGGTGTGGCGCAGGTTTCCACCAGTGCCCGTACCGATGCGGTGGCCAAGACCCTGAACGAACGACTGGCCAAGGCCCGTCAATACTGATTGCCCTGAACGAACCCACAGGAGTGTTTATATGTCTTTGCTTTCTAATTCGTTGCGCATTGGCGTCATCGGCACCGGGGCCATCGGCCAGGACCACATCCGTCGTTGCAGCCAGACCTTGCTCAACAGCCAGGTCGTGGCGGTGACCGACATCAATTTGCAGCAAGCGGCCAAGGTCGTTGCCGATCTCAAGCTGACCGCCGAGGTCTATCCCGACGGTCACGCCCTGATCAATGCACCGGACGTCGAGGCGATCCTCGTTACCTCCTGGGGGCCGAGCCACGAAGAGTTCGTGCTGGCAGCGATTGCCGCCGGTAAGCCGGTGTTCTGCGAGAAACCGCTGGCGGTCACCGCCGAAGGCTGCCGCAAGATCGTCGAGGCCGAAGTGGCTCACGGCAAGCGGCTGGTACAGGTCGGTTTCATGCGTCCGTACGACGAGGGGTATCGGGCGCTGAAATCTGTGATCGACAGCGGCCAGATCGGCGAGCCGTTGATGCTGCATTGCGCCCACCGCAACCCGACCGTGGGCGAGAACTACAAGACCGACATGGCGATCACCGACACCCTGATCCATGAGCTGGATGTGCTGCGCTGGTTGCTCGATGACGACTACGTGTCGGTACAGGTGGTGTTCCCGCGCAAGACCAGCAAGGCCCACGCCCATTTGAAAGACCCGCAGATCGTGCTGCTGGAAACCGCCAAGGGCACGCGCATCGATGTGGAAGTGTTCGTCAATTGCCAGTATGGCTACGACATCCAGTGCGAAGTGGTGGGGGAGACCGGCATCGCCAAACTGCCGGAACCGTCCCAGGTGCAGTTGCGCAGTGGCGCGAAGCTGTCCAATGCGATTCTGATGGACTGGAAGGACCGGTTCATCGCTGCGTATGACGTCGAATTGCAGGCGTTCATCGATGCTGTGCGCGCCGGGCAGGTCGGTGGGCCTTCGGCGTGGGATGGCTTCGCAGCGGCGGTGGCGGCGGATGCGTGCATCGAGGCGCAGAACAGCGGGGCGATCGTCAAAGTCGGCCTGCCAGAGCGCCCACACTTCTACGGTTAACGATGATCCCCTGTGGGAGCGAGCCTGCTCGCGATTGCGATCTGACAGTCACATAGATGTTGGATGTGCTGCCGCCATCGCGAGCAGGCTCGCTCCCACAAGGGGCAAGGCGCAGGCCTTGGTTTAGGAGAACAATCATGCGCATCGCACTAGACCCCTACATGTACCGCAACCTGTCCCTGGGCAAGATGGTCGACAAGGTCGCCGAGCTCGGCTACGAACACATCGAGCTGTCGCCCCGGGAAGATTTCCTGCCGTTCTACAAAGCCCCACGGGTCGACAAGGCGCGGATCAAGGAATTTCGCAAAGCCCTGAGCGACACCGGGGTCAAACTCTCTTCTTTATTACCGATGTACCACTGGGCCGCTGCCGATGAAGGTTTGCGCGTGGCCGCGGTGCGCAACTGGAAGCGCGCGATCCAGATTGCCGTAGAGATGGACTGCGAACTGGTCAACACCGAGTTCACCGGCCAGTCGGACAACCCGCTGGTGTGCGAGAACCAGTTCATGCGCTCCATGGATGAGCTGATCCCGGAGTTCGAACGCGAAGGCATCAAGCTCGATATCCAGGCTCACCCGTATGATTTCTGCGAGCGCAATAACGAGTCGGTGGACATCATTCGTGGTCTGGACCGTGACTGGATCAACTACCTCTACGCTGCGCCGCACACGTTTTTCTATGACGATGGCGTCGGTGACATCGCCTCGATGCTCAAGTACGCCGGGTCGAAACTCAGCCACCTGATTATCGCTGACACCTACAACCACAAGGCGTCTTCGGGCTTGCGCTACATCGTCAACCCGCCGGGCGTCACCGCCACCGTGCACCAGCATCTGGACATCGGCCAGGGCGAGGTCGATTGGGACGCGTTCTTCGGCACCTTGCGCGAGATCAAGTTCGATGGCATTGCCACCGTCTCGGTGTTCGCCTGGGAGGACCGGCCGGATGAGTCCAACCGGATGATGCTCGAACGCGTCAAAAGCGAACTCTGCCGTTGAATACCTACGAAAATCCTGTGGGAGCGAGCTTGCTCCGGGCGGCGTTCCGACGATTGCGATCTGACAGTCACATAGATGTTGAATGTGCTGCCGTCATCGCGAGCAAGCTCGCTCCCACAGAGGTCGCGTTCTATAAGGAGAATACTTTCATGCGCATCGGACTTGTCGGATACGGCCATGGCGGCCGGTTTTTCCATGCTCCACTGATCAGCAGTTTGCCGGGTGCAACCTTCGTCGGTGTGGTTACCCGTTCAGCGGAGCGGCGCCAGTTGCTGGCGGCAGAACACCCCGGCGTGCCGGCCTTCGACAGCATCGGCCAACTGGTCGAAATCGGGGTCGATGTGCTGGTAGTGTCCACACCGCTCAAAGGTCGCCCGGCGCTGGTGCTCGACGCCATCGAACACAATGTGGCGGTGGTCAGCGACAAGCCGTTCGCCGCTGACGCGCAACAGGCGCAAACCCTGATCACCATGGCCGAGCGCCAGGGTGTGCAACTGAGCGTCTACCAGAACCGGCGCTGGGACTCGGACTTTCTCACCGTGCGCAAACTCATCGAGTCCGGTGCGCTGGGGCAGGTCACCCGTTTCGAATCGCGGATCGAACGCTATTCGCCACAGTCGGTGAACAACGGCAGTGGCGGTGGTTTCCTGCGTGATCTGGGCAGCCATCTGGTGGATCAGGCGTTGTTGCTGTTCGGTCCGGTGACACGGGTCTACGCCGAGCTGGATTATCTGGAGAAAGACCAGCCGTTCGATAACGGCTTCTTTATGTCCCTGACCCACGCTAGCGGTGTGACCTCGCACTTGGGCGGCAGTTGCCTGCAAAACACCCCCGGCCCGCGCTTTCGCGTGACCGGCACTCAAGGCTGTTACAGCGTCGATGGTCTCGACGGGCAGGAGGCGTCGGCGCTCGCCGGGCTGACACCGAAATCCGAAGGTGAACGCTGGGGCGTGGAAGAGCATCGCCGCTGGGGCTGGTTCGAACAGGGCGAAGTGCGCGAAAGAGTTCCCTCCGAGCGTGGTTGCTGGAATCAGTTCTATTTACAGCTGCAAGGCGCATTGCAGAGCGGTGGCCCACTGCCTGTGGAGGCCCATGATGCACTGGCGACCACCCGCGTGCTAGACGCTGCGCGGCTGAGTTTCGAGCGCCATCAGGTGGTGCAATTGAGCGCCTTCGAGAGTCATGGAATAAAATCAGAATAAAATTCTAAAATGAGTTGATATGGAAAATATTTTCCAATAAAGTCATTTCCAGCGAGCTGCCTCGCACCCGGTTCCAACTCTTTTCCCGCTTGCCCGCTTACTGAAATCGTCACGCCTTATCCATAAAACCAACAAGAATGTGGAGAAAGACTTTTCATGAAGACCAAGATCCGTTTCGCCTCACTCGCCTTGTCCCTGATGTTCGCCAGCGGCGCTGCACTCGCTGACATGAAGATCGGCGTCAGCATGTCGCAGTTCGATGACACCTGGCTGACCTACCTGCGCGAATCCATGGACACAAAAGCCAAATCCTATCCCGATGGCGTCAAGCTGCAGTTCGAAGACGCGCGCAGCGACGTGGTCCGGCAGTTGAGCCAGGTAGAAAGCTTCATCAGTCAGAAGGTCGACGCCATCGTGGTCAACCCGGTGGATACCGCCGCGACCAAAAAAATCACTGAATCGGCGGTCAAGGCCGGCATTCCGCTGGTGTACGTCAACCGCCGTCCCGATGACCTGAACCTGCCCAAAGGCGTGGTCACTGTCGCCTCCAACGATCTGGAGGCCGGTCAGATGCAGATGCAATACCTGGCCGACAAAATGGGCGGCAAGGGCGACATCGTGATTCTGCTGGGCGACCTGGCGAACAACTCCACCACCAACCGTACCAAGGGCGTCAAAGAGGTGCTGGCCAAGTACCCGAACATCAAGATCGAGCAAGAGCAAACCGGTATCTGGTTGCGGGACAAGGGCATGACCCTGGTCAACGACTGGCTGACCCAGGGCCGCAAGTTCGACGCGGTCGTCTCCAACAACGACGAGATGGCCATTGGCGCCGCGATGGCCCTGCAACAGGCCGGAGTGGAAAAGGGCAGCATCCTGATCGCCGGTGTCGACGGTACGCCTGACGGTTTGAACGCAGTGAAGAAGGGCTCTCTGGTCGTCTCGGTGTTCCAGGACGCCAAGGGTCAGGCCGACGGTTCGATCGAGACGGCAGTGAAAATGGCCAAAAACGAACCGGTCGAGCCGGCCGTGTGGGTGCCGTATCGCTTGATCACGCTACAAAACGTTGACCAGTTCAAATAGTCCGTCCGTTCAATAACAACAATAAACACGCAAGGTGGCAACCGCGACCTTGCTGATGGAGTACCTGATCATGTTCGCTTCAGCGACTGCTTCGAGCACCCCATTGATGGGTGTCCAGCCAACTGTAACGCCTGTCGATGAGCCGTACCTGTTGGAGATCGTCAACGTCAGCAAGGGTTTCCCCGGGGTGGTGGCCTTGTCCGACGTGCAGCTGCGGGTACGCCCCGGTTCCGTGCTGGCCCTGATGGGCGAAAACGGCGCGGGCAAATCCACCTTGATGAAAATCATCGCCGGCATCTACCAGCCGGACGCCGGCGAACTGCGCCTGCGGGGCAAACCGGTGGTCTTCGAAACGCCCCTGGCGGCGCTGCAGGCCGGGATCGCGATGATCCACCAGGAACTCAACCTGATGCCGCACATGAGCATCGCCGAGAACATCTGGATCGGCCGTGAGCAGCTCAACGGTTTCCACATGATCGACCACCGGGAAATGCACCGCTGCACGGCGAAGCTGTTGGAGCGTCTGCGCATCAACCTTGATCCGGAGGAGCATGTCGGCAACCTCAGCATCGCCGAACGGCAGATGGTCGAGATCGCCAAGGCGGTGTCTTACGATTCCGACATCCTGATCATGGACGAACCGACCTCGGCCATCACCGACAAGGAAGTCGCCCACCTGTTTTCGATCATTGCCGACCTGAAAAGCCAGGGCAAAGGCATCATTTACATCACCCACAAAATGAACGAAGTGTTCGCTATCGCCGATGAAGTGGCGGTGTTCCGCGATGGCGCTTACATAGGCCTGCAGCGGGCCGACAGCATGGATGGCGACAGCCTGATTTCGATGATGGTCGGGCGTGAACTGAGCCAGTTGTTCCCGGTACGCGAGACGCCGATCGGCGATCTGCTGCTGTCGGTGCGCGACCTCAAGCTCGATGGCATTTTCAAGGACGTGTCCTTCGATCTGCATGCCGGTGAGATCCTCGGCATTGCCGGGTTGATGGGCTCGGGGCGGACCAACGTCGCCGAGGCGATCTTTGGCATCACCCCGAGCGACGGTGGCGAGATTCGCCTCGACGGCGAAGTGGTGCGCATTACCGATCCGCACATGGCCATCGAAAAGGGCTTCGCCCTGTTGACCGAGGATCGCAAGCTCAGCGGCCTGTTCCCGTGCCTGTCGGTGCTGGAGAACATGGAAATGGCGGTGCTGCCGCACTACGCCGGCCACGGTTTCATCCAGCAAAAAGCCCTGCGCGCCCTGTGCGAAGACATGTGCAAGAAATTGCGGGTGAAAACCCCGTCGCTCGAGCAATGCATCGACACGCTGTCCGGCGGCAATCAGCAGAAAGCCTTGCTGGCGCGCTGGCTGATGACCAACCCGCGAATCCTGATTCTCGACGAGCCGACCCGCGGCATCGATGTCGGCGCCAAGGCCGAGATCTACCGGCTCATCTCCTACCTCGCCAGCGAAGGCATGGCGGTGATCATGATTTCCTCGGAGCTGCCGGAAGTGCTCGGCATGAGCGACCGGGTCATGGTCATGCACGAGGGCGACCTGATGGGCACCCTCGATCGCAGCGAAGCGACTCAGGAACGAGTGATGCAACTGGCCTCGGGCATGTCCGCGGTTCACTAATGGATGCCGGCGCTGGCTCGGCCAGCGTCGACGACGCGATAGAAGGGTGAGTGGTTATGAACGCGATACTGGAAAACAAACCGGCAACGGCACCGGTCAAGAGTCGCCGGCGCTTTCCGACTGAACTGAGTATTTTCCTGGTGCTGATTGGCATCGGCCTGGTGTTCGAGGTATTCGGCTGGATCGTGCGCGACCAGAGCTTCCTGATGAACTCCCAACGCCTGGTGCTGATGATCCTGCAAGTGTCGATCATCGGCCTGCTGGCCATCGGCGTGACCCAGGTGATCATCACCACCGGCATTGACCTGTCCTCAGGCTCGGTGCTGGCGTTGTCGGCGATGATTGCCGCCAGCCTGGCGCAGACCTCGGATTTCGCCCGTGCGGTATTCCCGTCGCTGACTGACTTGCCGGTGTGGATTCCAGTGATTGTCGGGCTCGGTGTCGGGCTGCTGGCGGGGGCAATCAACGGCAGCATCATTGCCATTACCGGGATTCCACCGTTCATTGCCACCTTGGGCATGATGGTCTCGGCCCGTGGCCTGGCGCGTTACTACACCGAAGGCCAGCCGGTGAGCATGCTATCGGACTCCTACACGGCCATCGGTCACGGCGCGATGCCGGTGATCATTTTTCTGGTGGTGGCGGTGATCTTCCATATCGCGCTGCGCTACACCAAGTACGGTAAATACACCTACGCCATCGGCGGCAACATGCAGGCGGCGCGTACGTCCGGGATCAACGTCAAACGCCATCTGGTCATCGTCTACAGCATCGCCGGGTTGCTGGCGGGGCTGGCGGGCGTGGTGGCTTCGGCCCGTGCCGCCACCGGCCAGGCCGGGATGGGCATGTCCTATGAACTGGATGCGATTGCTGCAGCGGTCATCGGTGGTACCAGTTTGGCGGGCGGAGTAGGGCGCATCACCGGCACGGTCATCGGAGCACTGATCCTTGGGGTGATGGCCAGCGGATTCACTTTCGTCGGGGTCGATGCCTACATCCAGGACATCATCAAAGGCTTGATCATCGTGGTCGCGGTGGTCATCGACCAATACCGCAACAAGCGCAAACTCAAGCGCTGAATTTGACTGCAAAAACAGCGAGGGCCAGTTCTGGCTCTCGCTTCGCAATACCCCTCATGGTTGTCTCGCTGAAAATGAATCAGTCCGACACCTGCTCGGTGAGCAGAACGACCGCGATGATAATCATGGCCGCTCCGGAGAACCGACTGACCCACTGAGCGGCGGCGGGGCGCGCCTGGAGAACGGCCTGTGAGCCAAATCCCACCAGCAGATAGATAACGCCACAACTGACGGTGTGGACGAGCCCCAGCGCAATCATCTGCATTGGGACAGACCAGGTAGCGGTTGCGTCGGTGAATTGTGGCAATAGCGCCAGGAACAGCAGGAACACTTTCGGATTCAGCCCGCTGACGCAAAGCCCCTTGAGCGCCCAGCGCTTCCAGGAGCCCGACACCTGGATGTCCTCAGCATGTGGTGTGGAGGGACGGGCAAGCATGTTGATACCTAACCAGAACAGATAAGCCGCCCCGGCAACCGTAAGCGCCGTCAAGACAACAGGGTGGTTGGCGACCAGCGCGCCAACACCGGCGGCAACAATCACGGTTGCAATCAAATGGCCGGACAAAAGCCCGCCCACAGCGGGCAGGACGACCCGGCCCTTCAAACCCGCCGAAATCGCGTACGCCCAATCTGCACCGGGCGTGATGATGAACAGAATCGACACCGCCCAGAAAGCAACAAAAATACTGAAGGTCATGGCGCCAGGCACTCCCGTTGATGACACACCGCTCTCTGCATCGTCCCGCTCCGCGAATCACAGGCCGCCTCATCTTTGGTCAAGGGAGTACGGCGTTAATGGTGAGAGGAAGAATAATGAAATGTTGTTAGAATTAATTTTCAAAAATAATCGTTAAGACGAGCTTCAAGGGGAGATTCTTCTAAATGGACAGGATTGATCGAAAGATTCTTTCTGAGCTGCAAAAGGATGGTCGCCTTTCGGTCACTGAACTCGCTGAGCGAGTGGGGCTGAGCCTTTCCCCTTGTCATCGGCGAGTACGGGCACTGGAAGAGTCAGGTGTGTTGCTTGGCTACAGGGCACAGCTGGACCCAGGCGCACTCGGCCTGAATTTTTCAGCGATGGTGTTTGCCACGCTTCGTGAGGGCGACAGGCAAGCTGTCGAGGCTTTCGAGACGGCGCTCGTCGAGATCCCGCAAGTGGTCGATGCCCAGAGGTTATTCGGGGAGCCGGACTACCTGCTGCACGTCATCACTCAGGATTTGCCAGCCTTCCAGCAGCTATACGATGAGAGCCTTTCGACCTTGCCCAACGTACAGCGGTTGACCTCGACCCTCGTTATGAAACGGGTCGTTCAGGATAGGCCGCTTCCTTTGTGATGGCGTGGCAAGGCCTGCGGTTTGGTCTTTCGATTTCGCACAACGCTGTTCGCTCAACGAAAAACGCCGCTGATTCCCGACCGGGACAGCGGCGTCAAGGGTTAGTGTCGGGCGCTATTTGTAATGTTTCTCATAGACGGCAACCTGCTCCGGCGTGATCAGTTGGAAGGGCACCCAGACATCCGTCTCGACCGGCTCACCCTTGATCATTTTGATGGCCGCTTGCAGCGCAGTGGCCGCCTGGGCCTTGGGGTCTTGAAAGACCGAGGCCACCAGCATCCCGCGCTTGATCGCCGCGAGGCCGTCGGGCAGGCCGTCGATGCCGACAATCGCAATCTCGCCCCTGGTTTTGCCGGCCTGCTGCAGTGCCATGGCGGCGCCGATGGCCATCTCGTCATTGTTGGCGACAATGGCATCAAAACTCGTGCCGGCCAGCAGCCAGTTGCTGGTCAGGTCCATGCCTTTGTTGCGCTGCCATTCGGCGCTTTGCTGTTCGACAATCTTGATCCCGGGATAGTCCTTGAGCACCTGTTTGACGCCTTCGGTGCGGTCGTGCGTGGAGTTTTGCGCGAGGTCGCCCATGATGATCGCGAGGGTGCCTTTACCTCCCAGTTTTTCGGCCAGGTAGCGCATTTGCAGTTGCCCGGCCTCAATGTCGTTCGACGCCACGGTGACCACGCCTTTGGGCAAGACGCGTTCGTCCGGGTGGCGGTTGACATAGACCAGTGGTGTCTGCGCTTCGACGGCGGCGCGGGTCATGTTGGCGGTGGCGGCGGTGTCCACGGGCAAGACGATGACCGCATCGACTTTCTGGTTGAGAAAGCCCTGGACCTGATTGAGCTGGCGAACCACATCGCCTTGGGCGTCCTCGAACTGGATCTGGACGTTGTCCTTTTTGGCGGCTTCCTCCAGGCCGCTGCGCACATAGGTCATGAAGTTGTCGTCGACCCTGGCAATGCTGACACCGATGCGATAGCTGGCGGCGGCCCATTGGCTGAAGACGAGTAGCAGCGTGGCAAAAAGTAGTGTGCTGCGACGCATGATGGTTTTCCTTTTGTTGTTATAAGCCGACATTCATCAAGATCAGGGGTGAGGGTTGCTGGCGCGCGTAGAGTCAACATCCGGGCGCGCCGCAGGCTCCTCAATCCAGCGTGAACGCTTGCCGGAAACGTTCGAGTGCCGCTTCGCTGTCGCCGCTGGCCCAGCCCTCAAGCCCGACGACACCGGTGTATCCCATACCGAACAAGGCTTTGGCAATGGCCGGGTAATGGATTTCGCCGGTGCCCGGTTCCATGCGCCCAGGGACGTCAGCGACCTGGATTTCGCCGATGGCGCTGCCGGCGCGCTGGATCAGTTCGATCAGGTTCCCTTCGCCAATCTGCGCATGGTAAAGGTCCAGGTTCATCTTCAGATGAGGGCTGCCCACGGCCTCGATCAGCGCCAGGGTATCGTCGGCGCGAGCGAACGGCGTGCCGGGGTGATCCACCTCGGTATTGAGGTTTTCCAGCAGGAACACCCGGCCGGCGTCTTCGCCCAGGCGAGCGATTTTCTCCAGGGTCTTGCAGGCGCTCAACCACATGCGTCCGGTGGTGTGAGCCACGGGTTTGACTGGCAAACCTTGATCGCCCAGGCCCGTGCCATGCAGGTTGAGGCTCGGGCAGTTCAATTGGGCGGCAACGGCCAGCGATTCCCGTGCGCTGTCGAGCAGGTGCCGGATGTCCTCGGGGTCGGTCAAGTTGCCCGAGATGTAGCCGGTCATGGAGGTGAAGTCAGCGCCGGTGGCGACCAGGGCCGGAATGTCTTTGGTCGTCCAGCTCCAGATTTCGGCGCTGAAGCCCAGTGCATGAATGCGTTTGACCCGTTCGGTGAACGGCAGGTCGAGGAACACCATTTCGGCGCTGATCGCCAGTTTGAACGGAGTGAAGCTCATGGACGACCTCCTTGTACACGCACTGCTTTGCCCTGCTGGAAGGACTCGATACAGGCGCGGGCAATGGCCAGTGCGGCCTTCGCATCTTCGCCGCTCGCCAGTGGTTTCTCGCCGCTGCGCAGGCAGTCGACAAAGTGATTGAGCTCGGCCACGTAGGCATCACGCAACAGGTCGGTGTCCAAACGCTGGGTGTCTGCCTGGATGCCATTGGCCAGGTAGCGAACCAGGTCAGAGTCATTGATGCTGCCCATGCTCAGCATGCCGGCGCTGCCGAACACTTCGCCCCGAACGTCGTAGCCATACACCGCCTGGAAATTCGCCTCGGCGGTGGCGATGGCGCCGTTGTCGAAACGGATCGTGACCACGGCGGTGTCGAGCAAACCCTTGTCCTTGAAGTCCGGAGCGATCAGGGCATCGGCCATGACAAACACCTCAACCGCTTCGGCGCCGGGATTGAGGTAGCGCAGGGTATCGAAGTCATGGATCAGGGTTTCGAGGAAAATCACCCACTGCGGCGAGGCGGCGGGATTGTTCAGGGCCGGATCGCGTGTCAGCGAGCGCAGCAGTTGCGGCGTACCGATACGTCCGGCGACCACGTCCAGGTGAGCCGTCCGGAAGCTTTTGGCAAAGCGGCGGTTGAAGCCGACCTGCAGCGTCACTCGCGCATCGGCAGCCGCAGCGATGGCGCGGTCGGCTTCGTCCAGGGTAATGGCCATGGGTTTTTCACAGAACACCCCTTTGCCGGCCCGTGCCGCACTAATCACCAATTCGGCATGGCTGCGGGCCGGGGCGGCGATCAACACGCCGTCGATTTCCGGGTCATCGAGCAATTGCTGTGGATCGGTGTAGACCCGCTGTACACCCAACTCTGCGGCGAGGCGCGCGGCCTGGCCAGGTGTCGGGTCGGCGATGGCGGCCAGGCAGGCACCGGGAATGTGCCGGGCCGCGGTCTGACCGTGGAAGCTGCCCATGCGGCCGGCGCCGATGAGACCCAGGCGGATGACTTTGGATGCACTCATGAAATGACTCCCTTTTATTGTTGTTCAACGACTCGACAGCAGGAATGTCCTCGCTGGTACAAAGCAGGGAGCAAGCGCCATGCCAATTTTTAAGTGATTGATATTTAAGGGTTTAATAATAGTTGTTTGAATTAAGTGTTCATTCAGATGACATGTCTATACTGACATGTCGAAAATATGAACATAGGGACGCAGAGTGAATCCACAGCCGATGGCCTTCAGCGCGCAAGACCTCGATTACATCGCCGCAATCGGACCGGCGTCGTTGAACGCAGGACCGATCGCAGAGCTGGAACAGGCCTGGCTGGCGTGTCTGAGGGGGAGTGTCGATCGACCTGCCGGGGTCAGGCAGGTGATTTGGGACTCCTGGTTGCGCAGCGTCAGTGCTGGCCTCAACCCTGAGGATGGTGCGTACCGGTTTGTCGCCCCCGCCGACCTGGCCGCGACGCTGGCAGCCAATCGCGCATTGATCGCAGCGGCAGCGGAGGTCATGCGCGGATTGCTGGCGTACAACCCCAGAGGTCATATCAATCTGACCGATGCCCAAGGAACGATGCTGTATTCCTGCGGCCTCGATCTCACGCCGGTGGGCAGCCAACTGCTGGAGTCGGTGCAGGGCACCAACTGCACGGGGCTGGCGCTTGCCGAAGACCGATTGGTGTATGTGCTGGCCGAGGAAAACTTCGGGGTCGACCTGCGTCGGCGGCGCATGCATTGTGCCGCCGCGCCGATCCGGGATGCCCAGGGTCGGACACTGGCCATGCTGACCCTGACCGCAGAGCCCGGCTGGTTTCATTTCCATACTCTGGGCACCGTCCAGGCCGCAGCCGAAGCGGTTTCGCGGCAGATGGCGCTGCAGGCCTTGCTGGAAGAACAACAAGCCGTGCTTGAAGTGCTGAACGAGGGACTGGTGGTGCTGGATGAGCGCGGCTGCATCAAGGCGCTCAACCGTTATGCCCGGCAATTGTTTCGCGTGGGCCTGGATTTGCTGGGCAGTCCGTTCCAGCGTCTGGGCCGCAGCGAACTGACCAATGAGGTTCTGCTGCGCGGCGGGGAAGGGCAGCAGTCTGAAGGGATAAGAGATCTGGATTGCACCTTTGAATTGCATGATCGCAGCCAGCTGGCGTGCCTGGTGTCCGTGTGCTCACTGGAGCAAGGCGGGCGCATCGTTTCGTTGCGGGAGAACCGACGCATCCGGGAAATTACCCGGCGGATCATCGGCACTCAGGCCAGCTACACCTTCGAAACCATTCAGGGCACTTCGCGAGCCATTCAGGACGCGTTGCACTTGGGACGGATCGCCAGTCGCAGTGACTCGACCACACTGATCCTGGGCGAAAGCGGCACCGGCAAGGAGTTGTTCGCCCAGGCGATACATAACGGCAGTGACCGCTGCAGTGGTCCTTTTGTGGCGGTCAATTGCGGGGCCATTCCGCGAGATTTGGTGCAGAGCGAACTGTTCGGGCATGTCGAGGGCGCCTTCACCGGATCGGCCCGTGGCGGTTCGGCCGGTAAGTTCGAATTGGCCGATGGCGGAACGATCTTCCTCGACGAAATCGGTGACATGTCTTTTGATGCCCAGGTCAGCCTGCTGCGGGTCTTGCAAGAAGGCGAGGTGACGCGGGTGGGCGCAAAGAAATCCCGGCAGGTGAATGTCCGCATCATCGCGGCCACCCACCGCAACCTGAGTCAGGCAGTGGCCGATGGTGCGTTCCGTGAGGATCTTTACTACCGGCTCAACGTACTGAATCTGACGGTTCCACCCCTGAGGATGCGCCGCGAGGATGTGCCCTTGCTGGCGCAACATTTTCTTGGTCGTTGCGCACGCTCGCTGCGCAAATCGGTGCAGGGCATCTCGCCGCAGGCGCTGGATATTCTTTGCGCCTACCACTGGCCAGGCAATGTTCGCGAGCTGGAAAACACCATTGAGCGGGCGACCAATCTGGCAGTGACCGAACTGATTCAACCCGAAGACCTACCGCTCGAAATCAAGCAAAGACTGCGGCCTTCGGCGCCGGGAAACGTGCCTGAGCCTCGGGCGGCCATGGACCTCGGCACCCATGAAATGAACGCGATCATCACGGCCCTCAGGGATACCCGCGGCAACATCCGCCTGGCCGCCAAACAGCTGAACGTTTCCCGTGGCGGGCTGTACAACAAGATGAACCGGTTTGGGTTGAGTGCCGATGCTTTTCGTGCGGAACCCGAGCGCTGAGGGGTTAACCAAAAATGCCCTCGCCACAGGTTCAGCCTCGAGCGTTCTCGCAAGTCATGATCTGCAATGGAATATGAATTCGATGCCGGACAGGATCGAAGTCCGGTGTGGTTTGCAGTTCGATCAGCAAGTCGACCAGCGCAGCCGCCAGCAATCGCGGCTGGGAGTCGATGACCAGGCTGATCAATCCCTGGGCCAGGGCCTGGCGCGACAGCTCGGTCGATTCCTGAAGAATGCTGCACAGCGACGGCTGTTTTGGTAGCTGCGACAGGGCACTGATGATGCCGTCGCCGCCACCGCCGACCACGCACAAACCCCGCAAGTCGTCATGTCGCGCCAGCAGTTCCAGAGTGGCCTCTTCGGTGACGTCACAGTTATCCAGGTTGATCACCGCTTCGAGTAGCTGCAACCCCGGTGCATGCTCCGTCAGATAACTGCGCAACCCCTCCACCCGCGCCTGATGGCCGAGAAAACGGTGGCCGCCCAGCAGTACCCCGACGCTGCCTTTGTGGGCACCGCAGGTATGAGCCAGCAGCCAGCCCATGGTGCGTCCGACTACATGATTATCCTGACCGACGTAAGGCTCATTTGCCGCCTCGTGGATGTCGGACAGCAGTGCGATCACTGGCACGCCCGCGGCCCTGATCTGAGCGATGGCGGCATTGATCAGTGGGTGAGCGAAGCTGACCACCGCCAGGCCATCGCACTGCACTGCCAGTTGTTCGATCTGGGCAATGATGGCGCTGGGTGAGCGATCGAAGACGTACTCGAACTGGCAGCTGAGGTTGGCGCCGGCCTGACGCTGTGCCGCCTCGGTGATGGCGGCGGCAACGTTGGCATAGAACGCCTGGGCGGTGCCGAGCAACAGGATGCCGAAACGATAGCTGGGGCGCCGTTCGCGGATCCGCTGGCCGATCAGCCTGGCCGCGAAATAACCCACCGCCTCGGCGGCCTGGAACACCTGCTCGGCGGTAGCCGGGTTCACCGGAGCCCTGGCATTGAGCACCCGGTCCACGGTGGCGACACTCAAACCGGCACGCTCGGCGACCGTGGCGATGGTTGGGCGTTTAGTGTTGTTCATGGCGAGCCCCCGGGCGCTTTGATAGAAAACTATCAAGCTGCAATGGGCCTGGATGATAGCTTGATAGGGAATGTATTCAAGGGCTTGAGGGTAATCAGTACGCTCTCTATCTTTTCGTAAGCGATGTGATCCCGCATCGAAGCAAGTGCCTTAAACCATCAAGCTTGCGGAGAACAATAAAATGCCTGAACAACACGCAGCATCTGAAAACTCCGGTAAACCCGTGCCTCGGGATTATCGGTTGACGGGTCCCGAAGCCGCTAAAGCCGCGCAAAAAGGCCTGGTCTCGGCTAACTGGTATCAATCACCCATTCCCCGTAAACGCATGAAGGAACTGATGCAGCGCCGCGATGGCCCGGCCTTGCGCGATACCGCGATCTGGCTGCTGGCGATGGTCGTCACCGGGTTCGGTGGTTACTGGTTCTGGGGCTCCTGGGCCTGCATTCCGTTCTTCTTCGCCTATGGGCTGCTCTACGGCACGGCGTCCAATGCCCGATGGCACGAAACCGGTCACGGAACGGCATTCAAAACCCGCTGGATGAATGATGCGGTCTACCAGTTGTCGAGCTTCATGTTCATGTTCGAACCCCATGTCTGGCGCTGGAGCCACGCCCGGCACCACACCGACACCATCATCGTCGGGCGCGACCCGGAGATCGTCGAGCCGCGCCCGCCGAGCCTGATCATGATGGTGTTGAGCCTGTTCAGGATGCCTTATGCAATCAAGACGATGTGGTCGGTCTGCCGGCATGCGACCGGGCGAATGGCTGAAGAAGAGCAGACCTTCATCCCCGAGTCCGAGTGGCCCAAGGTCTTTACGGCGGCGCGCATCTGGCTGGTGATTTATGGGCTGACTCTGGCGGCTGCGCTGTATCTGCAGAGCTGGTTGCCGCTGATGTTTATCGGTTTGCCGACCCTGTACGGCGGCTGGCTGTCCTACCTGTTCGGCCTGACGCAGCATGTCGGCCTGGCCGAGGATGTGCTCGATCATCGCAGCAACTGCCGGACCATTTACATGAACCCGCTGCTGCGCTTTCTGTACCTCGACATGAATTATCACCTCGAGCATCACATGTACCCGATGGTGCCGTTTCATGCGCTGGCGCAGCTTCACGAAGAAATTCGTCACGACTGCCCGCCGCCGTACACCAGCCTTTTCGAGGCCTTGCGGGAAATCCTTCCGACTATCTGGAAGCAGCGCAAAGACCCGACCCATTATGTCCGTCGTCCTTTGCCACAACGCGCAGCGCCGGCCACCACCGCTCAGGTAGAGCCTGAAGCAACGCCGGCCTGACACCTTCCTGGCTGTACCACTACAAGAGAAAACGCCATGACCGATCAATGGATCGATGTCTGTGCCGTGGGCGAAATAAATGAAGAAGATGTCATTCGTTTCGACCATGGCCCGCACACCTATGCCGTCTACCGCTCCGCAGACGACGAGTTCTTCGCCACCGCGGGCCTGTGCACCCACGAGTCCATCCACCTCGCGGACGGCCTGGTGATGGAGCATGTCATCGAGTGCCCCAAGCACAACGGACGCTTCGACTACCGCTCCGGCAAAGCCTTGGGTGCGCCGGTGTGCGTCAACCTCAAGACCTATCCGGTCCGGGTCGAGGCGGGGCGTGTCTTGCTCGCCATTTCGGTTTAACTGCTCGGAGTCTGTGCCATGAATCCTGCCAATGCTCCACTGGTTATCGTTGGCGCCGGGCATGCCGGTGGCCGCGCGGCCCTGACCCTGCGGGCCGAAGGTTATCGCGGTCGCCTGATCCTGATCGGCGACGAATCCCACCCGCCCTACGAACGTCCGCCGCTGTCCAAAGGGCTGTTACAGGGCACGGTTGAACTGGCGGGTTGCAGTTTGTGCGATAGCGCTCAACTCGCTGCACTGGACATCGAACACCTGGCCGCTAACCCGGTGAAAAACCTCGATCCGCAGCAGCATCGATTGCAGTTGGCCGACGGCAGTTGGTTGCATTACGCCCGTCTGTTGCTCGCGACCGGGGGCAGGGCGCGGCTGTTGCCTTCGGTGCCCGGGCATCTGGCCAACGTACTTTATCTGCGGACCCATGACGAGGCGGTCGCACTGCGCGAGTCGCTGCGGCCAGGCGCCCGATTGGTGATCATCGGCGGTGGCTTTATCGGCCTCGAAGTCGCCGCCACCGCCCGTGCCCTGGGTTGCAAAGTGACCTTGCTCGAAGCCGGGCCGCGCCTGGCGGGCCGCCTCCTGCCGGAGCGATTGTCCAGTGTCCTGCTGGAATTGCATCGCCGCCAGGGCGTGGATGTCCGGCTGAACGTGGCGATTGAAACGGTGCAGGGCTCCACCCGCGCTGAAGCGGTGCAACTGGTCGACGGCCAGGTGTTGCCCTGCGACCTGGTCGTGGTGGGCATCGGCATGCAACCCAACACCGAGTTGGCCATGGCCGCCGGGTTGGAAGTTGGCCAGGGCATTCGCGTCGATGCGCAGCTGCGCACCAGTGCGCCGGATATCTTTGCGGCAGGCGACGTCTGTGAGTTTCGTCTGCACCCGCAAGGGGTTTTCCAGCGTCAGGAAACCTGGCGCAACGCCGAAACCCAGGGCCATCACGCCGCTCTGAACCTGCTGGGGGGTGAGCAGCCCTTCGACGTCATTCCCGGCTTCTGGTCCGATCAGTACGACTGGGGGCTGCAAACCGTGGGCGTCATCGCCAACACCGAACCGACGGCGAGCCGGACAATTCCGGGGGGTGGTTTCCTGTTGTTCTACCTCGATGCCGAACAACGCCTGCTAGGGGCTTGCGGCTGGGGCCAGGGCAATAGCGTCGCCAAGGACATCAAGTTGTGCGAACGGCTGATCGCCAACCATAACCCCCTCTCGGTGGTCGCTTTAACCGATGCCGATGTATCGCTCAAACAATTGTCGAGGAACTGACATGCGCGAACTCCTGGTATTTCAGTCCTTGTGGGCCATGCAAGATCACCGTGGCCAATGCGACCTTTCCATTGAAGCGCAACTGGAGAAAATCGCCGCCGCCGGTTTCGACGGCATCACCGACCATTTCTGGGAGGCGCCACAGGCTGCACGCCTGAGCGCCGCCGCCAAGGCGCAAGGCCTGCAAATCGAAGGTCAACTGTTCCCCCGGACCGTGGATGATCTGGCGGCCGCGCTCGATGTCGTTTCCCGCTACGGCTGCCACCACCTCACGTTGCAGGCCGACGTCCGGCCGCGCACGCTGGCGCAAGCCATCGAACTGATCGAAGGCTGGCAGCGTCTGGCCGAGCAGGTGGACTTTCCGATCCTGCTGGAAACCCACCGTTATCGCCTCACCAGCGACCTGTTGTTCACCCTCGACATTCTCGCGCAAATGCCTGACCTCAAACTGTTGGCCGACTTGTCCCACTACGTCGTGGGCCGGGAATTGCCTGAGTCGGCTACCGCTGAAGACGACGAACAGATCCATACCATCCTGCGTCACAGTTGGGGCTTTCACGGTCGGGTCGCCAACGGCGAACAGGTTCAGGTGCCCTTGAGCTTCGCCCAGCATCGACCCTGGCTGGACCGATTCCTGGGCTGGTGGCGCTACGGGATCGAGGATTGGCTGGCCCGCCCGAACACACCCGCCAGCCTGTCCTTCACCTGCGAACTCGGCCCGCCACCCTATGCGATCACGGGGGCTGATGGGCGTGACATCACGGATCGCTGGGAGGAGGCGTTGATGTTGAAGGCGCTGATCCGTGGGGTTTGGAGCGACTGCCGGATGCGATTGGCTTAGCGCAACGAGCGATAGGCAATGGGGTCGATGTAAGCCGACTGCAGGTCCCGCTCCGGGATCTCCCAGATGATTTGCCTTGGCGGCGTTTCCTTGAAGGCCGGGTTGTTGAGGTAGCTGTTTGCAGCGCCAGAGAACGCTCCGCCGTCTTTGGCGAAGTTACCTACGGGGGCGCCCAGTGCCTGCTGCAGAAACCCTGCGAAGTTGGAGTTGCGTGAGAATGAAGTGCCGATGAGCGCGGTGTCGGGGAGGTCGGCATCGCCAAAGAGGTCTGCCTCGGTGTCAGGGCTGGCGGCTGACGCAACGGGAAGTTCGTCGGTGCTGGTCTGGGCGACCATTTCGGCTGCGGGTTGCCATTTGAGCGGCAGCCAGTCGATGCCCGCCAGATGGACCAGATCGCCAGGTCGCACCGCGAGCGGGGCATGACTTTCGTTGAACGACCTGCGTGGCGTTGCGCTGATGCCCAGGGTCTTCAGTCGCTGCGCGATAGCCTCGGCCGCGGCCTTCGCGCCGGATTCGCTCCAGTGCGTATCGGTGCGCAACCAGGCACTGGCCCCCAGTGGCGTCAGCGCACCGGTGAGGTCCAGATTCGACACGCCACCCACATCCAGCTTCGAGGTCCAGGCCTGGATGCGCCCTTCGTGAGCGGCTGGGCGGTGCAGTGCGCAAAGCTGCCCGGAAGCGATGCGGCTCTTGTCGGGAACGATGACCACCAGCAGGCTGATGTCACGCTGGGAGAGTTGCTGCTTCAGATCAATCACTGCCTGGACCTTGGCATCGGCGTTACGCTGCGCCTGGTGATTGATCCTGAGTTCATCGGCCAAAAACAGCCAGTCAGGACAACCCGGGCGAACCCTCGGACCCGTGTCGCGCAGGAGCAGCCAACTGGCACCGCGCTCCAGCTCGGCGAGCGTGGTGGGAAAGTGCGCGTTCGACAGTTCCTTGGCGATCCGATGGGTGATATCGCCGTCAAGAATCTGCGCGGTCAGCATTTTATCGGGTAGCAGCGAGATCTGCCCTGAAACGATCAGACGGCCAGTGGACAGCAGCCCGACGACCAGGAATATCAGCAGCGCCACGCCTGCCAACCGACTGCTGCGTGTCGCCAGATCATCTGACTGAGTGGGGGGCGGGGTGTGCTTTGGGATCGTCATCAGAATTGGAAGTACAGGAAGGGGACGGTTTCGCGACTGGCGATCAGTGCGAACGACAGCATGAAACCGGCGATGGGCCAAAGGGCGGCGGCGTAAAACGCAATGCCGCCCAGTTGTTTCTCACAGTAAGGGCGCAGCAGCGGTGCGACGACACCGAACACACCCAGCAAACCCGCAATGCCGTGCACCGGGCGCAGGGTCGTGGACAGTTCGTCACCGAGGGCGATGCCCTGCAGGCCGAACTGTCCGGCATACAGGCTCAGCGCGCTATGTAAGTCGGGGGCGCGGAACAGTGTCCAGGCCAGGCACACAAACAGCAGAGTCAGGCCATGGGACAGCACCGGCGGTACAGCGGGCAGGGTGGAGCGGTTCCAGGCACGATCAACGCATAACGCCAGGCCATGGGCGCAACCCCACAGCAGATAGTTCCAGCTATCGCCACCGTGCCAGAGGCCGGCAATGGCCATGGTCAGGAACAGGTTGCGGTAGGTTTTCCAGGTGCCGTTGCGATTGCCGCCCAGCGAAATATACAGATAGTCGCGTAACCAGCTGGACAGCGACAGATGCCAGCGTCGCCAGAAGTCCTGGATGCTGTTGGCCAGATAAGGACGGTCGAAGTTCTCGGGAAAGTGGAAGCCCAGCATCAGGCCCAGACCAATGGCCATGGCGCTGTAGCCGGCGAAGTCGAAGAACAGTTGCAAGGAATAGGCAAGGCAGCCGATCCAGGCATCAGAGAAGCTGGGGTTCTGTACATTGAACGCAACGTCGACCACCGGCGACAGGGTGTCGGCCACCAGGACCTTCATGCACATCCCGACCATGAACCGGCGTGCGCCCAGCGAGAAATTCTGCCGGTTGAAGTAACGCTGATTCAGCTCGCGCCGAACCCAGTCATAGCGAATGATGGGGCCGGCGACCGAATGGCCGAACATCGAAATATAGGTGGCGTAGTTAATGAAGCTGCGCTCAACCGGCACGGTACGGCGATGCACATCCACCAGATAGGAAATCGCCTGCAAGACGATAAACGACAGCCCGGCGGGCATGACGACCCGCTGCCAGTCCGGGGGCATGGCGCCGTACCCGGTGACGGCATCGATCAAGGTGCCGGCGACGATGTTGGCGTACTTGTACCAGCACAGCACCGAGGTGTTGAGCACGATCAGCGTCGCGAGTAGCCGCACGCGGCCCTTGCCTTCTTCCCGCAGGGCGTCAATCAGCAAGCCGCCGACCCACGCCATGATCGTCAGCACCACATGCACCGCGAGGAACCGTGGGCTCAGCCAGCCATAGAACAGCCAGCTGCCGATCAGTAGCGTGACGTTGCGCCAGGCCGCCGGGCACAGTGCATAGGCACACAGGAACAGCGGCAGGAACAACGTCAGAAACTCGAGAGAGGCAAAAACCATGGCGGTGGCGCGATCCGATCAGTGAGCCAGGACGTCAGTCGCGAGCAGCAGGTATGGGCCATTTGCGCCAGGTAGCAGCACAACGCTGTAGCGTTCGCCGGCCTTGAGCCGACCCAGGTCAAGCGGCGCACCGACGTTGGTTTGGGCGCAGACCAATTGCACCGACAGGCTGACCGGGTTGATCGCTCGGCGTTGTACGCTGCCGTCGGCCACCTCCTTGAACAGGTCGGCGTTCTTCCCCGCAGCGCGCAAACCGGCCTGGGTGCACGCTGGATCGGCGCTGATAAACGCCAGCGAGGCTCTCAGGCTATTGAAGTCGTCGGGTTGCTCACGGATGACGACCTGGCGGATACCTTGAGCGCTGTCTGGCAAAGCGATCACGCTGGCGAATTCGCCGGCTGCCACCTGGATGTCCAGCGGCTGGCTTTTGCCGTTGCGTTCCAGAGTGCCCTTGATCGGCTGGTTGGCGGGCACGGGCAGGTAGTCGGACACGGCATTCGAGCCTTCCAGTTTGAGGCTTGCCCGAGAGCCTTCGGCCAGCAGCTGCAAGGGGCGGTCGGCGGCGTTGATAAAGCGCAGGAAGGCCGAGTCCTGATCCGGGCCCGTCGGGTACAGGGCAATGTCGGCGGCCTGGGCGTGCAGGCTCAGCATCAAGGGCGCGAACAGCGCCCAGCCACATGCGGATCGGATCATTTGCCGGCTCCTGTGCTGCTGACGGTGTCGGCGGGCAGTTTGGCCAACGCACCACCAATCGCATTGCCCCAGGATTGATAACCGGCGACGGTGAAGTGCTGCCCATCGGTGGTGATCCACTGTCCGGGTTTGGAGAGCGTCAGCGAATCGATGTAGGTGCAAGGCGCCACGTTCGCGGCCAGAAACTGCGACATCAATTGGGTGCGGGCATCATTCTTCTGGTACATGCCACCGGCTTTGCCCCAGGCCGGGCCCACCCAGGCGCAACGGGTTCCGGTGGCGGCGATGGCCTTGGCCAGGCTGGTGACGCTTTGCCATGCCCAGGCCTTTGGAAACACCGGCTTGTCGTAGGACGCCATGGTGTCGCCGATGACCAGTACCACCAGGTCGGGCTTGTCGGCGGCGATCAGGTCCTGGATCGGTGTGGTGGTTGCCTCGCGCCCCTTGATCACGATCTTGTCGTTGCCTTTGCGCTCGGCACCGCAGTCGACCTTCTTGCTGATCAGCCAGTCACCGGCGCTGGCGCCGCAGGCACCGATGGAGTGGACCTGGGCGCCTTGGCGAGTCAGGTTGTCGTGCAGCGGCTCCAGCAAATGGTCCGCGAGGCTCATATGGCTCTCCCCAAGGACAAGGAGAGTCAGACCGGCAATGGCAGAAGTGGGCATCGAAAGCTCCAGAATGATCAGTTGGAATAAGGCGAGGTGTACGGGCTGACCGGCAGGCTCATGGGGCCGCTGATCTCCTCGAACTGGTAGCGCAAGGACAGGGCACCGCTGAGTTGTTCGTAGTCGCGGGCGTTGTCCAGGCCCAGATTGGCGCCCAGCAGGAAGTTCGAAGCGACCTTGTATTCAGCCGCCGCGGCGACGCTGTAGCCGATCCCGGTTTTGTTTTGCCCTTCGTAGCGCAGGCCCGAGGCCGCTTGCATGGCTTTGTCGTTGGGGAAATAGTCGACGCTGTCTTGCTCGAAATGCTGCACGCCGACCGAACCCTTGACTTGATACGTCAAGCGCCCGGTGCGTTGTGCCCAGGTCACCGGCACGCCCAGGGCGAAGAACGTCTGCGGGCTGAAATAGCCACCGTGACCGTAGGTGAAAAAGTCCTGGTTGTTGGCGTAGCTGATGCCGGTCATGCTCAAGCCGACGGTCAGTTTGCTGTCCGTTGCATTTTGCAGGTACCAGTACACACCGCTGCCCAGTTCACTGCGGCTGTTGGACTCGACATGGTTGCCCAATAGCTGGTGCCAGGAGGCATAACCATAGGCGCCGACTTCGTTGTCGTCATAGCTCAACTGGCCACGCCCGCCGTTGGCGGTCACACCGCCCCAGGACTGCCCGCTGCGTTTGTCCGTGGTGCCGGCAAACGAGGTGACGCTGTCAGTCACCGGACGCCGGGAAACGCTCACGCCGTAACGGACATTAGAGGTGTCGCTCACGGGGCGATCAACGCTGATGCCGCCCGTGGCGGTGGTGTATTTGAAGCCGAGCGGGGTGCTGCCGAGATCGGCTTTGAGCCCATCGGCGGGCCGTTGAAGGCCGACGGAAAGGCCGACACCCTCGGTTTTTTGCGAACCGACGCTGCCGCTCTGCGCACCGTTGCCAAAACGCGACAGCGCCTCGCTATTGGCACTGCCGGCGTTCAGCGAGACCGGCGTCACGCGCAGGGCGATGCGGCTTTCATCCAGCGGAATATTGATTTCCAGCGGTGTTTCAATGTCGGTCAGTTTGCTCAGTCCCGACTCACTGTTGTTGCTGCGAATGCTCACGCCCTGGGTGACGTAGGCACTGCGCTCCTGAAGGATTTTATTCAGCGCCAGTTGCGCGGGGCTGATGTCCTCGCTCACCAGTGCTGCGCGTGGCAATTGCGACTCGAATGGATTGCTCGCCTGCTGCGGCCTTGGCGGAGCGTCGATGCCAAAAGGGGGGCGGGACGTCACGCTGCCCGGCATCTCCTGAACCGGTGGCGGGATGGCTGCCAGCAAGGTGTCGCGACTGACTTCGTTACGTGAGCCCAACACCCCGGCAAAAGGGTTGGGCGCCACCGTCGAGCCGGCCAGTTGGCCGCCCTGGTTTCTGCGTTTCTCGCTCTGTTCGATGGCCACGGCTTTGCGCAGCAGATCGGTCGCCGTGCCGGACTTGCCCATGTTCTGGTAGAGGCGTGCGGCCTCGGTCAGCGTTTGAGGGTTACCGGATTCGGTCTTGAGCAGCTGTTGCAGCGCCTGTTCGGCAAAGGCCGGGTCATGTGCCAGCACCGCCGCGTCGGCAGCACCCAACAGCAGTTGCGGGTCGTTTGGCTGGCGCTGTAACAGCGGTTTGTAGAGTTCGAGGGCTTTTGCCGTGTCGCCGTTGGCCGAGTACATCCGCGCCAGGGCCGCGACGGCCGCGCTGTCACCGGGACGTTGCGCCAGTGCGGGCGCCAGCGTGTCATAGGCGTTGGCCAGATCGCCGCGCTCACGCAGCTGGTCAGCCTGGCGGATGCGATAGAGATAGAGCAGGTCGTCGAAGCGCTTGCGAGCCGGCGCGTTCAAGGGCCTGTTCTGCAGGTCGCGCAGAATCTCGTTGACCTGCGCGTCTTCTCCGGTTTTAAGCAGGACCGCGGCGTATTGCAGGATGAAGTCCGCCGAGGGCGCTGTGGTCTGTTGCAACCGGCCGCGCATGAGGGCCAGTGCACGGGTCGGCTCGCCGAGGTCGACATAGGCCGAGGCCAGGCTGGCCGTGCGGTCTGGACTGTTGTTGGCCATCGGCTGAATGCGCTCGAGCAAGGCCAGGGCTTCCTGGCGCTGTCCGCGCTTGCCGAGCTCGATCGCCTGGCTGAGTTGCAGGTTGAGGCTGACATCAGCGGCCAGCGCTTCCATGTCCGCAGTGCGCTGGTCGGGGCGCAAGCGTGCCAAGGTTGTCTGGGCGGCTTTCCACTCACCCATCTGGACCGACAGCAAGGCGCTGACGTAAAGCGCATCGGCATTGGCGGGATGGGCCTGGAGCATGGCGTTGATCAGGTCCCGAGCCTTTTGCGGTTCGCCCATCGCCAGGTTCAGGCGGGCCAGGGCGAAACGCGTCCAGATGTTGTCCGGTTCGTAGCGCAGCGCGTCTTGCAAGGCGTTGCGCGCAGCGGGCAGGTCGTTGCGTTGTTCGGCGAGGGCGGCCAGTTGCGTCGCACGCAAGGCTTGCAGGCGTGCGGACTGGCCGATCTTTGCCTGTCCGGTGGCTGGCAGGCTGTTGATCAGTTGCAGGGCTTCATCGTTCTTGCCGCTCTTGAGCAGCACGTTGACCAGCCCTTCCTGTGCTTGAGGGTCGTCGCGGCGCAGGCTCAGCACCTGGCGATAGTTGCCCTGAGCGTCATCGAACTGGCCCGCGCCGGCCTGAATGTCCGCCAGGGCGAGGCGAGCGTCCACCCCGTTTGGATTGAGCCGCAGCGCCTGGTTTACCAAGGCCAGTGCCTGGGCTGCCTGGCCTTTGGCCTGGGCGTCGCGGGCCTGCTGCAACGCCGACCAGTAGCGCACTTCGTTCAGCGCAACTTGCCAGTGGCTGCCGTTGTGTTGTCGCGTGGCCTGACCCAGGAGCTTTTCCGCTTCGGCCAGGCGGTGTTGCTGCTGGCGAACAACCCCAAGGCCGCCCAGCGCGTCGGCATCGTCGGGCCGGGTTTTCAAGCGCGCTTGAAAGGCCTGTTCGGCGGTGGCCTGATCACCTTCCTTGAGCGCCTTCAGGCCGCGCGCGACTTCGGCGGGCGGCTGCCATTCCTTGTTGGCCGTCGTTGCTGCCTGTTGCTTGCCCTTGTTCATCTGCGCCCGGATTTCCACGTCATCCGGATGCGTCTTGAGGTACGCCTCGAACAACGGCACTTGTGCCGGATCGGGCGGGCCGATCCAGGTCAGCGCCAGGCGCCAGCTTTCGTCGGCATCACCGGCAATGTCGGTACGCTGGGTCAGCGCGGCCAGGGCGCGGATGCCCTCGGCACGGCTGTCTTCATGGCGCACCAGATGCTTGGCGTAAAACAGCGCGACGATCGAGTCGTTGGGCATCTCACGTTGCAGGCGCTGAAGTCCACTGCGTGCTTCAGTCCAGTCAGCCTGATTGAAGGCAAGGTTGTTGTAATACTCGCGGCCGATCGTACCTTGAGGTGGACGGCCATCGAACAGCGAGCGAAACACCACGGTCGCCTTGTCACGTTCACCGGCATCGACGAGGCGCCGAGCCTCTTCCAGACGCTGCTGGTTCTGCGGTTGCGCCAGGGCGATGTCCTGCGCTAATTGCAGTGCCTGCCGAGGCGCTGGCTGGATGGCCTGCAACCGGGCGAGGTATTGCTGCGCCTGTTGGGGCTTGCCTTGTTGCACGCCGATCAAGCCCAGGCCATACAGTGCGTCAACCTGGACCGGGTCCAGCAACAGGACTTTCAGCCAGACTTCCGTAGCGCGCTGAGGGTTGTTGTGCAACTGCCAGTACTGCCCTTGCTCGACGAGTAATGTCTGTGGCGTCGGACTTTGAGCGTGGGCAGCAGCGGCCGTCCATGCGCTCATGACGGCGATGGCTAGCGTGCGGTGGTGCGGGTGCATGCGGTCTCCCAGGAAAGTTTCAGCGTTCCGTCTTCCCGGAATCGATAATGTTTATCTGCCCAGCCGAGCGCGAACAGGCTGAGCATGAAGTTGTAGTAACGCGGTGGACCCGCGTCGGCATCGGGCCTGGCCAGCGCCTCGTGCAAGGCGAGTTCCACGCGGCGTCGTTGCTGATCGGCCAACTTGGGTTGCCCCTTGGCCTCAAGGTAGGGAATCAGTGCCGCCCAGAATCCGTAAGGGCTCTGACCCTGGACACTGCCGCGCAGAACCTGGACCGTTTCCGGGGGGGAACCCGTCGCGACAGTGCTGCGGGCCATACCGTCCAGCCGCTTGAGCAGCAGCGCTGCCAGCGGTTCGGAGGTATCACTCATGCCCAGCCAGAGGTACACGCGAATGGCGTCGTAGCTGCCCGTGTCGCCGTTGATCGGGTCGCTCACGAAGGCACCCGATTGTGCTGAAGTGCCTTGATAACCGACCCAGTCAGCAATGAAACCGTGGCGGCTGGATTGGGCAATCATCGTCGCGGTGTTGTTGGCAATCGCTTGCCAGGGCCCGGAGGGTGCTTCCTTGGCCAGGCGCCGTAACAGCGGCAGTGGCAGGTAGCTGGGGTTCAGGCGCCAGAGAGCGCCCGGCTGGACGAAACCTTGTGGTCCGGGCAAGACCATCGGGCCGAGCCCGGGCAGTTTGACCACCAATTGCGCTTCGATCGTCGCCATCAGTTGCAGGGCGTCCCGGTGATAGTCCGGCCGATGCCACAGGCGTGCGGCTTCGAGCAGGGCGTAGGCGATCCACAGGTCGGCGTCGGCGGCCGAATTGGCGTCTTGCAGGCGCCACTGACCGTCCTTGCCTTGCCCCCATAACCAGCCCGGCAGGCGTGTGGCGGTGGCGGAGCCTGCGAGGTTGGCCGAGGTCCAGCGCCAGAGTTTGTCAAAGCGTGGCTGATCGTTGCCGATCAGTGCGAAGAGCATGCCGTAGGACTGCCCTTCAGAGGTGCTGTGATTGTTCTCAAGGCTCGACTCCAGAACCCGGCCGTCGGCCTGGACGAAGCGTGTTGCATAGGTTTGCCACAGTGGCCAGGCCGGCGGCTCGCAGGATTGTGCGGCCGCTATCGCCGGCGCCAGCAGGGCGAGCGCAAGCACAGCGCTCAACCTGCGCGCGTTACCGCGCAGGCCCTGGCGAAGTGAAATACCCCGGCTGCTCATGGACGACACAGGCCCGCGCGGCTCATTGGCCAAGACGACGTTTGGCCCGTAGGCGCAGGGCCAGGTAGGCCATGCAAGCAAGCAGCAGGACCCCGATGAGGGTGAACAGCATGAGCGCCATGACGTTCTGCGAGAGGTACCACTGCAGATAGCGCAACGGACCCAAGCGCCCGACGTAGTAATCCTGCTCGGCGACCAGCGATTCGACATGCTTGCCCCTGACCACCACCAGACTGCCTTGCAGTTCGTTGGCATTTTCTTCGCTGCTGAGCAGGGCGTTGGTCACGTCGGCCAGGCCGCCGGGCCTTGTGCCGGCGATAAACACCACGCTGCGCCCACTCTTGAGCGGCGATTCGAATCCGGTCAGATAAGCACTGCCGTCCTCGGCGCTAAACCTGAAGCTGCTGCGCGCTTCACGCAGATTGGTTTTCGTATCCGGGCTGATCCAGTTGCGCAGACGCAACGGCAGGTCAGACAGTTCAAAGTACTGCGCAGCGTCTTCGCCCCTGGCCGGCAGCAGGCTTTGCCATTGCTCCAGCAGCGGCTGATTGTTGCCCGAGGCGAGCACCAGCAAATCCCGGTCGCGTTGCTCAGCGACCTGGTCGGCGCGGACCACCTTCACGCCGGTGGCCGGATAACCGGTGGAGTCGCCGAAGCGGCCCAGCAGGGTCAGATAGGCGCTCAGATCGGCCGGGCCTGGCTCGTTGGGCAGGATCACCGATGTTTCAGACAGGTCGGCCATGCGGGTGAACGGGAAGCCACTGTCCTTGAACACCCCGAGGTTGGGCATGGCCATGAAATGTTCGTATTGGCTGAGGTCCAGGGTCGAGTCCGGGTCGATCACACCGCGCATGTTGTCGATGATGATGTCGCGGCATTCGCCCTGTTTGATGTAGTCATACATGAAACGAAATTGCAGGCGCGATTGCAGCGCGACTGAGTTGAGCGGCAACAGCATGCGCGACGTGCGGGCCAGGCTGTCGTCGGTCTTGAGCATCGACAGCAGGCCGTCGCTGTTGCCGAGTTTCTCGATCGAAGGCAGGTCGATCGACTTGATGAAGGTGTCGTTGAAGCTGATCAGCAACGAAGAATTGGTGGAGACCGGTTGCGGCGTGTAGCGGTACTTCAGGTCAAGTTGCGCACCGGGCTCACGCCAGTTGAACAGGTCGGGTGGCAAGCGCAGGGCAACCGTCATTTGGCCCGGGTTATAACCCGACACATTGAGTTCTGCGGGTTTCGCCAACTCACCCAGGCGAACCGGGCGATCGGAGGGCAGCCAGTTTGGCGCGTCGTACGGTTGGCGTGGCTTGAGCGAGTCGATCCGGTCGATCACCACGCTCTGCCCGGAAAAGGCCGAGCCGCCAAGGGCCAGCGCTGTCGCGGCGACTTTGAGGTCGGCGCCATCGCGCCCGGAGACGATCAACAGTTTGCCCTGAGCATCATTCGGGTTGCTCACGAGGGTCAATGTCGGCCCGGTGGCCTCTTTGATCGGCAAACCACTCAAGGTCGTTGACTCGCTGCCGCTGACAAACACCACCGCGTTGCCTTTGGCCGGCAGGCTGGTGAGGCTGGCGGGAAAGGTTGCGCCGCGGTAGCTGGCCAGTGCGCCGAACCAGGAAGACAGGATGCCCGCGGCCTCAAGCTCCGGACCGCTTGGGCGCGTGGCGAACACGAAGGGCAGCTTCAGGGGCAAGGCATCTCGACGATCGAACAGGGGCAGCGGCAGCGCGGACAGATCGTTGGGCTGTCTGATCGACGACACCTGGAGGCTCAGCTGGCTCTCGTTGCCGATCCTGGCCCACAGGCTGGAGTGCAAAGGGTCTTCACATTGCATCGTGTAGTGACCGATGAACTGCAGGCTGAGCCGGTTGAATTCGGTGATGGTCTGCGGCGGTATCTGCACGGTCCGGGTCTGCAATTTACCGGCCTCTTCCTTCGGGAGGGGCAGGCTGGCGGCCACTTGATCGTTGATCAGCACGTTGATTTGCGAAAGATCGGCCAGCAGCGCCGGTGAGTAGCTGTACTGCAGCGTGACCTGCGCAGCCGTGACGACTTCATCGGCGCGCACATCGAAATTCACACTGTCGGTAGCCTCCACGCCTTTAAGGGTCATCGAATAGCTTTTGCCCAGCTCCTTGAGGGTGCGGGTATAGCTGTTGCCCGGGGCATCGGTCCCGGGCAACGAAACGACCGGCATCACCGCCGGGTCCGTGGCGCTGATTTGGTCGGCAGCACTCAAGGCACAGCCGCTCCAGCCCATTAGCGAGCAGGCAATCAGCATGAGTGAGCGACGAGGAAGAAAGGTCCGGCGAGTGGAAGGCTTCAAGATCGTTGCGTGTCCGCGGTGGAGTCGATAGGTGATGGAGCGACCGGGCGTTTGCGCAGCAGCGCGCGGCTGTCCTTCAGGGTTGCAACGAACAGGCGCAGGATGGCGCGTAAGCCAATGCTGCTGACCTCGCGCAACGCCGACATGGGCGCGTCGAGGCGGCCGTTACCCCAGGTGTTGGCCCAGGTGTCGGCCCGTGAAAAGGTCAGTCGCACCAGCTCACTTTGCTGGCGCAGGGTCAGAGCCTCGAATTGCACGCCCGCCCCGTTTTCGTTGCTGAAGATCGTTGTGGCGGGAAAGAGGCTTGAGGGAGGCGTGCGCAGAATGCACAGCCGCAGCTTCTCATTGACGCTGAGCTGAACCTGCGGTGGCAGTGCCAGACCCACGCCGTTTTGCGAGAAGTCCTGGGTTTTGCAATCGAACCAGGTGCCGTCTTCGCGATAGATGCGCACGGGCAGATCTGCGGGCACCCTGGGTTCGTTGCGCACCTGAGAGGACTCAGTGGCCACCGCCACGGCAGCGCTGACGATGATGATGTTGTACAGGGTCCAGGCCAGGTTGATCAGCAGGGTCGTGACCTGGGCCGAATCACTCCCGATCAGTTTCACCACGCCGATCACCAGACCGATCATGTTCAAGGTCAGCAGGACGATGTAAGGCCGTGCGAGCTTCCAGTCGAAATAGTCCTTTTCGATGGTGCCGCCCTTGTCGGTCACGTTGAACTTGCCCAGCGAAGGGCTGATCAGGGCCATCAGTACCGGGCGCATGATGTACCAGGCCAACACCGACTCATACACTTCGTTCCAGAAGGAATGGCGGAAGCGCCCCTGGATGGCGGAGTTGGTCAGGCTGGAATGGAAAATATGCGGCAGCACATAGACCGTGACCATCAGCGCCGAGGCATGGAAAATCTGCGCGTCGAATATCAGGTAGGCCAAGGGTGCGGTCAAGAACACCAGGCGCGGCAGGCTGTAGAAAAAATGCATCATGGCGTTGAGGTAGCAGATGCGCTGCCCCAGGTTCAGTCCTTTGCCAAACAACGGATTGTCGGTGCGAAAAATCTGCGCCATGCCCCGTGCCCAGCGTATGCGCTGGCTGATGTGGCGGGAAAGGCTTTCGGTGGCCAGGCCCGCCGCTTGTGGAATGGCGAGGTAGGCGGTATTGAAACCACGGCGATTGAGCTTGAGTGCCGTGTGCGCATCCTCCGTCACGGTTTCGGTGGCGATGCCGCCGACTTCCAGCAAGTGAGTGCGCCGGATGACCGCGCAGGAGCCACAGAAGAATGCCGCGTTCCACAGGTCGTTGCCGTCCTGCACCAGGCCGTAGAACAGCTCACCCTCATTGGGCACCGAGCGAAAGGTATCGAGGTTCTTTTCGAACGGATCGGGTGAATAGAAGAAGTGCGGCGTTTGCAGCAACGCCAGGTTCGGGTCCTTTAAAAACCAGCCCATGGTGATCTGCAGGAAGGAGCGGGTGGGCACGTGGTCGGCGTCGAATATGGCGATGAACTCGCCATCGGTGACTTTGAGTGCCTCGTTGAGGTTGCCGGCCTTGGCATGTTGATTGTTGTCGCGGGTGATGTAGTTGACACCGATCTGCTGACAGAAAACCTTGAATTCTTCCCGGCGTCCGTCGTCGAGCATGTGCACCCGCAGTTTGCCCTCGGGCCAGTCGATGGCCTGGGCGGCAAGCACTACCAGTTTGACGATGCCCAACGCTTCGTTATAGGTGGGAATGAAGACATCTACCGTCGGCCATTCAGCGGGCGGCTGTTGCAGAAACTGCGGTGTGCGGTGCAGCGGCCAGGCGGTCTGTACGTAACCGAAGACGAGGACGAGCAAGGCATACAGTTCGGCCAGCACCAGCCCGTAGCCAAATACGGCATCCTGCCAGTTGTCGAAGCCCAGGGTGTCGGTCAGGCGCCAGTACATGTAGCGCAGCGAAGCGATCAGCGAGAGGGTGATCAGGGTCAGGATCGCCAGACGCCCGGCTTGCTTGCGGATGATCAGGCTGGCGGCAAAACAGACGGCGGCAAACGCAGCCTGGGAATACAGGTTCAGCGGCGCAGTGAGGATGCCCAGCACCAACAATGCTGCGCTCAGCCCGGCCGAGATCTTCAGGCCCTGGCGGCAACGCAGGGGCCATCGACTGACGCGAGCCAGGAAAGTATCCACCAGCCCCTGCAACCACCACGTCTTTGCAGGTAGCTGATTCAGCTGGGCGGTCATGGTGTGCCCTGCTGGCTGCAAGCATCCGCGAAAAGCAGGGCATGAACCGCGCCTGACAGCGAGAGGATGTCCTGACAGCCAATGCTCTCAGGTGCGAACTGCAACAGGTCCCGACCATAGGCCAGCGACTCGTTGAATTGATGATCGAGGCGAATCGTCCCGATCAGGTTAGCGCCCAGCCGCCGCAGAAACAGCACGCCCATGTCCCTGCTGAACGAACGCGAGTCATCCCGTTGGTTGAGCACATACCGGTGCCGCTGTGCACGTCGTCGGCTGGTTTCCAGCCACTGGGTCATGGTGTCCAGTGCCAGGTAGGAGGCCGCGTCGGCCACTGTCATCACCAACACCAGATCGGCGGCATCGAGTGCCTGTTGCGAATACACGGTCGCACCCGAAGGCGTGTCCAGGATCACGGTATCGTTTTCGCTGAGGTTCATTGACGCCAGGTGCCGATTCAACCAGTCAGAATCTTCAAGCATCAACTGCTTGAGCAATCGACGATCGTTCACCTCGCCAGTGCCGAAGGGCAGGCACTCGCTGTCGCCAAAGCCCGGCAGGCGAAAAGCGCCCCAGTCTGCTTTGTGCTCTTTGAGCTGGATCAGCCCGGGAGCCTGCCTGGTGATACCCAAGTGGCTGGACAGCGCGTTCTGAGGGTCCAGATCAATCGCGATGGTTCGCCCGCCAGAGCTGCGAAGTGTTTTTGCGAGGCCGGCGGCGATGGTGCTTTTACCCACTCCACCATTCGCCGAAACGATAGCGATGACCTTCGCCTTGGTCCGCTTGCGAGTCGTTTCCGGCAGACCGTCTCGACGAACCTGGTTGAGTTCACGCAACAGGTCGCTCAATCGCTGACGGTCACCCGTAGCAGGACTCGCAGCTGGCTTGGTCAGGGGAGGGGATATGGGCGAAGGTGGCGAGAGGACAGCATTCTTCACAGGCTCGACCGGCGCGCCAATCAACAAAGAAGGCTGTGGCTCGTCCAGTAGAAACACAGGGGGCGTTGGTGTTGGGGGAGGCAAGGCCACCGACGGTTCTGGCTCAGCCAGCGCAGGTGTAACCGGGTCGTCCTTGAAATCTTTATAGTTCGGTTGTATTTCCTGGTAGCTCTCCGCATTGGCGCCAAAACGTGTAAAGAGTTTCGCAATATCGTCTACATATTTCATGCGTTGTACCAGGAATGAAATAACTCAGAAACTCAGCATTCCATTAACTTGTAAAGTTGATGCGTAGTCTTGGCATTGGCAGAGTGCCACTAATGTAGGGGGTCTGCATCTTAGTGTCAACGAATGTTATAATTAGTCAGTGAGGGTTATTGATGTTGGTCTGAATGTTGTTGGGGTGTTGTGTTATTGGTGGAAAGTATGAGTGTTAGAGTGCGCCCAATATTGACTGTCCAATGAAGTGTAATATGATGATGGGTAATGGGTGTATATGTCGTGCCGAAATAACTTTCGGCACGATGGAGTGTGGGTGTTGATCGCCTTCGGTGGTTTGATGTCGGGTTATTTATTAAATAAGTTGACTGATGTATTTGAAGGCATAGTGGGGGGCAAATAATACCTTTTCGGTTAAGGTGACGGGTGTCGCGGGTGTGCCAAGTTATGGGCGCTAGTTTGCAAGAGCAGCAAGGGAAGCTCTTGGCGTGCCTATTTCCAATCAGTACCGACAAGTTGTAAGTTGGTCGGGGCGCAGGAATCAAAAAAACCTAGACTTCAATGGGTCGAATGCCTGATGCGAGTCTCATTTCCCACGTCATACGCAACAACGCCGCTCATTGAGCCGCGTTGTTGTTTGTGGGTGATTTGTTGGGTTTGTTGAGGGCGAGATCAAGATCGTTTCTTTTACCCCGGAGCACTAAGCTGCCCTTAACGCCGATCCAGCCAAACCGTCTGTGCATTACAGAATTCGCGCACCCCGAAATGCGAGAGCTCCCGGCCAAAGCCACTCTTCTTCACGCCACCAAAACTGACACGCGGATCGCTGGCGCTATAGCCGTTGATGAACACGCCGCCGGTTTCAAGTTCGCCTGCCATCTGCCGGGCAAGTTCGGCATTGCGCGTGTAGAGGGTGGCGGTGAGGCCGAACTCACTGTCATTGGCCAGCTCCAGCGCATGGGCTGCATCTCGGGCCGTGATGATTGAAGCCACAGGACCAAACAACTCCTGTTTGAATGATGTCATCTGATCGGTCACGTCGCCGAGTACGGTGGGCTCATA
>RCUH01000391.1_pt1 | contig 47734 bp, 42 predicted proteins | sample 2166191 | NCBI WGS metagenome assembly RCUH01 (sample SAMN09932848, study PRJNA488358) | compost metagenome | feature: garden; material: soil; isolation source: compost soil in an enriched community after 214 h of incubation | place: Germany: Experimental Botanical Garden Goettingen | collected... | reverse complement strand
CTTCGCGATCGTCGCGGTGCCTTGAACAATACCGGTGAACATACGGATCCTGAATGCGGGGCGGCAGGCCCCAAAAGCAAAACATCAACGTTAACCGATATTTTGCCAGGGACCGCCGCGCCCCGCCGCGCCTCAATGCTTGATCGCGATGGTCTTCAGGCTGGTGAAGCCGTACAGGGCCTCGAAGCCCTTTTCGCGGCCGTAGCCCGACTGGCGCGAACCGCCAAACGGCAGCTCCACGCCGCCGCCCGCACCGTAGTTGTTGACGAACACCTGGCCTGCGCGCAGCTTGCGGGCCAGGCGCATCTGGCGGCCGCCGTCGCGCGTCCACACGCCGGCCACCAGGCCGTACAGCGTGCCGTTGGCGATTTGCAGCGCCTCTTCCTCGGTGTCGAACACCATGGCGGCCAGCACCGGGCCAAACACTTCTTCCTGCGCCAGACGGCTGTCGGGCGGCACGTCGCGGAACAGCACGGGCGGCTGGTAGAAGCCCGAATCCGGCGTGCCGTCCTTGAGCTTGCCGCGCGCGGCGACTTTCATGCCTTGCGCTTCCGCTTCCGCCAGGAAGCCGCGCACGCGGTCATGCTGGCGGGCGTTGATCAGGGGACCGACGTCCAGGTCGGCGGCGGCGGGGCCAGTAACCGTAGCCGCGAACGCGTCGGACAGGCGCTTGAGCACGGTCTCGTACACGCCGCGCTGGATCAGCACGCGGCTGCCGGCCGAGCACGTCTGGCCGGCGTTCTGGATGATGGCGCCCAGCAGCACCGGCATCGCGGCGTCCAGGTCGGCGTCATCGAACACGATCTGCGGCGACTTGCCGCCCAGTTCCAGCGTGACGGGCACGTGGTTTTCGGCGGCGGCGTGGGCCACCATCTTGCCCGTCTGCGGCGAACCGGTGAACGAAATATGGTCGATGCCGGGATGCGCGGACAGCGCGGCGCCCGCTTCATGGCCGTAGCCCGTGACGATGTTCAGGGCGCCGGCGGGCAGGCCCACTTCGGCGGCGATCTCGGCCAGCTTCAAAAGCGACAGGCAGGCGTCTTCGGCGGGCTTGACCACGCAGGCATTGCCCGCCGCCAGCGCCGCGCCGACGCTGCGGCCGAAGATCTGCAAGGGGTAGTTCCAGGGCACGATGTGGCCGGTGACGCCATGCGCCTCACGCACCGTCAGCACGGTAAAGCCCGGCGTATAGGGAATGGTCTCGCCGTGCAGCTTGTCCACCGCGCCGGCGTAGAACTCGAAATAGCGCGCCACGGCGGCGGCGTCGGCGCGGGCCTGCTTGATGGGCTTGCCCGCGTCGGCCGATTCCAGTTGCGCCAGCTCTTCCTGGCGGTCCAGCAGGGCGAAGGCGATCTTCATGAGCAGCCGGCTGCGAACCGCGGGCGCCATCTGGCCCCACTCGCCCTCGAACGCCTGGCGGGCGGCCTGCACGGCGCGGTCCACATCGGCCTGGCCCGAGCGCGCAATGGCTTCGAACGGCTTGCCATCGGACGGGTTCAGGACGGGAATGGTTTCACCGGTGGCGGCGGCCACCCATTGGTTGGCGATAAAGTTCTTCTGAGTCACGATGCGCGGAGTAAAGTAGCGGCCGGACGGCCGGTTGGGGGGAATTTGCGGGTCTCCAGACGCCTCCGGCGGCTGGGCCGGTTGCGCCGCCAGCGCGTCGTGCGCGCGGGCTTTGTGGTTTGATGCCAAGGTACGGGAGCCCCCCGGAACTTGTCAATTGGATTGACAGCTTTTATCCCAAGCTTCAGGATATTTTTCTGGATGATCGGGTTATCCCTAATAATTCAGGGGCTTGCCGCCCCGCGGGTTTGTCATGCGGAATGACAAGCCCGTCCCCATCGACCAGGAGCAGCCGATGAGCAATGTGCGTGACCCGCAGCTTGAATCGCTGCTGGCGGCCGCCAGCCGCCCCCGTCCGGAACTGGACGTGCTGGCCGAAGTGGCGTCCGGCCTGGGCTATGTGCGCGCCGAGCGCTTTGCCGAACGTGTCTACGAAAGCCTGTTCTATGCGATCGCCACCGGCAAGATCGCGCCCGGCAACAAGCTGCCGACGGAACTGGAACTGGCCGCGCTGTTCGAAGTGTCGCGGCCCGTGGTCCGCCAGGCGCTGGACCGGTTGCGCGAAGATCAGCTGGTGGATTCGATCCGCGGATCCGGCACCTATGTGCGGGCCAAGCCGGACCTGATGGGCGGCATGCCCGCCGTGGACCCGGCGCGCCGGGTCGGCCACATCCTCGAAGGCCTGGAACTGCGCATGGTGATCGAACCCGAATGCGCCTACCTGGCCGCCCTGCGCCGCACCCCCGACGATCTGCACGAAATGGACCGCATGCTGACCGGCTACGAAGAGGCCGACGCGTCCGGCGCCATCGCGCACCATCACGACTACGGGTTTCACCGCGCCATCGCCGCCGCCACCAGCAACCAGCGCTTCGTGCAGGTGCTGAAGTCGCTGGAGTACGACGTCAGCCACGCGGTGAACGTCATGCGCCACCTGGTGCACAGCGAACCCTGGAAGCGCACCCGCGCCGCCATCGACGAACACCGCCATATCTATGGCCTGATCCGCGATCAGGACGCCGAGGGCGCGCGCAATGTCATGCGCGCCCATATTGAAAAAGCCCGCAGCCGCATGCTCAACAGCGGCTCGGAACATTGAGCAGGAAGCCGTCAATTCATGTCATCGCAACGCCCCCAACTGAATCTGGACCAGCAACTCGTCATCGTCACCGGCGCCAGCCGCGGCCTGGGCGCCGCTATCGCGCAAGCCTTCCTGCGTGAAGGCGCCAAGGTCGTCATCAACTACCTGAACAGCGCCGACCGCGCGCAAGCTCTGGCGGCCACGGCGCCGGACCGCGCGCTGGCGATACAGGCCGACGTGCGCGACGCCACCGCCGTCGCCGCGATGGTCGCACAGGCCAGCCAGCACTTCGGGCTGCCGGTCAGCACCGTCGTCAACAACGCCCTGCCCGCCTTCCAGTTCAACGGCGACGCGCGTCCCCACGCCGACACGCTGAGCTGGGCGCACATGAACGCGCAACTCGAAGGCAGCGTGCGCGCCGCGCTCAATACCACGCAGGCCGTCCTGCCCGGCATGCGCGCCGCCGGCGGCGGACGCATCATCAACGTAGGCACGAACCTGGTTCAGAACCCCGTGGTGCCCTACCACGACTACACCGCCGCCAAGGCCGCGCTGCTGGCCTTCACCCGCACCCTGTCGCATGAACTGGGCGCGGACGGCATCACCGTCAACATGGTGTCGGGCGGCCTGCTGCGCACCACGGACGCGTCGGCCGCCACGCCGGACGCCGTCTTCGACATGATCGCCGCCGGCACCCCGCTGCGCGAAGTCACCACGCCGGCGCAATTCGCCGACGCGGTGCTGTTCTTCGCCTGCCCGTGGTCGCGCGCCGTGACGGGCCAGAACCTGATCGTCGACGGCGGGCTGGTCAAGGGCTGAGAAGCCCCTGGCCCGCCATGCTGTTGGGTGCGGGCGGCGGGCGCTTCTTGGCCACGGTATCATCTGGCCTTATTCCCGGCGCAGCGCCAACCCCGCCCCGAATGCGTCGCCAGATGCGTAGCCAGGCCGGAACGCCGGAAGGCAGCAGCCCCGAGAACCGCATTCATAAACGGTCTATCAAGAACATGAAACTCGCCACCTGGAACGTGAACTCCCTGAACGTACGCCTGCAGCAGGTCCTGGACTGGCTGGCCGCCAATCCTGTCGACGTGCTGTGCATCCAGGAGCTCAAGCTCACCGACGACAAGTTCCCCGAAGCCGCCTTCACCGAAGCCGGCTATCACGCCGTCTGGGCCGGCCAGAAAACCTATAACGGGGTAGCCATCATTTCGCGCGTGCCCGGCACGTCGATGGTGCGCAACATTCCCGGCTACGAAGATCCCCAGCAGCGCGTGCTGGCGCTGACCTTCCCCAGCCCCGAGGGCGACGTGCGCGTCGTCTGCGCGTATTGCCCCAACGGCCAGTCCGTGGGGTCGGACAAGTACGCCTACAAGCTGGAATGGTTTGAAGCCATGCGCCGTTGGCTTGCCGACGAGATCAAGCAATTCCCCCGGCTGGCCGTGCTGGGCGACTACAACGTCGCGCCCGCCGACGAGGACGTGCACAACCCCGAAAAGTGGGAAGGCCAGGTGCTGGTGTCGGAACCCGAGCGCCAGGCGCTGCGCGATCTGCTGGAGCTGGGGCTGACCGATTCCTTCCGCCTGTTCGAGCAGCCCGAAAAATCCTTTAGCTGGTGGGATTACCGCCAGTTCGCGTTCCGTCGCAACGCCGGCCTGCGCATCGACCATGTGCTCTTGTCGGCCCCGCTGGTCAAACGCTGCGTGGCCTGCACCATCGACAAGGAACCGCGCCGCAACGAACAGCCCTCGGACCACGCCCCGGTCATCGCCACGCTGGAATTTGCCTGAGAAAATTTAGTTTTTGGGGCGTGTTGCGCAGGCTAGGACGATTCCTGTATATTCTTGATCTTGCTTGATTTGGGGCGGTAGCTCAGCTGGGAGAGCGTCGCGTTCGCAATGCGAAGGTCGGGAGTTCGATCCTCCTCCGCTCCACCAAAATTCCAGACGGAAAAGCCTTGGGACACAACGTGTTCCAAGGCTTTTTTGTTTCTATGGGCTTGATTTCATTGGCATAGCGGCTAGTGCTATCTCCACAGCACAGCATCTGACCAGCGATTTTCGGTAACCCGTGGGGCTTCAAGTTGTGGGCCCCACTCCCCGCAAAACCCAAATCACGCTCTCAGCACATTGAGCCGGTGTTCCAACGCATCAATGGCGTGTAATACCTCATTCATCTCGGGCAGCGATCCGAAGATCATTCCTCCCATCGCCACGTAATCGCGCACGAGCGCTTCGCTCATAGGCGGCGACGGCGCCAAGGTGAAAGAACCGCTCTCCGCCGTGTCCAGCCCCAGGTCGGCGCTACCGAAAAACAACCTAGCGTGTTGCGCGCAGTCCTGTGCCAGGCCTTGGTTGGCCAACCAAGCCGCTACGTCAGAATGCTGCAATAGACGGTAGACGTCGTAATAGTGCCGCGAGACACGCTGCCCGCCCTGGCGTAGTTTCCCCCGTCGATCATGCCACTGGCGCAGTCCGTGCAAGATGATGATCTTGTCCCAGAAAGTACGCTCGGGTTTAACAGTCGTGACATTGCGCACGGCCATGTCGAGATCGGATAGATCATCGGCGACATAGGGGATGACGGTGGCCGCTTCGTGCGGGTCCAGCGCGGACTTGGCACCTGCCTCGATCTTCACGGCGGAACGTATGTAGTCACCTGGTGCAGCCGCCACAGCGGGATACCAAAACAGTAGCGTCTGCTGGTCGGGATCGTCAGGGTCCAATTCCACACGGAAGCCGTCGACAGGGATGACCCCCGCCGCGATCTCTTTCAGTTGCACCGCCATGACCTCAGCAATGTACCTGTGACAGGCGGCACGAATGCGATCAAGACGAATGCGCCGCTGCTTGCCGCTCAAAGCGTCAAGTTCCGAGGTTTCAATCGGTTCGCCGATATCTTGGCGAAATACCGTAACGTCTATGTCCTCGGAAAACCGCGAAATTAATCCAAAAGACTTGGATAGCGACGTTCCCCCTTTGAACAACAATCGCGGCCCACCAGGAGGAAGACCATTAAACAACGCATCCAGAACCCAACACACCCAGAAGTCTTTTTCGACATTCTGAATCGCTGTCCCCAGGCGGGTAGTCGTTGTCAAGAACAGGCCGCGGCGCTCATCATCACTCGCCTGGATGACCGTGCGGAAATTCGGATTCATGCCAAGGTCTCGTCGCGTGGATGGCGCTTGGTAGAAGAGACATCCACTGATGGCTCGGTCTCTCCAGTTTGTAGGGCGCAGCCCGGCAATTCGCGGACTATGCCCTGCATCCAGGCGGGCAACGTGTTGAAACCCGCCAACAGGTCCTGGCGGATGGCGTCTCCCTGGGCTGGGTCGTCCAGCAACGCAGATAACCGCTTGAGGATGTTGGGCCTATTCGTGGGTAACGTGTCCTTGAGCCAGTGCAGCGCCTGTACGACACGCATGGCCGGCCGACCGGCCCAATACAAACGGCTCGGGGCCGTCAGCTTGAACTGGATCACCAACTTGTCGAGCTGAATCGCGCGTCGACGCGCATCCGTATGAATCGTGACGTGCGCGGGCACCGCATCGGTCAGCCCGAGGTCGTTAGCGGCCGTCATGCCATCGACCAGCAAACGCAATTGATCGCGGCGTGCGATCGCATCCACGACCGCACGATAGTCCGGCGCTACCGGCTTCTTGGTCAGGCTGTTGATCTTGGGGCGGTCATACAGTCCGCGATCGATGCGGCGCAACTGCCCAGCGGCGGCAAGGCGTTGCAGCGCCTTGTCTACAGCGTCACGGCTGCCAAGATGGGCGAAGTCGGCCGGTCCGCATACTTGGCCGGAGCCGCCCGCGTCCATATAAGTCACGATCTGCGTTTTGATATCGTTCATGGGGCACCTTTGTCCGATATTTGTATATCTTTTTCGGACTTGAGGCAAATCTGTCCGAAATTTGACTACAAATATCGGACAAACTGACCAAAATAGATTGCTCCACCTTTGCGGAAAGCAGCACTAGCCGCTTACAACGCATCGCAGTCGCGCCCTTGCTCGCCACTTCCCCTTCACTCAGTCCTATACAACGCGTCCCTGTAACGCGTCGCCCGCGTGCGCGCCATTTTTAAGAATTTTACTATTCTTCGCGCATACGAATAGACACAAACTCCCCTGCATGCACGTATCAATTGCATACCGAGAATAACGGAGCACTGCACCGGGAATCGGGAATGTCATTTCTGTTATTCGTTTCATACTCAATCAATAGCGAATAAACATGAAACCAATCTCTTTGAAAATCGCATTTCTTTCAGGTCTGATGCTGACGACGGGTGCGCTGGCGGCGCCGACGGAAGGCGCCAGGGGCGTCATTCATTTCACCGGAGATATCAGCAACGACGCGTGCGAAGTGACGGGCCCCGGCATGACCAGCAAGGGCGTCTTTAATTACAACATGGGCACCGTTTCGAAGATGGCACTGGGAAGTGAAGCCGCCCCGGCCACGAGCACAACCAATCTTCCAACCCGGCCGGTCACCGTCGATCTGACGCTGCAATGCGCGGCCGGCACCAGTGTCACCCTTGAGCTCACGGCAGGCATAACCAGCGGCAAAGGCGCCGGCCTGGATGGCCTTGCCCAGGGCGCGCAGATCACCTTGACGCGCCCCGGGCAGAACACGCCCTTGGACCTGACTTCGCCCACCGACAGGACTTTTGTCGCCAACCTGGACAGTTCGGGCAAGACAAGTTTGCAGTTCCTGGCCTATTACACGACCCAAGTCGGCGTATCCCCTGCGGCAGTGGATCCCGGAAGCGCAAATGCAACGGTGAATTACACGCTGATGTACGAATAAGTGAACACCTCAAATCCACCGGATACCAGAAAGGGCTGTCCCGCGTCCGGTGGAGGCACTTATATGTCGGGGGAAAGAGGTCATGACTCTGCGCAGAACAATCGCCGCCCTGTTTGCGGCAACCGCCATGCTGCACACCCATGCTGATGCCGCCATTTCCTTGAATCGCACCCGGGTTGTATTCGACGGAAAATATAAAGAAGCCAATATCACGGTGCGCAATTCCGGGGGAAATATATTGGTTCAGTCCTGGATCGATGCGCTTGACGCCAGTGGCGCCAACGAAGTCCCGTTCGTCGTCACGCCGCCTTTGGCAAAAATGTCGGCCAACCAACAACAATTATTAAGAATAATCCACGCCGGCGGGGACACCATGCCCGCCGACAGGGAGTCCGTGTTTTGGCTGAACGTGCAGGAAATCCCGGAGATGTCCGATCTGGACAATGCCCTGCAGATCTCGATCCGCCAACGTATCAAAGTCTTCTTTCGGCCATCCGGACTGACCGGCGATCCGCTGCAAGCTCCTTCGGCGCTGCAATGGAAACTGGAGAAGAACAACGGCAAGCCCGCGCTGCAGGTCAGGAATCCCGGCGTGTATCACGTTTCGATCAGTGGGATCACGTTGCGGATTCTGGGAAGGACCGAGGCGGTGAAGCACTCGTCGATGGTTGCTCCGGGGCAAACGCTTTATTTCCCTGTCGCCAGGTTCGATCCGGCGGAGCAGGCGACGTTGCGATTCGAGAGCATCAATGATTACGGCGGCAAGGACGGGTACGCCGCGCAACTCAACGCCAGCGCGGCCGTGCGCGCCCAGGCGCTGACACGTGAAGCGAAGTCTGCCCCCTGAGCCACGGGCCGGAGGAAACACTCTCCTGCCGAGGCCATCGTCATGCCCATGACCAGGGGTAGCTCCTGATGCAGCGCCAGAGGCGATGACATGCGTACGTTCGTCAAGCTCAAGCCTGTCCGCTTATTTTGCGCCTGCTACGGCCTGTCATTGAGCGGCATGGCGCTTTCCGCGGACGGCGACGCCGCGGAACCCGACGCCGCATCCGCCCGCCCGCTTATCGCCGCAATACCAAAGCCGAAAACAACGAGATACAACCTGGGTCTTTTGCAGGGCGGCGGCAAAACGCTGGATGTGCAGTCGCTATTAGGCGACAACAGCGCCATGCCGGGATCCTATCGCTCGGATATCTATGTCAATCAACACCTCGCGGGCCGACACGACGTCGAGTTGGTAATGAACCCCAGCGGAGACGTGGAACCCTGTTTGCCTCTGGATCTGCTGGAACTGGCGGGCGTCGACATGGCGAAGATCAAACCGGGGGAAAACCTGCACGGTCCGCCCCACGTGTACCCAAACATGCACCCCGCCGCGCAACCGTGTTATTCCCTGCCGGCGCTGATCGATCAGGCGACGGCCAACTATGACCCCCAACGCTTGCGCCTGGATTTGAGCGTGCCGCACGCGTCGATGAGCCGAGGACAGCGAGGCTATGTGGACCCGTCGGCGTGGGATGCTGGAATACCGGTCGGATTCGTCAACTACAGCTTCAACACGCGCTACGACCGGGGTGCCAGCCTGAATACCAGGTATTCCAATCTGGGGCTCAGGAATGGCGTGAACATTGGCGGGTGGCGCTTGCGGAATGAGTCGAACCTGAATAACGGCAGCCGCTATGCCACGTCGTTCACCAGCAACAACACTTATGCGCAACACGATATCACCGCGCTGAAGAGCCAATTTTGGGCAGGCGACACCTATACCCTTTCGCCGATCCACGACAGCGTTCGATTCCGCGGCATACAACTGGTGTCCGACGAGGGAATGCGCCCGGATAGCGAGCGGGGCTACGCACCGGTGGTCCGAGGCATCGCCGAAACCAATGCCACCGTGGAGATTCGGCAGAACAATTTTTTGATCTATACGGCCAACGTGGCGCCGGGCCCATTTGAAATCTCGGATCTGTCTCCGTCCGGCTCGAACAGCGACCTGGACATCACGATCATCGAAGCCGATGGACGCCGCCGAGTCAGCCGCCAAGCCTTTTCCAGCCCTCCGCTGATGGTGCGCGAAGGCCGTTTGTTGCACAGCCTGGCGATGGGGCAGTTCAGAAGCGGATATGCCGGGCTTCGGACCCCGGCCTTCGCCAGCGGTTCACTCTTATACGGGCTGACCAATAACCTTACCGTGGTCGGCGGTTTTGAGTCGGCACGCGGCTACTCGGCGCTGACAGTGGGCGCCGGTATAAATTCCAGCATGGGCGCCCTGTCCGCCGATCTTACCCATGCGTCAAGCCGGGTCAATGGCGCGAACAGCTCCGGCAAAGTAGTGCGGCTCCGATACGGCAAATTCCTGGAGGGGTCCGCCACCAACGTGAGCATCAGCGCCACCCGCGCCCTGCAGCCGGCTTATCGCAGCCTGACCGACCACGTCCAGGAATTGAGCGGCATGCCCCCCTATTCGCAGCCGCGTTCGCGTGTCGATCTCTCCCTTAGCCAACAACTGGGCGCGAACGCAAGGTACGGAAATCTCTTCCTTACCGGAAGCGATCAGCGATATTGGAACGGCAGTAATTCCCAGAGCGTGACGGCGGGCTATAGCGGCTATATCGGGAAGGTCTCGTACAGCTTGGGCGTGTCTCACGCGCGGAATCTGGATACCGGCACATGGTTTGGCAATAGCAACATTCGGCAGAACAGCACGCTCGTCTCGTTCAATATGTCGTTCCCGCTCGGGACCACGCCCACCGCCCCCCGCGCCATGGTCAGCGCCACCCACCAGGGCAATGGCAGATACACGGCACAAACCGGCCTGTACGGAAATATCGGCGACGACCGCGACCTGGCGTATTCGCTGCAGGCAGGCCGCGACAACACGGGCAGGAATTTCGGATCGGCCGCGCTCAACGCGAACACTTCGGTCGCGAATGTGGGAGGCGGGCTCAGTTTCAGCCCTGGTTATCAGTCTGCCAATTTCAGCGCCTACGGCTCCCTGGTGGCGCACGCCGGCGGCGTCAACGTGGGCCAGCCCCTGGGAGAGACGTTTGCGTTGATCCAGATCGATCCACCCGTACCGGGCATCAAACTGGACAATTATGCAGGCGCATCCACCGGCTACAACGGCTATGCCGTCATGCCTTATGCGACGCCCTACAAGACAAACTGGATTGGGCTGGATACGCGCGAACGCGGAAGTGAAATCGAGCTTGAAAATGGCATGCAGCAAGTGGTCCCGCGACGAGGCGCGGTCCCGCTCGTGGTGTTCCGCGGCGTGACCGGCAGACGGGTCCAATTCCAACTGGCGACCGACACGGGCGCGCCCCTGCCTTTTGGCACGGTACTGGAGAACGAGTCCGGAGATCGGTTGGGCATCTCCGATCCCACTGGCCGGGCGCTCGTGCTGTTGGACAAGGACAGCGGAAACTTGACCATGCGTTGGGACGAGCGCCAGTGTTCCGCTGCCTACTTGCTGCCGCCGAAGCAAGAAAACGAAAACTACTTGCGCCTCGGGCTGCAGTGCGGAATGGAATCGGAAAAATGAGCGCCCATCCCCACCGTCACGCGGAAACGCGCATGCCGCCGGAAAGCCCAGCCCGGCGCCGGCTGCTGCGCGGCGCGTTTTTATGTCTTGCGGCGCTGATTCCGATCGCGATTTCCGTGACCGCGAACGCCGCGGTCAGAGATTGTTCGGGTGCGTTTCCGGCCGTATGGAGTTCATCCGTGCCTTGGGCGCCGATAGTGCCATCGGGGCCTATCAAAAACGGCGATGCCGTCGCCAGGCAAGAGGGAACGCTTAACCTGACGTTCACGGTCACAAGCTCGGACAGTTTGAATTTGCAGGGTTCGTTTCCCAACAACCATTCGTACAATCAAGAACACAAGGCGGCATTGCTGACATCCATTCCTGGCGCCGGGATACGCGTCACCGTTGCGCGTTGGTCCTATGATGGCCAGGTGTATGGGGTAAGCGGAGGAGGATTCATCTCTGGAAGCGGGGCGACACTGGCGCGGATTCCAGTCACCACGCCGCGAGTGCCCCGAATTGTAAGAATCGCCTTGATATTTGAAATCGTCGTTATCAATGCCGCGGCCTACAAAGGCGGTACGTTGGGTAGCCTCGATGGCATGACAAGCATCGGAATCTACTTCAATTCCGACCCTGAAGGCGGGGACTGCAACCTAAGAACCATCGTGTATCCGGCCGTCAATCTGCCGGGAGGCCCCCCTCCCGTCATTCCTCCGCCTCCCGCCCCCACCTGCACGTTTTCCACTGCAACATTGAATCAAAGCGTCGGGCTCAATCCCGTCAGCGTCAGCAGGGTCGCTTATGACCATTCGCCGCGAGAAGCCGGCATGGTGGGCGAAAAGCCATTTTCCATCAGCGCCACGCAATGCGACAAGGATGCGAAATTCCGCATTTACTTCACGGACAATTCAAATCAGGGCAACACCACCCAGACATTGGGTCAAAACCCCGCTAGCCCCAGCGTGAACCAAGTCGGAATCCGTCTTTATTTTGACGGTCAATCCACGCCCATGACGTTCGGCCCGGCCCCGACCGATGCATCGTCAGGCCTGAATTACGTCGAGCTTTCGGCCGGCAATATCGAAGGCGCCAGCATTACCGCGCCGTTCACCGCGCAGTACGTCATGAAGGCTGGCGTTTCCAATAGCCAGCTCACGGCAGGCCGCGTGCAGGCGGAAGCGACGGTGACCATCGTCTACCCTTGATAGGCGATCAAACCGTCTCGCGGTCCAGCCTGCGCACGGCGGCGCTCAGGGTCGAGAAATCGAATTCCTTGCGGCGGCGCCTCAGGCAGCGGATCAGCACGGTTGTCGCGACCGGCACCAAAGCCGCCAGCAGGAACGATTCAAGCAGGTAGGTGGGCTTGTCGCCCGGCGCGGGGAAGAAGAACAGGCCGGCCACCAGCCCCGCGACCGTCGAGGCGGTGGCGGTGAAGCCGTCGTGCTTGCGGCTGAACAGGCCATAGAACACCGGGAAGGCCGCCGCCGAGCAAAGCAGGTCCGCCAGCAGGAACAGGTACAGCACGCTGTAGCCTTGCGACGCCACGATCATGACGGGAATCGCCATCAGCAGCACCAGCCAGCGCGCCAGCCGCTTCATGGTCAAGGCCCCCGCGTTGGGCATCAGACGGCGCAGGTCGACCGCGATCAGGCTGGATACGGCGCTGATCGCCGTGTCCGCCGTGCTCATGACCAGCGACAGTCCCAACGGGATCAGGGCGATGACGAACCACGCGGGCGCATGGGGCATGATGACGCTGAACAGCGCGATGGAACTATCGCCTTCCGGCGCGAGGCCCACGAAAGCCAGGCCAAAGAGGCCCATCAGGAAAATGAACGGCGCCACCAGCACGCCGCCCAGCAGGAAGCCGTTGCGCATCGTGCGCGCGTCGCGCGCGGCATAGATGCGCTGCCAGTTGCCCTGGTGAAAGATGCCGGTCAGCAGGATCGCCACAAAGAACGTCAGCCCTGCCTTCACGCCCACCGGGTCGGTCACGTCCAGAAGCTGCGGGGCCTTGGCCCGCAGCGCTTCGATGGTGGGCAACGCGCCCCCCGCCGACTGCCAGCCGACGACGCACAGCACCACCAGCAGGGGCACGATCACCATCATCTGCACCTGGTCGGTGAAGATCGACGAGCGCAGCCCGCCGTAGGTGGTGTAGAGCAAGGTTGTACCCATCACGATGGCCGCGGTGGCCCACAGGGGCACGGGCGCCAGCATCGCGACCAGTTTGGAGATGGCCGTCACTTCCGCCGACAAGGCAATGAACAGGTAGAACAGCATGATGAAGAGCGCAAGCCCGTACATGGGCCTGCCGTAGCGCGCCATCAGGAATTCCGTCAGCGTGTGGCCATGCGGAATCAGTTCGCGCATGCGCCGTCCCAGCGGGATCATGACCAGGCGCGGCGACATCGATCCGAGCGCATAGCCGATCACCGCGGCCAGGCCGCCCCAGGTTGCCGCCTGCGCGGGCGAGAACAGGATCCAGGCGCCGAGCGTGGACGCCATCAGGGTCAGGATGGTGCCGAAGGAACCCTGGCTGTTGCGCGCCACGATGTAGTCCTCCAGCGTGCTCCGCTTGCGCCGCGTGTACAGCACGCTGGCCACGGCGAAACCGCCGGAAAACAGCAGCAGCCACATCAGGGCGGTGGATTGGGTCAGCATGAAGATCGGTCCTCCCGCGGCTGGCCTGCGGCCGCGCGCGCAACGCAGCGGCCCGCCGATAGCCGGAGGCCGCAAGATGGATGAAAGTCTAGGGAGGGCGCGCGAGACAGGCGTTGTCCTTCCCTTCGCCGGCATTACCCGGATCAGGTTCAAAGGGTTACCGCGGCGACGCGGAATCTCAGCCCATGCAGGGCTCCCCCAGGAATAGGCGCAAGATTAGGAGAGCGGCGCGGCAATGTCAACGCGCGCGGGAGCGCCGCCGCGGATCCGCCCCCGGGTTTTATGCTAAGTTCGCCCGCTTGCGGCACCCGTTGGCGTGCCTGATGATGGAACCGACGAGCCCGACATGCCTGTAGCCCCCCTCGCCCCCTCATGCGGCCCGATCGTCCGCGCGGAGCGCTGATCGCCATGATGCACCTGAACCTGTTCATTTTCGGCTGCGGCCACCACCGCGCCGCCTGGCGCCATCCGGACTCGGCCGCCGAGCGCCTGGGCGACATCGGCTACTACGAAAGCCTGGCCCGCACCGCCGAACGCGGCAAGCTCGACGCCATCTTCTTTGCCGACGGCCAATCCATGGACAACATCGGCGACGGGCCGCGCTGGTATCTGGAACCGCTGACCACCATGGCCGCGATCGCGCGCGCCACCACCCATATCGGCCTGATCAGCACCGTATCCAGCACCTTCTTCACCCCCTTTCATGCCGCGCGCATGGTCGCGTCGCTGGACCATATCTCGGGCGGGCGCATGGGCTGGAACGTGGTGACGTCAATGTTCGACGCCGAGGCGCGCAACCATGGCTACGAGGCCATGCCCGGGCACGAATGGCGCTACGCCCGCGCCGAGGAGTTCGTGGATGTCGCGCTGCGGCTGTTCGACTCGTGGGAAGACAACGCGCTGGCCGTGGACCGCAAGGGGTTCTACGGCGTGCCGGACCGCTTGCACAAGATCGGCCACCATGGCGAACACTTTCTGGTGGACGGCCCGCTGACGGTGCCGCGGCCCCCGCAAGGCCATCCCGTGCTGTTCCAGGCCGGCGCTTCGGACCAGGGCCGCGACCTGGCGGCGCGGCGCGCCGAGGCTATCTACGCGGTGGCCTACGACCTGCCCGCGGCGCAGTCCTACTATCGCGACATCAAGCAGCGCGTGCGTGCCGCGGGGCGGGACGCATTCGTCCCCATCATGCCCGGGCTTGTCACCTACGTAGGCTCAACGGTCGCGGAAGCCCGCGCCAAGCAACGCGAACTGGACGAACTGCTGCCCAGCGACGCATCGCTGCGCCAGTTGGGCACCTTTGTGCTGCAGGACTGCTCCGGCTGGGAGCTGGACGCGCCCGTGCCTTCCTTGCCGCCCTTGGCCGCGTTCACGGGCCCCAAGGGCCGGTACGCGACCATTCTGCGCATCATCGAAACCGAGCAGCCCACGGTGCGCCAGCTACTGGGCCGGCTGGCGGCGGGCGGCGGGCATTGCACAATGGTCGGCACGCCCGAGCAGATCGCCGATCAGATGGAGCATTGGTTCAAGAACGAAGGCGCGGACGGCTTCAACCTGATGCCGCCGTCGCTGCCGGGCGGCATCGACGACTTCGTGGAACAGGTGATTCCCGTGCTGCAACGGCGCGGACTGTTCCGCACGGAATACCAGCACAGCACCTTGCGCGGCCACCTGGGGCTGGAAAGACCGGGCCGCTGAACGCCCGCTGATGCCGCGCGTCAAGCGCCGGGATTCAGCCGGCCAGCGTGGCGGGCTCGTGCTGTTTGCCGCCGGAAGATGCCTTGATTGCGGACGAGGCCTTGATGGCGGGCGATGCCTTGACGGCGGGCGCCGGTTTGCGGGCCCGCGTTGCGAACCAGTCATACAGCAGCACGCCAGGCTGCCGCACCAGGGCCATGCACAGCCCCCCTGCCGCCAGGGAAATCAGAATCGTGAGCAGTCCGGACGTCATGGCGCCCTCTTCGGCGCGCCAGCGCGGCGGTGGGCCACATGCTTGCCGCATGGCAAGGACATCCGGGGCGGGGCGCAAAGGAATGCGGGCGGATATGCCAGGGAAGGCGCCAGCGGGGAGTCGGGGGTCGCCCCGATGCGCGGCTGAATCCGGTAGTCGGTCATAGCGTCTTACGCAAAAACCAAACGCGGGGCTCAAGGCTTGGGTGGCCCGGCGCTTAGTATTCAAAAACAGAATAGTCAATCATGTAATGTACTCTACATTACAGTTCTGCGGCGGGCTACATTGTCTGAATTGAAAAACCCGCAATAAGAGCAAGAACGGAGAGCCCAGGTGAACGATCCCATCGAATCGACGCCGCGCGCCCTGACGAACAAGGGCGAGGCCCGGCGGCTGCGCCTGATCGAAGCGGCCACGCGGTCGCTGCTGGAACGCGGTTACGCGCAAACCTCCATCCACCGCATCGTCCGGGAAGCGGGCGGTTCGGCGGCCACCGCCTATCAATTGTTCGGCAACAAGGAAGGCCTGCTGGCCGCGGTGCTGCAGCACGAACTGGACAATATGCGGGCGGTGGTGTTCGCGGGCACCTGTCCCAGGCAGCCGGTCGGTCCCGCCCTGCATGACCTGGCCGTGCGACTGCTGACCTATGCCGTCCAGCCCAAATCCGTCGCCCTGCACCGCCTGCTGGTGGCGGAATGCCATCGCATGCCGTTGCTGGCCGCGTCGCTGCAGCAGGCGGTGGACACGCAGGTGCACGGACCGCTGGAGCAATGCCTGCGGCAGGCCTGCGAACGCGGCGAACTCAAGATCGACGACCTGCGCCAGGCGGCGTTGACGCTGGGCAACCTGATCAACGGCATCGCATTCCACGCGCGGCTGATCGGCGGCTATGCAGGCGGCCCGCCGGCCGAGCATCTGGCCACCTGCCGCTATGGCGTCGACATGCTGCTGCACGCCTACGGGGCGTAGCGGTCAGACAGCGGGATACTTGCTGATGATTTCCAGCACGCCGTTGATGACGAACTGCACGCCCATGCACACCAGCAGGAAGCCCATCACGCGCGAGATGGCCTCGACGCCGCTTTTGCCGATCACCGCCACGATGCGGCCAGCCCAATGCAGGCAGATCCAGAACAGCAGGCCCAGTAGCGAGAACACGACGATCGGGGTCAAGGCAACCACCCAGGGCGCGTAGTCCGGCTTGATGGCCGTATCCATCGACGCCGCGCCGCTGATGATCATCGCGATCGTTCCCGGCCCCGCCGTGCCGGGCAGCGCCAGCGGCACGAAGGCGATGTTGGGAATCAGGCGATCCTGGGCGTCGGCCGCCGCCTCCGCTTCGAGCGCGCGGGGCTGATCCGTTGGAAACAGCATGCTGAACCCGATGCTGACCACGATCAGCCCGCCCGCGATGCGCAGCCCCGGAATGGATATGCCGAAGGTGTGCATGAGCAACGCCCCCGCGTAGTACGTCACCACCATGATGCCGACTACGTAAAACGCCGCCTGCGTCACCTGGCGTTGGCGTTCCTTGTAGGGAATCTGCTGGCCCAGCGACAACAGCAGCGTCATGGAGGTCAGAGGATTGGCCAGCGGCAGCATCAGCGCCAGCCCCAGGCTGATCAGCTTGCCGAATTGGATCAATTCGTCGGTCATGGCGGCTCACTAAAAGTCGTTGCGGCAGGCGCGGGTATGGTGCGTGCCCGCCCGGCGTACCGGCCGGGCGCGCAATCTACTCTACCTTACCCAGCTTTCGCGTCCTTCGCGCCGGCCGCAGCGCCTGCGCGCCAGGGCCCGCCTGTCCGCCGGTGGACGGGTCGGCAGACCCGTCATTCGCGGGGCGCCTGCCAGCGGCTGGCGGCCAGCGCCAGCAGGGCTTCGTCGGCGCCCGCCGCGGCCACGAGCTGCAGCCCCACCGGCAGGCCGTTCACCCATCCGGCCGGCAGGCTGATCGCCGGCAGACCCAGCACGTTCCATGGGTTGGTCAGGCCCAGCAGGGTCTCGCGGACACCGGCGCTGCCCGGTCCGGCCACGCTGCGCTGCTGCAATGCGGGCGCGGTGATGGCGACGGTTGGCAAGGCCAGGACATCGACGTCCTGGAACAGCCGCGCGAATTCGGCTTGCAGGCGCGCCCTTTCCTTCAGGGCGCGCACATATTCCCACCCTTGCACGCCGCGCGACGCCCGCAGGCGTTCCAGCACTTCCGGGTCGAATTTTTCAGGCTGGTCTTCGACGCGCTCGGCGTGCACCTCGTAGGCTTCGGCGCGCTGGATGGCGCCCAGCGCGGTCTGCAACGCGCGGGCGTGGCGCGTTACTTCCGGCGCCTCGCGCAGCGGGCCGCCGGCCAGGCGTTGCGCCGCTGCGCGCACGCACGCCGTAACGGCGGGGTCGTTGATGGCGAATGGGGCGTTGGGCACCCAGGCCACGCGCGGGCCCTCCGAGCCGCCCGTCGAGTTGCTCGTCGAGTTGCTCGTCGAGTTGCCCGTCGTGCCGCCCGTGGAGCCCCCCGCGCTGGCCATGGCGATGGCTCCCCCGCTCAGAGCCTGCATGAACAGCTGCGCGTCTTCGACGCAATTGGCCAGCACGCCGGGATCTTCCAGCGTGGGGGACAGCGGGAACACGCCCGCATCCGACACGCGGCCATGCGTGGGCTTGAAGCCGACCAGGCCGCACAGCGCGGACGGCACGCGCACGGAGCCGCCGGTGTCGGTGCCCAGCGCAACCGGCACCATGCCCGACGCCACCGCGGCCGCGCTGCCCGCGCTGGACCCGCCCGTGATCTGGCTGGTGCGCCACGGGTTGCGGGCCGCGCCCTGCACGCTGCGGTCGCCGGTGGGGCCGTACGCGAATTCGTGGGTGAGAGTCTTGCCGACGACGATGGCGCCGGCTTCACGCAGCAACGCCACGCAGTGCGCATCCGCCCGCGGCCGGTGCCCCAGAAAGTGCGCCGCGCCCATGGTGGTGGGCATGTCGGCCGTATCCACGTTGTCCTTGATGGCGACCGGAATGCCATGCAAGGGGCCTCTGACCTTGCCTTGCGCGCGTTCGGCGTCGCGCTCGCGCGCCGTGGCCAGCGCGGCGTCGATATCGACATGGACGAAGGCGTTGAGTTGCGGGTCGAGCCGTTCGATGGCGGCGCCCGCGTGGCGCACCAGATCCTGCGCGGTAAGGCCCCCTTCGGCCATGGCCTGCTGCAATTCTGCGATGCCGCGGCCACGGAAGAATCCGGGCTCCACGGCCAGCGGGGGAACGGACGTACTGCGTTCGGTCATTTGGCGGCTCCAGGTTGCAGCGCCGGGCGGGCGGGCACGCGGGGCCCGACGCCAGGACGCACCTGAAGCATAGCGAACATGCCGACCGCGGTGGCGACCGACGCGGCGATGAACATCACCGAATAGCCGTGGCGCGCGGTCAGGTAGCCGGTCAGCGTGGGCGCCAGGATGGACGCGATGTTGGCAAAGAAGTGCATCAGGCCGCTGAAGGTGCCGACGCGGCTGGAAGGCGCGGTGTCGATCACCACGGCCCAGTAGACCGAGTTGGGCAAGGCGTTCAACGCGTTGGCAAGCGTCATCAGGGCGATCACGGCGAACACCGACTGCGCCTGCGAGACCAGCAGGAAGCACAGCGTGGTGGCCAGCAGGCACGCGGCGGCGAACCAGCTCCGGGCGATCTTCAGGCTGCCCGTGCGCTTGAACAGCAAGTCCGAGATGCGGCCGCCAAGCAGCACCGTGAAGCAGGCGCCGATCCACGGGATCATGCCCATGTACCAGAGCGACGACAGGCTGTAGCCGAAGTTGTCCTGCAGGTACTTGGGCGTCCAGGTCAGCAGCAGGAAGTTCACGTACATGAACGAGAAGTAGCCCAGCGTGTTCAGCACCAGCGTCTTGCTGCGGAAAAAGCTCCACCAGGGCAGCACGGGCGCGCCGGGTGCGTCGGCCGCCGTGGCCGCCAGGGCGCGCGAAGCCTGGATCTCGGCCAGTTCCTGGGGAGAAACGCGGGGGTTGGTCTCCGGGCGGTCGGTGAAGATCCGCATGAAGAACACCAGCACGACCAGGCCCGCGCCGCCCAGGACGAAGAACATGGCGCGCCAGCTATCGGTGAGCGTCAGCAGGCCCACGGCCACCGGCGCCGTCAGCAAAGCGCCCAGCGGCGTGCTCAACAGGCCGAACCCGACCACGAAACCGCGCTCGCGGGTGGTGGCCCAGTTGGCGATGGTCTTGTTGATGATGGAGTATGCCGGCCCTTCGGCCGCGCCGAACAGGATGCGGATGGTGGCAAAGCCCGCCAGCGCGGACCCGCCCAGGAAAGCCAGGCCGAAATCGCCCGCCCAGGCGGTGGCGATCTCGAACAGCGACCACGTGACGCCGGCCACGATCCAGACCTTGCGCGGACCGTAGCGGTCGGACAGCATGCCGCCGAACAGCGCGCCGACCATGTAGCCGTAGCCGAAGTAACCCAGCACCGAACCCCATTCGCCTCGGTCCAGGCCGTATTCGCCGGTGATGTGGGCGGCGGCATAGGACATGGCGCCGCGGTCGATGTAGTTGATCAGCGCCAGCAGCACGACCATGGTGAAGATCCGGTACCGGAACCGGGAATTCTGGCTTTCAGTTGTCATTGCGTTTCGATCCAGTCGGTTTACCCAAACGTTTGGGTTGCGCAATGCTAAGGGGTTCGAACGCAAAAATCGATTCGGTGTAAACCCTAGGTTGCCTGGATATGCCCTGCCGCGCTATTTCCGCGTGTATCCTCCAGCCCCATGAATAAATCGCGCCCAGTCACCCTGCAAAGCCTGGCGCGGCAGCTCGGTTTGAACGTTTCCACCGTGTCCCGGGTCCTCAACGGTTCCGCAGACGATGCGCGTGGCGCCGCGGCGCCGGACACCGTGAAACGCATCCGGGCGCTAGCCGCCGAATTGCAGTATCAGACTAACCCTCATGCCGCCAGCCTGAAGACGCGCCGCAGCCGCACGATCGGCGTGCTGGTGCCCCGCCTGTCCGACATGGTGCTGGCCACCATCTACGAAGGCATCGACGAAGCCGCGGCCGAACACGGCTACCTGACCTTCGTGTCCAACACGCAGGACGTGCCCGAAAAGCAGCGCAAGCTCATCGAGATGGCGCTGGCGCGGCGCGTGGATGGCCTGATCCTTGGCGACGCCCACAGCGGGGCGGCCGACGCACCGCCCAACCCGCTGTTGGCCGAACTGGCGCGGCGCGACGTGCCTTTCGTGCTGGTCAGCCGGCATGCGGACACGCATTGCGCCGTGACGTGCGACGACCTGGAGGGCGGCCGGCTGGCGGCAGAGCATCTGCTGGACATGGGCCATCGGCGCATCGCCGTGATGGTGGGCGAGCCGTTCGCCAGCACCGGCCGCGACCGCTCCGAAGGATTCTTCGCTTATTGCGCGCGGTATGGCGTGGACGTTCCGCCGCAGTGGCGCATCGAAAGCCCCTTTGACACGGATGCCGGCCGCGCGGTGGGCGCGCGGCTGCTGCAAGGCGCCGACCGCCCTACCGCCATCTTTGCCGTCAACGACTTCCTGGCCGTCGGCGTGATGGGCGCGGCGCGCGACCAGGGACTGGAGGCGGGGCGCGACGTCGCCATCGTGGGCTACAACGACACGCCGCTGGCGGGCGCCCTGCCCATCGGCCTGACAACCATCCGCTCGCCCATGCATCAGATGGGACGGCTGGGGCTGGAACTGCTGCTGCAGAAAATCGCTGGCGGCCAACCGCAGGGCCAGCGCCTCGCGCCGGCCCTGGTGGTGCGCGACAGCAGCAACCGCCGCATCGCGTAGGGCCGCTTGGCGCTACGCCGGCGCCAACGCTTCCTCGGCCAAGGGGTGAAAGCAGGCCGCCGATCGTCCGCCGTCCCTGTCCGCCAGCGGCGGCACGCTTGCCCTGCAATCCGCTTGCGCCCGCGCGCAGCGCGGGTGGAAGGTGCAGCCGGGCGGCAGATGCGTCGGCGCCGGGATTTCCCCTTCGATCTTCGACAGCCGGATGCGCGCTTGCGGGTCCGGCACCGGCGATGAATCGCGCAGCACGCGGCTGTACGGATGCAGCGGCTGGTCCAGCACCCGCGCGGTCGGGCCGCGTTCGATGATCCGGCCCAGGTACATGACGCAGACCGTATCGCAGAAGTGCCGCACCACGCCCAGGTCGTGGGAGACGAAGACGAATGACAGGCCGCGGTCGCGCTTCAGGCGGTCCATCAGTTGCAGGATCTGCGCCTGCACCGACACGTCCAGCGCCGACACCGGCTCATCGGCCACGATCAGTTCCGGATCCAGCACCAGCGCGCGCGCGATGCCGATGCGCTGGCGCTGCCCGCCCGAGAACTCATGCGGATAGCGGTCCAGCGCGGACAGCGGCAGGCCGACCTCGGTGATGGCCTGCTCCACCTTGGCGGCGATCTGGCGCGCATCGCCCTGCTTGTGCACGAAAAGCGGCTCGGCCAGCGCCTGGCGCACCGTGCGGCGCGGGTTGAGCGACGCGTAGGGATCCTGGAACACGATCTGGATGCGCCGTCGCAGCGCGCGCAGGGCGCCGGCGCCCGCCCGCCGGAGGTCCTGGCCGTCGAAAAGAATGCTGCCCTCGTCCGGTTCGATCAGGCGCAGGAGCGTCCGCGCCACGGTGGACTTGCCGCAGCCGGATTCCCCCACCAGCCCCAGCGATTGCCCGCGCGCCACGCTGAACGACACGTCGTTCACGGCCCGCACGATCTGTTTTTCTCCGCCCAGCCAGCCGCCGCCGCTCTCAAAGCGCTTGACCAGGTTGCGGACTTGCAGAAGGTCGCTCATGCCTTGTCCCCTTGGGGTTCGGCGCGCACCACGCAGCGCACCTGATGCGACTCGCCTATCCTGGCCAGCGCGGGCCGCGCCGTCTCGCAACGCGCCTCTTTCAGCCCGCAGCGCGGCGCGAAGGCGCAGCCCGGGGGCATCGCGGTGATGGCCGGCACGCCGCCGGGAATGGATTCCAGCACGGCGGTGTCGGCGTCCACGCGTGGCATCGCGCGCAACAGCGCCTCGGTGTACGGGTGCGCGGGCCGCGCGAACAGCGTCTCCACGTCCGCGGTTTCGACCACTTCGCCCGCATACATGACCGCCACGCGGTCCGCGATCTGCGCCACCACGCCCAGATTGTGCGTGATGAAGAGCACCGCCATGCCATGCGCGGCCTTCAGTTCCGACAGCAGGCTGAGGATCTGCGCCTGGATGGTGACGTCCAGCGCGGTCGTGGGCTCGTCGGCCAGCAGCACGCGGGGCTTGCAGGCCAGCGCCATCGCGATCATGACGCGCTGGCGCATGCCGCCCGAGAACTGATGCGGATAGTCATCGAAGCGCCGGGCCGCCGCGGGGATCTTCACCTCCTCCAGCACCTCCAGCGCCAGCCGGCGGGCCTCGCTCCACGACAGCCGGCGATGCTGGCGGATGGCCTCGGCGATCTGGTCGCCCACGGTCATGGTGGGATTCAACGAGGTCATGGGCTCCTGGAAAATCATCGCGATGGACTCGCCGCGCAGCTTCATCATCTGCTTTTCGGACAGCGGCGCCAGGTCGACACCATCCAGCAGAATCTGGCCGCCGCCGTGGCGGGCGCCGGCCTCTGGCAGCAGGCGCAATACGGATAGCGCGGTCACGCTCTTGCCGCTGCCGGATTCGCCGACGACGGCCAGCGTCTCGTTGCGCGCCACCTGGAGCGAGACGTCGCGCACCGCGGCGTGCCAGGCGCCGCCGATACGGAACTCGGTGCGCAGGCCGCGCAGTTCCAGCACGGGGGATTGGGAGTTCGGTTGGGGATTCATGAGCGCTCCGATCGCAGCTTGGGATCGATGGCGTCGCGCAAGGCGTCGCCCAGCAGATTCAGCGCCAGCACCGTCAGCAGGATGGCGACGCTGGGAAACACCGTCAGCCACCAGGCGTCCAGGATGTTCTCGAAGCCTTCGCGGATCATGCTGCCCCAGGTCGCGGCCGGCGGCGGCACGCCCAGGCCGATGAAGCTCAGCGAGGCCTCGGTGCGGATGGCGGACGCCATCCACAGCGATCCCAGCACCACCACGTCCGACACCATGTTCGGCAGGATGTGCACGCCCATCAGGCGCATCGGACCATACCCCAGCGCCCTGCCCGCTTCCACGAAGTCGCGCTGCTTCAGGGCGATGGTGGGCGCGCGCGCCACCCGCACAAAGGGCGCGATCTCGGTGATGGCGATCGCGATGATCAGGTTTTCCAGGCTGGCGCCCAGCATGGCGGCCACCATCAGCCCCAGCAGCAGCGTGGGAAAGGACAGCAGCACGTCGACCAGGCCCATGATGAGCTGGTCGAGCAGTCCGCCCACGTAGCCCGCCAGGATACCCAGCGCCGACCCGATGCACATGGCGATCAGGATGGCGACGAAGCCCACCAGCAGGGACACGCGGGCGCCGTAGATCAGGCGCGACAGCACGTCGCGTCCGTAGCTGTCGGTGCCCAGCCAGAACTCCGCGGACGGCGGCTCCAGGCGGTAGGCGATGTTCTGCTGCAGCGGATCGTGCGGGGCCAGCCAGGGCGCCAGCACGGCGGCCAGCACGATCAGCAGCAGCAGGCCGATGCCGATCCAGGACAGGCGGTTCCGGGACAGGGCCTGCCACAAGGCGTTGGGGCGGACGGAAGATACGGCGGCGACGGCGCTCATTTGTATTTCACCCTAGGATCGACCAGCCCATACGCCAGGTCGGTCAGCAGATTGACGACGATCACACACGACGCGAACACCACCATCAGCCCCTGCAGCAGCGTGTAGTCGCGGCTGTTGAGCGCGCCCAGGATCAGCTTGCCCAGGCCGGGCCGGTTGAAGACGATCTCGGTCAGCACCGAGTTGCCGATCAGCGTGCCGAAGTACAGGCCCACCACGGTCACGATCGGAATCAGCGCATTGCGCAGGCCGTGGCGCAGGATCAGCCGCAGCGGCCGCACGCCCTTGGCGCGCGCCGTGCGCACGTAGTCTTCTCCCATCACCCCCAGCATCGACGAACGCGTGACCCGCATGACATAGGCCATCATGATCAGCCCCAGATTGAAGGCGGGCAGCGCAAGGCTGCGCAACTGCGTTGCCCAGTCGCCCGATCCGGTGGCGCCGATCACCGGGAACCAGCGGAGCTGGATCGCGAACACCAGCAGCATCAGGATGGCCGACACGAAGGCCGGGAACGACAGGCCCGTCAGGGACAGCAGCCGGCCCAGGTAGTCGGGCCAGGCATTGCGCCGCAGCGCCGCCCAGATGCCCATGGGCAGCCCGAACACCACGCCGATCACGATGGCGGCGGCCGTCAGTTGCAGGGTCCAGGGCAGCACCAGCGCCACTTCCTGCAGCACGGTCCGGCCGCTGGCCATGGACACGCCGAAGTCACCGGTCAGCATGTCGCCCAGAAAGCGCAGATACTGCACGTGGGTCGGCAGGTCCAGCCCCAGGCGCAGGCGCAGCGCAGCCAGCGCCTCGGCGCTGGCCTGGTCGCCCAGCATGACGGCGGCGGGATCGCCCGGCACCAGGCGCACCAGGATGAACACCGCCGTCAGCATGGCGAGCAAGGTGGGAATGGCCAGCAGCAGGCGCTTGATGGCATAGCGCGTCATGACGATTGCTCCGGTGGAGAGGGGTCGGCGGGCCGCATCAGCCGCCGCGCCTGCAGATTTTCGATGGCGCGGCGGGTCTCTCCGCGCATCACCAGGTCCGTCAGCGCCGCGCCCACCACGGGCACCAGTTCGAAGCCATGGCCCGAGAACCCGAACGCATGGAACACGCCCGGCGCATTGGGCGACGGGCCGACGACAGGCAGCATGTCGTCCGTCTTGGCCTCCAGGCCGGCCCACACCCGCACGATGCGTATGTCGCGCACGGCCGGGAACAGGTCGGTGGCGGCATGCGCGCCCTTGGCCAGCACGCGCATGCGGGCCGTCGAAGTCTCGCGGTCCAGGTCGGGGATGCCCTGCAGGCCGCCTCCGATCACCAGCGTGCCCTGGTCCGATTGCTTGAACGACAGCGACCGGCCCATGATGGCGACGACCGGCTTGATGAACGGGCGCAGCCGTTCGCTGACCATCATCATCGATGACTTGGTCGCCAGCGGAATATCGTCGCCCACCATGGCCGCGATGCGCGCGGACCAGGCGCCGGCCGCGTTGATCACAAAGGGCGCGGCCCAGGCGCCCGCGTCGGTCAGCGCGCGCCAGTCCTGGCCCGCGCGTTCCAGCCCGTTGACGCCGCAGTGCTCGACGATGGTCACCCCCGCGGCCTCGGCGCTGTGGCGGAACGCGCGCAAGGCGCGGTGGGGATCGGCCGCGCCGTCGCGCCGCGCGATCGACGCGCCCAGGCAGTGGTGACTCAGTTCCGGCAGCAGGCGCCGCAGCTCATCCGGGCCGATCAGTTCCTCATGCGTGTAGCCGCTGGCGCGCAGGCCGCTCACGCGGGCTTCCAGCGCGGCCAGCGCGGCCGGCGTCTCGGCCACGCAGATCTGCCCGTTCGCCTGAAAACCGCAGTCGTCGCCCACCAGCGAGCGCATGTCATGCCACATGTCCATGGCTTCCAGCGACAGGTCCAGTTCGCCCAGATCGCGGTTCAGCGTGCGCACGCCCGCCGCCGTGGCGCCCGACGCGTGCCGGCCGACCCAATGGCGTTCGATCACCACGACCCGCTTGCCCTGGCGCGCCACCTGCAACGCCGCCGACAGGCCATGCAGTCCGCCGCCGATCACGATCACATCGCAACTGCGCCCGCTCATGTCTTTTCTTCCTCGATGTCCAGCGACGCCAGTTCGCCCAGGGTCAGGGGCTTGAGCGGCGGACGGATGCGGTAGAAGCCCACTTCCGCCACCGGACGCTTTTGTTCGGCGGCGAGGATATGCGCCACCGTGTAGCCGCACTGGCGGCCTTGGCACGGCCCCATGCCGGCGCGCGTATACGATTTGATCTGGTTGGGGCCGGGCTGGCCGATGGCGGCCGCCTTGCGGATGTCGCCCGCCGTCAGTTCCTCGCAGCGGCAGACGATGGTGTCGTCCGGCGGCGAAAAGATGCCCTCGCGCGGCGGATACAGGGCATCCAGCATGGGACGCAGGCGCAGCAGCCCGGCCAGTTTTTCGCGCAGCGGCGCGGCCAGCGCCGCCGCCGCATGTTGCGTGAGAAGCCCGGCGCGCCGGGCGATGCCGACCGCGACTAGCTCGCCGCGCACGCAGGCGGCTTGCGCGCCGCCGATCCCGGCGCCGTCGCCCGCCACGTACACGCCCTGCCGGCTTGTCTGGCCCCATTCGTCCAGGTCCGGCGCCAGGCAGGCCTGCCGCGGGTTCCAGGTGTGATCGCATTCCAGCGCGCGGGTCATGTGGATGGACGGCACCACGCCTTCATGCGACAGCAGCACGCGGGCCGGCGCGCGCGCGGTGCTGCCGCCCGCCGTGTATTCGACTTCCTGCAAGCGGCCGTCGCCCAGCGCGCGCACGCTCGTCACGCCGCGTACCCGTTTGACGCCCGCGGCCTTGATCTCCCGCAGCCACGCCAGCCCCTTGGATACGTCGCCCCATCCCGCCAGCGCCGCCCCCGCCCAGGGCAGGGCCCGGCGCCAGCCGCCCGGCGGCGAGGTGTCCAGCCAGCCCGCGATCTTGCCGCCCGCGCGCAAGAGCTGCGCCATGTACAGCAGCGGCAAGGGGCCGCTGCCCGCCACCCACACCGGTTCGGACGGCACCTGGCGCGAGGTCTTCAAAAGGATCTGCGCCGCGCCCACGGTCAATACGCCCGGCAGGGTCCAGCCCGGGAATGGCGCGGGCCGTTCCTGCGCGCCCAGCGCCAGCACGACGTGCTTGGCGCGCACCGCCTCGGCCTGGCCGTCGCGCGTCATGTAGACATGCCAGCCGGGCTCGATCTGCCAGACCTGGGTCTGCGGCTGATAAGACGCGCCGCATTCGCGAAAGCGTCCGGCCAGCTCCGCCCCCGCGCGGTACTCCGCGCCCAGCAGCTTGCCGGTGGGCGTGGCCGCCACGGCCTCGACCGCGCGCCAGATCTGGCCGCCCGGCGCGGGCTGCTCGTCCACGACCAGCACCGACAGGCCCTGGCCGCGCAGGCCGATGGCCGCGCTCATGCCGGCGGGGCCCGCGCCGATCACCACGACATCGAATTCGCGCTTCATGGCATCACGCTCCGGCGGCCCATCTGGCGTTCCACGCGCATCCCTTCGCGCACCGTGGTCAGGCAGGTCTGGGTAGAGGCCACGCCATCCACGATGGCCAGGCAGTCGAAGCACACGCCCATCATGCAGTAAGGCGCGCGCGGGCTTTCATGCACCGGCGTGGTCCGGCTGGCCGGCTTGGGCTGGCGCAGCAGCACGGCCGCCACGGTTTCGCCGGCTTCGGCGCGGACGGACTCGCCGTCGATAGTGAGCGTCAGCGCGGGCGCGCCGGACTCATGCAGCTTTCGGAACATTGAAGCGCTCATGGTGAAAGGCATCCAGGGTGTCGGGCGGCGCGCCGCCGGCCAGTGCGCGGGCATAGGGCCCGGCATGGTACGAGGCCAGCGTCACGCCGGAATGGCAAAGCGCGATATCCGCGCCGGGGTGCAAAGGAGAACTTGCATAGATGGGGCAGCCGTCGGGCGTCATGATCCGCAGGCAGGACCACTGCCGCACCAGCCGCGCGCGCGCCAGGTCCGGCAGGATGCGCAAGGCGTTGCGCGTCATGCGCACGGCGGCGTTGGAAGTCGTGCCCAGGTCATAGCCGACCTCTTCCTGCGTCAGGCCCACCATGACGGTGCCCTCGCCGGTCTGGCGGATGCCGCTGGCGGGCAAGGGCAGCATCGGGGCCAGCCTTTCGGTGACCAGGATCTGCCCGCGCTGGGGCCGCAGCGGCACCTCCAGCCCGACCATCGCGCCCAGCGCGGCGGAACCCAGGCCGGCGGCGATGACCACGCGTTCGGCGCGCGCCGCATACGCCCCGGCGCCGACCACGAAACCGCCGCCAGGCAAGGCGTCGATGGCGGTGACGGCATGGCGGTTGAGCAGCGTTCCGCCTTGCCGCAGAAACGCGGTTTGCAGCGCGGCCAGCAGCCGCAGCGGATTGACGTGACCGTCCATCTCGCCCAGGCTCGCCCCCGCCACGCCATCGCCCAGGCGCATGGCCGGGAAGCGGCGTAGCAGCTCGCCGCGATCCAGCATGCGGGTACAGGGCGCCAGCTCGGGCGCCTGCGCATGCCAGGCGTCCAGGCGCGCGGCGCGCGCCGAGAGCTCGGCGTCGCTCATGCAGAAGTGCAGGCCGCCCTGGCGTTCGTAGGCCAGCGCCACGCCGCTGTCGGCCTGCAACCGCCGCGAGAATTCCGGCCAGGCCCGCACCGCCAGATTCGACAGGCGCTGATAGGCCGGATGGCCGTGGCCCTTGCCCTGCAGCCACACCAGCCCGAAGTTGGCCTTGGCCGCGCGGAAATCCGTGTCGGCGCCATCCAGCATCAGCACCCGGCGGCCCTGCCCCGCCAGCCCGTAGGCAATCGCGGCGCCCACCATGCCGGCGCCCGCCACGATGACGTCATAGTCCTGCGCCACGGCGGAACCTCCTTGTGCGAGCGGAGACGGAGCTATAACCTTCGCGACTGGCATGTTGATTTTCAACAACCCGGGTTATGGCATGAATGACACATTGAATCTGCGGCAGATCGAGGCATTCAAGGCGGTGGTCGAGCAGGGCACGGTCAGCCAGGCGGCCATTGCGCTGGGCGTTTCGCAGCCCGCGGTGAGCAAGCTGCTGGCCCATCTGGAAGCCGACACGGGCCTGTCCCTGTTCGACCGCGTGCGCGGCAAGCTGGCGCCCTCCTTGCAGGGCATGCGCCTGTACGAGGAGATCGACCGGGTGTTCAGCGGCCTGCGCCAGGTGGAACAGGCCGTCGAATCGATCCGGCGCGACGAGCAGCGCACCCTGAACGTGGGCGTGCTGCCGGCGCTGTCCGGCCCGTTCATCCGGCGCGTGACCATGCAGTTCCTGAAGCTTCATCCCGATGTGCGCGTGTCCATCCAGAGCCGCGGATCGCTGTTCCTGGCGGACTGGCTGGCCACCCGCCACATCGACGTGGCGCTGGTGGGCAGCCGCGTCGACAATCCCTACATCGACCGCGAGCCGCTGTTCCCCTACCCGCTCTTCTGCGCCATGCCGCTCAATCACGAACTCACGCGCAAGCGCGTCGTGAGGCCGCGCGACCTGAGCGGCCTGCCGTTCGTGTCCTTCGGCGCCGACAGCCAGACGCACGAACTCGTGCGGCAGGCGTTCGACCAGGCGGGCGCGCAGTTGAACGTGGTGCTGGATACCAATACGGCGCCCACGGCCTGCGAATTCGTCGCGGCGGGGCTGGGGGTTTCCTTGATTCATCCGTTGTTCGCCGAAGGGTTGCAAAGCCGCATGGTGCTGCGGCGGTTCGATCCGGAACTGCAATTCCACTTCCAGTTGTGCCGCGTGCATGCCTCGCGCAACGCGGCGCTGGTCCAGGACTTTGTCGATGAGGCCCGCGCGGTCGCCGCGCAGGTCTCCCGGGAATTGCTCAAGGGCCAGTGAGCGGCCGCATCACGGCCGGCGGACAGCCTGCGGGGCCTAGGGCGCCGACACCGAGGTCTGTTCGGTGATGGGCGGCTGCAGATTCAGCGCGCCGTTCAGCACATAGCCGTAGTTCACGCGGTCGCCATGCGCCCACACCTGCTTCAGGCCGAACAGCGGCACGGCGCAGACGTCGTCGTGGATGCTGGCCTGCGCCTGCTTCCACAGGGCCAACTGCTTCTGCGCATCCGGTTCGACGCGCGCCTGCCGGATGGTGTCGTCCGCCACCGAGCAGTGCGAGAAATTCGACATCGCCGCCGGCGCGCCGATGGCGGCGGCCGAATCGTAGAACTCGGTCAGATAGGTATCGGCGTTGGGAAAGCGCGCCGCGCCGTAGAACACCAGCCCGCTCAGGTCCTGGCGGCTCTTGGCCTGGTAGGTGGCGTGGTCCACCACTTCCATGTTGAGCTTGATGCCGGCCTTGGCCAGTTGGGCCTGCACGATCTCCATGATGGGCTGCTGGGCCGAGATGTTCGACACGATCGACTTGATCTCGACGCCGTTGGGAAAGCCCGCTTCGGCCAGCAGCTTCTTGGCGCGGTCCACGTCGTAGGCGTAGGCGCCGGCGCCGCAGTCCTGCCCCAGATAGCCGTTGGGCACCACCGAGCAGCCCTTGTCGGCCACGTCCTTGCCCGCGTAGCGCACGATCTCGTCGACATTGATGGCGGCGGCCACGGCCTGGCGCACCTTCAGGTTGTCCAGCGGCTTGATGTTGCGGTTGATGTGCAGGGTGCGGAATTCGGCGGGCTCGAAAATGTCGACCTTCATGCCGCGCTTGGCCGAACGTTCCACCCAGCGCTGCTCGCGCTTGCCCTGCATCACGTCGATCTCGCTGGACGTGAAGGCCAGTTCCCGCGCGCTGTCGGACGGGATCATGCGGTACATGATGCCGCCCAGCTTGGGCTTGCCGCGGAAGTACGCGTCGTTGGCCAGCAGTTTCACGTATTGCTGGGTGACGTGTTCGCCGAAGGCGAACGGGCCGGTGCCGATGGGGCCGGCGCCGAACTTGTCGCCCAGCTTCTCGGCGGCCTTCTTGCTGACGATGTTGCCGCCATGATAGTTGGACACCCGGCCCAGGAAGGCCGCGTCGGGGTACTTCAAGGCGATGCGCACGGTGTAGCCGTCCACCGCTTCCACCTTGTCGATGATGGCGAATGTCGCGGCGAAGCTGGACCGGTTCGGGTCGCCCGCGCGCTGCAGGGAATAGACCACGTCCTCGGCCTTCAGCTCGCCGTAGCCGCCATGGAACTGCACGCCATGGCGCAGGTGGAAGGTCCATGTCTTGCTGTCCGCGGAGGCTTCCCAGCGCTCGGCCAGGTCCGCCTCCAGCGCCTTCGGGTCGGCGCTGCCTGCCGGAAAGCGCACCAGCGCATTGAACATCTGCGCCGCCACGCCCTTATCGGCCGTGGACGTCGCCCGGTGCGGATCCAGCGTGGCGTTGTCGGCGGCGCCCGAGCTGATGCGCAGCATGGGACGCTCCTGCGCGGCGGCGTCCGCCGAAAAACCAGCGCTACAGGCCGCCAGCAGCGCGGCCGCGATGGCAAGGTGTACAGGACGGTTCATGACTTCCCTTGTGCGCCGCGCACTTGCGGCATTCGTAGTTTGCAGTCAGAGATACAGCGTGACGGCAGACTAGAAGCGGGACACCATGGCGTCAAAGTCCTTCGGGTGCTTGCGCTATTCCTGTGGGTTATAGAGTGGGGCCGCAGGCGGGCGTGCGCCGGGGGCAGACACGCGCGGGCTAGTGGTTAGTACTGAGATGCAAATACCTGGCCGCCCTGGGGAAAACACTAGGCGCGACGGCCACCCCGACGCGAAGCGCGCCGGATTTAGCATCAGTCTGCTGGATCATCAATATCCACTAAACTGATGCAATACCCGCGAGGGGCTGCGCTGCCTAGCATACAGACGGCGCGCCGCCCGTCCGCGGCGCACCGCCTTTGCCACCCGGAGTTTTCCCTTGAGCGACATCTATCACTTCAGCCGCGGCACCGCCCCGCTGCTGATCTCCATTCCCCATCTCGGCAGCCAGATTCCCGATGCCCAGCGCGCGCAGATGACGCCGCTGGGCCTGCAGTCCGGCGACACGGACTGGCATCTGGACACGCTGTACAAGTTTGCCGAAGCGCTGGGCGCATCCGTGGTCGGCGCGCGCTACTCGCGTTACGTGGTCGACCTGAACCGTCCGCCCAACGACGAAAGCCTCTACCCCGGCCAGACCAAGACCGGCCTGTGCCCGGCGCAGACCTTCCGCGGCGACGCGCTCTACGCGAACGACGCCGTGCTGACGGACGCCGAGCGCGCGCATCGCCTGCAGACGTACTGGCAGCCCTATCACGCCAAGCTGCGCGAAGAGATCGACCGCATCAAGGCCGAACACGGCACCGTGCTGCTGTGGGAAGCGCATTCCATCGCCAGCGTGCTGCCGCGCCTGTTCGAGGGCAAGCTGCCCGACCTGAACATCGGCACGTCCGACGGCGCCGCGTGCGCGCCCGACATCCTGGCGGCCGTGCAGGCCCGGCTGGACGGTTGCGCGGACTACACCTGGGCGGTCAACGGCCGCTTCAAGGGCGGCTACATCACGCGCCACTATGGCGCGCCGGCCGACAACATCCACGCCATCCAGCTTGAGATGTGCCAGTCCACCTACATGGACGAAACGCATCCGTATGCCTATCGTCCCGACCTGGCCGGCAAGGTCATTCCCGTGGTCGAGGGCATGGTGGCCGCCGCCCTGCGCCAGGCCACCGCGCGCCTGCGCTGATCGCCGGCCGCCGCCGGATCCAGGACGCAGCCCCGCCATGAACCGCTTTTCGTTCAGCGCCACGGAAAACTATCCCGAATGGAGCCTGCTGCTGACCTGGGTGGCGGTGGTGGAGGCCGCGTCGGTATCCGGCGCGGCGCGCCTGCTGGGTTTTTCGCAGGCGGCGGTGTCGCAGCGGATCAAGCAGCTCGAGGCCGCCATGTCGACCGAGCTGCTGGACCGCAGCACCCGGCCGGCGCGGCCCACGCCCGCCGGTGAACTGCTGTTCGAACATGCCGCGCGTTTGCTGGCTCAGGCCGGCGACATGACGGAAAGCGTGCGCAACCTTAGCCGGGCCAAGCGCAATATCGTCCGGTTCGGCTGCGTGGACTCGTTCGCGGGCACGCTGGGCCCGACGCTGATCCATGGCCTGTCCGGCGCGTCGCGCCAGATCCGGTTATGGTCGGGCATCACGCCGGTGCTGGACAAACAGCTCGAAGACCGGCAACTGGACCTGGTGGTCACCACCAGCGCGTCGGCCGGCAAGCCCACCATCCGCAAGTACAGCCTGTTCAGCGAACCCTATGTACTCATCGTTCCGCGCTCCATGAGCATGGACAGGATCGACTCGCTGAAAGAGCTGGGCAAGCGCAACCAGTTCATCCGCTACAGCGCGCGCTCCTTCATCGGCGCCGAGATCGACCGGCTGGTCGAATCGCATGGCGTGATGATCGAACGCACCTACGAGTTCGACAATACCGACCCGTTGCTCAGCCTGGTCACGGCCGGGCTGGGGTTCGGCATCAGCACGCCCTTGTGCATCTGGCAGTCGCGGCATTTCCTGGAGCAATTGCGGGTGCTGCCGCTGGCGCCCTACCTGGGCGCCGCGCGCGGCGACGACCCCGCCCTGTCGCGCACGCTGTACCTGGCCGCGCGCCAGCAGGAAGTGGGCAAGCTGCCCGCCGAGGCGCGCGACGTGATCCTGATGGCGATGGAACGCCTGATCCAGAAGGATCTCGCCCCGGCGCTGGGGCTGCCGCCCGCCACGCTGTGGCGCAGCCTGCGGCGCTGAAGCGGCCGGTATCAGGGCAGCGCGGCCGTCAAGGCCGGCACGGCCTCGAACAGATCGCCGACCAGGCCGTAGTCCGCCACGCCGAAGATCGGCGCGTCGCCGTCCTTGTTGATGGCGACGATGACCTTCGAATCCTTCATGCCGGCCAGATGCTGGATGGCGCCCGAGATCCCGACCGCCACGTACAGCGCTGGCGCGACGATCTTGCCGGTCTGGCCGACCTGCCAGTCGTTCGGCGCGTAGCCCGCGTCCACCGCGGCGCGCGAGGCGCCGAGCGCCGCGCCCAGCTTTGCGGCCAGCGGGTCCAGCAGTTTGAAGTTATCCGCGCTGCCCAGCCCGCGGCCGCCCGACACCACCGCGCGCGCGCCGCCCAGTTCGGGGCGTTCGGACACCGCGATTTCGCGGCTGACGAAACGCGACAGGCCCGCGCCCGCCACCGCCTCGACCGTTTCGATCCGCGCGCTGCCACCCTCGGCGGCCACGGCATCGAAGGCCGTCGGACGTATCGTCGCCACCACCACCGGATAGCCGCTTTTCACGGTGGCGATCGCGTTGCCCGCATAAATGGGGCGCTTGAAGGTGTCGGGCGCCAGCACGTCGATCACGTCCGACACCTGTTCCACATCCAGAAGCGCCGCGATGCGCGGCGCCACGCTCTTGCCGTGGGCGGTGGCGGCGACGAACAGATGCGTATAGCCGGCGGACACCGCCACGGCCTGCGCCGCCAGGTTCTCCGCCAGCCCGTCGGCCAACTGCGGCGCCTGCGCCAGCAGCACCTGCTCCACGCCCGCGACGCGCGCCGCCGCCGCGGCCGCGGCCTGCGCCTGGCCGCCCGCCACCAGCACGTGTACCGGCATGCCGAGCGTCGTGGCGGCCGCGATGGCGTTGAGCGTGGCGCCGTTGAGCGCCTGATTGTCGTGTTCGGCAATAACTAGGACTGTCATCAGATCACCTTGGCTTCGTTCTTCAGTTTGTCGACCAGCGCGGCCACGTCGGCGACCTTCACGCCCGCCGCGCGCGCCGCCGGCTCTTCCACCCGCAGCGTCTCCAGGCGGGACACGGGGTCCACGCCCAGGCCTTCCGGCGTCTCGATATCCACGGGCTTCTTCTTGGCCTTCATGATGTTGGGCAAGGTGACGTAGCGCGGCTCGTTCAGGCGCAGGTCGGCCGTGACCACGGCGGGCAGCGTCAGTTCCACCACTTCCAGGCCGCCGTCCACCTCGCGGGTGACGCGCGCCGTGCCGGCGCCGATCTCGATGGCGCTGGCGTTGGTGGCCTGCGGCCAGCCCAGCAGGGCCGCCAGCATCTGGCCGGTCTGGCAGGCGTCGTCGTCGATGGCCTGCTTGCCCAGGATGACCAGCGCGGGCGCCTCCTTTTGCACCACGGCGCGCAGCAGCTTGGCGACCGCCAGCGGCTGCAGCGCGGCGTCCGTCTGCACCAGCACGCCACGGTCGGCGCCGATGGCCAGCGCGGTGCGCAGCGTCTCCTGCGACTGCGCCGTGCCGCAGGACACCGCCACCACTTCGGCGGCGGCGCCCTGCTCTTTCAAGCGCACGGCCGCCTCGACGGCGATCTCGTCGAACGGATTCATGGACATCTTGACGTTGCCGATGTCCACGCCGCTCTGGTCGGCCTTGACGCGCACCTTGACGTTGTAGTCAACCACGCGCTTGACCGCGGCGATTACCTTCATGGAAATGCTCCTGAGTAAAAGGAATCAAAGCCGTCCAACGCCTGCGCGGCGCATGGACGGGTGTAGATCGATCAGCGCAAGCCCGGCGCCTGCACGGCGACGTCCAGGCTTACCGCGAAACCGTGCATCGATGCAGCAAGGAACGCGCCGGACCGCGATAGGCCTTCGGGGCCGTGCAACGCATCGCCGTCGCCCGGCGCCAGCACGAATTCGCCCGCCGCCAGCTCCCACTCGTTGCCCGGCGGCGCGCCACGAAACCGGCACGCATCCACGGCCACGACCAGGCGCGTAGCGACACGCGCGCCGGCCGCATCCGCCAATGAACCCGCGACACGGGCATCGCCGTCCGCGCCCAGGCAAGCGACGCGGGCCTGCGCCAGGCCGCGCTGGACGAAAAGATTCAGCACGCGCACCGGCCCGTCCGCCAGGCGGGACCGCAGCACCTCGTCTCCGGCGAACAGCGCGGGCACGCGGGGCCGCAACGACACCGCCACGCCCTCCCCGCGCAGCGCCACGCCCTGGCCCGACAGCACGACCGACACGCGGTCATAGCCGGGAAACCGGGAGTACGGCCCGTCGCGGTCGATGTCGGCGATGCTGACGCGCCAGCGCCCCGCGGCATCCGCCGCCAGCGTCCGCGTGACGCCCCCGCCGTTCTTCCAGGGCTCGGGCGGCAGCGCCAGCCAGCTTGCGCGTTGCACAGCGCCAGGATCAGGACACCGCGCCAAGGCCGTACTTCCCGGTCAGCAGCGCGCCGCGCTGGAAACGGCCCAGCTCATAGGGCTTGAGCGACACGTCGGTCGCCAGCCCCAGCGCCTCCTGCGCCAGCACGCGGCCCACGGTCGGCGACAGCTTGAAGCCGTGGCCCGAGAACCCGAATCCCACGATCAGCCCGTCGACGCCGGCCACGCGCCCCAGCACGGGGTTCCAGTCGGGCGTCACGTCGTACACCCCGGTCCAGGACGAGGCCAGGCCCGCGGTCTCGTAGGCCGGGAAGCGCTCGGCGACCTGCGCGCCGACCTCGGCCACGTAGTCCAGCGGGATATCGCCCTGCTCGGCGTCGCTCTTCTGCAGCATTTCACCGACGACGCCTTCGCTCACCAGCATCTGGTTGCCGCCATAGCTGCGGCAATACAGCATGCCGGGCGAGGCCAGGTCCTTGAAGACGGGCATCGAATAGGTATAGGGAGCGGCGGCGCATTCCAGCGCCAGCACGGCGTGGCGCTCGGGCACCACGGGCATGGCGACGCCGGTCCAGCCGGCCAGTTCCTGCGTCCAGATGTTCTGGGTGCTGATGACCAGCGGGCTGGCGTAGTCGCCTTCGGAGGTGGACACGCCGGTCACGCGGCCGTTTTCCACCAGCAGGCGCTGGACGTTGACGTTTTCGCGGATGGTGACGCCGCGGCGGCGGGCGCCGCGCGCAAAGCTCGTGGCCACCAGGTAGGCGTCGGCGAAGCCGGCCTCGGGTTCATAGCCGATCAGGGCGGCGTTGTCGAAGGACGCGATGGGCAGCAGGTCGCGCGCCTGCGCGGCGTCCAGCAGCTCCAGCGCGATGCCTTGGGCCTGCTGCTGCGCCAGCGCGCCGCGCAGGGGCTCCAGCTTGTCGTTGTCGGCCGCGGTGATGAGATAGCCGCATTTGACCAGGCCGCAGGAGGCCTCCTCGTCGCCCAGATAGCTGGCGAAATTGTTGAACACGCTCCAGGAACGCTGGGCCAGGTCCACGTTCTCGCGCACGGAATAGTGCGTGCGCAGGATGCCGGAAGACTGCGACGTGGTGCCCGCGCCGATGGTTTCCCGGTCCAGCACCAGCACATTCTTCGCACCCAGCTCGGCCAGGTGAAAGGCCACCGAACTGCCGATCACGCCGGCACCCACCACGATCACGTCATAACTTTTCACGACTAGGCTCCAAGGACAATTGCCGCGAGTGTGGACCCGGCATTTCGGAGCCGCCGCAATATAAGCGGCGCGAATATTTAATAAAAGCGCGCCGCGAGCGCCATTCAGGAAAGCGCGCTGACGGCGCTCTTTACCGCATCGGTGTCCTTGCCCGGCGGCAGGCCGAACATCCGCCGGTATTCCCGGGTGAATTGCTGGACGCTTTCATAGCCCACCGCAAACGCGGCGCTGCTGGCCGACGAGCCTTCCGCGGTCATGAGCCGGCGGGCCTCGATCAGGCGCAATTGCTTCTGGAACTGCAGCGGCGACAGCGAGGTTGCCGACCGGAAGTGCTGATAGAACGAGGATGGGCTCATTCCCGCGACCGCGGCCAGGCGTTCCATCGGCAGCGATTGTGCAAAATCGGCCCGCAGCAGCGCCACGGCGCGGGCGACCCGTTCGGCCCTCCCCCCCGGCCAGCCTAGCTGGCGGATTGCCTGGCCGTGCCGGCCGGCCAGCAGCCAATAGTGCATTTCGCGGACAAGCTGCGCCTGCAGCACGGGCAGCGCCGCGGGGCGTTCGGTCAAGCGCAGCAGCCGAAGGGCTGCATCGGCAACCTCGGTGTCGGTCTGTTCACTGCGCACCGGCTGGCCGGCGTCGACCGGTCCCAGCTTCATTTCCAGGGCCAGTTCCGCAATCACGGCCAGATCCAGGTCCAGCACCAGCGAGAAATAAGGCGATGCGGCGCTAGCGCGCGTGATCTGGCTGACCGTGGGCACATCCGCCGTGATCAGCAGCGAATCGCCCGCCGTGAAATTGAAGGTTTGCGCCCCCAGCGCCACGCGCTTGCCCCCTTGCAGCACAAGGCACACAAGCGGCCGCGAGATCGCATGATCCAGGCCGCTGGGCCGGGTCGCTCGAATGACAACCAGGCCGGGAATGGAGGTTTGTGCCACGCCGCCCGGGTTGGCATGCGCCTGGGCGCAGCGGCTGACGGCCGCCAGCAATGTGTCATTCATACGTAGGGATCGCGATGGTTTTCCACGGAGCAATCGTAATGGCTTCCGGGCGGGCGGCAACAGCGGGAACAGCACTTCGGAGAATCAGGCCAACAACTCCACCGTTCAGGCAAAGGTGATCCGCCGCCCGCGCCACAGAATGGACGCCTCATCCATCGTCATCAAGGAGCCGCTCCATGAGCAAGATTTCTCTCGTCACGGGTTCGAGCCGAGGCCTGGGCCGCAATACCGCCCTTGCCATCGCGGGCAAGGGCCATGACGTCATCCTCACCTACCAGAGCCGCGAAGCGCAAGCCAGGGAAGCCGTCGGCGAAATCACGCGGCTTGGCCGCAAGGCCGTCGCGCTGCAACTCGATGCGGGCGACGTCGCCGCCTTTCCGGACTTCGTCGATCGGCTGAAGGCCGCACTTGGCCAAACCTGGCAGCGCGGCACCTTTGATCATCTCGTCAACAACGCGGGGCATGGCGATGTGGCGCCGATCGCCGACATGACGGAAGCGGCGTTCGACAAGCTGGTCAACGTGCATTTCAAGGGGGTGTTCTTCCTGACGCAGAGCCTGTTGCCGCTGCTGGCCGACGGCGGCCGCATCGTGAACCTGTCCACCGGCCTGACGCGGGTATCGGCGCCGGGCTGGTCGGCCTATGCCGCGGCCAAGGGCGCCATCGAGGTGCTGACGGTCTATCTGGCCAAAGAGCTCGGACACCGCAGAATCGCCGTCAACGCCGTGGCGCCCGGGGCGATCGAGACCGATTTCCTTGGCGGCGCCGTGCGCGACACGCCGGAATTCAACCAGCACTTCGCGGACATGACCGCGCTGGGCCGCGTCGGCGTGGCCGACGACATCGGGCCGATGATCGCCAGCCTGCTGTCCGAGGACAACCGCTGGGTCAACGCCCAGCGCATCGAAGTGTCCGGCGGACAGGGCATCTGAAGAGACCAGGCGGGGGATGGGCCGCACCCCTGACGCGGCCCATTCCGTCCCCCCTGCCTGAAGCGCGGCTCTTAAGCGCCGCTGATGTTGACCATCGCCGCTCCTTATATTCATGCCGCCGCCAGGCGCTCGGGCGAAAGTCTTGTCTGCCGCACCCCAGAGTGCCGGCGACATGGAATCTATCGGTCAATCTACATTCAAGTAGGGGAAAAATATGAACATGAATCGCCGCGCCATGCTGGTGCGCACCGCTGCCGTCGCGGGCGCAAGCGCCCTGGGCTTTCCGATGATAGGCCGTGCCGCCAACGCGTCGTACACCTATGGCGGCTCGGCCTGGCTGGGCCACTACTCGGCCTACATCGCCATGAAGACGGGCCTCTTCGCCAAGCAGGGCCTGGACATCAAGTGGCAGAGCTTCGCCACATCCTCCGACCGCATGAGCGCGGTGATGGCCGGCAACATAGACCTGGCCGGCACCGGCGTGGTGTCGTCGCTGGCGCTGATGGCGGCCGGCGCGCGCCAGTTCCAGGTCATCGCCACCCCCAACAACTTCGGCCGCGCCGAGGGTGTGCTGGTGCGCGACGACGTCAAGTCGGTGGCCGACCTGAAGGGCAAGAAGATCGGCGTGACCTACGCGTCGAGCGCCCACGTGCTGCTGCTGGACGTGCTGCGCCAGGCGGGCATGAATCCAGACCGCGACGTCTCCATCATCAATCTGCCCGCCACCAATCTGCTGTCGGCCTACCAGGGAGGCCAGGTCGACGCGGCCGTGGCCTGGACCCCGGCGTTCGACCGCATCAAGGCCGTTCCCGGCACCCGCGTCCTGCTGGACGACACGGCGTTCTCGCTCTACAAGCAGTACGCCATCACGCCCGGCCCCGATGTGCTGCTGACGCACGCCAGGCTGGGCAAGGACAATCCGGAGGCCGTGCGCAAATTCCTGCAGGCGATATTCCAGGCCAACGCCCTGCTGAGCGGACAGCCCGACGAGGCCGCGGGCGTGCTGCTGGAGCTGACGGGCCTGTCCAAGCCGGACCAGCTTGCCGTCATCAAGCAGACGCAGTGGTACTCGGCCGAGGACCAGAAGGCGCTGATGGTGGACCCGGGCAACTTCGTCAACGGCATGCAGAAACTTGCCGAAATGCTGGTGTCGCTCAAGCAGATCGACCGCGCGCCCGCCGTCAAGGACTGGGTCCAGGCCTCGTACCTGTAAGCCCGGGACAGCCTGCTCATGTCCACGCGTCCGTCTTCAAGGGAAACACGCCTGCTCTGGATCAGCGTGTTTTCGCTTCTGTGCTTTCTGCTGCTGTGGGAAGGCCTGTGCCGCGCCGGCGCGGTCGATCCCATTTTCCTGCCCGCGCCCTCCCAGGTTTTGTCGCGCGCCCTGTCCATGTCCGATCAGGGCACGCTGTTCTACAACGTGCTGGCTTCCACGCGCCGGGTCATGGTGGGCTTTCTGGCCGCCGTGATCGTCGCCATTCCGCTGGGCATCCTGCTGGGCACGTCGAAGGTGGCCCGCGCCGTGTTCGATCCCATCATCTCGTTCCTGCGGCCACTGCCCTCCATGAGCTGGATCCCGCTGTCGCTGCTGTGGTTCGGCATCACCGAAACGCAGAAATACAGCATCGTGTTCATGGGGTCCTTCGTGCCCGCCTTGCTGTACGTGATGGAGGCCTCGCGCAGCATCGATCCGGTGCTGGTGCGCGCGGCGCGCAACCTGGGCGCCAACCGCTGGCAGGTGATGCGCGAGGTGCTGTTTCCGGGCTGCCTGCCGCAGATCCTGTCCGGCATGAAGATCATTCTGGGCCTGTCGTGGACCTGCGTGATCTCGGCCGAACTGGTGGCGTCCAAGGAAGGCCTGGGCTTCATGATCATGAACGGCAAGGAGTTCTTCCAGACCGATACCGTGGTGCTGGGCATGGTCCTGATCAGTTTCACCGTGCTGGTGACCGATCTGTGTTTGCGGCTTCTTGAACGATGGGTGCTGGCATGGCAACGATGAACGATACGATGATCCGGCTTGCGGACGTCTCCAAGGCTTACGGCGACGTCCCCGTGCTGGACAAGGTCAACCTCGAGGTCCGGCGCGGCGAATTCCTGGTGCTGCTGGGCGCGTCCGGCTGCGGCAAGTCGACCTTGCTGAATCTGATGGCGGGATTCATCACGCCCAACACCGGCACGGTCTCGATCAACGGCAGGCAGGTCACGGACGTGACGGCCGCCTGTGGCATGGTGTTCCAGCAGTACGCCCTGTTCCCGTGGCGGACCGTGCAGGAAAACGTGGAGTTCGGCCTGAAGATGCGCGGCATGTCGCGGCAGGAACGCGCGCCGATCGCCCGCAAGTTCATCGACATGGTGGGATTGAAGCAGGCGGCGGACAAGTACCCCCACGCGCTGTCCGGCGGCATGAAGCAGCGCGTGTCGATTGCCCGCGTACTGGCCAACGATCCGGACGTGATGCTGTTCGACGAACCGTTCGCCGCGCTGGACGCGATGACGCGCCAGGTGCTGCAGGAACAGTTGCTGTCGATCTACGAGCAGAGCGGCAAGACGATCGTCTTCATCACGCACTCGATCGACGAGGCGCTGACCTTGTCGACCCGCATGGCGGTCATGGGATCCAAGCCCGGGCGCATCGTGCAGGACATCCAGAACGATCTGCCGCATCCGCGCAGCGCGGACGTGCAACTGTCGCCCCGCTTCGTGGAATTGAAGCGGGCCATCTGGGAACGCGTGCAGGAAGAAGTGACGCGCAGCATGGAACTGGCCAGCGACTAGGCGGGCCGCATGCCTGCTAGATGATCTGGGTGTACAGGGTGACCGTGATGCCGAAGCTGGGAATCCGGTCCCAATCCGTGCGAGGATGGCGCCGCGCCTCGGTTCCCATGCCCAGCCCGTATTGCAGGCCCGCCGGCCCGTCCCGCCACGAATGCGGCCTTGAGCCCCAGCCGCAGCAGGCATATTCCAGCGGCGGCATGCCGAAGGTCTTGCCCAGGTAGGCTTCGGCCGCCGCCGCGTGGACGCCGCTCACTTGGTAGCGGGCGATCATGGGACTGGCTTGCAGGTCGTCGTGGCGTTCGCATCCCAGGTATTCGACACCGTCCGGCTTCCTGCCCAGGGCCTGAAGAAAATCCTGGCACGGCATGCCGGGCGGCGCCACGCCCTGGGCCCGGGCCTCGGCATCCTCGCTGGCCTGCGCGCCGGCGGGCGCCGACGGCTGGGCCTGGGCCGGGGCGACGAACGCGGCGAACAACGGGGCGAACAACGCGGTTAACAACAGCGGAAGCACCCGCGCAAAGACTGGCGCGGTTCCGCGCGGCGACGTTTTCATGGCGTCCTTGAAATGCCGTTGGCTTCGATACCCGGTCCGCCAGCGGCGGCGGCGCCCTGGGCCTGCCACGCGCCCGTGCCGCGCCCCTCTTCGGCCAGGAACTCCACCAGCGCGGGCAGCGACGCGTCCATGGGCCGGTTGGCCTGGATGCGCATGACATAGCCCCAGGACCCCGGCATGCGCAATTGAGGCATCAGCGCCACGAGCCTGCCGCTGGCCAGCTCTTCGTCCACCAGCGGCGCGCGTCCCAGCGCGATGCCCACCCCCGCCGCCGCGGCGGCCGCGACCGTGCTCAGGCCGCTCAACACCAGCGGATCCTGCCAATCGGCCTCGGCCAGGCCCAGGCGCGGACTCCAGGTCCGCCAATCCGTCTCGGGACTGTCGATGTGCTTTTCCTCGAGCCAGCGGTGGCGCAGGAAGACGCGGGGATCGTTGCGGTCGGCCGGATCGACCAGCGCGGGACTGCACACCGGCACGACGGTCTCGGTCATGAGCGGGATGTCGCCGGGCTCCGCGTTGTGCGGTCCCTTCGCCCGCACGTGCAGGAAGGCCAGGTCGATGTTCTGACTCTTCCAGGCCGGGTCCTGGCTGGCATGCAGGTAGACCTGGATGTCGATGTCGGGATGCAGTTCGATGAACCGGCCAATGCGCGGCGCGAGCCACAGGGCGGCCAGCGACGGATTGGCGGACACGTTCAGGGTGTAGCGGCGCCTGCCCCGCGCACTGGCCCGCGCATTGCGGCACGCTGCCTCCAATAGGGTCAAGGCCTGTTGTACGGACGCCAGCAGCCCGGCGCCCGCTTCGGTGGTTTCGGCGCGCCGAACCGTGCCGCCCCGGCGCAGCAGCGAAACGCCCAGGTCGGCCTCCAGCGCGCGCAACTGATGGCTTACCGCGCTCTTGGTGACGTTCAATTCCACGGCGGCACGGCTCAGGCTGCCCAGACGGGCAACGGCTTCAAAGGCGCGCAAGGCGGCGAGCGGCGGAGTTCGGTTGGGCAGGTCGGCCATGGGTTGAGTTTATCTCAACCCATGATTGAAAAAGTATCGCTTTCGCGTGGGCGCGGTATCAGTGACCATGCAGCCTCTGGATGGAGTAATTGCTATGTATTTCGATTCACGGCTCTGGCGGCTGACGCTGGGCATGCGCGGCGGCATGGCGGGCGGCATCTTCCTGGGCTTGCTGGCCCTGGCGGCCGGCATCGCCCGTTATGTCTTTCTGGGCCAACTGCTGGCCCGCGTGTTCGACGGCGCGCCGTGGCGGGACTGGATCGTGCCCGCGCTGTGCGTGGCCGCGATGGTGCTGCTGCGAGCGTTCTTCGACCATTGGCGCACCGTGCAGGCGAACCGCACGTCGGCCGCGATCCAGCACACGCTGCGCGCCAGACTGTATGACCGCATCGTGGCGCTGGGGCCCGCGTGGTTCGCCAACCAGCGCAGCGGCGGCATCATGCTGACGGTGGTGGACGGCGTCGAGCAATTGCAGACCTTTTTCGGCCAGTACCTGCCGCAAGTGGCGATCGCCGCGGCCGCGCCATTCGCGATCTTCGCCGTGATCGCGTTCTGGGACGTGCCGACCGCGCTGGTCTTCCTGGCCGCGGCCCTGTTCGCGCTCTTCGGCCCGATGGCGGTACACATGCTGGACCGGCGCGCCAGCCTGGCGCGCACGCGGTCGCTCAATGATTTCGGCGAAGATTTCCTGGACGCCGTGCAAGGCCTGCCCACGCTGAAGTCCTATGGCCAGGGCAAGGCCTGGGGCGAACGGCTGGCGGCCCGCGCGCGCAGCCTGTCGGAGAACACCTTCTGGGTGCTGTCGGTCAGCCTGCTGACGCGCGGCGTCAGCGACCTGGGCGTAGCCCTGGGCGCGGCGCTGGCGCTGACCCTGGGCGCCTGGCGCGTGGCCGCGGGCGACATGAGCGTAGAGGCGCTGCTGATCGTGCTGATGGCCGGCACCGAGATCTTCCGGCCGCTGCGCGACCTGCGCTCGGTGCTGCACCGGGGCATGCTGGGCCAATCGGCCGCCGCCAGCATCCATGCCCTGATGGATGCCCGGCCGCTGACCCCCGCGCCCGACGCAGGTGCAAGCGGCACGGGCATAGGTGGCCCGGACAACAGCAGCGCGGCCCAGGCCCGCCTGTCGCCCACCATCGACTTCGACGGCGTCGCCTTTTCATACACGCCCGAGCGCCCCGCCCATCGCGGCCTGGCCTTCAGCATCGCGGCCGGCGAACGGGTCGGCGTGGTCGGCCCCAGCGGCGCGGGCAAATCCACCATCGTCCGCCTGCTGCTGCGCGAATGCGTGCCGCAGGCCGGCGTCATCCGTGTCGGCGGCCGCGACGTGAACATGCTCGACACGCAGACGCTGCTCTCGCACATCGCGCTGGTCAGCCAGGACATCACGCTGTTCCACGGCACCATCGACGACAACCTGCGGCTGGGCCGGCCCGATGCCACCCACGAGCAGGTGCGCGCCGCCGCCCGCGCCGCGAATATCGACGACTTCATCATGGCGCTGCCGGACGGCTACGCCACGCGCATCGGCGAACGCGGGCTGCAGCTTTCCGGGGGCCAGCGCCAGCGCGTGGCGATCGCCCGCGCCCTGTTGCGCGATGCGCCCATCCTGATCCTGGACGAAGCGCTGTCGTCGGTGGACACCGAGAACGAGGCGCTGATCCAGCAGGCGCTGGACCGCCTGATGGCCGGCCGCACGACGCTGATCCTGGCCCACCGCCTGGCCAGCGTGATCGGCGCCGATCGCATCCTGGTGCTGGATCAGGGACGCGTGGCCGAAGCCGGTGCTCATGCGGAACTGATGCGCCAGCACGGACTGTATTACCGCCTGATGCACGAGCAGGCCGCGGCGCACCGGAACCCGTCGGCGGGCGCACCGCTTGCCGTGCCGCCGTCCCAGGGCGCCGTCGCGGCGGCGAATGCGCCGGCCGCCGCGGCGGACGACAGCGGCGGCCCAGGTCCGACCCTGCGTCCGCTGGACGCCGACGCCGGCCAGGTCGGCTGGCGCGCCACGCTGGGCACCCTGCTGTCGGTGGTGCGCCCGTGGCGCGGCACCCTTGCTGCCACCATCCTGCTCGGTGTGGCGCGCGTGGCCGCCTTCATCGGCGTGGGTGTGTTCAGCGCGCTGATCGTCGCCGCCATCCGCGACGGCCGCGACATATCGGCGCTGGTCGCGGGCCTGCTGATCGCGGCGCCGCTGGCCGCGCTGTTCCATTGGCTGGAGTCCTGGCTGGCGCACGCCATGGCCTACCAGTTGCTGGCCGACATGCGCGTCAAGCTCTATGACAAGCTCGAACGCCTGGCTCCGGCCTACCTGCTGCAGCGGCGTTCCGGCGACCTGGTCGCGCTGGCCACGCAGGACGTGGAGATGGTGGAGTACTTCTATGCGCACACCATCGCGCCGGCCATCGTATCGGTGCTGGTGCCGCTGTCCGTGCTGGGGTTCCTGGGCTTCTACAGTTGGCCGGTCGCGCTGGCGCTGCTGCCCTTCCTGGCCTACGCGCTGGTGTCGCCGCTGCGCGGCCGCCGCAAGATCGACACCCTGGGCGACAAGGCGCGCGAGGCGCTGGGAGAAATGAGCGCCCACACCACCGACACCATCCAGGGCCTGGCCGACCTGACCGCCTTCCAGGCCACCGGCCGCCGCCGCGACCAGTTCATGAAGGTGGCCAGCCGCTACCGCGAGCGGCGCCTGGATATCCTGCGCGACCTGTCGCGTCAGACCGCCTGGTTCGAGGTCGCCATGGGCCTGGGCGGCCTGGCCGTGGCGGTCGTCGGCGCCCTGCAGGTCCAGGCCGGCGCACTGTCGGCCAGCATGCTGCCGCTGCTGGTGCTGATCGCGCTGGCCACCTTTCTTCCGGTGTCGGAGATCTCGCAGGTCAGCCGGCAACTGGCGGACACCATTGCCGCCACGCGCCGCCTGCACGTCGTCGCCAACGAGCCCGAGCCCGTCGCGGACGGCCCGCTTCCCGCGCCGGTCGCCGCGCACGGCCTGTCGCTGGCGTTCGAGCACGTCAGCTTCGCGTATCCGGGCAAGAACGAAGACACCTTGCGCGACCTCACCTTCACGGCCCCCGCCGGCGCCACCGTGGCGATCGTGGGCGCCTCCGGCGCGGGCAAGAGCACCGTGGCCAGCCTGCTTCTGCGCTTCTGGGATCCGCGCCAGGGCGCGGTGAAGCTGGACGGCGTGGACGTGCGCCAGCTCCGGCTCGACGGATTGCGCGAACGGGTGGCGCTGGTGACACAGGACACCTATCTGTTCAACGATACGCTGGAAGGCAACATCCGGCTCGCGCGCCCCGAGGCCAGCCGCGAGGACCTGGCGCGCGCGCTGGAACAGGCGGCGCTGGCGGACTTCGTGAAGAGCCTGCCCGACGGGCTGGCGACGCGCGTGGGCGAACGCGGCATGCAGCTTTCGGGCGGCCAGCGCCAGCGCATCTCTATTGCGCGGGCCTTCCTGAAGAATGCGCCCGTGCTGATCCTGGACGAAGCCACCTCGCACCTGGACACCTTGTCTGAAATGCAGGTGCGCGGCGCGCTGGACGTGCTGATGCGCCACCGGACCACGCTGGTCATCGCGCATCGCCTGTCCACCATCCGCGACGCGGACCTGATCCTGGTGCTGGACCGCGGAACGCTGGCGGAAGCCGGCACGCACGATCAGCTCTTGCGCAGGCAAGGCGCCTATGCGCGCCTGGCCAGCCATCAAGGCGGCTACGCGGCCAGCGGCGCGGCGTATCTGTCCGGCGGCGTACATTGAGAATGACGCGCACGCGCCGCGTGCGCGTGTCATCGGGCCGGGCCGCGCCAGGCCGGGCCGCGTCAGGCCGGGCCGCGTTGAAAAAAACCGACAGGACGCGCGG
>RCUH01000390.1_pt1 | contig 47855 bp, 51 predicted proteins | sample 2166191 | NCBI WGS metagenome assembly RCUH01 (sample SAMN09932848, study PRJNA488358) | compost metagenome | feature: garden; material: soil; isolation source: compost soil in an enriched community after 214 h of incubation | place: Germany: Experimental Botanical Garden Goettingen | collected... | reverse complement strand
TGGTATCCCGCCGCACGACCCAGGCGCGCGGCATGCTGCGGGTTTCGGCCCCGACATCGTTCGGACGGCGGCGCTTGGCGCCCTTGCTCACGCCCTTCCTTGACGCCCATCCCCGGCTGACGCTGGAGTTGAACCTGACGGACGCCTTCGTCGATTTGATGGCCGAGGACGTGGACGTGGCCGTCCGCATCGGCAGCTATGAGGCGGGCGATCCCGCCATGCACCGACTGGCTCCCAACCGCCGCGTCCTGTGCGCCGCCCCCGCCTATCTGGCCGAGCACGGCGCACCGCAGACCCTGGACGACCTGCGCGCCCACGCCCAACTGGCGGCCGAGAACCAGTCCGCCTGGCGACTGGAAGGCCAGGACGGTCCCCTCACCTTCCGCGCCCGCAGCCGGGTGCGGACCAATTCGTCCGAAGTGGCGCGCGAACTGGTGCTGGCGGGGGCCGGGATCGCCCTGCGCTCGACCTGGGATGTGGGCGAGGAACTGCGTGGTGGGCGATTGATACGGGTGTTGCCCCAGTATGCCGGGGCCTCGGACGTCGCGATCTTCGCCCTGACCGCCGGGCGGGCCCGCGCCGAAAACCGCGTGCGGGCCTTTATCGAGTTTGTGGCTGGCCTGTACGGCGATGTGCCAGAATGGGACAGGTAGCCTCTTTCCTCCCCATTTCATGGGGAGGTGGCGCGTCGCGATTAGCGACGTGACGGAGGGGGCGACTCCACGGCTGAAGTTTGCGCCGCCCCCTCCACCACTTCGTGGTCCCCCTCCCCACTAAAGTGGGGAGGAAAAAAGCGCCTTACTGCGCCGCCGCCGTCGCCTTCGGCTTCAGATAGCGGTCCAGCCAGGTGACCATTTCCCACTGGGTATGGCCGACCGACTCACGGGCGCGGTAGCCATGGTCCTCCAGCGGCAGGACGACATAGCGCGCCGTCGCGCCATTGCCTTTCAGCGCCGCATAGAAGCGCTCCGACTGGATCGGGAAGGTGCCCGAGTTGGCGTCCGCCTCGCCGTGGATCAGCAGGATCGGCTCATTGACCTTGTCGGCATAGGTGAAGGGGGACATGGCGTTATAGGTCTCGGTCGCCTCCCAGTAGGAGCGCTGCTCAGCCTGGAAGCCGAACGGCGTCAGCGTGCGGTTATAAGCGCCCGAGCGCGCGATGCCGGTCTTGAACAGGTCGGTGTGGGCCAGCAGGTTGGCGGTCATGAAAGCGCCGTAGCTGTGCCCGCCGACAGCGATCCGGTCGCGATCCGCGACGCCCAGAGCCACCACCGCATCGACCGCCGCCTTGGCGCTGGCCGACAACTGCTCGATGTAGGTGTCGTTCGGCTCGGCCCCGTCCTTGCCGATGATGGGCATGGTCGGGTCATCCAGAACGGCGTAGCCCTGCGTCAACAGGAAGAGGTGGCTGATGCCGCCCGGACGCACGAAACGGTTCTCGGTGTCCACCACCTGACCGGCCACGGCGGCGTCGGTGAACTCGGCCGGATAGGCCCACATCACCAGCGGCAGAGGCCCGTCGCGATCCTTGTCGTAGCCGGCGGGCAGATAGAGGGTGCCTGACAGCTGGACCCCGTCGTCGCGGGTATAGGTGATCAGTTCGCGCTTCACCTCGGCCAGTTGCGGGGCCGGGTCAGGGAACTGGGTCAGCTGCGTCACGCCGCCGTCCAGATCGCGCAGGCGCAGGTTGGCCGGATCGGTGCGGCTTTCGCGATAGGTGATCAGCTTGCGGCCCGCGTCATCCAGAATGCCGACGACGCTTTCATATTCGCCCTGGGCCGCGCGCCAGACGCGTTCCGTCTCGCCGGTCTTCAGATCCAGGGTGTCGAGGAAGGGATATTCGCCCTCGCGCGTTGCGCCGTCGCCCTCGACGAAGACCTTGGAGCCGTCGGCGGTGAAACGAATGGTCGAACGGCCGCGCGCGTTCGGCTCTACAACCACCGAACCCGGATCGTTGTAGCGGTCCTGATAGTTGCGATCGACCAGGACGCGGCCCGCGCCGGGGTTCGACGGATCGACCAGGGTCCGGGTCTCGTGGCGAGTGTTGAACCAGCGGCTGTTGACGATGGCCGTATCGTCGCGGCCCCACTGCACGCCGGCATAACGCTCTTTCAGGTCCACCAGGGTGCGCGGGCGGTCGTTGAAGGGCGCAGGCAGCATGAAGACGCGGTCGCGCACCTCGGCGGCGTTGCGCGGATCGCCGCCGTCCTGGGCCTCGACCCAGACCAGGGTGGCGTCAGCGTCGGCGCGCCACTGGGCCGAACGCGGGCCGGGGGCCACGGCGTCGAACGGCGTGGGCACGTTGTCGCGCAGCGGCAGGTCGGCGACGCGGTGAACCTCACGTCCGTTCAGGTCAGTGATGATCACGTCCGCCGGGAACAGGCTGGCCGGCACGACGTAGCTGTAAGGCTTCTTCACCCGCGTTTGCAGGATGAAGCGCCCATCGGGCGACACCGAGACGTTCAGGAAGACGCCCGGCTGGCCCAGGGTCCGCGCGCGACCGTTCAGCGGCACGATGGTCAGCTGGCTGGTGAAATAGTGGTCGAACAGGGCTTCGTCGCCGGCGTCGGACAGCAGGTCCTGATAGGTCCGCACCGGGGCGGCTCGACCGCCGGTCTCGGCCACGGTCGGACCCGAGGGCGGGCGTGTCACGTCGGGCGCGGCGCGGCGACCGGCGGGCACGGCCTGAACCAGCAGACCCGAGGCGTCGGGCAGCCAGCTGTAGCCGGACCCGGCGGCGGCGTTGACGGTCGGTCCCGTCAGACGGCGCGCCTGAGCCGAGGCCACGTCAGCGGTCCACAGCTCCAGCCCGTTCGGCGTGTTCAGCAGGAAGGCCACGGCCGCACCGTTCGGGGCCCAGCTGACACTGGTGAGGCGCGCGTTGGCCGGCAGACCAGCCACGACGCGGGCCGCGCCGCCCTCGACGGTCTGGAAGCTGAGGCCCGTCAGCCAGGCCACGCGGCTGTTGGCCGGGCCATTGTTCGTCGGATTGATGCGGTATCCGGCCAGACGCAGCATGGGCTCAGACAGCTCGGCGATGCTGGGCAGGTTGGAGCGGTCCTGCAACAGCAGGGTCTTGCGGTCCGGGCTCAGGCTGGCGGTCGGGTTGGGCTTGGAATCGAGGATCTGCGCGATCGGTTGCGGCGGCTGCTGATAGGTCGGCGCGGCCGGCGCCTGGGCGGCGGCGGGCATGGCCAGGGCGGGCACGGCGGCCAGCAGGACGAGCGCAGGCAGGGCCTGCTTCAACAGTTGACGACGCATGATGATCTTCCCCGACGTGGCGCCCGAAAACGCCGGGCGCCCATGGTCTAGGGGCGGCCTTGCCGGAGGGTCAACCCGTATGGCTCAGCCAAAGCGCCCTTCGGCCCACCGTGCGGCGAAATAGCCGCCGACCGAGGCCACGGCGGTCAGGGTCGTCCCCCAGCACAGGTCGATGATCGTCAGCCGCGTGGACCAGACGCTCAGCGTCGCCTGATTGGTCAGGTCATAGGTGGCGTAGGCGACGAAGCCGAGCACAGCCCCGTTCAGCAAGGCTCGCGTCCAGGCCGCTTCTTTCAGCGCGGGCACGATGGCCAGGAACACGATGCCGCCGATGGAGATCAGATAGAAGATCACCGCCGCCGTCATGTTCGGCTTGTCCGCCATCAGGGGACCGATCACCGGCCGATACAGCCGATCCGCCATGGTGGTCAGCCAGACCGCGTCGATGGCGGCGAAGGTCAGGCCCGCCCCCAGATAGGCCACGACATATTTCAACATCAGGACAGGCCCTCTCCGGCCGGCTTCAACAGATAATGACTGACCGCCCAGGTGCGGCCGCCGTCGTTTCCAAACAGACCCGCCGTCGCCAGGTAGAAGCGACGCCAGCGTCGGGTCCACAGCGCCGCGTCCGGGCCATAGGTTTCGCGCATCAGCACGGCCACCCGTTCGGCATTGCGATCCATGTTGGCCAGCCAGTCATTGGCCGTCCGCGCATAGTGGCCCCCGTTCCAGGTCCATTCCTGCGCCACCTCGAACAGGTCGGAGAACTGTCGGATCAGGTCACGGCTGGGCATGATCCCGCCGGTGAAGAAGTGCTGGGCGATGAAGTCGCCGCTGTCGGTGTGGTCAAAGCGATAGGGCGCGTCGCGATGGGTGAAGACGTGGATGAACATCCGCCCATCGGGCTTCAGCCAGCCCCTGGCTCGCGTCAGCAGGGCGCGCCAGTTGGCCATGTGCTCGAACATCTCGACCGAGACGATGCGGTCAAAGCCGCCCGGCGACTGGAAGTCGTTCATGTCGCAGGTCACGACCGTCAGATTGGTCAGGCCGCGCGCCCGCGCCTGGGCCTCGATATGGCCGCGCTGGCCGTGGCTGTTGGAAACGGCGGTGATCCGGGCCGCAGGATAGCGCTCGGCCATCCACAGGCTGAGCGAGCCCCAGCCGCAGCCCAGCTCCAGAATGGTCTGTCCGTCGGCCAGTTCGGCGTGGGCGCAGGTTTCGGCCAGCGCCTTCTCCTCGGCCTGATCCAGGGTCTCGGCGCCGTCGCCATACAGGCAGCAGGAATATTTCAGCCGAGCGCCGAGGCAGATTTCAAAGAACTCGGGCGGCAATTCGTAATGCTGATCATTGGCCGCGGCCGTGTGTTCAGCCACCGCCCGGCGCGCCATCTCCCGCGCAAAGGCCGCCTGATCATGGGGCCCGTCGCGATCCAGCCGCCGTCGCGCCTCCGTGACCAGACTGTCGATCGCCGGACGGGTGATGAAGTCGGGAAAGGGCGCATCCTGCAGCTGACGGATGGCGACGTTGACCAGGCTCATGCGGATTCCATTGGCGACAGGGGCGACCTCTTGCATACGCATCAGCCTCGTCTTTGGATGCGGGCGCTTGCTCCGTCCCCTCGCCCGCTTTATGGACGGATAAGACCGCAATATTCATCAGACGGTGAAAAAGGGAGAGCGATGCGCAAGATCTACGCTGACGTCACGTCCGCGCTGGAGGGCCTGACCTTTGACGGGATGACCGTCATGTCCGGCGGCTTCGGCCTGTGCGGGATTCCCGAAAACCTGATCGCGGGCCTGAAGGCCTCGGGCGTCAAGGGACTGACCGTCATCTCCAACAACGCAGGCGTGGACGGCTTCGGCCTGGGCCAGCTGCTGGAGACCAAGCAGATCGCCAAGATGATCTCGTCCTACGTCGGCGAGAACAAGGAGTTCGAACGGCAATACCTGGCCGGCGAGCTGCAGCTGGAGTTCAACCCGCAAGGAACACTCGCCGAGCGCATCCGCGCGGGCGGCGCGGGCATCCCCGCCTTCTTCACCGCCACCGGCGTCGGCACCCTGGTCGCCGAAGGCAAGGAAGTGCGCGATTTCGACGGCCGCAAATACGTCATGGAAACCGGCCTGGTCGCCGACCTCGCCATCATCAAGGCGTGGAAGGCCGACGAGCGCGGCAACCTCGTCTTCCGCAAGACGGCCCGCAACTTCAACCCGATGATGGCCACCGCCGGCAAGGTCACGGTCGTCGAGGTCGAGGAGATCGTCCCCACCGGCTCGCTGGACCCCGACCACATCCACACGCCGGGCGTCTATGTCGACCGCCTGATCCAGACCGTGTCCGAGAAGCGCATCGAACAGCGCACTGTCCGCCAGAAGGAGGCCTGAACCATGGCTCGTACTCGCGAACAACTGGCCGAGCGCGCCGCCAAGGAGCTGCAGGACGGCTTCTACGTCAACCTCGGCATCGGCATCCCGACCCTGGTCGCCAACTACATCCCCGAAGGCATGGAAGTGACCCTGCAGTCGGAAAACGGCATGCTGGGCATGGGGCCCTTCCCCTATGAGGGCGAGGAAGACCCCGACCTGATCAACGCGGGCAAGCAGACGATCACCGAGATCCCCGAGAGCAGCTACTTCTCCTCGGCCGACAGCTTCGCCATGATCCGCGGCGGCCACATCAACCTGTCGATCCTCGGCGCCATGGAAGTGGCCCAGAACGGCGACATCGCCAACTGGATGATCCCCGGCAAGCTGGTGAAGGGCATGGGCGGCGCCATGGACCTGGTCGCGGGCGTCAAGCGCGTGGTCGTGGTCATGGAACACGCCAACAAGCACGGCCAGTCCAAGGTGCTGAAAGCCTGCACCCTGCCGCTGACCGGCACGGGCGTGGTCAGCCGCATCATCACCGACCTGGCCGTCTTTGACGTCAAGCCGGACAGTTCGGGTCTGGAACTGATCGAACTGGCCGAGGGCGTGACCTTGGACGAGGTCGCGGCCAAGACCGAGGCTGGTTACACGGTGGCGGCTGGTCTGGGCTGAACCGCGCCCTCCCCGCCTGAAGACAGAAACCCCGGCGACCGCGAGGCCGCCGGGGTTCTCTTTAACTTTGAGATCTTGGAGCCGTTCTTTAACTCCGCTCATCCCGGCGGACGCCGGGACCCAGTGAGAGCGCCACACTGAGGCCTATCCAGTGATCGAAGCGCCCTGAAGCCAAAGCACTGAATCCCGGCGTCCGCCGGGATGATCGGGTCAGGAAGCAGCTTCCAGAACCTCTTCTTTAGTTTCGCGTGGCCTGGAAGCCCTGCTGATCCGTCCACAGAACGATCTGGCGGCTGGCCTCGGCGGTGGCGCGGTCGAAGGCGGCGACGATAGCCGACTGGCGGTTCTCGCCCGCGCTCTCGCTGACTGAAATCCTGTCCTCGGCCACGATCGAGCGGTCGCCGGGGCGCACCAGACGCAGCAGGACCACGATACTGGCGTTCGGTACGGAGCCCGGCGCGGCGTAGTCCGCCTCGAAGCGGCGCACGTCCACGCTCAGCAGCAGACCGTCGCGCGTCAGGGGACCGCTGCTCAGGACCGTGCAGGTCCCACCGTCGAGGAAGGCGTTGCGAAGCGCTTCCTCGAACAGGGTCTCAGCCGGCGACACCCAGCGCGCGCCCTTGATGTAGGCCGCCTCGGCCCCGGTCACGGCCAGCAGACGATCTCCACGCGCGGCTTCGGGGAAGTCCACGCGGCGCATCGAGACATGGACATCCGGGCAGGCCGAGGTCGCCCCCGTTCCTGCAAAGGCGGACGCCCCGCCGAACCGATAGAGCTGAACCGGATCAGGCGACGACAACAGGGCGCAACCAGACAGGGCGACCGACGCAGCCGCGATCACAAAAGCGGAACGGATCATGGCTGCACCTCTATTTCCTTGGACGGCGCCTTCGAGATGAAGTCGCGCGGGCTTTCACGCACATTGTCGATCAGCGACTGAAGCGAGCGCGTCGCCTGATCCAGCTGACGGATCGTGTCGTTCAACTGCGGCACGGTCTGCGTGCCGAAGTCGCCCAACGGCCCTTCCAGCCCGGTCGCGGTCCGGTTGATGGAGGCGATGGTCTGCTGCGCCTCGCGCGTCGCGGCGTTGATGTTGGCGATGGCCTGCTTGCCGTCGGTGTCGATCATCTGACGCGCGCTGGCGCCCAGGGCCTGATACTCGCCGACGGCGGCGTTGGCCTTGGTGATGGTTTCCTCAAGCTGCTGGAACATGCCCTTGCGGGCTTCCAGTTCGGCGGTCAGGGCCTCGACATTCTTCACGCTGGACGAGAAGCTGCGGATATTGTCGTCGGACATGACCCGGTTGATCCGGTTCAGCGCGTCCACCGTCTGGGCCAGCACCGTGCCGGAGCCGCTCAGCAGTTCGGCGATCGGGCTGGGCTGACTCTGGATCACCGGCACGACATTATCGGGGTATTGTTCTTTCAGCAGGGCGCTATTGGCTTCACCCGCCGTGATCTGGATGTAGTTCAGTCCGGTAATGCCCTGCGGCTCCAGCTGGGCGCGCGAGGTGACGCGGACCGGGGTCGTGCCGTTCAGCCGCACGCGGGCGATGACCTGATCCCCCTTCTTGGGGTCCAGGTTCAGGGCCGTGACCTCGCCGACGCGGATGCCGTTGAAATGCACTTCCCCGCCTTCCGACAGACCGCGCACGGGACCATAGAAGACGATGTCATAGACGTCGTAGTCGTTGTTGAACTGCAGGCGGGCCAGCCAGATCGTGAACACGGCCAGCGCCAGCAACAGGGCGACTGTGGCGATGCCGACTGCGGCGTAATGGGCGTCTCTTTCCATCTCTTCCCGCTCTCCTCAAGCGGCCTTATGGGCGGCGCGACCGCGCGGCCCCAGGAAGTATTCCTTGATCCACGGATGATCGGAACGTTCCAGTTCCTGAACCGTGGCCTTCGCAACGACGTGCTTGTCAGCCAGCACCGCCACCTTGTCACAAATGGCGTAAAGGCTATCGAGGTCGTGGGTGATCATGAAGACCGTCAGGTCCAGATCGTCCGTTAACTGACGGATCAGATCGTCAAAGGCCGCTGCGCCGATAGGGTCCAGCCCCGCCGTCGGCTCGTCCAGAAAGATCAGCTCCGGGTCCAGCGCCAGGGCGCGGGCAAGGCCGACCCGCTTCCTCATCCCGCCCGACAGCTCCGCCGGCTTCAGATAGAGGGCCTCGGGCTTTAACCCGACCATGGCGATCTTCATCTCGGCCAGTTCGCGAATGACATTGCGCGGCAGGTTGGTGTGCTCGACCAGCGGCGAGGCCACATTGTCCAGCACGGTCAGCGCCGAGAATAGCGCCCCCTGCTGGAAGAGGACCCCGGTGCGCCTTTCAACCTCCGCCGCCTCGGCCTTGGTCATGGCGTCGCGGTCATAACCAAACAGCTTCACCGAGCCGCCTTCAGGCTGTTTCAGACCGATGATGGAGTTCAGCAGCACCGTCTTGCCGGTGCCCGAGCCCCCAACCACGCCCAGCACCTCGCCGCGCTGCACGTCCAGGTCCAGGTCCTCATGGATCACCCGGTCGCCGAACTGGCTCAGCAGGCCCCGCACCTCAATGACGTTCTCGCGCGTCGGTTTTTCCTGGCGGGCCGTCACAGGTTCAGCTCCAGGAAGATCATGGCGAAGACAGCGTCGAGGAAGATGATGGCGAAGATGGCCTGGACCACCGCCGCCGTGACCCGACGGCCCAGGCTCTCGACGTCTCCGGCCACCGACATGCCCTGACGGCAACCGATGGCGGCCACCACCACGGCAAAGACCGGCGCCTTGACCAGACCCACCATGAGGTGAGTGTCCATCATCGGGTCCTCGGTGATGCGCTGAATGAAGAAGGACGGGCCGTAGGCCAGTTCGCTCCACGTCACCAGCATGCCGCCGAACAGGCCCGACACCATGCCGACGAAGGTCAGCAGCGGCAGCATCAGCACCATGGCCGCCAGCCGCGGTATCACCAGGGCCTGGAAGGGATTGACGCCCATGACCTGCATGGCGTCGACTTCCTGGTTCATCCGCATCGAACCGATCTCGGCCGCGAAGGAGGAGGCCGAGCGGCCCGCCAGCAGGACCGAGGTGATGACCACGGCGAACTCGCGCAACACCGACACGGCGACCAATTGGACCGTGAACACCCCCGCGCCGAACTGGGTCAGCAGATTGGCGCCCAGAAAGGCGATGACTGCGCCGATGAAGAAGTTGGTCACGGCGATGATGGGAATCGCGTCAAGCCCCGACCGCTCGGCCTGACTGAACCAGGCCGGCCAGCGGATGGCGCCTGGATGCTTCAGGGCCGAGCCGACGGCGACGATCAGCCGCCCGAGGAAGGCGAAGGACAGCATGGCCTCGGCCAGAAAGTCGTAAACGCCCAGACCGATCTTGGCGAAGGTGCGGGTGAAGGCGTTGGCGCGACGCGGGGGGGCGCAGGATTCGCGGTCCAGCTTGTCGACCATGGCGTAGATGCGGCCGGCCTCCGGGCGATCGCTCCACGCCGCCTCGGGGATGGACGCCGTGGTCGCTTGGGCGATGGCCAGGGCGCCGGCCGTATCGAAGCGTCCCAGTTCAGCCAGATCCAGCGCGATCACGGCCCGTCCGGCCAGATCAGCCTGCAGGCGATCGCCCTGACGGCCCACGCCGGTCGTAGACCAATCGCCGCTGAGGCGCAGCTTTGCCGCCGCTCCGTCGCCGTCCTGGATTTGATATTGGGCCGTGCGGCTCATCGTTCAGTTCACCAGCGCGAATAGCTGGAGCGCGTGGGGCAAAGGCATGGGCTCGCACCCTCCCTGGCGCGAAAAGACAGTTTCAGCAGCAGAACCGCCACAGCAAGGCTGTGACTCAGCAACGGGGCCATTGTCAACGCGCGATGACTTTCCATCGCCCCCTGACGTCGCCATCTGACCCAGCCCCAAACCACGCCCCTCCCTGCCACCGTGCAGCTTTGACAACGCCGCCAACCGCGTTTCGTTCAAGCAGGGGGTGAAGTCGCCCGTTTAGACGCCGAGCCCTAGCGCAGATAGTCGAGCAACGACACCTGGCGCAGTTGGCTGAGCACCTGGGCCGAAGCCTGGAGGGCGATCTGGGCCATCTCGAGCTCGGTCACCGCCTCGGCCATATTGGCGTCGGTCTTGCCCGACAGCATGGTATCGACCGAAATCTTCCGCGCTTCCTGCGATTCCAGCAGGGTATCGACGCGCGCCTGCATCGAGCCGTTCTTGGCCTGAAGATTCACCACATCCTTGGCCGCGGTCTCAAAGCGCGCCATCAGCCCGGTCAGGGCCGTCTTCTGCGCGTCGGTCATCTGGCCGTTCAGCGGCGTGGCCTGATGCAGGACCTGCAGATCGCGGAAGACGTTGAACAGATCCTGCCCGATGTCGCTGGCCAGGAAGCCCGTGTCCATGGTGACCGTTTCGTCCAGCAAGGACGTCTGCTTCAATTGGTCGTTTCTGAAGGCGTCGCTCGTGGCGGGCATGGCCGCCAGCTTTTCCAGGTCGGTGGCGCCGACCGGCGTGGCGGGCAGGACCACGGCCTGCTGATCCACATCGCCGCCCGCGAACAGGAACTTGCCCTGATGCTTCATGTTCAGGCCGTCCTGAGCCATCTTGAAGATGGTCTCCATCTCGGACATCAGACCTTCCATGCGACCGGCGGCGATGGCGTTGGCGATCGCCAGCCGGCCCGAGGTGGCGGCGTCGGCGACCCGGTCCATCCCCATATCCTGCATCGTCAGGCGGTCGGCTACCGTCTTGTTCGTGTCGATGAAGCCCTGGATGCGGGTCTGGCTGGACTTCAGGGCGATGACCGTTTCGGACTGCCGCCCGAAGCCGACCAGATCGGTGGCGTTCTTCTTGGTATTGACCTTGTTCTGCGCCTCCTCGCCGCGCGCCTGCGCGTTCATCAGGTGCAGCAGGGCCGACTGATAGTTTCCAAAGGTCGAAACGCGGGTCATCGCATCATCCCGATCAGGGTGTCGTACATCTCCGACGCCGCCTGGATAAGGCGCGCCGAAGCGTTAAAGGCTTGCTGATAGGTGGTCATCAGCACCAGCTCCTCGTCCATATTGACGCCCTCGACCGAGCTGCGTCGGGCCGAGGCTTCCTGATACAGCGCGCCTGCGCTGGTCGCGCGGGTCTTGGCCATCGTCGCCTTGCTGCCCAGCTCTCCCGAGAACTCCGCGGCATAGCGCGACAGGGACATGTTGACGCCGCCCGCGCCGCCCGCCGCAGAGAAGCTGGTCGCGTTCTGATCGGCCTTGGCCAGCAGACGACCGCCGCTGCCGTCGTTCTTGCTGAGCGCCGGCGTGCCCGCCGCCACGCCCAGGTTCAACTGGGCCAGGGCCAGCTTGGACGGGTCCTTGGCGATGTCGGCGCGCACCGAAAAGCCGCCCGCGCGAGAGGCGCGGGCGCCGCTCAGGCCGAACAGGTCGCTCATCGACACGCCGGAAGGAACCTGGCGGGTTCCATCCTCAATCACCGACATGGTCGAGGGCGGCGCGCCGTGGCCGGTGAAGATCAGTTCGCCGGCGCCGTTCAGGCTGAAGCTGCCGTGCGCGCCCACGCCGGTGGTCGGATCGTTCAGCGCCGTCAGCATCTCCGCCATCGTGCCCGCCCCTGCGGGCACAGCCACCGATAAATCGCGGATGCGCGAGCCCGAGGCGTCGGTGAAGCGGAACTTGATCGTCTCACCCGGCGTGAAGCCGTGTTGCGAGGCGGGCGTCAGGCCCGTGTCGTAAAGCGCCGGGCGATCGGTCGAAACCAGATCGTTCAGACCGAAATAGTGCGAGAAACCGCGGCCGGCCTTGTTGCTGGGATTGGTCGCGTCGTCGGCGATGGCGACGCCCTGGCCCGCCGGCGCCTGGATGCTCAACTGCCCGTTGACGAAGCTGGCGCTGGCGCCGCCCAGCTGGCCGTTCAGGGTGGCCAGGAAGCTGGCGGGCGTCGCCGCCACCCCGTTGATCGTCATCGTCGCGCCCGAGAAGACGATCTGGGCCGAGTTCTGGATCACGCCCTGGGCGTCGACCGTGGTGATGGTGGTGGTCCCGCTGAACCCGGACAAGGCCGTCTCCAGCGACTGCCCCACGTTGCGTCCGTTCAGCACAGCCGGCGGCGGCACGGCGGACGAGGCGTTGTGCGCGCGGTTCAGTTCGTCCGCCAGGCGCGTCATCATCTCGCCCAGGCGCTCGGCGGCTGCGGGCGCGTCCAGGTCGCGCAGTTCCAGCAGACCCTTGATCTCGCCCGAAGCCAGGCCCTCGGTCAACGGTCGCCGCTGGCCGTTCGGCTCGGTGATCATGATCTGGTTGAAGACGGTCTCGGCCGAGACGGCTCCCGCGCGCTGATACTCCAGCTTGGCCGCGCCCTGCCCTGCCAGCAAAATGCCGGCGCCGGTGCGCACCTCGATGCCGCCGATCGAGCGGGTCGTGATCCGCACATCCAGCAGCTCGGACAGCTCGTTGACCAGGGCGGCCTGGGCCGTTTCCGCCCCGGTCGAATCCGTGCCGACGACATTGGCCTTGGCGATATCGACGTTCAGCTTCTCGATCTGCTCAACCAGGCCGTTGACCCGGTCCACGGCGGTGCTCAGACGACCATCGGCCTCCTCCCGCGTGTTCTGGATCTCCTTGGCCACGCGCGCGGCCTCGTCGAACATGGCCTGGGTCTTCCAGATCGCGTCCTGGCGCAGCGGCCCGGAAGTCGCGTTCTCGGCCGAGGTCGAAAAGGCGGAGAAGATCTTGTCGATCTGGGCGAAAAAGCCGCTGTCTGCGCCCGGATCGCCAAACTGCGACTGGATATGATCATACAGCTCATAACGCACGGCCTGACGCCCCGCGTCGGCTCCCGCGCTCAGGCTGGCGGCCTGCAGGAAGCGGTCGGTGGCCAGACGGACGCGCGCGATCTCGACGCCTGCCCCCGTGCCCTGACTGGCCCAGGACTGCTGGTCGGCGACCTTGCGGATATAGCCGGGCGTGTTGACGTTCGAGACGTTGTCCGAGACCACTCGCAGTTGCGTCTGGGCCGTATTCATGCCCGAGGTCGCGATGTTCATGATGGAGTTCAGAGACATCAGAAACGGGCTCCATGCAGGGGCGCGCCCGGCAAGCCTTGCTGGCCTGCGCGCAAATCTTGCCCGGCGTTTCGGTTAGCCATTCTAGCCAACTCCTTGATTTTATAAGACATCGGCTTTTCAGCCCCTGTGCGTTCATCAGAAGCGGCGCAAAACCCAGGCCATCCATCGACGCCCTGTCCGCCCGGCAAAAACGTGGCGGCGCGGCAAGAACGGCCGGGCACGCTCGACACTGGGGGCCTCCCAGAAAACAATTTATTTCTTTATTTTCAATGGATTGATCAGGAACCGTCACTTGGCCCGGAGCTTGCGCCAGAGCTTTCGAACCACCCGAGCGCAGTAGGCGCCGCCCACCCAGCGAAAGCCCTATCGCCGCTCATGTCCGCGCTCAGCGTCATGTCCCTGATCGCTCCGACCGCCCCGGTCGGCGCCCCCGCCGCATCCGTGGAAACGGCGGCGGACGAAGGTCTTTTCGCGGGACTGGTCGCCGCTGTCGCTCCGTTTTCCAATACGCAGGGCGAGGAGAGCGCGTCGGCTCTGGAAGCGCCGCTGGCGGACGCCGACACCTCTTCCTCAAACGCCGCCGTCGATCCCGCGCCCGCCTGGCCGCCCCTCCCGCTGATCGCGCCCGCTCCTCTGCCGAACGCCCTGGCGGCGGCGGCTGCGGAAGGCGGACGGGAGGCGTCCGCCGGAACCCCCGCTGCGTCCGCGCCACCTCTCGCGCCGGCTCTGCCGCTGGACGCCGCAGCCGACACGCCGCCGCCGACCTCCGCGCCGGCGCCCTCGTCAGGTGACGCACCGGCCCAGGGTCTGGCCCAGGCTCCGGCTCAGACCCAGACCTCGCCTATGTCGCCGCAGACGACCGACATCGCGACGGATATGCCCGCTGCAACGACCAGGGCGCCGGCCGCTTCGCCCCTCGCCGGCGCCGCGCCGACCGAGGTGCGTCCCGCCCAGCCTCTGCCCGCCTCCCAGCCGCGCGCAGCAGTCGCTCCGCCATCGCCCGTTGGCGTTCCGGGGCCGGCCGGGGAGCAGATCGACGCCCAAACCCAAGGTCAGGCTGCATCGACAGAGGATCAGGCCGCCGCCCGCCGTCCGACGCCGACACCGACGGCCACGCCCGCCGCTGCGCCTCCCGCTTCGGTCACTGTCGATGGCAAGACCGAGCCGCGCGCCGAAGTCGCCGCAACGCCTGGCGCCGCCGCCCAAGCTTCCGCGCCCGTCACCCTGACGGCCTCGTCCGTGCCAGCAGCGCCCACAATCCCGTCCATGACGGCGCAGACCGCGCCTGAGGCGGCTTCAGCTCAAACCGACGCCCCTGCGTTCCAGCCAGTCGCCTCGACCAAGCCTGACGTTGCTCCTCCTGGGGCCGCCACGCCCACGGCGCGCCCGACGGCGACCGCAGCGCCGCAACCCGTCGCTCCGGCGCCGGCGCCCTCGCAAGCCGCACAGTCCGCAGTCGTCCCCGACCCGACTGAAGCCGTCATCTCGGCTGCCGCCACGCCGGCTTCCGAAGCAGAGCCCGACGCCGAGGCCGCGCCGCAGACCCCGCTGCTTGCGACCCCCGCGCCCGCTCGCAACCTTTCCGCCCGTCTCGACGAGCGCCCCTCCAACGCCGCGAAGGCGACGGCGCAGGCTGACGCCAAGGTCGATGCCGGCGCCGGCTCCGGCGCCCGATCGATCCTGCCGGCAGCGACGCCGTCCGCCGCCGCACCGTCGTCAACCGCGATCGCCCCGAGCGAAGTCGCCGCGCCGCCCCTGCCTGCGGACGCCCTCCCGCTGGACGCCCCGGCCGACCTCGCGCCCTCGCAACAGATTCTGGACGCGCCGGCCGCCGCGCCGAGCGCCTCGCGCGACCTGGGCCTGTCGCAGTTGTCGCGCGCCACAGTCGAGACCACCGCCCAGTTGGCGGCCCAGATCCTCAAGAAGCTGGAGGGTCGCTCGACCCGCTTCGACATGGCCCTGACGCCCGAAGGCCTGGGCCGCGTCGATGTCAGCCTGGAGATCGATTCCGACGGTCGTCTGGCCGCCCGCCTGGCCTTCGACAACCCGGCGGCGGCGACGGACATGCGCGCCCGCGCCGACGAGCTTCGCCGACAGTTGCAGGACGCTGGTTTCCAGCTGACCCAGGATTCTCTCGAATTCTCGGAGCGCAATCCTTCATCCGGCTTCAGCGGCGGCGGCGCCTTTGACCGCGCGCCCGATCGCCGCGCCTTCGCGGGCGCCGCCCGTCTCGCCGTCCAGGCCGACGTCGCCCTGCCCCCTCCCGGCCCCTGGGCCTCCCTCTCGCTGACGCCTGACCGCGTCGATATGAAGGTCTGACCTATGGTCACCGCCGTCACGACCAACACCGCCACCGACAAGATCAACACCGGCTCGACCATGCTGGCGTCGAACTTCGAGACCTTCCTCTCGTTGCTGACCGCCCAGTTGAAGAACCAGGATCCCCTGTCGCCGATGGACTCCAATGAGTTCACGGGCCAGCTGACACAGATGGCCGGCGTCGAGCAGCAACTGCTGTCCAACCAGCTGCTGACCGCCCTGCTGAACGGCCAGAAGGGCGACGGCCTGGCCAGCGCCTCAAACTACATCGGCAAGGACGCCACGGCGGTCTGGGACGCGACCAAGGCCGCCGACGGCAAGGCGTCGTGGAGCTACGAACTGGGCACGAACGCCTCGGACGTCGAGCTTCAGGTTCTGAACGCCTCGGGTCAGGTCGTCTGGAAGGGCCCCGCGCCGGAAGCTGGCGCGGGCGTGCACGACTTCAACTGGACCGAAGGGCAGGACGGCAGCGTCTATACCCTGAAGGTCACGGCCAAGGACGCCACCGGCGGCAAGGTCGACGCCCAGGTCCTGATGCGCGGCCGCATCACCGGCGTCGAGATGTACGCCGACGAACCCTACGTCACGATCGGCAGCTCCGTCATGCCGCTCTCCAGCATCATCGCGCTCGACGAGAAGAACGCCAGCGTGAACCCACCGACGGCGACCACGCCGCCGCTGCCTACAGATCCCGAGACCGACGCCTGAACGGCGCCCCTCTCGCTTCCCCTATTTCCGCTTAAGGAGCCGCTACAATGAGCATCAACAGCGCCATGCAGGCCGGTGTGTCCGGTCTTTCCGCCAACTCCGCCGCCCTGGCCGCGATCTCGCAGAACATCGCGAACGTGAACACCATCGGCTACAAGCGCACCCAGGGCGAGTTCCAGACCATCGTGAACAGCCAGAGCAAGGGCGCCGGCGGCTTTGCAGCCGGCGGGGTCATGACGACGGCCCGGCACTTCATCAGCCAGGAAGGCCAGCTGCAGCGCACGACGGAAAGCACGGATCTGGCGATTGATGGGGGCGGCTTCTTCGTCACGACCGAAAAAGCCGAAGGTGTCGGCGCCACCGACAGCCGCCTGTTCACCCGCGCGGGCGCCTTCCGCATCGACAACCTGGGCTATCTGAAGAACAGCGCCGGCCTGTACCTGCAGGGCTGGCCCGTCGATTCCAACGGCGACATCGCCACGGACCCGTCGGACCTGACCCGTCTGCGCTCGATCAACATCGGCACGGTCGGCGGCACCGCCGAGCCCACCACCCGCGCCCAGATCAACGCCAACCTCTATTCCGGCCAGACGATCTCGACCGCCGCCAGCCCGAACAAATACACGAACGTGCCGCTGACGCCCGCCGCCTCGGGCCCGAAAGACTTCACCGTTCGCTACTCGCCGACCGGCAACGCCAACGAGTTCAACGTCACCGTCAAGACCGGCATCCAGACCATCAACGCCGTGGCCACCTATGACGCCGCCGGCGCCCTGGCCAGCCTGACGGTGGGCGGCGTGGCCCAGTCCCTGACCGACCTCGACCTGGGCGGCGGCGACACGGTCTCGCTGGGCTCGCCGGGCCTGGGCATCATCAACAACAACGTCGCCAAGACCAAGTACGACCCCTCGATCAACTCGATGGCCATGTACAACGGCGAGGACGACAACCCGCTTGGCGTGAAGCCGGACTTCAAGATCAACATCCCGGTCTCGGACTCCAAGGGCGGTCAGCGCAACATCGAAATCCGCCTGCTGAAGAGCGATCAGCCGAACGAATGGTATGCGGAAATCGTCGCGGTTCCGGCCGACGACGTGATCACGGGCGGCGCCTATTCCAACGGCCAGATCAAGACCGGCCTGATCGCCTTCACCCCCGCCGGTCGCCTGGACGTCTCGACCATGCAGACCTGGCCTTCGGGCAAGGGCCTGTTCGACGACCCGGCCAACGCCGTGCTGGACTTCGGCCGTTCGGACCCCAACACCATCATCGACCCGGCCAATCCCGCCGACGACTACAAGGTGAAGTGGGCTGACGGCCTGGGCATCTCGGCCCAGACCCTGACGCTGGACCTCAGCACCTCGGCCGGCGGCCTCAGCCAGTTGAACACGGCCTCGATCGTTCAGTCGACGGTGACCAACGGCACCGCTTTCGGCAACCTGTCGGACATCAAGATCGACGAGAGCGGCTTCGTCACCGCCATCTTCGACAACGGCGTCATGCGCCGGATCGCCCAGGTCGCCATCGCCACCTTCCCCAGCCCCGACAGCCTGCGTCAGGTCACCGGCAACGCCTTCCGCGTCAGCCTGGACAGCGGCACCTTCAACCTGAAGGCGGCCGGGACAGGCGGCGCGGGCATGATCGCAGCCCAGCAGCTGGAATCCTCGACCGTCGATCTCTCGGCCGAGTTCACCAGCCTCATCACCACCCAGCGGGCCTATTCCGCCTCGTCGAAGATCATCACGACGGCGGACGAGATGCTGGCCGAACTGCTCAGCATCAAGCGCTGATCGCTTAACGGGAATCCGTGAGTAAGCCTTCGTTAGACTCGATGAATCCTTCGTTTCCGGCGCCGTCCATGCGCCGGGGACGGAGGATGCGTCTTAGCCATTCCTTCACCACGACGCTTAAACGCCCCTTAGCGGGGGCGCTCCTAGGGTACGCGTCGATGGTGGTGGTGAAAGAGGCTTAAGCCCATGCTGCAAGAGCGACGCCTGAATAGCAGAGGCGAACAATATGTGGTCGGCCCGACGGGCACGCCCCTGACCCTGCGGGATCTCCCGCCGGCGGAAACCAACCGCTGGGTGATCCGCCGCAAGGCTGAAGTGGTCGCCGCCGTTCGCGGCGGTCTGATCAGCCTGGAAGACGCCCTGACGAAGTATCGTCTGACGGCCGAGGAATTCATCGCCTGGCAACAGGCGATCGACAAATGGGGCATGCAAGGGCTGCGCACCACGCGCATCCAGAGCTACCGGGATTAATGGGCCTCAAGTAGCGCGAAGCGCGACAGGCCCAAGGATAAAGGCCGCCTTCCCCCGGGTAGGCGGCCTTTATCGTTTTCAGGCCCATGCCTCGAAATCGAACGCGCGTGCCTCTATATGGCGGCGATGACCCTGGCTGACGACATTTGCCCCGTTCCGACCCTCGCCCCCATGTCCGGCGCCGCCGACATGGACGCCGCGATCGAGAGCGCGCGACAGGCGGTCGGCCTGCCGGTCGGCGCGCGCGTGGTCGCGGCCATGTCGGGCGGGGTGGATTCCACCGTCGTCGCCGCCCTGCTGGCCAAGGCCGGCTATGACGTGGTCGGCGTCACTCTCCAGCTCTATGACCACGGCGCGGCGCTCAAGAAAAAGGGCGCCTGCTGCGCCGGTCAGGACATCCACGACGCCCGTCTGGCCGCCGAACTGATCGGCATCCCCCACTACGTCCTCGACTACGAAAGCCGCTTCAAGGACGCCGTGATCGACCAGTTCGCGGATTCCTATCTGAAGGGCCAGACGCCGGTCCCCTGCATCCGCTGCAATCAGACCGTGAAGTTCCGCGACCTGCTGGACGTCGCCCGCGACCTCGGCGCCGAGGCTATGGCCACCGGCCACTACGTCCGCCGCGCCGCCGTCGGCAACCGCTCGCAGATGCGCAAGGCGATCGACCACTCGCGCGACCAGTCTTACTTCCTGTTTGCGACGACCCAGGATCAGCTCGACTATCTGCGCTTCCCCCTGGCCGATCTGGAAAAGCCCCAGGTGCGCGGCGTCGCCGCCGCTCTGGGTCTGCGCATCGCCGCAAAGCCGGACAGCCAGGACATCTGCTTCGTCCCGTCCGGCGACTATCGCACCCTGATCGACCGCCTGCGCCCGCAAGGCCGCGAGGCCGGCGAGATCGTGCACATGGACGGCCGGGTGCTGGGCACGCACGGCGGCATCACCGACTACACCATCGGCCAGCGCCGGGGCCTGAACGTCGCCGTGGGCGAGCCCCTGTTCGTGACCAAACTCGACCCCGACAACCGCCGCGTCATCGTCGGCCCGCGCGAAGCCCTGCTGACCGCCAGCCTGACGCTGGAAGAAACCAACTGGCTGGGCGATCAGGCTGCGATCGAGGAAGCCGCCCGCGACGGCGCCCCCGTCCTGGCCCGCGTCCGCTCGACCCGCCAGCCCTCGCCCGCCCGTCTGTCGCTGGACGAGAACAACATCGTCTCGGTCGTCTTCGATGAAGGCGAAGAAGGCGTCGCCCCCGGCCAGGCCTGCGCCCTCTACGACCCGGCCGATCCCGACCGCGTCCTGGGCGGCGGCTTCATCCAGAGCACGACCGCTGTCGCCTGATCCGCACGACAACGCGCACGCCTTGGGCGTTCGCGCCTGTCTGCCCGACGATATGCTTTATCTGCGCGACGCATTCCCGCGTGAACGCTGGACCGGAGCCCTGCCCGAAACCGCCGCCTTCTGGCTGCAGATGCACACTGGCTTCCGCGCTCAGCAGGTTCAGATGGCCAATGCTGCGACCCGCTGGCGGTCCGGCGCGCTGGACCCGCGCGGCCTGCACGCCGCCCTCATGCCGACCCTGCAAGCCTTCCTTCAGCATCTGGACGGCCACCACCGTATCGAGAGCGGCCACTACTTTCCGCGTTTCCGCCTGATCGAGCCACGCATCCAGACCGGTCTCGACCTCTTGGACCGCGACCACGACGCCATCCACGCGCATCTGGACGCCCTCTACCATTCCGCTGTCGCCTTCCATCAGGCGGTCGCGGGTCAGTCCTCCGACGCCCCCGACCACGCCCACCGCCTGACCGACGGGCTGGACCGCGCCGCGCCCGACCTGATCCGCCACCTCGACGACGAGGAAGACATCGTCATCCCCTTGATCGCGCTGAAGGCGAACCTGCGGGCTCAAGGCCTTTGAAGCAGGCCGCTCTCCGCGGCTCCGGGCATAAAGGGTCGCTATCGGACCACCAACGCGTGACCGCTTCCGACCCGTTGCGGACATTGCGTCGCTCATGAGAGGTTCCAGGCATGAAGATCGCGCTCAACGGATCGAACTGGAAGAGGGAAGCCGACTTCATCGAAGGCGTTCTGGCTGGTGTGCAGGCGCCCTCGTGGCACGGTCGTAACTACAACGCTCTGCGGGATTCACTCGTCGTCGGCGGCATCAACGGGATCGAGCCTCCTTACGATTTTATCCTGAGAATGCCGACATCCCCAACCCCTGAGGTCGAGGACGCAGTGCGCTATTTCATGGATCGCGTGTCCGATTGGCGTGCAGAGGGAGCACCGCTTTCGGCTCGCTTGGCCTAGGTCCGCTTCCCACCCTTTGCTGCCGTTAACAGCATCCGCTGGCCGACCTGAAAGCCAATCTCCGCTAGGAGCCAAAGCTAGGCCCGAAGTCGGTCGGTTGCATACCCAAGCCTAGCGACGCCTGCCTCTATCGGCCGCAATGGAGGCCATGGTCAGCAGCAGCATCGCTACGACGGCCGCCGCCAGGGCGCTTGGGCCAAAACGGGCGAAGGTCAGCGCCCCCAGGATTGCGCCGGTCAACAGCCCCGCCCACAGCAGAAGATAGGGAAGCCACCCAAAAGGGTCGCCGCCCCACAGCGAAGCCGTCAACCGCTTGCCGAGCTTGACCAAGGTGCCGGTCATGTAGGTCAAGCCCACCCTGACTTCGCCGTTTTCCGCGAAGACCGTGTTCTGCGCCCCCATGGCCAGAGCCAGCGGAAGGACGGCCCACAGGCCCAAGCCGACCCCATGCATCACAAGGGCCAGCGCCAGAAGGCCGGTCACAAGGCTCAGAATAGCCGGTTCCTTGTGCGCCTTCGCGAGGCGGCCGACGCTGGCGCCCAAGACCACGCCCGCCACGAAGGTGAGGATCAGGCCGCCGGCGACGCCGACAGTCGAACTTCCTTCGGCGATGCCGACACCCAGTCTTGTCGAATTCCCGCTCATGAACGAGACGAAAAATCCGCCGGTCATCAGGAAGCCGACAACATCAACAAAGCCTGCCACCGCCGAAAAGCAGGCGGCGAGCATCTTGGTTCGTAGGTCGAGCTGGACCATCATATCTCTTGAAACCCGAGCCAACCGCCCCGGTGGCGAGCAGGCCGCCCGCCTTAAGCCGCGTCTTCCTTGGGCATCATGTCGCCGACGGTGGGCCGGTTCTCGGCCCAGGTCAGTTCGATGTCGCGGGGTTTGACGATCTCGTTGCAACAGCCGCAGGCGATACGCGGCTTGAGGTCGTGCCCGCAGGTCTTGTGGATCATGGCTATGCCGCTGTCGGCCTCGCCATAGACGTGTTTCTCGCCCCAGGCGTGCAGCGTCACCAGCACCCCGTACAGGTCCTTGCCCTTGGGCGTCAGGATGTATTCGTTGCGCGGCGGGCGTTCGGAATAGAGCTGCGGCTCCAGCACCCCGTGCTGCACCAGCGACTTCAGACGCGCGGCCAGGACGTTGCGCGCCACCCCCAGTCGCTCCTGCCACTGTTCAAACCGGCGCACGCCGTTGAAGGCGTCGCGGATGACCAGCAAGGTCCACGGGTCGCCGATCACCTCCAGCGTGGCGGCGATCGAGCAGCTCTGGCGGCTATAGTCGGCGGTGCGTCCCATGGACGGAAAGTGACCCCGCGTCAGGCTTTTGACAAGTGGGTTGCCAATCGGGACCCAGTTTGTCAGTTTCTTTAGGCAACGAACTGGCGACCGCCCGGTCGCGGTTGCTGCATTCCTCGACTTGCGGGCGGCGACGCATCAGTCTCCGCCCGCCTCTTTCGCCTGTTGCGTGGACCGATGACCGAAGCCGACCTGCTGCACGACGCCCTGACCCTGACGCCCGACGAGGAAGGCTTGAGCGCCCACCTGTCGGGCGAGTTTTCCAACGGTCCCATCGTCGCCCCGCCCGAGGCCGGCTTTCCCTTCGGCGGTCTGCTGGCGGCCCTGTGCGCCGGGGCCATGCGTCAGGGCCTGGACATCAAGGCGCCCTTACGCAGCCTGACCGTCCAGTATCTGGCCGCCGCCAAATACGGCCAGCCGATCCATTTCCGCCCGCGTCTGCTGCGCGGCGGCCGCAACGTCGCCTATGCCGTGGTCGAGGGCGGGCAAGGCGCGCGCCTGACCCACCACGCCAGCGCCACCTATGGCGCCGACGGCGCCAGCGCCGAGACCCTCAGACCCCTGCTCAGCCTGCCGCCCTTGCTGGACAGCGACGCGCCGGGCCTCAGCGGCCCCATGGCCCCGCGCTTCTCGCAGCATGTCGATTATCGCTTCGACGGCGGCCCCAACATCCTGGGCGGCAATGAAGGCAAGCCCGTCATCGAGCGGGTCTGGATGCGAACCCGGGACGGCGCGCCCCTGGACGAGCTTCGCCTGGCCTACCTGCTGGACGCCCTCTATCCGCCTGCCTGGACCGCCTTCAAGGCGCCGCCCATGATGACCAGCGTCGATCTGCGCTACGACTTCATCAACGATCCGACGCCCGAGACCGCGCCCGACGGCTGGGCCTTCTTCGAATACCGGCTGCTGGATCACGGCCTCGGCTGGTCGATGGACGAGGCTGTCGCCTGGGGCGCGGACGGCCGCCCCCTGGCCCTGGCCCGGCAGCGCCGCAAACTGCTCTGAACCCTCTTCGCTGGCTATGCTTGCCAGCGGCCCTTCGCCTCCCCTAATCCCCCCGAAACGATTCACACTGGAAACGCCCTCATGACCGCCGCATCCGATCCCGTCGTCATCGTCTCCTTCGCCCGCACGCCCATGGGCGGCTTCCAGGGCACCCTGTCCACGGTCAAGGCCACCGACCTGGGCGCCGCTGCCGTCAAGGCCGCCGTCGAGCGCGCCGGCCTCGCCCCTGAAAAGGTCGAGCAGATCTACATGGGCTGCGTCCTGCCCGCCGGTCTGGGTCAGGCCCCGGCGCGTCAGGCCGCCATCGGCGCGGGTCTCGGCAAGCACGTCGAGGCGACCACGGTGAACAAGATGTGCGGCTCAGGGCTGCAGGCCGCCATGATGGCGCACGACGCCCTTCTGGCCGGCACCGCAGAGGTCATCGTCGCCGGCGGCATGGAGTCCATGACCGGCGCCCCCTACCTGATGAACAAGCACCGCGGCGGCGCCCGCATCGGCCACGACGTCATTGTCGACAGCATGATGATGGACGGTCTGGAAGACGCCTATTCCCCCGGCAAGGCCATGGGCGTCTTCGCCGAGGACACCGCCGCCCAGTATCAGTTCACCCGTGAACAGATGGACGAGTACGCCATCGAAAGCCTGACCCGCGCCAAGGCCGCCATCGCCTCGGGCGCCTTCAAGGCCGAAATCGTCCCGGTCGAGGTCGCCACCCGCAAGGGCCCCGTCACGGTCAGCGAGGACGAGCAGCCCGGCAAGGCCGACCCGGCCAAGATCCCCACCCTGCGCCCCGCCTTCACCAAGGATGGCGGCATCACCGCCGCCAACGCCTCCTCGATCTCGGACGGTGGAGCAGCCCTGGTCATGACCCGCGAGAGCACGGCCAGGGCCCTGGGCCTGCCCGTCGTCGCCCGCGTCGTCGCCCACGCCGCCCACGCCCATGAGCCGGGCCTGTTCACCACCGCCCCCGTCCCGGCCATGCAGAAGGCGCTGAAGAAGGCCGGCTGGTCGGTCGAGGACGTGGACCTGTGGGAGGTCAACGAGGCCTTCGCCGTCGTCGCCATGATCGCGCAGCAGGAACTGGGCATCGACCGCGCCAAGCTGAACGTCAACGGCGGCGCCACGGCGCTCGGCCACCCCATCGGCGCCTCGGGCGCGCGCATCCTGTCCACCCTGCTGGCGGCGCTTCAGGCGCGCGGCGGCAAGAAGGGCGTGGCCTCGCTGTGCATCGGCGGCGGCGAAGCCGTGGCCATGGCCGTGGAACTGGCCTGATCCGCCGCACCTGACTATCGCGTCTGTCGTCCGGGCAAGATCCGGACGACGCGCTGATCCCCCTGATCGATTGCGATCAGGCATGGGCGTCGGTCCGATGTGGCCGACGCCCGCTTCGTTTGCCCCCTCGCCCCAGCGTCGCGCATGAGAGCGGCCAGGGAAGCGCATCCTGCACTCAGCACGATCATAGGCGACTCCTGCGTTTGAGAACCATTTGCAGGTTTGCGCAGAGTCCGGCCTTGTGCAAGCGTCCGCCTCCATCTTTTGGAGACTCGCCATGCGTGAAGACGGCAAACTGGACTATCTCGAACTTCCCGCCACCGACATGGCCGCGCACAAGGCCTTCTACGCCTCGGCGTTCGGCTGGGCGTTCCAGGACTACGGCCCCGATTATGCGGCCTTTGGCGAGGGCCTGGACGGCGGCTTCACCACCGAGGCCATGACGCCCAAACCCCTGCCCATCCTCTACGCCCACGACCTGGAGGCCATGCTGGCCAAGGTCGAGGCGGCGGGCGGAGAAATCACCCACCCCATCTTCGCCTTCCCCGGCGGACGACGCTTCCACTTCCGCGACCCGTCCGGCAACGATCTGGCCGTCTGGTCAGAGTAGGTCCGGGGCCTATTTGGGATCGACCGATTGGGCGATCCGCTCGGCGGCGTCGCGATCAGCGCCGTCGAGGCTCATCAGCCAGACGTGGATTTCGTTCGGCGTCGTCGGTTGCTGGAACAGATGCTCCATGGCGATGCGGCGCGTCCCTTCCGGCACGATGACCGAGACGCGCCCCGCCGCTGTCACCTGTTCGCCGTCATAGATGGGAAACTGCGACGACGGCCCGGCGTAGATCATGGCGAAGGTCTTGCCCGCCTTGCGCACTGAATAGACGTTCGCGCCGGGCGTGCTCCGACCCTCGAACACCTGGAACCCGCTTGGCAGGTCGATGCGGAACGGCAGGGCGGCGACCGCAGCCAGGCTGAGCGCGACCGAAGGAGGCGGCGCGGCCTGAGCAGGCTGCGGGGCCGCCACGGGCGTGGGCGCCGCAGAGGACCCAGGCGCGGGCGGGCGCGTGGGCGCCGCCGGACCGGCGGCGGCAGGCGGGCGCGTCGTCGGCGGCGTCATAGCAGCAGGCGTGGAACGCGGCGCCGGCGCAGCGCTGGACGGCGCGGAGGCCGCCTGCGCCGGCGCAGCTCTCGGCGTCGGGGCGACCGCTGGTCCGACCTGAGAGGCGGTCGCAGGCGCAGCCGCCGGAGCCGCACGCGCCGCAGACGGGGGACCGCCGTTCAGCAGCCTCGTCAGTTCCTCGGCGCTCTGGGATTGGGCCTGAGACTGGGCATGGGCCGCACCGGCGGAGGAGCTCAATAGGAGGGAGGCGAGAAGCACGGTTTTCATGCCGTGACCTTGACCCCCGTCATGCGCGACGGTCAAGCCGCCGCCAGTTCAACCCAGAAAGTCGCGCCCTCGCCAGGCGCCGATACAACGCCGATCTCGCCGCCCTGAAGTTCCGTCAGGCGCTTGGCCAGGGCCAGGCCGATGCCGTGCCCCTCGATAGTCGAACGCTCCAGCCCCAGCCGGTTGAACGGCTCGAACAACTGAGCCTGCTTCTCCAGCGACAGCCCCGGACCGAAGTCGATGACCTCGATGCGCACACGGTCGTGGGCCCAGACGGCGCGCAGCAGCACCCTTTTGCCGGACGCGCCGTACTTGACCGCATTGCCCGCCAGATTGCCGATGACCTGGGCCAGACGCTGCGAATCCGCCTGCGCGATCAGGGCGTCGCCCTCGACCATGACCTCGACCGACAGCCCCTTGGCTTCAGACTTCAGGATCAGGGCGCGGCGCACGTCTTCCAGCAGCCCCCCCACGTCGGTGGGCCGCAGTTCGACCTTGACCGCACCGGATTCGGCCCGCGCCACGTCCAGCAGGTCATGAGCCAGGGTCTCGACCTGACGCGCCGTCTTGACCAGCATCTGCGCCATCTCGACCTGTTCCGCCGAGGTCGCGCCCAGTTGACCGCCAGCCCACAGTTCCCCGATGCCGATGATGCCGCCGACCGGGCTCTTGATCTCATGGGCGACATTGGCCAGCAGACGCGACTTGGCCGCCGAGGCCCGCTCAGCCCGTTCGCGTCCCGCGCGCGCACGTTCAGCCAGCCGGTCGCGCTCCTCCAGCAGCGCCGCGACCATCAGGATGGGCATATAGCCCAGAAGGACCAGAAGCTGCGCCAGCAGCGCCCGGTTTTCAGCTCCGAACGAGTGATACGGACCATGCCCGGCCATCGTCCCGCCGATGGCCATGACCGTCACCACAACCAGCGCCGAAGCGATGCCCACCACCCGGAAGCGCACCGCCATCATGAGCAGCAGCGGCATCAACAGGAAGCCGTAGGGCAGGCTCAGATGCGAAAAAATGGCGTAACAGGCGAAACCGATCAGCCCGAGAAGAGCAGCGCCCTCCGCCAACCGCGCCGGCTGGCGCACGATCATCAGATGACGACGTTGCAGGGCCAGCCCGAAGGCGCCGATCACGACGAAGCCCAGGGCATGACCGAACCACCAGATTCTCAGGCCGTCGAAGATATTCAGGTCGAGCATGGCGTGCAGCGCCAATGCGCTGATCACGGCGGCCGGCAACGAAGCGGCGGCGCAAACCGCCAGGAACCTGGCCAGACCTTCGACCGAATTTATGCTCAACCCCGGAACAAAACGGCGGATCAGAACCACCGCCAGAATGATCTCCAGCAGGTTCATGGTCATGAACATGACCGACAGAAGCGGGCCGTTGCCGACCAGGAATTCTCCCGCCAGCACGCCCGTCATCACCAGGACGCCGAACCCCAGATCATAGGTCAGACCCCGGCCGCCGCGCAGCCAGACCGCCATCGCCAGCCCGCCCGCCCCCCAGAGGGCGGCGACCAGGCCGTTGGTGCGAGCGAAGCTGATCGCCAGCACGACCAGGATGGTCACGCCCATGGCCGTCAGGATCGGCGCCAGGGGCTGTCGGAAGAAGGCCACATTGGTCGCAGACGCAGCGACGCCGCCCTCTGCAGGCGCGACGTCGAAAGCAGGTTCAGCCCTGTCGAGCGCTCGGCTCATCGTCATGATCGGGTCCGGTGTACGCGACTAACACCCCATCCTGACGGACCTTCCTAAACATCCTCTGAAGTCAGAAGGCGCTTTCAAGAACGGCGTTAAACGCCCGAACCGCCGCCGCTGGCCCCTCGGGATGGTTCCAGACCCCGCCGCTGACAGCCACGAAATCCGCCCCCGCCGCAGCCACGGCGGCCGCGTTATCGACCGAAATCCCGCCGATGGCGACGCAAGGGGTCTCCATCGTCTCTTGCCAGATCGTCAGTTCGATCAGTTCGGGCCGATAAGTGGTTTCCTTGGTCTCGGTCGGGAAGAAGGCGCCGAAGGCGACATAGTCGGCGCCGGCTTCCGCCGCTTCCATGGCCAGATGGCGGCTGTCGTGGCAGGTGGCGCCGATCATGGCGTCGGGCCCCATGATACGCCGAGCCTCGGCCACCGGCGTATCCTCCTGGCCGACATGCACCCCGTCGCAACCGGCGGCTTTCGCCAGATCGGGTCGGTCGTTCAGGATCACCGCGACGTCATGCGCCCGGGCGATGGGGGCCAGCCGCGCCACGGCGGCGCGGATCTGATCGTCCGAAGCCTCCTTCAGCCGGATCTGCAGGGCGGCGACCGGCCCCGCCGACAGGGCCTGTTCCAGCAAACCGGCGAAGGCCTCCAGATCGGCGAGGACCGGGGGCGTGATCAGATACAACTGACAGGGCGGACGGGGCGGGGTTGCGGGTTGGCGTGCCATGCCCCCGCCCTGCCTGTCCCCGCGCCGGGCGTCAATGTCGCAGCGCATGCGAACGATTTGCACTCGCCTTAAGAAATGCTATAGCGAGCCATTCTCAGTAACTGCTTCGGGGCTTGCCGCCTTGTACGTCTGCAACTGTAACGGCCTTCGCCAACGTGACGTCGCCCAGGCCATCGAGGCGGGCGCGACCCGCCCCAAGGACATTTTCGCATCCAATCAATGCTCTGCCCAGTGCGCCAAGTGCGTCTGCGAAATGCGCCAGATGATTCAGGACACCCAGGCCGCCTTCGCTCTCGCGGCCGAATAGGACCCTGACTGAAAGTCGATTTCACTCGCATTATCAATGCAGTGATAAGAACTCGCAAATGATACACGGCCTCGAAGCCGTGCTATGAATCGCCTCACGGGCGGCGTCCAGAGCCGCGATGTCATGACGACGTCGTCCAGCGCCGCCGCATTAGAGGACGACGACCATGAAGGGCGATCCGGCGATCATCCGCACCCTCAACGCGGTGCTGACCAATGAGCTGACGGCGGTCAACCAGTACTTCCTGCACGCCCGCATGTTCGAAAGCTGGGGCCTCAGCCACCTCGGCAACGTCATCTATCAGGAATCGATCGGCGAGATGAAACACGCCGACATGCTGATCAAGCGCATCCTCTTCCTCGACGGCCTGCCCAACCTGCAAGATCTGCACAAGCTCAAGGTCGGCGAAGAGCCGATCGAATGCCTGGGCGCCGACCTGCAACTGGAGATCGACAGCCGCGCCACCACCAGCGCCGCCGTCACCCAGTGCGAGGAAGCTCGCGACTACGTCAGCCGCGACCTGCTGATGAAGATCCTGGCCGATACCGAGGAGCACATCGACTTCCTGGAAAACCAGCACAAGCTGATCGAGCTTCTGGGCGCCCAGAACTATCTTCAGTCCGCCATGAGCGAGATCAAGACCGACGGCGCCGCCACCGGCAACTGATCGCTTTCAGCGCCATCGTTCAAGGAAGGGGGTGGTCGAGGTTCGACTGCCCCCTTTTCTTTGTTTAGAGCACCTCGCGCCGCGCCAGGTGCGCCACGGCCAGGATCAGCACCAGCAGGCCCAGGCCGCCGCCCAGGCCCAGCGCCGTTTGCACACGCCAGGATTCGGTCGCCAACATATTGACCGGCATCTGCCACGGCATGAAGACGCCCTGCTTGGCCGACGCCGCCACCACGGCGAAGAAGGTCCCGCCGATTCCCAGCGCCAGCGCGGGCACGAAGCTGGCGAAGCGCATCGCCGTCCAGAACTGGATCGCAATCATCAACAGCCCGGCCGCGAACATAGCCGCCAGTTGCCCGGCGTACTTCCCGGCCGCAAACACGCCGGTCGGCGCCAGTTCGGGCTTGATCTGCACGCCCGCCGTCACCGCCCCCCAGGTCATTCCCATGACCAGCACCGACATGAGGCCCACGAGGCCCAGCACACAAAGCGCCTTGGCCCCGTAGAGGCTCCAGCGCGCCCGCGGCAAGGCCCGCAGCTGGTCCCAGGCTCGGGGTCCATGCTCCATGTGCGCAACCAGCACCGTCAACGCCGTCACCGTCATGGGCAACATGAAGATGGCCCACATGGCGTTGGCGTTGACCATCCACATGTCCCACGGCTGCGGCGCATTCTGTCGCAGCAGATTGAAGAAGACGAACAGGCCGATCAGCCCCGGCGCCGCCAGGGCCAGCAACAGGGCCAGCGAGCGGTTCAGCTTGCGAACCTCGACAGACAGAACGGTCAGCATCACGCGGCCTCCGGCAAGGGTTGAGTGTTTTCGGTCACCTGGCGGTAGAGCCCCTCCAGCGAGCGTTCGCGGGCGCCAAAGGCGAAAACCCCGACCCCCTGCTCCACCAGCGCCCGATTCAGTCCAGCGGCGACCTGATCGTGGTCCTGACCGGGCCACAGGCGCGCGATCATGCCGTCAGCACCTTCCACCAGGGTCAGGTCCCATCGCCGTAGCACCGCCGCCGCGCGCTGGGGGTCGTCGACCCGCAGGGTGATCTCAGACGCCTCCGCCGCCTTTAGTGCGGCCAGTTCGCCCTCCAGCACCAGCCGTCCCTGATGGATCACCCCGACGTGTGTGGCGATCTGCTCGATCTCGCCCAGCAGGTGGCTGGATAGGAGGACGGTCGCGCCGGTCCGCCCCGGCAGATCGCGCAGAAAGCCGCGCATCTCGGCGATGCCGTCCGGGTCCAGACCATTGGTCGGCTCATCCAGCACCAGCACCGGCGGCGCGCCCAACATGGCCCGCGCCAGCCCCAACCTCTGCCGCATCCCCAACGAATAGCCCGCGACGCGGCGCCCGGCGTCCGCACGCATCTCGACGACGGCCAGCACCCGGTCGATCTCGCTCGGCGGCAGACCCAGAAGCCGGCGGCTCAGGTCCAGGTTCTCGCGTCCGGTCAGATGGCCATAGAAGCCGTGCGCCTCCAGCAGGGCCCCGACCTTGCGCGCTGCGCCGATGCGGTCGCGCGCCACGTCCACGCCGCCGACCCGGGCCGTCCCCGCCGTCGGTCGGATCAGACCCAGCAACATCTTCAGCGTCGTCGTCTTGCCCGCGCCGTTGCGACCCAGAAAGCCATAGACCGCCTGCTCCGGCACGGTCATCGACACCGCATCCACCGCCGTCCGCGCGCCGAAGCGCCGCGTCAGCCCTTCCATCTCGATCATTCCGACCATGATCGCCCTCCATTCGTTTAACTCTTAGATAAAGTTGCGAAGCGGCGATCTTTAAGTCAAGATTAAAGATCAGTCAGATTCGGAACCGCCAGATGACCCACGATCTCGACCGCTTTCGGCGCCTGTGCGACCAGTACCGCTGGCTGGCCGTCTTCATGGTGGCCAGCGTGGGCCTGCTGCTGACTCTCGCCCACCTGATCGCCCCGCTCGTCCAGTGGGGGCGCACGCCGACGCTGACGGGCGGGCGCGATGTCGCCGCCTCCCTGATCTGGATCACGCCCGCCCTCTGCTACCTGTTCGGGGTCTGGTCGATCGGTAGCGGCATGGGGCAGTTGGCGCGGGGGCGACTGATCCAGCCCACCCTGGCCTCGACCCTGCGCCGCGTCGGTCTGGCGCTCGGCGTCGGCGGGTTGATCAGCGTTTTCGTCGTCACCAACCTGTTGCGCCTGATCGGCCACGCCAAGGGCGGCTATCTGCATTTCGACGTGGCGGGCATGACCCTGGGCATGATCGGCGGCGCCCTGTTTCTGCTGGGCCGGGTGGTCGATCAGGCGGGCGCCGTTCAGGCCGAGCTGGACGAGATGATCTGATGGCGGTTCGCGTCACCCTCGACGCCCTGATCGTCGCCAAGGGGATCAAGGCCCGCGACCTGGCCGCCCAGGTCGGGCTCAGCGAGACACAGCTCTCCCTGTTCCGCTCCGGCAAGGTCAAGGGCATCCGTTTTCGCACCCTGGCCCGGCTATGCGCGGCCCTGGGCTGCCGTCCCGGCGACCTGCTGGACTATGATCTCGACCCGGCGGACCTGGCTCCGCCCGAGACGACCGAGCCGGACTGACGGAACCGCCCCGGCGGCGCGTCATTTGATGTCCTGATCTGTTCAGGAGCCACCATGCCCATCGAAGACGCCCTCGACACCGCCCGCGATCAGGCCGCCGACTTCCTCAACGCCGAGGGCCGGGACTGGACCCACGTCGCCCTGGGCCTGGCCCTGACGGCGGGCTTCGCCCTGGCGGCGACCACGGCGGCCTCGAAGCTGATCCGCCCCCAGCCGCGCCACGCCCTGCAGCCGCTGGGCGGCGACGCTCCGATCACCGAGCGCCCGCGCGGCCCGATCAGCCTGATTCTGCCCGCCATGTTCTCGGCCACCACCCTGTCCGCCGTTCGTGTCTGGAACGCCCCGGCCCGCCCCGAGCGCCGCACCGCCATGGCGCTTTGGGTCGCGGCACAGGCCGTCAGCGCGATCTGGCTGGCCGTTCGACCAACCCGGCTGACCACACAGATTCTGGCCGCCACATCCTCAGCCGGTCTGGCCGCGGCCTTCGCCCACGAGGCGCGCAAGCTGGACCCCGGCGCGGGCAAGCTGGCCTCGCCGATGGGCATGGGCGTTCGCCTGGCCAACCGGGCCGAGGCCGGACTGGACCGTATGACCGGCTAGATCCGCAGACCGGCGATCAGCGCCCCCATTGCCCTTTTTCCGCTGTTCCTCTACGGCTCGCCGCGATTTCGCGCGCCCGCCCACGAGCGGCCGGGCCGCCCCCAGCCCTCAGACCCCAGCGGTTTTTATGAAAATCAACGGCAACACCATCAAGCCCGGCATGGTCCTGCAACACAACGGCGGCCTCTGGGTCGTCACCAAGGCCAGCCACGTCAAGCCCGGCAAGGGCGGCGCCTTCGCCAACGTCGAGGCCAAGAACCTCGAAACCGGCAACAAGCTGAACGAACGCTTCCGTTCGGAAGACAAGGTCGAGCGCGTCACCCTGGAACAGAAGGACTTTTCCTACCTGTTCGACAACGGCGACAGCCTGGTCTTTATGGACGACGCCACCTACGAGCAGATCGAACTGCAAAAGGACTGGGTCGGCGACGAACGCATCCCCTATCTGCAAGAGGGCATGAAGGTCGTCATCGAGATGCATGAAGACCGCCCGATCGGCCTGGAGCTGCCGGAGCAGGTCACGCTGGAAGTCGCCGAGACCGAGCCCACCGTGAAGGGCCAGACGGCCTCGTCGTCCTACAAGCCGGCCAAGGCCAACAACGGCGTCCGCATCATGATCCCGCCCTACATGGGCGTGGGCGAGCGCATCGTCGTCGACACCACGACGGGCGAATACGTTCGCCGCGCGGACTAACAAAGACCGTCTTTTCCGGCCAAGGTCGGGCGCTTAAGACGTATCTACAGGGGCGCGGATGGTCCGCGCCCCTTTTGCTTCTCCGTCTCTCCGGGCCGACAGGGCCTTCAAGGACAGCCGGACCAGGAGAACCCCATGGCCCTCGCTTCTGCTCTCGTTCAGGTCATCATCGCCGCCGTGCGCAAGACCGCACGCCCCATGCTTCGCGATTTCGGCGAAGTCGCCCAGCTTCAGGTTTCGCGCAAAGGGCCCGGCGATTTCGTCACGGCCGCCGACCTGAAGGCCGAAGACACCCTTTTTGAACTGCTGATGAAGGCGCGCCCCGGCTACGGCTTCCTCGGCGAGGAACGCGGTCTGGTCGAAGGCACCGACAAGTCGCACACCTGGATCGTCGACCCGATCGACGGCACCACCAACTTCATGCACGCCATGCCCCACTTCGCCATCACGGTGGGCCTGGAGCGCAAGCATCCCGACGGCTCGTCCGAGATCGTCGCCGGCGTCACCTACAACCCTGTGATGAACGAGCTGTTCTGGGCCGAAAAGGGCAAGGGCTGCTATCTGAACGACCAGCGCATCCGCGTCTCGGGCCGTCGCGACCTGTCCGAAAGCCTGATCTCGACCGGCCTGCCCTTCATCGGCAAGACCGGCCACTCCCAGGCCATCAAGGACATCCACGCCGTCGGCCAGCGCGTCGCCGGCATTCGTCGCCTGGGCGCCGCCTCGCTGGACTTCGCCTGGGTCGCCGCCGGCCGCTACGACGCCTTCTTCGAGCGTAACCTGCAACCGTGGGACGTGGCGGCGGGCATCCTGTTCGTCACCGAAGCCGGCGGCGCCGTCACCACCATCGACATCGACGGCGACCCCAAGAACGGCAAGCAGATCGTCGCCGCCAACCCCGAACTGCACCCGCAGCTGCGCAAGCTGCTGCAAGCGGCCTAACAAAATTCTCCCTCCCCTTCATGGGGAGGGTGGCCGAGCCGTCAGGCGAGGTCGGGTGGGGGCGGCGCGGCGATCAGTCCGCCGCCTTTTGCTTGTCTGGCCCTCCCCACCCGCTCGCCGCTTCGCGACGACCACCCTCATGAAGGGGAGGGAGAAATCACACGCGCGTCACGTCCACCCCCTACCCTCAAGGCATGATCCGCCTCATCCTGACCGCTGCCTTCCTCCTCAGCGGAACCCCGGCCATGTCTGCGCCCCTTGCCCCCGTCGCCGCCAAGGTCATCGCCCACCGCGGAGCCTCTGGCGAACGGCCAGAGCATACGGCCTCGGCCTATCGCCTGGCCGTCGAACAGGGCGCGGACTTTATCGAGCCGGATCTGGTCATGACCCGCGACGGCCAGTTCGTCGTCCGCCACGAGAACGAGATCGGCGGCACGACCGACGTGGCCGACCACCCCGCCTTCGCCGCCCGCCGCACCACCAGGACGATCGACAGCCATGAGACCACCGGCTGGTTCACCGAAGACTTCACCCTGGCCGAGCTGAAGACCCTGCGCGCCCGCGAGCGCCTGCCCCTGCTCCGTCCCGCCAATACCGCCTGGGATGGTCAGGAGCCGATCCTCACCTTTGACGCGGTCGTCGCCATCGCCCGCGAGGAGACCGTCCGCACCGGACGCGTCATCGGCGTCGCCCCCGAACTGAAACACCCCTCCTATTTCGCCGGCATCGGCCTGCCGATGGAAGACGCCTTCGTCGCCGCCCTCGACCGCCACGGCCTGACCGGCGCCGACGCCCCCATCCTGATCCAGTGTTTCGAAGTCGGCCCGCTGCAACGGCTCAAGGCCCGCATCGACGCCCCCCTCTTGCAGCTGATGAGCGTCGCGGGCGGCCCCGCCGACCGTCCCGACCTGACCTATGCCGCCATGAGCACGCCTGAGGGCCTCAGCGCCATCTCCGCCTATGCGGACGCCATCGGTGTCGAGACCGGCCTGATCCTGCCGCGCGACGGCGCTTCCCGCAGCCAGTCCCCCACGCCCCTGATCCCCGACGCCCACGCCGCCGGGCTCAAGGTCGTGGCCTGGACCTTCCGCGCCGAAAACGCCTTCCTCCCACTGGAACGCCGTCACGGCGACGCCCCCGCCGCCCACGGCGACCTGACCGCCTATCTGCAAGCCTTCTACGCCCTCGACGTCGACGCCGTGTTCAGCGACTTTCCGGGCGCCGCGGTGGCGGCGCGCTAACGCCTCTCTTTCCTCCCCACTCTGTGGGGAGGGGGACCGCGTAGCGGTGGAGGGGGCGACGCAAACGCTAACGTCGAGCCGCCCCCTCCGTCTCGTCGGCTGCGCCGCCGACCCACCTCCCCATTCGCTCCGCGAACAGGGAGGAAAGGCCCCTCACCCATCACAACGTCGCTGCCTCGCGCCTTGATCTCAAACCTTTTTCCAGCGCCTCGCCCCGCAACTCATGGCGCCGCCTCAGACCGCGTTATCATGCTCGCGTTCTTTGACATCGTCGCAGCCGCAAGCGCCCCTCGATCCTCCCCCGTTCACGGGGGAGGATCGGTCTGCCCAGCGGGGATTGCACCAATTGCACTTTTTTTTCAGATCGCGGTGCAATCGCCCCCGCTCTTTCCTCCCCATTCCATGGGGAGGGGGACCGCGCAGCGGTGGAGGGGGCGACGCAAACGTCTTCGGTCGAGTCGCCCCCTCCGTCTCGTCTGCTATCGCATCCGATCCACCTCCCCATCGCTTCGCGACAGGGAGGAAAGAAGCCGCTACGTCCCCTGAAACTGCAGGGCCGCCAGACGCGCATAGAGCCCGCCCTTGGCCGTCAGTTCGGCGTGGGTGCCCTCCTCGACCACCTGGCCCCCGTCCATGACGACGATGCGGTCGGCGCGCAGAACTGTCGCCAGACGGTGGGCGATGACCAGGGTCGTGCGCGCCTCCATGGCCTGATCCAGCGCCGCCTGCACCAGACGCTCGTTCTCGGCGTCCAGGGCGCTCGTCGCCTCGTCCAGCAGCAGGATAGGCGCCTCACGGACCAGAGCCCGCGCAATCGCCAGACGTTGCCGCTGACCGCCCGACAGGCTCTTGCCGCGCTCGCCCAGCGGCGTGTCGAAGCCCTGCGGCAGAGCCTCGATAAAGCCCAGCGCCTGGGCCTCGTCGGCGACCGCACGGGCCTCGGCCAGGGTCGCGGCCTCGCGGCCGAAGCGGATGTTCTCCAGCGCCGAGCCCGAGAACAGGGGCGCCTCCTGCGACACCCAGGCGAAGCGCTCGCGCACCGCGATAGGATCGGCGGCGCGAACGTTCACGCCGTCCACCGACACCAGACCCGATTGCGGATCATAGAAGCGCAGCAACAGACGGAAGACCGTCGACTTGCCCGCCCCCGACGGCCCGACCAGGGCCACGGTCTCGCCCGGCCGCACGGTCAGGCTGAAGCCCTTCAGCGCCGGCAGGTCGGGACGGCCCGGATAGGCGAAGTCCACCGCCGACATCGACACCTCGCCGCGCGGCGGCTGCGGCAGGGCCACAGGGTTCGCGGGCGGAGCGATGGCGGGCACGGCGCGCATCAGCTCGTCGATCCGCTCCATGGCCCCGGCGGCCTTCTGCACGTCGCCCCAGCTTTCGCCCAGCGCGCCGACCGCCCCGGCGGCGAAGACCGACAACAGAACGAACTGCAGCAAGGCCCCCGGCGTCATCGTCCCGGCGATCACGTCCTGCGCCCCCAGCCACAGCACCAGGGTCACGCCGCCGAACATCACCACGATGATCATGGCTGTCATCACCGCCCGCGCCCGCATGCGGATCAGGGAGACGCCGAAGGCCTCCTCCACCGCCGCGCCGAAACGACCGATGGCGCTCTTCTCGCGGCCAAAGGCCTGAACCGTCTCGATGGCGTCCACGCTCTCGCCGGCGAAGCCCACGGCGTTGGCGAAGGTGTCCTGCGACTTGACCGTCAGCTTGCGCACCTGACGGCCAAAGATGAACAGCGGCACGATCAGCACCGGCACGATCAGCAGCACGAAGCCGGTCAGCTTGGGGCTGACGAAGAACAGCAGGATCACCCCGCCGATCAGGGTGAAGAAGTTGCGCAGGGCATAGCTGACCGACGTGGTCAGCAGGGTGTCCACCAGCTGGATGTCCGTGGTCAGGCGCGACAGCACCTCCCCGGTCCGCATATGGGCGAAGAAGACCGGGTCCAGCGTCAGGATGCGCTGGAACAGGGCCGTGCGCAGGTCGGCGATGACCCGCTCGCCGGTCTTGGTCACGTAGAAATAGCGGAAGGCCGTCGCCAGCCCCAGAATCAGGGCGTTGGCGCCCAGAATCAGGAACCAGGTGTTGATGTCGCGGCCGCCGTTCTCGAAGCCGTTGTCGATGGCGCCGCGCGCCGTCGCCGTCAGCCCCAGAGACGCCGCCGTCGAAAAGATCAGCCACAGACCAGCGATGCCCGCGTCCAGCCGGTGCCGCATCATGAACGGCAGCAAACGGGCCAGGGGCCTGATGTTGCGGGTCTTGGCGCGTTTGCCGCCGGCCTCGTCCATCTGTTCAACCAGCAGGGCGCCGGCGCCGGGACGGCCCCGGGCTTCTTGGGCGGCGGAAGGCAAGGAAACTTGGGTCATGCCCGCGCTCTTGCCCCGGAACGCCCCCCGGTGTAAACGCCGCCCCTCATTCCCGCCGCAGCCTCGGCGGGTTTCTCTATTTACGCGCACTGACGGTCGGCATCGTCGACGCGCAGAGACGGATCAGATCGATGAAAGCGGACACGCACCCCGACTACCACTTCATCACGGTTGTGATGACTGACGGCAGCACCTTCCAGACCCGTTCGACCTACGGCAAGGAAGGCGCCTCGCTGGCCCTCGACATCGACCCGTCGACGCACCCCGCCTGGACCGGCGGCAACGCCCAGATGCTGGACCGCGGCGGCCGCGTGTCGCGCTTCAACAACAAGTTCGGCGGCTTCATCAAGAAGTAAGCCCTACAGGCTGCGACATAGTCGCCACAGAAGCGCCGGTCCGACGGGCCGGCGCTTTTTGTTTGCCCGGAACGTCGGTAACATGGGGGCGTTCGATCCTTCGGGGCGCAGGCGACGGGTCTGGCGCCGGACCGGACTTAAGAGCTTTAGAATGAACCGACGGGAATTGGGCCTTGGCGCCGCGACAGCGACCCTGACCCTTGGCGCAACCTCCACCGCCCTGGCGCAGACCCGATCGGTCGACCCCCAGATTTTCATCGCGGGCTTCGACGCCCAGGCGGGGCGCTTGCCAGAGGCCGTTCAGGCCGATGTGCGCGCCGTCTATCAACTGACCGGCGGCAAACCGATCTGGACCGCAGACCGCCTGCGCGTCCTGCAAGAGGTCGCTGCCGGGGCCGAGCGCCACGCCCTGCCCGCCGGGGACTTCTTCGACTTCGTCGGCCTGGCCGCCGATCCGGCCTCAGCTGAGATCCGCGCCACCGCCGCCGCCGTGACCTACGCCCGCGTCCTGGCCGAGGGCCGCGTCCGTCCCGAGACGGTCGAGGACCTGTGGGAGATGCAGAAGAACAGCGTCGACATTCCGACCGGCCTGACCCAGGCGGTCAGCGCTAACCAACTGAGCCAGTGGTTCGACGGCCTGGCCCCCACCGACATCGGCTACACCAACCTGTCGGCCGGCTACGCCCGCTATCGCCGAATCACCCGCGCCGGAGGCTGGCCCGCCTTCCGTCAGGGCGGCACCATAGAGCCGGGGACCAGCGACAACCGCATCCCGGCCCTGATCGCCCGCCTGGTGGCCGAGGGCGACCTCAGCGCCGCCGCCGGCGAACGCCTGAAGGGCAACCTGACCTACGGCTCGGAACTTCAACAGGCCGTCCGCAGCTTCCAGACCCGCCACGGCCTGGGCGCAGACGGCCGTATCGGCGCCGGCACCCAGCGCTCGCTCGGCGCCTCGGCCGAGGATCGTGCGCGCCAGATCGCCCTCAACCTGGAACGCCGCCGCTGGCTCAAGCGCGACCTGAATCCCGAGCGGATCGAGGTCAACACCGCCGCCGCCATCATGGTCTACTGGAAGGACGGCAAGCCGGTTCACTCCAACCGCGTCGTCGTCGGCTCGAACGAGAACCAGACGCCCAGCCTGGAAAAACCCTTCGCCTCGGTCGTGGCTAACCCGCCCTGGACCGTGCCCATGGGCATCGCCCGCCGCGAGATCCTGCCCAAGGGCCCAGGCTACCTGGCCGCCCACGACATGTACATCAACAAGGACGGCTGGGTCGTGCAGCGCGCCGGTCCGCAGTCGTCGCTGGGCTATGTGAAGTTCGAACTGCGCGACAGCTACGCCATCTTCCTGCACGACACCCCGTCCAAGGGCGCCTTCAACCTGTCGGTGCGTCAGCGCAGCCACGGCTGCGTCCGGGTTCAGAACGCGGTCGAGTTCGCCCGCCTGCTGTTGCAGCCCGATCCCGCCAAGCTGGCCCAGTTCGACGCCGCCCAGGACAGCCGCGAAACCACCCGCGTCACCACCGGGCGCGAGATCGCCGTGCGCCTGCTCTACTGGACCGCTTTCGTCGACGGCCAGGGCCGCGTGGCCTTCCGCGAGGACGTCTATCGCCGGGATGAAAAGCTGGCCCAGGCGCTGGGCATCGCGGTCAGCCTGCCGCGCGTCATCGCCGACGGCCCCAGCGACGCCAACGACGTCGGGCCGTAAGCCCCGATTTTCAGGTGTCGGGGGCGTCAGCCCCCGAAGGCGGCCTGCAGGCGATCCAGCTGGGTCTGCACCGGATTGACCGGTTGCTCCTCGTCGCCGCCCAGATACATGCGCTGATCCAGGTGCAGGACGCGGTCGTAGAGCTTCTCCGCCCGCACGGCGTATTCGATCAGGGCGATGGGCAGTTCGCGGTGGCTTGGCTCGCTCTCCACCTTTCGGTCGGCCAGGCGATAGCGCGGCTCGCAGGCGGCGACAGCGCTCATGTCGTCCTCGCGGACGGCGCGCTGGACCAGCAGCCAGGAGGCGATCTGCATCAGCCGCGTGGTCAGCTTCATGCTCTCGCCCGCATAGGCCAGGGCCGCGGCGCGCGACAGCAGGCGCGAATCCTGACGCCCGTCGCCGTCCAGATAGGCGGCGGTCTCCTCGACCAACTCCATGCCCTCGCGGAAGGTTCGATCGAACAGCTCGGAGCGCGCGAAATCAAGCACCTCAGCGCTGCGCGAACGCAATCCGACCATGTCAGCGTCGATGGCAGTCAACTCGGTTCTACCCATGAAACGTCACGCGCGTCCGTCAAACTCGCGGGTCAGAACGACTCCGCACGGACCGGAACTGCAATCGTCATGCCACGGATTTTGAGAACGCGGGAGAGTGTTCTCAGCGGAAATTGAACAGGGCGTCGGCGGCGCTGCGCTTGGAGGACTTGCCGTCGATGGCGGCTCTGGACCGCTGGATCTCGGCTTCCAGCGTGGCGATCCGCTCGTGCAGCTCGTCCACCGCATAGAGGTCCAGGTCCTCGCGTCCCAACGCCTTCAGCGCCTCGCCGCCCTGGGGTCGGGGCTCCAGATCTTCGAACGTCATCACCGCCTCCGTGGCCAGAAACCACACGAACCCGTATGAAAACGCCCCAATGACGACGATTGCAAGCGGCGGAGACATCATGCGGGTCATCGAAATCGAAGGCGGCAAGGGTCCCGCCGAGGCGCTGCGCCTGGCCGAACGCCCGCAACCGAACCCCGCGCCCGGCGAAATTCGCATCCGCGTGCGCGCCGCCGGGGTCAACCGGCCCGACATCGTTCAACGGCTGGGTCACTATCCCGCCCCGCCCAGCGCCTCGGACATTCTGGGGCTTGAGGTCGCCGGCGAGGTGGAGGCCTTGGGCGAAGGCGTGACCCGCTGGAAGCTGGGCGACCGGGTCTGCGCCCTGCTGGGCGGCGGCGGCTACGCCGACTACGCCGTGGTCGACGCCCGACACGCCCTGCCCATCCCTGACGATCTCGATTTCATTCAGGCCGCCGCCCTGCCCGAGACCGTCTTCACCGTCTTCACCAACGTCTTCGAGGGCGGCGGGTTGAAGGCGGGCGAGACCCTGCTGATCCACGGCGCCACCAGCGGCATCGGCGTCATGGCCATCCAGATGGCCAAGGCGGCGGGCGCCCGCGTCATCGCCACCTCGCGCGGCGCGGCCAAGGCCGAAGCCGCCCTCGTCCTGGGCGCCGACATCAGCCTGGACGCCACAGCCGTCGATTTGGTGGCCGAGATCAAGGCGGCGGGCGGGGCCGACGTGGTGCTGGACATGGTGGGGGCGGCCTATGCCGAGTTGAACCTGAACGCCCTGAAGCCCGGCGGACGCTGGGTGGTCATAGCCACCCTGACCGGCGCCCTGGCCCAGATCGACCTGATGCGGGTCATGTTGAAACGGATCGTCCTGACCGGCTCGACCCTGCGTAGCCGCGCAGCCGATGAAAAGGCGCGTCTGGCCGTCGCCATTGAACAGACCGTCTGGCCCTGGATCGCCTCGGGCGCTGTGGGAGCCAGGGTCGAGGCGATCTTCCCGCTGGAACACGCCGCCGCCGCTCATCAGCGACTGGAAGCGGGCGATCACGTCGGCAAGATCGTTCTGACAACCTGAGCCCATGAAAAACGGGAGACCGAAGCCTCCCGTTTCTTCATTCTACCAGTTACCGCGACGCGCGGGCCGCAAGGACGAAATCTTGTCGTTCAGGTTCATGTTGCGCAGGTTGCGCACATCGCCGTTGATGATCTGGCAGTCGCCGCGGAAATAGGCGTCGGTGCAAACCTCCCAACTGCCGCGTCCCAGACGCATCGAGCTGATGGCGTCGTTCATGCCGCTGTTGCGCAGGTTGGGGACTTCCTGGCGGAAGGTCAGCGCCTGACCGCGATAGTCAGCGTCGCGATAGACGGTGATCGAGCTGTTGCCCCAACCCCCGCCATTGCCCCCGCCGGGTCCGCCGGGCCAACCCGGATTGCCGCCATTGCCGCCGCCCGGACGCTCGTAGTCCCCGCGATGGCGTCCGCAGGCCAACAAGCCGTTATCGTTGCGAATCTCGTCGCTGGAGCACCGCGCCAGTTCGATGGAGGTCTCGCGAACATTGTTCCGGTTGTCTCTGCAATCCGCATAGAGACGCCCCTGATTGACGTAGGAGCCGGTGCAGCTCTGGGTATAGCTGCCGCGCGGGGCGCCACGCGTCTGAACCTGGGCCTCGGCCGCACCGGACGGCACGGTGACGGCGCCGCCGAAGGCCATGACTGCGCCTGCGGCGATAATTGCGAACTGTCTCATGAGAGCTGTCCTTCCTGATCCTTTGGCGCACAACGCACCACAAGCCAGACTGTTCAACATTGTCGATGAACCTTTGCTGTACGTGATATTCGGACAGCGTTTTCTTTTGTCGCGAATGGGCCTATACAGAAGCTCTCAGCGCCCGGCCGAAAGGTCGGGCGCCGTCGATTCAAACGCCCGATTTTCGGGCCGCAAACGCCGGGACGCACGCCCCATGACCGACATCCTGATGCCCAAGGCCACCGCGGTCTGGCTGGTGGACAACACCTCGCTTTCGTTCGAGCAGATCGCCGATTTCTGCGGCCTGCACCCGCTGGAAGTGCGCGGCATCGCCGACGGCGACGTGGCCCGCGACATCCGCGGCGTGGACCCGGTCACGGGCGGCCAGCTGACGCGTGAAGAACTGGAAAAGGCGCAGGACAACCCCGACTACCGCATGAAGGCCGTGGTCAGCCGCCACGCCGAACTGCTGAAGCCGTCCAAGACCGGCCCCAAATATACGCCCGTGTCGCGTCGTCAGGACCGCCCGGACGCTATCGCGTGGTTCGTGCGCAACCACCCCGAAGTGACCGACGCCCAGATCGCCAAGCTGCTGGGCACGACCAAGTCCACCATCGAAACCGTGCGCAACCGCACCCATTGGAACTCGGCCAACATCAAGCCGGTCGATCCCGTGACGCTCGGTCTGGTCGGCCAGCTGCAGCTGGACGAAATCGTCAAGAAGGCCGCTGACAAGAAGGCTAAGGACGACGCCAAGAACGGCGGGGCCGCCCTGCAATCGATCCAGACCGAGCCGGATGAGCCCGAGTTCGTGCCCGAGGAGCGCGTGCGCCCCGGCGCCGAGCCGACCGCCGAATCGGTCTTCGGCAAGAACGACTGATTGTTCTGCCCTGATCAAGGAAACGGCCCCGAAGAGCGATCTTCGGGGCCGTTCTCTTTTCCGGGAGGCCTAGTGGGTTCGGGCCTCCAGACTAGTGATCTCTTCCTTCAACCTGAGCTTTCGCTGCTTGAGTTCCCTGAGGTGGATCGGGTCCGCGGTGGGTCTGCGCGCCTCCTGCTGAATGGTCTCATCCAGCGACCGGTGCCGATTTCCCAGTTCGCGAATACGAGCCTCGATGGTCATGGCTTGCGCCTCCATGTCTAAGGGACCACTACACAGAACGCCCGGAACGACGGCCTGTGGAATCACATTGCAGTGACCCTCCGTCGTTCCGAACACGGAGACTGTGGAAGTCAAAATGGCCGATGATGTGAACTCGACCATACGGAACCCGAAACCTTCGCGGTTGGTCGTTGGAATCTCTGGCGCTTCCGGCGTCGTCCATGGCGTGCGGGTGCTGGACGCCCTGCGCGAACTGGGCGTGGAGAGCCATCTTGTGATCACGAAGGCCGCCCTGCTCACCTTGTCGCAGGAGACGGACCTGAGCCCCGACGACCTGCTGTCGAAGGCGGACGTGACCTACAAACTGGCCGACGTCGGCGCCGCCATCGCCTCGGGCTCGTTCCGCACGCTCGGCATGATCGTCGCCCCTTGTTCGGTCAGGACCATGAGCGAGATCGCCACCGGCGTGACCTCGACCCTGCTGACCCGCGCCGCCGACGTGGTGCTGAAGGAACGCCGCCCCCTGGTGCTGATGGTGCGCGAGACGCCGCTGCACCTGGGCCACCTGCGCACCATGACGTCGCTGGCGGAAATGGGCGCGACCATCGCCCCGCCCCTGCCCGCCTTCTACGCCCGCCCCGATTCGATCGCCGAGATGGTGGACCAGTCGGTCGGCCGGGCCCTGGACCTGTTCGGTCTGGACTGGTCGGCCGTGCGCCGCTGGGAAGGCCTGAAGACCGGGGCGACGCGCGCGTGAGCGACCTGTGGACCTGGACCCTGACGGCCTACAAGGCGCCGGACGTGGCCGAGGCCTGCCTGAGCTTGCAGGACCACCACGAACAGAACGTCCCCTTGCTGCTCTGGGCCGCCTGGGTCGCCGTCACCGGCCGCCGCCCGGACGAGGAAACCATCGAGGCCGCCTGCGACGCGGCCCGCGCCTATGACACCGTCGTCGTCGGCCAGCTTCGCGCCGTTCGCCGCACGCTGAAGGCCCCGGTCCCCGATATTGACCACGACCACCGCGAAGCCCTGCGCCAACAGGTCAAGACTCTGGAGCTGGACGCCGAACGCCGCCTGATGCTGGAGTTGGAAAGCCTGGCCCCCGCGCCCTCCGGCGCACCGCGTCGCGCCATCGACGGTCTGGCGGAAACCGCGCGGATGTGGACGCGGGTCGTTCCGCGCCCGGCGCTGACGATCCTGGCGGATCGCCTTCCCGCCTGACGGCCGGTCGGATATAAGAAGGGGCTTCCGGGGCGAGCCATGAACGACGACCAACCTTTCCTGTCCGATGAGGACAAGCAGCTTCGCGATCAGTTGAAGGCGCTCCTGCAGGAGCACGCCGACCTGGACGCCTCGATCGAGGCCCTGGGCCACATGCCCATTCCTGATCAGCTGCGGATCGCCCGCCTGAAGCGCAAGAAGCTCGCCCTGCGCGACGAGATCGTGAAGATCGAAGACCGCATCCTGCCCGACATCATCGCCTAGCTATCGGCAGGCGCCTGCAAGGTCCAGCTGGAGAGCAGGTCCGGGTCTCGCACGACCTCGCCCGTCGATCTCAAACGGTACTCGCCCGGTCGCGCCGCTTCAAAAGCGCCGAGCTCCGGCGGCAACCAATAGCGCTCGCCCATTCTCTTGCCCGACAGATCGAGCTCAATGCCGTTGGTGGGATCAACGGATATGATCAGGCCGTGCAGTTGCTCCTGTCGCAGCAACTCACCCCCCGCATCCACATAGGTCAGACCCACCACAACCACAGCGCCGATCCATTCGCGTTGTGCGGTCGGCCAGTCCATCAGCGGCCTTTCTTCCTCAACCACATGGCCGCGTCGGCTTCGGACAGCCAGACCTCGGGATCGGTCTGCCCCGCATAGGGACGCACGCCGAACGAGCCGCCCAGGGCCGCACGCTCGCCCTGCCACTGGAAGCCGTCGGCCTCGAGGGTTTCGGCCAGGCGTCGCGCCTTGTCGCGGCCTTCCTCGACCCCGGCGTGCAGCAGCAGCAGCGCGAATTCGTCGCCGCCCAACCGCCCGACCGCATCGGATTCCCGCACATTCTCCAGCAACAGGTCCGCGACCCGCACCAGGGCGGCGTCGCCGGCGGCGTGGCCCAGCCGGTCGTTGACGCCCTTGAACCCGTCCAGATCAAGATAGAGCAGCACCGCCTGAACGTCGTGACGGCGACAGAAGGCCATGCTGCGGTTCAGCACCGTCATGAAGCCGCGCCGGTTCAGCGCCCGCGTCAGAACATCATGGTCCGCCAAGGCTTCCGCCGTCTCGGCGCGCGCCGTCAGGGCCGCGACCTCGGCGCGCAGCCGTTCGATCTCGGCGTGCAGATCCAGCTCTGCGGTCGGGACGGCCAATGGGCTCAAGTCAGGCTCCGGCGCCGCGAATCAAGGCCGAATCCAGCCCTCGCAGCGTCAGGGATTCTAGCGACCTTGGTTGCGGGCGCAACGCGCGTGCTGTAACGGGCCGCTTTCCGTGTGGGGAGCCTTCGCGCATGACCGCCTCGACGCCACCTGTCGCCATCATCATGGGCAGCCGTTCCGACTGGCCGACCATGAAGCTGGCCGCCGAACGCCTGGATCAGCTGGGCGTCGCCTGGGAGGCCAAGGTCGTCAGCGCCCACCGCACGCCCCAGCGCCTCTATGACTTCGCGACGAACGCCAAGGCCAACGGCCACAAGGTCATTATCGCCGGCGCGGGCGGCGCGGCCCACCTGCCGGGCATGGCCGCCTCGATGACCGACCTGCCGGTCCTGGGCGTGCCGGTCCAGTCCAAGGCGCTGAAGGGCATGGATAGCCTGCTCTCCATCGTCCAGATGCCCGGCGGCGTGCCGGTCGCCACCCTGGCCATCGGCGAGGCGGGCGCCGCCAACGCCGGCATCCTGGCGGCGCAGATCCTGGCCCTGTCCGACCCTGCCTTGGCCGAACGCCTCAGCGCCTTCCGCGCCGCCCAGACCGCCTCCGTCGCCGAAACCGTCGAGGACTAAGTGCCCCAGCTTCCCCTGCCCCCCGGATCGACCCTCGGCATTCTCGGCGGGGGCCAGTTGGGCCGGATGCTGAGCCAGGCCGCCTCGCGCCTCGGCTTCGATGTGGTGATTCTCGACCCCGAGCCCGACTGCCCGGCCGCCCGCGTCTCGCGCGCCCAGATCACCGCCCCCTATGACGATCCCGACGCGCTGCAGGCGCTCGGTCGCCTTTGCGACGTCGTCACCTTCGAGTTCGAGAACGTGCCCGCCCTGTCGGTCGAGCAACTGGCCGGGGCCGGTGCCCTGGTCGCGCCAGGACCGACCGCTCTGGCCGTGGCCCAGGACCGGGTGAACGAGAAGACCTATTTGAACGCCGTCGGCGCCGTCACGGTCGACTTCGCCGCTGTCTCGACGCTAGACGACCTGACCAACGCCATCGAGACGCTTGGCCTGCCCGCCCTGCTGAAGACCCGCCGCGAAGGCTATGACGGCAAGGGTCAGGTCTGGATCAGGGACGCCGCCGACGCCGAGACCGCCTTCGACGCCATCGGCCGCCGTCCCGCCGTTCTGGAAGCCGCCGCCGTCTTCAACCGCGAACTGTCGGTCATCGCCGCGCGCGGCCGTGACGGCGCCGTCGCCGTCTATCCCCTAGGCGAGAACATCCACGCCAACGGGGTGCTGAAAACCACCCTGGCCCCCGCCGCCGTCGATGCGAAGACGCAAGGACGCGCCGTGGAGATCGCCTCGGCGGTCCTCGACGGCCTCGACTATGTCGGCGTCATGGGGATCGAGCTGTTCGACATGGGCGCCGATTCTGACGGAAACCCCGAGTTGCTGGTCAACGAGGTCGCCCCGCGCGTCCACAACACCGGCCACTGGACCCAGGACGGCTGCGTCTGCGACCAATTCGAGCAGCACATCCGCGCCATCGTCGGCTGGCCGCTCGGCCCCACCGCGGCCCACGCCCGCATCGAGATGACCAACCTGCTGGGCGACGAAGTCGAGGAATGGCGCACGCTCGCCGCCGAACCGAACGCCCGCCTGCACCTGTACGGCAAGCGTCAGGCCCGCGCGGGGCGGAAGATGGCGCACGTGAACCGCATCCTCTGAACCTTCTTTTCCCTCTCCCGACGGGAGAGGCGGCTCAGGCTTCCTTGGCGCCGTAACGCAGCCGCCCCAGAGCGTCCGTGACGGCCTTCAGCGGCGCGTCGAAGTCCTTGCCCGCCTTCCACTTCTCAAACGCCATGACGTTCTCGATGCGGCGCGCGACGAAGGCGTCGGCGGCGTCCTTGCCGTCGAACCAGCGCATGGTCAGGGCGGGGATCAGGATGCCGCCCAGAATGGCGCGCTTGGAATAGTGGTTCTGGTCCGTCGCCGTGTCCCCGGCCCAGCGCC
>RCUH01000389.1_pt1 | contig 47940 bp, 60 predicted proteins | sample 2166191 | NCBI WGS metagenome assembly RCUH01 (sample SAMN09932848, study PRJNA488358) | compost metagenome | feature: garden; material: soil; isolation source: compost soil in an enriched community after 214 h of incubation | place: Germany: Experimental Botanical Garden Goettingen | collected... | reverse complement strand
TGTCCAGAAATATGGGGGTACTATGTATAAATATATATTTGAACTTTTAAAAAATATTTATATATATAAGGGTAAGTCCTTGATCTATAAGGCTTTTCTGAGTTTTAACGATTTAGCTATTTTCCAACTTGAAGGGTCGAGTTTGGAAATTTATGTGAGTGCTCTCCGTAAAGTGATATATGTTTTTTCGAAAAACGGCAAAAAAACTGGACACTTGCATTAAAAGCCTTATAGATCAAGCACTTCCGGTGTCCAGTTTTCTAAAACAGAAATTGGACAAACTGGACACGAAGTCAATAAGTAGTTGAATTTATTGAAGATTTAGAAATTGGACATTTTTCAAAAAACTGGACATGTGTCCAATTTCTTATCTTGTCTGACAAATGATACAGATCTGTCTACGATACTTTATCGTCGAGGCAGGGCCTTTGGCAACAATAGAGAGTAGGATACCCCTGAGACCTTACCAGAGCCTCTAGGATCGATTTAAATACCCTGGGTGCTACCCTTGCCTAGGTAGAGATAAAAAATTGATTATAGAGCGTTTTAAGGGATTCTCAATACTTTGGTATAAGCCGAGTATAGGAGACTAGTTTTATGACAGTAGAAGAATTTGTACAGACCGTCATCGAAAACTGTATGGCTAGATTTCGAGAGTTAGAAAGATCTGGTTTGATCTATCAGCCTCGGGTAGAAAATGTTGAATGGGAAGCTCCTTCACGGTATAACCTTCGGCTGATAAATAGTTGTATTAGATTTTCGTATGGGGTCGTAGGTACTACAGAAAGACGATTTTTAGAACATGTCATTTCTACGGATGGTATGCGACTATCTAGTGTAGATGCCGTACAGTTAACCGATACTTATGCCCAGGAAATCGGAGAGAATGTACGCAATGATGCACAAACCTACCTGGATCGATATATTCAAGAACGAACAGAGGAAACTATGAGTAGAGCATTTTCATGGAACGAATCGCCAGCACAAGCTGCAACAAGGCGAGAACAACAACGAAGAATTGCCCGTAATGATCCAGCTGCTATTGAGGCACAGACTGCTGAACGGGCATTTGCGCAGCAAAGACAGATCCCTACGAGTCATTGGCATTTCGATGATATAGTTTCCGAATCACAGAGGCATAGGCAGGAGGCTAATGAAATTAACTTGTGGGATAGACCTTTCCGTGTTGACGCTGAATTAGGAGAAAGATATCGTGCTTCTTTAAATAATACAGTAGGAGTTATCCCCCCAGGCAGTGCATACCGGGTGGCTCCGTCAGGAATGTATAATCAATTCGTTAATTCCAATCCAGATCTTGACACACCTGCCAATCCACCTACGCTTCAAGTAAAAAAAGATCCTGCTATTACACTAAGTGCCTTGAAAGAGTTTCTTAAAGAGAATCTCGATATTCGGATTAGCATTGACAAGAGCGATTCTGAAGTAGATGTGTCTGTAGCGGTGTACATGAAAGATGGCGACGAGAGCATCATGATTGCCTCTGACCACGATATTATTGATTTGGATAGTTAAATGACAAAGATCATTGTAGGTCACCATGCCTCCTGTATGGATGGAACAGGTGCAAAGTTTGCAGCCTGGAAGAAGTTTGGAGACACCGCAAAGTATGTGCCTCTGCAATACGGTCAACCGATTCCGGATTTCGGTAATGACTACGATACAGAGTTATATATCTTGGACTTTTCCTTTAGTAAGGAAGTGACTATAGAGTTTACGAATAAGTATAAGAAATTCGTAGTTCTAGATCACCATAAAACGGCTGAAGCTGAACTTAAGGATTTAATTAGTGAGAACATCATCTTTGATATGAATAAATCTGGTGCAGGGTTGGCTTGGGAATATTTCCACCCAGGAGTCCCGATGCCAGAGCTTATTGCCCATATTCAAGATAGAGATTTGTGGAAATTTAGGCTTGCAGGCAGCAAAGAAGTTCATGCTGGACTTGGCCTTCTTAAAGGTTCAATGGGGCTCTGGGATAAATACATTGAGCCCAGTGAACAGATTACTCTTGGTAATAAGACTCCAGGGTTTAATCCGTATAAGACCGGACCCATGAAGGAACTTGTCAATACTGGCAAAGGTATTATCGAGTACGAGAATAATCAAATCAGTAATACAGTTCCTAAGCGAGTTAAGATTATCGAGCTTTGCGGGTATAAGGTTGGTGTAGTAAATAGCGGCTACTTAGTCTCTGAAACTGGGGCTGCTATTTGCAATGATCCAACTCTTAAAGTCGATGCAGCAATGATGTATTTCATCGATGTGGAAGATAAGGTATTTCTTTCTTTTAGATCCAAGTCTGGTAGTAATGTTGATGTATCAGTAATTTGCAAGCAATATTTTGAAGGAGGTGGGCATCCCGCTGCGGCAGGAGGCCGCTGTGATATTGCAACGCTTGAGAAGATCTTAAAGGGTACTTTTCAAACAATCCATCTTAATCCAAACATGGTAGTTCTAGATGTTGAATAACGTAAGCAATGCACTGAACGTTCATATCACGTTCCTTAAGAGTCGCTTGGCTCATCTTGTTGCCAAGTACGGTGCCAAGAATATCTTCGATCTGACCAATTCTTCAGCGAAGTTTGAATCCGAAGAAGAAAAGCTTTTTGCAAATGGACTTCATCACAAGCTCGATGCATTCACTACGATTGCAAATGTGATTGGAACAGAGCCAACGAAGATTAGTGATATTCCGCTGGATGAAGGTCAGGAGTTGACTGGGCTTGAAAAATCCATGGTCGCCTTCAATGCCTACGCTAGAATGTTTGATGATGGTATGGCTCCAGAAAACCAAGCCAATTTTGATTGGGACTACTTGGATAAAACAGATATTCAAACTATCCAACATCTCATTCAAGTAGATTCTCAACGTGGCGATTTCAAAGCGGCAGGCTTCCTGGTAATGTATCTTTGGTATCAAGAAAACGTAGAGAAGACAAATACGACTGGAACCAAAGCCAAAGAGACTCCTGTACTGGTATAAATTTGATATACTCCAGCATCAGACTGGAGATTAGATATGACTCAAGAAGTAACAAAAGACATTATCCCTGTGGCCTCAGTTAAGTTCCTGAAGGACGCAGCAGCAGTACAAGAACAACGCGCTCAGCTGAGAGATACAGCTGGAGGTGAACGTAGCATGGAACGTATCGTACAAACGTTCAATGCACTTACTGGCCATACTCTTTCAACTGCAGAAGGTTGGGAGTTTATGGTCATCCTTAAGATGGTACGAGGACGCCAAGGCAAGTTTCACGAAGATGACTACACTGATGGTGCTTCGTATATCAGCCTGCTAGGTGAAGAAGAATCTCTACGACCAGAACGTCGATAAATGCACAATCTAATTAATACCCCTACAATTCCTAAAGCCTCCTGTTATCAAATCCAGGACATGATTAAGGAACTGGAAAAGAACATTGAATACCTCAAGATCTTTCAAGGTCAAGAACTGGCTCGTTCGATGATGCAAAATCTCATCACTTCGCTTAAGGCTCTCCAGACTCAGATTAACGCCGAGAATCTTAACAAGCAGATTCCATTCACACCTTCTCCGGTAGTCCCAAATTGGCCTCCGTTTGGTCCGATCAAGACACCTCTCGAACGTATCCGGGAAACATATCCAGATAATACCGGGGGACCTGCTTACTTCAGCGATAAATACACCATTACTTCTCTTACAAACGCTGAACCGAAGGTAGATTATAAATGAGTAAAGTAGTAGAACGTCTTGCAGCAATGTGTGCCATTCAGGCTGAACTTAATAAGAAGGTTCATCCCGAGTGGGAAAAGCAGTTTTATCCGTATCCTGATGCAATGTTTACGGAAGCAACTGAAGCCTATAACCACTTGAACTGGGAATGGTGGAAATCACTTGGTCGTGAGATTCATTGGGACCAAGTAAAAATGGAAGTTGTAGATATTGGCCACTTCCTCTTTTCAGAAGTTCTCAATAACTACCTTGTAGATCGGATGAACGAGGCTGCAAACGACATCGAGGAAGACTATCCAGTTGCTGATACTCCCCATCTCGCTCATCTTAAGAATGTCCTAAAGAGTTTCATCTCAAATACTCTTTTGTACGATCAAGGCGTTCAAGAGTCTAATGAAATGCTTTGGGATTTCTTTATTCTCCTGAAAGAACTTGGGATGACTATTGATGATTTCTATAAGCTTTACGTTGGCAAGGTGTGTTTGAATGAGCTTCGTTGGAAGAATGGCTATAAGAAAGGCATTTACAATGTTGGTGCCTATAATCAAGAACACTACGTCAAGATCTGGAATGGTCAGGAAGACAACGAGTTCCTTTCTGCAAAAATCGAAGAACTCAACATTGACTCACCCACGTTCAAGCAAGACTTGAGCGCTGCTCTTGAAGCAAAATACACTGAAGTCCGTAGTAAACTGATTGAGCAAAGCTGTCGAGGTGCATAATGCGAAATAAAATTCTGATCGAACTCAACGCATACATCGAAGAGTACGATGAGAACGAATTTCAATTGGTACTTGCGCATCCTGATCTGGAGGATGCGTTGACATTTCGTTCTAACAGTGAAAAAGAACTAGAAATGCTACTTGAGGACTTGAACGAGACGCCGAAACCTGTAGTAGAACCAGCAAGAGCTATTCCTATGGGTTCTAGTATTTGGCCGAACGTAACGCAACAAGTCCCAAAACCCGCTGAACCTGTAAGAACTGTGACTGTATCACAGCCTTCAGCTCCTGTTAATTCGAGTGGTGCTATCGACCAGATGGCAGGAGATGTTTTGGATATTAAGAGTCTTTGGAAAAAACTCCGTAGTACCTAAAACAAAAGCCAGGCTTTCGACCTGGCTTTTTTTAGCTTACCTGAATAGTGTAATTCGGTAATTACGAAGATAAATGTGATCTGCGGCGTTTGCTAACTGACCATATACAACAATGTTTTGAGATACTGCAGTGTTTACTGCCTTAGTATCAGAATCATAATAGCTTGCGCCGATTGCAGATTCATTTCCCTTAAAACTCGTTGCTTGAGAAGAAACTGAATTCCGGTTAGAAATTACGTAAGTTAACCACGACCCCCAAGAAGATCCATTAGTAGTATTCCAAGGTCCGATAATATCTACTCCTCCGAATTGAACACTCATCTCTTTTTGATTAGTGTTATTAGAAAATTCGAAATCAAGAGTAATCTCAATACGTCCATTTAGACCCATCAGATTAGCAGCAACAGGTACAGTTAGAAGTGCAGTCTTTGCAACCGTGCCTGTAAGCGTTACATAAGCTCCGCCTAACGCAAGATTCAACGAAGAGTTTGAATATGTCCAAGCAGATCCAGTATAGGTTCTCTCAGTCTGGGTTGTCGTATTGAAGTACCTATCGCCCGCTTGGATGACCCCGCCAGTGGGACGGGTAGAGGGATCAGCAGATAACGCTCCATAGAACTTATCTGTAATCATCCCTAGATATTGGGCTGAGTTATCTAACATATTACCATTCCGATGCGCTAAAACCTTGGCCAGTAGTTGCGCCTACAATTCTAATTGCTGTCGTACTAATGCCTCCAAAGGATGTTTCAAAATATCCACCGGGGGCAATTTTAAATGAGCCAGGTGTTGCTACGGCTGCTGCACCGCCTAAGTCATTGAACCAGAGATCGCCGGTACTGATATTCTGAATACGCCACCCTCTACGTGCAGGATTAGCTGCCATTAGAGTTTGCGAAGTTCCGCCAGTAGTGATAGTCCCACTGCGATCAGTCAGAGTACCGTTTGCAGCTCGTACTGATACAGTGTTTAAGACAAGAGTTGCTGAAGTCATTTGTATTCTTTAATTAGGAAATACTGACACCGATAACGTTTCCGCTGGCATCGTAATTAATTGTTTGAGTATAGCCACCGCCAACTACGGTATTGACATCGCCGCTAGCTGTGTATGAAACTGTATAGGAATCAGATCCTGCAACGAAGGCAGATACGCTTCCTGCGCTGTTGTACTGAATTCCAGAAAGGGCTTCAGGACGAGCTTGACCATTACCAATGAAACCAATACTCGACCACTTAATATCAACAGTAGTTGTGCCCACTGGGATCGCAACGTTGAAGATTATATTTCCAGCATTCAATGCATATGAAGTACTAGTAACGAATTTATCGTTGAAGAATACCCAAAGCCCAGTTGCGCTAGTTGGTGCGCTTGCGCCTAATGCTAATGTTGTAGTTGTACCTGCGGTAAAATCAGTGCCTGCAACGAAATGCTTGGCAAACAATCCATTGTTAAAGGCATTGACTAGGGCATCGATTGCAGCCTGAAGAATACCGTCATTAGAGGCCAAGTCTTGAAGTGGTCTGTTATCGACAGAGTAATGGTAAACGTCATCCTCTGTGTAGTATCTAACTTCGCCTAATTCTGTAGTAATATCCATAGTATTGTTCTGTGCTTACATTATTATAGCAGACCTCAAACAAGCTGAGTTTGAGCTGATTTGGTCGGACTTGCTTCTACAGAGAAGAACCCATTCGCAAACTGAATTCGACCACCGGCAGGACTAATTAAAACCAGGTTGTATACACCTCGGTTCCATACTAAGTCTTTTGTCTTCTGCCAGCCAATTTTAACTGTAATCGTACCATCAGTTCCTAATACGATGTCGCCTGCTTGACTATTTAAGTCTAACGCTACATCGGGAACTGAGTATCCATCGTACTTGTTATTGTTCGAAACTCGTACTTGAATCTCGGCACTGTATCCGCTTAGATCAAGAGGTAGATACGTGAAATTATCCTTTGCAACAAAGGTATGTTCGTAGTCCGTTTCCTCAGTAACTTCGATGTGGAAGACTGTCCGAACTTTCTGAGTCCACTGCGGATATGGACCTGGATATGGAGGGTAAACTGGGTATGCCATTATTAATTGCTTGTAAGTATATTGGATCCGGTAACAGTAGTTCCCTCTCCACCTTCAACTACGGTAACTTCATCATCAACTCGGTGAATAGCCAAGCCATCTGCACTTGAGATGCTTGAGCCGGTAGTTGCTACGAAATGATGTCCACAGTCTGTTGTGCCAGTATCTCCCACTCTCACGATTTGAATACCGTTAACTGTACAAAAACCTGAACCAGTTTGCCAAGTTCCCGTAAAGGTCCTAGGATGTCCGGAAGCTGAGGCTCGACAGGTGCCCGTTACCGTATCTCCTACTCGTGCTACACCCTTCATTTAGTACATCCTTCTAGCGCTGCTTTTAGTTGATTCGAATACCCCCAAAGAACTTCGTTCTCTGCTGCAAGGTATTTCGTATTGTCAAAAAGGGTATTCTCTTTTTTAGCCTGATCAAAGTATCTTACCGGGGCTTCGATTTGGGCAACTTCGCACTTAACTGGAACTGGAACTTTGACAACCTGTGTAATTATTTCAGGTTTTGAAGGAGTGCATATACAACCCGCCAACATTAGGCTAAAAATAGCAATAGTCAATGTTTTCATTTTCCGGATCTCCGGTTAATTAGTTGTTCCATCATTGCTTTGGTAGCCAAGTAATCATCGCTTACAGTAGGCATAGCTTTTGCAAGATTCTTAGCGTAATCAAGATTCTCTTTAGCACGTTGGGAAGCTTCCTTTAGAGCAGCAGCCGCCTTCGCAGATTGTTCCTTAGATGCAGTTTCCATATCTTCCGTAGCTTTAGAACAAAGCTCAAGCGTTGACTTTTGCTGGGCGATAGTATTGTTTTGACTTCCAACTTGCTTATTCAAAGTTTGAAGTTCTTGTTCCTTTTTAGCTATTGTAGAATCCTTAGCCTTGTTTGACAGGTACTGCGTTCCAATCACTGTTGACAAAGCCACAATAATAGCTAAAAAGACGAGGTTAAGCTTTCCCGAAAAGAAAGAGGTTATTGTGGCGAACATGATTAGGTCTTTTTAGAAGCGATCCATGACGCAAGTAACGTGCTACCAGTCCAAGTGACCATGTAGCCAGTAAAGTAAAACTCCGTCATTTCTTTGTATAGTAACAGATAAACAAAACCCCAGCTAGACAATCCGAGGGCAGTAATCATGCCTGTTTTGGTGATTGAAACTTCACCATTTTCCATGATAAGGCTACGCAGATCGAAGCCGTCCTTACGCATTTGAGCATAGATAAGAATAGCAAGAACCATTAGTACGCCAACCATAAGGATAAATGCCATCGGATTAGCGCCAAGCTGGGTTACTAGTTCAGTTAGTTTTTGCATCAGTTAACTCCAAGGGCTTTCTTAGCACGAGCCCAGTAATTGCGACGATCATCAAGACCGTTTGTGCCACCGTTGATTTTCTTGGTTACGGCCAGGAATGCAGCATCAGTCCCAGGCTTTGCGATATCGTTAATCTTCTTGTTATTCCAAAACCAACCAGCAGACAGTCCAGCGTAGGGAAGCTTTGCAAGAATCGTAGGATTGGCGACAGCATCGATGCCTAGAGCTTTACTAACGTCAGTATAGTTAGTGCGACCCGTGATTTGAATCCATCCACGGCCTTTGAATTTTACACCATCGCCTGACTGGGTATTCCCCAGATCCTTCCGCCCTTCGTAAGCTTTACCAGAAGCAATCTCTTCGAAATAGAAAAAGCCGCCACTTTCATGGGCAACCTGAGCAAGAAACATTGCCTGAATCGCAGGTTCAGTGATGTTGAATTTTGTCATAGCTTCGTTTAAAGCCGCAGTATAGGTATCAAGTTTAGTCTGATCCTTGAGCGTTGGTACGATAGCTTTGAGTTGTGCAGAAGTTAGAGTAGCCATAGTTAAAGGGAATAAAAAAATCGCCAGAAGTTTCCCTCTGACGATTCTAGTTTAAGCTTTTAAGAAAATTAAAAGCCAATTGCCATCCAATATGCCCTAACGTTACTTGTTACGTTTACAAATACATTCATGCCGGTTGTAGATGCAGCATTAATAGACCATACTGCTGTACCTGACGCCGTATTCACGTTATTCATTGTGACTGATAATACTGAAGTTGGGAATATAAGAGGGTAAGTAATACCGATCAATGCATTTGCTGTTGCGTTAACTGGCCCAGTATCCCCCCATTGTATAATAATACCGCTTGGCAATTTCTGATGTCCACTAGCAGCAATATTATTACCAAAGGCTCCCGAAGCTGAAAACCCCATTACTGCAGTTCCAGACACTACCCAAGAAGAAGCTCCACTTACTATACATTCGATCCAATCACCTGGTTTAATCGTTACAGATGTCACATTAACTCCATTAGGAGTTATAGTATCTGAACCTTGCCGTTGCAAAGTAAAGTTAACAGAGCTTGTTGATTGGATAAAAATACAAGCCCCAGCAGGTAGCGTATTTGCTAAAGGTAACGTTAATATCTGCGAAGCAGTACTTGTCCCAAAGTTAACAAAACCGCCTGCATGACCAGCAGTAAGCGTTGTTGAAACGGCATATCCAGAAAATGCAGAGAAACTTCCACTGGCACTTTTTACAAACGCAGTCGTAGCTAAATTAGTCGAAGCATCAAACTGCGACGGCGTTTGTTGTTGTGCAAAGTTCCCAACTTGAGTAAGGACGTTTGAGAGATTGCCTAGGTTACGTGTTTTTGCCATAATAAATTCTGATTAGATACCTGTTGCAATCCAAGTAGCCGTAGCAGTTGCTGCGCCATACGCCGTAAATCCGGATGCAGTTGCATTCCCGGATGAGACCGTTACTATAGAGTTGGCGTTATGAGTAGATAGATTAACTGTGTAAAGAGTTGAAAATGCATACGGGTACAGTATTGCTGTACCTCCAGTGGTGGCTGTTGCCGTACCCCATTGAAGGATAAGTCCACTAGGTAGTTTTTGATAGCCTGGAACCGCTAAAGCAGCCTGACCCAACCCTTGTGAAGCAACAACCCAATCAGTTCCTAAGCATACCAATTGCCAAGTGACATTACTTGGAATCACTCGGCTCGTTAATCCATTTCCGTTTAGGAAAATATTTCCAGAAGGAGTTGCAATAGTAATTGCACTATTTGCACCGCCTGCGTAGATAGTGAAAGTTAATCCTAGAACAGGTGCTGGGAGAGTGATAGTGTATCCTGTTAAAGATGCCAGGATAAAGGATCCAGTCTGAGCAGCAGTTAAAGTAGTTGCTGAAGAAACAGTAGTTACAGCTTGGAAATTACCAAGCGCACGTTGAACAAATGCTGTATTTGCAATACGGGGACCGTTATCGAACTGAGGGGCTGAGATCGTATATGCACCGCTTTCAAAAGCTACGGCCCACGTTCCAGAAGCAATAACCTCAAATACTGCCTTTGACCCTGGCTGAATAAGGACGCTTGTACTATTTGCCCCGAAATATCGCACTACATCACTTCCTGCTGCGTTAAGGGTATTAACCGCAGAAGTACATGCGTTAAAAATAGTAAACTTTTGACCTAGCAGATTAATATCTACTGCTGGTAGAGTAATAGTAAAGCTGCCTGGATCTTGGATTACAAAATCCTTGCCAAAGGTTGCTGCCCCTGCTCCAAGCGTAGTGTTAGCCGAAATATTAACAACGGTAGCACTAGTTGAAACAGGCGCAACAGGATAAACTGGGGTGCCAAAGTAGCTCATAAATTCTTAATTAATAGAACTACAAGCTTAGTTATTACTTGTAGTTTGATGTTCGTTCTCAATGAATTTTAGCACTTTCTCTTCCGTGAGACTGGTGCCAGGACCCATGATATTCACAATGTAATAAGCAGTGGCCCATGCCATCAAGATCAACATAGAGATATTAAGTAATAACTCACTTGGTTGAACTGTTCTATATCCGAGGATGACAATCGAATACGCATTACTCATTGCTGCTACTGACATAATCGCAAGGATATACCGTAGCGAAGTAAACCATCGACCCTTGATTTCTTTCTTTTTAATTACGAAAGCAAAAAAGAATCCGCTAAAGCCAAGTCCAAGAGAGATTAAAAAGTTAAGTATTACTGGAAGATTTATCTCTTGTAAAAATGATGAGAAATGAAGAATCATTTACTGTCCTCTAAGTTCTCGCCCGAATTTTGTTTAGGAAGTACTTCGAAATGAGTCCCCGTCTCATCTTGCACTAAAGCAGGTGAAGTACCGCCAATAACCTTGTTGACGATCTGACCGACCGCCTCCTCACCTCTCTTATCTAGCCATTTCAGAACAGCTCTTATGATATAAACGCCAGTAGCGCCTAATAACCAAGATAGTGCAGAGACAGCTTCTAATGAGGTAAGACCGAAATATAAAGCAATCCAAGGACCAACGAAAATTGCAAACGATGATCCTACGATTGCCATGAAAAGAGCATTTTTAAACGTAATCCGCTTTTGATCGCTTAACGCCAGGATAGGCATAACTGAACCAAACACGCCTGCCAAAATTGACCAAGCTTTAGCAACGGAAAAAATGGCAGCCGATGTAGTTGCTGGTTCAGCCATGATGTTATTCCTTATTATTATTTGTAAGTTACTTCATACTTTGCAGGACTGTTAAGTGCTTCTACCACTGCGCCAGGCCATGGGATGGAGGGGAGCCCTTTTGGAGCCCATCCAGCCTTTTTATACATCATGGCAGACAAAGCGCTACAGACCATATCTGGACCATCATCTTTAGGCAGAGGGATCCCGAGAACAAATAGGCCGAAGATCCGTGCCAAGTCAATATAACCGTAAGGAATATGCGTGCCTAACATATCCCAAATAATTCCTTCTACGACCGTTCGATCTACGGGGCAATCAAATACATCAAATTCGTAAATCTCTTCTTGTGAAAGAGGTACGAGTCCACAGCCTCCGCCGTTTGCTTGTGCAAGCAGTAATCTACCGCCAACCCGAACTGCAATACCTGTATGTGTATATGGACTTTTAGTAACCAGCCTAGTTGCAATTGCAAAAGGTCCGGATCTCTTTTTAACTGCTACTAAATCGCCTGTCTTAATCGAATCACGAACATCGCTGTACCTCATTTGAAGCCCCGCTTACTTAAATAGCGGCTGCGCCAGCTTGAGCTTTGATCGCTGCAAAACCAGCTGTAGCTCCTGTACGGGCTGCATCAACCGCAGCAAGAGTCGTAGCTTCAGTAACTGCTACCTTAGCTGTACGGCGAACTTTTTCGATTGCACCGGCTAGCATATTCCAAGCAGTGTATTGAGCAATGATATCGTCAGTTGAAACTTGAGCTGAAGTATCAGTAGCGTCCATTTCAGCTTGAATCAGACCGGGTACAGTACCGGTATAATTTGCTGTTTTAAATGCAACCGCATCGTTATACTTCATGATGTAAGTAGCTACTTGGCCAGGCGTGGCAGTGATATAGATGCTACGCAGAGTTTCTGCATCTTCATCAATTGCTTTTTGAATCGAAGCTTGATATTCGCTCAATGCAGGAGGAGTTGGATCTCTTAGGATCGGCTTACCGCTAGCATCACGGGTAATTACCTTTCCTGAAGATTGACCTTCCAGCAAGGCGTAGTGTTCAGCAGCGCTGATTTCCACGGCATCCTGGGGAATTGTCGTGTGAATAGTGTCATCGAAAAAGCCGTACGAACCGTCGGCAGCTTTACCGTAGAATAATGTCATTTCTTTAACCTTGTGTTTAGGTGTTTGTACACCATGATTTTAACGTGATCTTCTTAATGGATTGAAAGCTCACCACGTTACAAATAAATGAAAATTGTTAATGTAAACGAGATGAGCCCAAAGGCTGGATAAAAAATCCAGCGTAGTTTTATGATTAATATCCGATTGCCATCCAGCTTATTGCAGTAGATAATGCGTTACCATTGTTAAATACAGTCATCCCAGAAACGGTGGTAAATCCGACCCCTGCGGCCATGGCTGCTGAACTACCTGCAGAGTTTTGAATCGTAGCATATCCTTGCATAATGGCGGTTGGAAAGTTTATGCTAAAAGTTACCCCAGTCCCACTTGCTGCTGGAACCGCCGCGACAGATCCCCATTGAATAATAAGCCCAGAAGGTAGCTTCTGATATCCGTTTGGCGAAAAAGTTAGTGGAAGTGCTCCTTCCGGGATATCTTGTTGAATATACGAAGCCGACCCGTCTGAAATAAACAAGGTCATATTTGCTTCAACATTCCGGTACGTTCTTATTAGACCAGCATTGTGGTAAACGTTTGCGATTGTGACAGACCCTACGCGTTTGCGAATGAGAAAAGTTGTACCTGCCGTTACCGTATTCGCAAGAGGTAAAAAAATGTTGATGCCCGAGTTTTCAATTGAAAACCATTTACCTGCATCGGCTGCAGTCAATGTTTTATCTGCGGTCAAGGATCCCCCCGATCCAGATAAAGACCCAAGAGCAGCTTTAACGAAAGCGGTTGTTGCAATTTTTGAAGTAACATCCATAACTGCAGGAGTAATAGCAGTAAGCATCCCCTCAACAATAATAAACTTATCTAGAGCTTGGTTGTAACGTAACGTAATCTCACTGTTTGCACCCCAATCCCCGATTGTACAAGGTTGTTGATTATACGTAAGAACCTGCTTTGCACCAAGACCATTGGGAGTTAAAGTCGGAGTAGTTGTAGTATTAGCTGCGTTCATACGCAGCTTGATTTCCATTCCATTCGTCAGAGTTGTAAACGAAGGGGTAGTAGTTACAGAAAACGCATCTCCAGTATTGGTCGTGACACCGTAGTAGTTCGATAGCAGTAGATCAACTTGCGAACGACTGTAAATATCCGTCGGCGTAAGTTGGCGGCGGGAGACAATTTCGATAATATCGCCAGCAGCGGCAGCAACAGTCAGGATGATATTAATACCATCTGTGCCAGTAAATTCAATTACCGGATCAAGCTTAGAGCCATTCAGGAATACATCAACAAAGCCTACAGTATAGGCAGCAGTAAACGTAGTTTGACTGGCTGATGCAACATAACGGAATCGAGATTCTACTTCTCGGTAATCCGCTGGTGGAACGCCATAATATTCTAATTCGACAGCCATGTCTTATCCTGTTATTAAACTCTTTCTAAGATGCCAACGTTGGCACCGACCAAACTAGCGCTTCCCGCTGTGCCGTAAAGAGATTCGCCTGCATAGAGAACAATCTTCGGGCACTTCGAGGCACTGCCGTAAGGAATAGGAACGCTATTAAGCACCATAGTGTAAGTGCTACCGTCATACGTTTCCACAGTTACGGTCTGCTGAAGCTTGTTAGTATTATCTAGATTAGGAAATGTTCCGCTGAAGATAATAGCAGTAGTACCCACTGGAACCGGACCATACAGCAGGGTTCTTGTGTTGCCTAAAACTAGACCGTTAGGTGAGTGTTTGAAATTAGAAGCCATAATTGGTTAATTAAGAATAATAGAGAAAATCAACGCATCATCAGCCGATGCTAAAAGATCATTTAGAATCGAAGATTCACTCTTATATACTTCGAATCCATCCGAGGCAGCTGCTGCACCTGGAAGTGCAGTAGTCCAAGAAATAGTATTTCCTACAACGTTAGTTACTGCACGGCAAAGACCTTGATTTGCGCCAGTAACGAACTGAATAATGTATTTGCCAGATTGTGGTAATGGCAATGTAGCAGAAGCTCCACTGATATCTACGCTAGTAGTAGTGCTTGAGCCTGTAACCGTACCGGAAAGAACACGGGTAGGATAATTGAGAAAACGCCAAGTATTTGTAGCAGCATTTTGAACCGCAACAATCGGGGTTCCGCCATCATCGGTTGAAGCAGTCAGATAGGAATCGCTGTCAGAACCATTCGGCGAGCTTAGAACATCAACGCTAGGGATATTAGCAAGCTTATCTTCAAAACGAGTCCAATCAGCGGCAGTACCAGCAGTAATACGGTTTTCAATACGGGTACCTGCTTGGTATGGCGAAGCAGTCGTACCTTCGAAACCACGAGTGCAACCAGTAAAGGTATTGCCACTACGGCCAGTTACCTTCACGATTTCATATGTCGAACCCGTATCAATAGTTACCAGGAAAAACTGGCCAGCAGTCGGGCTCGGAAACAGCGCGCCGTTAGCTACTAATAGAGTCGTATCTGTCGCCAGAACTGACGTAGCTAACGTCGTTTTCGCATTATTAGCATAAAGACGGGTATTTGTTGTCATTGAATATTAACTATCTGAGTTGAGCTTGATGCTGTTTTTAATGCAGTACTTAAATCAGTTGCTGTTTTAACCAGATTATCAATAGTACGCTGCACATCGGCTTGAATGTCTAGTACTATTTTAGCGCTTCCATATCGTACAAACTGGTTACCGAAAACGGGTATTGCAGTTCCAGACCAAACTTGGAACCTTGTCAATTCATCTTTATCGCAGATACCATAGTAATCTCCGAGAGTGGTTGTACCGTTGTTCTTGTAAATAAAAATTTCGTCAGGGAGAAAACTATTATCAAGAACCTTGGCTGTAACAACGATTTTATCCCCTTCGATTTGGGTAGTGATTTCGATGCTTGTTGAAGTAGGGGCTGCCATATTAATCCTTAAGCAAGTTTAATGGTCCATTCGAAATGTATAGAAAACTCGCTAGTTTTCGGAATTCCAGGAAAAGTTTTAATATTGAACATACTATTACTCGCCTTGAACAGTCCAGCTTCAGTAATCAATGAGCCATTAGCCGTACCTTGGTCAACGTCAGCAATAAACGTCACTGACGGAACCGCATTGTTAAGCGTGTATGAGGTAGCAACGCTCAGCAAAGGCGTGAACAGATCAGTCATCGTTTGGCTAACAGGTTTCGGGAAAAGACCTTCCGGATCAATCGTACCGCCAGTACCGATCTTAAGCGAAGTAATTGGATCGGACGTTTGACCGATAAGATAAATGGAACCGAGCATGACTTGCTTTGCAGTAAGCGTGATCAGATTCTTCTTTTCGAAGCACAGTTCACGCCTTGCTTCAACTCCATTATTCCAATAGACTTTCTCTGCCTTCAGGATACCCTCAAGTTTCAGCCCAAACGCTGCAATCATTGCGGCTTTGAAAATCCCAACAAAGTTTAAAAACGACTTATTCATATTATTTAAGTTCTTGAGCGTGTACGATCTTTACACCAGATCTATTCATTGTTACGCCAGCAGTGTTGTACTTGTCACGATAGGCAGGGAGATCGTATTGAGCCTCTGTCCCTTCATTGATTGCTTGTCCGTTGTAAGCACCGCTACCATTATTATAATTTAATGTACCTACTCCTCTCAAGTTGTAATAGGGTACACCGATAGCACTGTGATTACGAGTAATAGGCATCTCGTAAGTCAGTACACCAACATCCATTTCATCAACTGGGAAATACTGAGGAGCTTCAGGAATTTGACTTGAAGTAACCCAGTAAATACCTACCGTATCTTCCAAGATACGAATACCCATTAAATAATCATTAACTTTTACATCTGCAACATCAGGCGCGTATGTCTGGTATCCAAGTTGCGGGATTAACGCCCCAAGATATGCTACATTAGCACCTCTAAAGAAGAGGGTGTTGAAGTTATCAATCAGAGCTGTAGAATTCGATGCAGACGAAGATTCGTTAATTGCTAATTGGTTAATCGCTTCCGAGTTACTTGCCGGATCAAAAATGGTAAATACCCATTGTGTCATCGGAGGGACATCAGTACCTACGGCCTGGCATTTAGCTGCGATATCGTATTGTTTTGTCGTGTAGATAGGAACTACTCTCATTCCAACTGGGACATCATACCAATCTACCGCAGTACCATCGATTGCAGATGTAGACTGTGATCCTCTGTTACGAGCAACCTTGGAACGTTTGCTACGATACTGAGCATGTCCACGTTGGAACAAAGTCTTCATCCATGCTTTTTCTTGGTCAGTATTTGCACGGAAACCGTGTTGCTGGTTTACGAAGCCATCTACTAATAAACCTTCCATTTGCACGGGATTGCCATTGATATACTCGTCCGTCCCACCTAGCTTAGAGACCCATTGAGGTACGTTGCAGCGAATAAATGTCGGACAACCTCGCATCAGCGGAGCATCAGTGTTTGCACGATACATCTTATCGATCGGCCAATTAAGGTGATCGCAACGACTTGGGTCAAGACGATACGTGCTCAGATCATCGGTAATCGTAAGCGTTTCATCAAGCGAAGCAATAGACCAAACGTAAATCGGTTGAGTGTATGTAGGCTTGGCTTTATTAATAATATCTGAAAGCTGTTGGAACGTTTGAATATTCTTAAAGTCTTGAACCTTGACGTTAACCAGGAAGGTGTGCTTCTTCAAATAATTACGCATTAGATCATCGAAGTGACTGCCAGCCGTAGCATAGCGGTCAATTTGACCTGCTGGAAGCGATGGAATAACCGAAGACGGAATTTGTAGATTAATCCACCAATCTCCATCGTTGATATAGTCTTTGATTTCAACCCATTGAGCAAGCTCATCACCAGTCTTAAGAGTATCCCCTTCTTCAACAATAGGTGGAAGGCCATACGGAATGATGTACTGGTTCTGATCGGTAATCACGATGTACTGATCAGTTTCAAGGTACTGACGAATAGTAAGGACTGTCTCGTCACTACGGGCGAGTGGGATCCCTAGCGTAAGGTTAAGACCTTTACGCAGCAAATCTAAAGTTGGGCCATGGACGTAGACGTAGTACAGACCGTAAACGAAGTTGTAATATGCATCGGTAGATGCTGCAGGATCAACTCCGATCAGGCTACCGAACATTGTATAAATCAATTGCTCGTCAAGATTTGCATCTACGAACCAAACCGCAAACTCTTTAGTAGTTCCATCAGTTCCGGTACGAGTAGAGAATCCGCACTCAGTAATTGCACGGGCAAACCGAACTTGATAAGTACCATCAGAGTTCAGTTCTATGCGGTAATCCACTTCACTTTCCATAAGGAGAGTGGGGAGAAATGGACGGTTAGCAAGATAACGGCTGGAAGTAATCTTCGTATTCAGCTTGTATACGTTTACTTGACCTTCGACCGCATCAGTAGACTTGATTGTTACCAATTGAATGGCCGAGCCAATAGTTTCCTGGATGCTTTCCAAGCTGATAGAAGAGGTCAGTTGCAGGAAGCGACTATAAATATCAGACGCTCCCTCCGACTCTGCCTCCAGCAAAAGGTTGAGCTTAGCCGTATCTTCAAACATCATAGTGAAGAAATCGGATAGGCCATACATATACGTCATATTGACGTTGTTTTGGCCTATTGCTAAACCCTCATCGGTAAAATTGGCACGAGACATTGTTAATTAAATGTTTTCATTGTTGGTCGTCACTGAGTTTAGAACAAAGATATTCGTCCGATCGTTAGGATCAAGATAGTCAGTGATCGTACCAGTTACAGGTGGAATCAAGTCACGAGTGTACTTAGTGTACGTAACTTGAACCGGAGTTTTAATATTTGTAATTCCATCAGCAGATAGCTGTGCTACGATCTCCGACATAACGAAGATATCGCCAGGTAGAAGATTAGCCAGATAAGTGTTAACGGAATCCGTTACGGTTTGAGTATCCGGAGTTTGACCATTATACGCTGTAACTGAAACGTCTAGGGTGTAGAAGTTAAAGCCTTTAGCAACCAGATCTCCACACAGGACTCGATAATTTGAGTCTTCCAGATAATTTTGAATGCTGTCGATATTATCAAAATAACTAATCTCGAAGCTGGCCGTGCTGTTAGCGTAGGTTGGCCCAAAGTCGATAGTTAAATCTTGCCGTGAACTAAATCCGTAATCATACCAAGGAATTACCGACGAGCAGACGATAGAACCAGTACCCGCAGATGGAATATTCGTAGGTACAATAAACTGGAATTGATCCTTATTCAGCATCGTTGACACAAGCCATGTTCCGTTATACGTCGAAGGCGTTGCTCCAGAAATAGTAACGTAACGATTTGCAGTAATGCCATGGTTAGCGATAGTCACTGTAACAACAGTACCAGCGCACGTAATTTGCTCGACTTTCTGTTCTTGCAGGAATGAGTTAGTAACAGTGTATGTAACTGGATGTTGAATAAGAATTGCATTTACAGTAGTGCCATTAGTCCACAGCCCAGGCATTCCAATGTTAAAGTTATTCGCACCAGTCACAGTAACTGTGAATTCACCAGTCAGCAAGGGGTTAAAGATTTGCATCGTCGAACCAGAGCCAGCACTGGCAATGTTAAAGGATACAAAGTAAACGAACGTATTCGCATCTACAACCGTGATCGTGTAGGTTCCGTTGTACTGAGTTGGAGTTACGTTCTGAACTAGGACTGAATTACCCGTTACTAATCCGTGACTGTTAGCTTGTACAGTCACTGTTACCCCAGAGCAGGAAATGCTTTGAATTGCAATGGTTTGAGTCAGGCCGCTTACTGTTACTACATCTCCAGTGGCCAGGCCGTGGCCAATAGATGCTACTTCTACGTACTTGTCCGCAGCATGAACAGTTGTACCAGAAGCTACTACATCCGCATAGAATGGAATAGTATCATCATCGCTACCGCCAGAAACATCACTTCTAGAAAACTCATATACAGCTCCTGTTAGTTGAGCTTTACCAAATTCATCCGTAGTAAGCTGGACTACAGACGTAGACAAACTATCTCCGCAGTACACATCCACCATACCTCCATTGTGAATCAGCAGAGGTGCATTTACAGCCTGTACAGAAGGCATTACCGTTACAGACGTTGACGAAGTAGGAAGCGTGTACGTAAAAGTAGAAGGATCAATCACATTGATGATGTAATTGCCGTTATATACGCTAGGAATTGCACCAGTGATAATTACAGTTTGACCAGAGTTATAGCCGTGATCAGCCAGAGTAGCCGTAGCAGTAACGCCAGAGCTTGTCAGGTTAGTAAGTAGCTTCGGAAGCTGTGCGGTAAACACGGCCTGAATTTGATCACGGATCATTTCAGGATCACCCATGCCGATTGATACGATGTTCTTAAGGTAGTTGAACTGTTCCTTAAGGTTGGAATCGATCGAAGGGTTGTTGATCAGATTACGTGTTGAAATCGCAGTTTTAGCACGGTCAACAAATTCACTGTTGCTTTCTGAAGAAACAGAAGAATCCTTAAGGTAGTTAACTTCAGCGTGCAAGAAGTACGGATCGAAGTTAGAGAAGTACAGTAACGAACCTTGGCCAATGTTGTACTGAGTGCCTTCCGCCTCAGCGGTAAGATCTATATCAATGAAGTATTCATTTTGGAACGAGTCAAAGCCCATCGAATCAGCTGAGTAAGTCGCTGATTGAGTTGGGAAGAACTTTGAAATGTTATCCGGAGAAAAGAAAATATCCGAAGTCAGAGAAACGTTCTTACGACGGGCAAAGTACAGGCGAGCGCTGATAACCGCACGAGTTCCCAAGTTACGGTTAATGAACCAAGTGGACATGATGCTATCTACAATATCCGTAGGAGTATCGTTGGTTACGCCAGAAATTGTGTTCTGGGCAAAATAATAATCTAGGCCCTTACGAGTTAGAGCCAAAAGCATTGCGCTTGGACGAAGAACCAAATCACGAAGACCTGTACCTTCCCGAAGATCCATATCGGGGAACTGTGCTTCAAGGATTTGTTTGGCAAGAAGTTCAGCCTGAGCGATTTCTTGTGCGCTAGGCTGAATGCCGGGTAAGACTGAATATAAATTGGCCATAGTAAACTAGTGGATACGTTTCAGATTCTAGTTTAATCCTTTTAAAAAGTAAACCAGACATACCGCACCCACCGAGTTTTACTTGACCATTTGATCGGACAACGGAAGGTCCAGTTGGGGGAAGGGAACTGCAACAGAAGCCATCGCTCCTGCTTTAGTAAGGATTCGAATATAAATAACGAGCTGATCCTTCGTAACATCTAATCCTAACAACTCAGTTTTTTGCAACTGACTGGCTGTATCAGCACCAGTAGTATTCAAGATATATTGGCATTGTTGCTGAGCATCGTTAATCTGTTGAATAAGCTCGGCTGTTAGCGTTGCATCATCATCGACACGATTGGCGTTTACCACATAGCTACTGAAGTATGTGCCTTGGTTTGGATAAATAGGATTGCTACCTTTATAGGTAAATAGAATCTTCATGAACATCTGTGCAACTTTCTGAAGACCTGTTACCTTACGTGGAGTATCCGCAATCTCAAACTTTAACTGACTTTGAGGGAAGCCATCCGGAAACGAGATCAGTAAAAGATCATACGTAGCACCAGTCGGTAAGTTTACCGTTGTACCGATACGATCGTTAAATTGAAATAGCGCTGACATTATAGACTCCCTGTCGGGGTAACATTCCCAGATACCATACTGGCATATACAGTTTTCATCGTAGCATAATAGTTTGATTCATTAGATGCCTCAGACGAACCATCACCATAATACTCTGATTTAGATTTTGTTCGTAAACCGAACTCTCGCATTACCGCATTAATGTGATGTACGTTTTCAATTGCAGCACCGTTTGGATAATTGGCACTGCCTTCTTGTGATTGGGTAGTTAATCTGTGCAGTTCAGAATAATCTGTTCCAGTCAGGTAATCACGAACATCAGGACAGGTCCCACCGTTATCCAGATACTTGGTCATATCCGAAAAATACCGGGCTAGGGCATCATTAATACCTTGGACCTGACCTACTGCTGAATTGGGATCTGTCGCCATAATTACATTCCGATATCGTGCTTAATGCCACGAATTTTATTTTCTAGTTTTTTCTTGAGATAATTGTATCTATTAAGGTTAACGCCAAGCTTAGCAGCTAGTTCTGTCGCAGACATTTCCTTGACATTATCCAGGATAAACTTCTCGTCATGAGTAAGCTGACCCATCAGGTATTCCATTAGAATCGCACTCTCGTTAAATTGAGTATACTGCGCAGGCTTATCCGAAGCTGATTCAATAAGATCCGCATATAAAGAGTTGCGGAACTTAACAGTCTGGCCTGTACTCCAACCCATTTTCTTAGCCACTTCAGCGTCAGTCGGTTCCCGATTCAGTTGGTCAGAAAGTTCTTGAACGGCAGCATTGTAGTCTTTGTACTGAAGTTGAAGATTCTCAGGCAGGCGAACAGCATTCTGGAACTTATAGTTCATACGACGAACCTTCGGTAGATAGTTCATCACATGGGTAGAAAGCTGAGTTCCCTTACTCGGATCGTATGACTGAATAGCCTTGAAAGTCCACTTCTTAGCCTCTGCTGAAAGCGCAGACTTAGGCAGACTTCCAGACTGGCGGTTTACCTCTTGATAGATAATACCGCTTAGTTGGTTTACTAGTTGGCCAAGATGTTGCTTGCTGCCAGTAGCTTTCCACTGCTCATACAGTTCTTGATCCTTGGATTTGTAGCTTACTGGAGCAATAGGAGTTGTAATATCGGTCATTTGTAAATGCTGTAGTTCGAGAAGATCGATGAAACATAACCGATCATATAGGCTTGTAGTTTGTTAGAAAAAGCGCCGTAAATAAAGCAGTCGGTGGCCCAAGCCGTATCCGACATAATGTTGGCTTCTGCAATATTCGTAGGAATATTAACACTACGGGGAAGGCCCCCTACGACCTCCCCTAAGCCCGATGAAATATTTTTTAAAGCTTCTGACATCAGTTTCTATCCTTCGGGTTACCCGCATCTAGCGTCTTACCCTTACTCTTTAATTTAGCTTCATCTATGAATTCCTTAGTCTCAAGATAATCCAAGAAGATGCTTTGACCGGGTTCTAACAGATTATTATTGGTTAATTCAGCATTACGATACGCTACAAACGTTTGATTATAGTTTGCCGGAATCATATCGATGAACGTAATCCCAAATTTCTGTTCCATCGCAGATTTCCCTTCGATAGGACGGGATACGATTCGCAGGTTACCAACCGTAGTATGGTAGTCGTTTAGGATGCCCCCGTTATTTGCCTCTTTTGCATCATCTGAACCAACAGTGAAATGACCATTCACTCGACGAATCGGATAAAGCTGACCATACTGCAAATCATAAAGATCATCGATAGCTGCAGCAGGAATACCTAGTACGCTGTAGTAGAATTCATCGGCTACAAGCTTAGCCTGGGGATTCTCGATAATGGTACTATTGACTTTGATGTCTTCCGGAGGTTCACCGTAGCTATCCGTATCAGTAGAAGCTTTCCCAGATTCTCCAGGTGCAGTAGCAACAATACTTAGTGCAGTTTGAATCCAAGGATGGATCGGAGCCAAATTATAGTTCACCATCTCGGTATACGTCGAAGCACCTACAAAGCCTACAGAAGTCCCAATGCTACGAGAAGAAATCGTATGAGTCACCGAAGAACACATAGCATGGAAGCTAGGGTGGTTTGGAGAATCGTCCAATATTTCCATCGGATATCCTGGAATAATGTATGGATTAAACACTCCGTCTACAACACCTGCTCTAGATGAGACGACAGCTTTGGTGAACTCGTAATCCGCAGCAGCAAACATAAGCCTCATGTACGGTGGAATCTTCGACTTAGGCGAATATGGATCAAGTGCATCTTTATCCTTATTGCGAGTAATATTCACGCTTCCATCTGTATAAACTGTAGCATCGTAACCATATCTCTCAATCCAGGCTGCATGCAAATCACATACCGCCTTATATTCAGGGGTGGACTTATCTGGCCATGTTTCCTGATTAGGACTATCCGCTTCAGCCATCTTTCCTTTAACCAAGTGAGCCAGCCACTGCGGCAGAGTAATTCGGCGATGCTTAACGCCACGACCTTGCTCATATTTACCAGGGACGTTAAATGAGCCACCGGTAGTGTTCAAAAGATTTACATCAAGCTGACTATTTTGTCCGCTACTGTTTGCGTTAGCTAAAGCAATACCGATTGATACCGATTCACGAATAGAATGGGGCGCACGGTATGAAGAACCAAGATCCCCCTGGCTACCAGGAACGATATCACTATACGCAGTAAGCCGAGTTGGGACTTGATCTTCCGCTTGACTTACCTGGATCGAATGGTACATTCTCGGAAAGAGAACATTACAAATCGGGCTGTAGTACATCGGGATTTGTGGCTTGATAATAGTCTCAACAGCAACACGAGGTACAGAGTTCCAATCCGAGAAGCTATCCGGATTAACCGAAGTGGTAGGATCTGCAGGAACATCTGCCGGGCTAGCAAGTGTCAGTACTTCGTACTCCACCGAAGCGTAGAAGTCCGAAAACATCTGCATGAACGTAGTCAGCTCACCTGAAAAACCGAGCATGCTGTTGATAACATTCACGGCCAATGAGCTTTGGATAGCTGAAATGCTATTAAGTCGATACGCAGGCGGAATCATCACCTTGTTCTTTGCAGCTTCAGGTGTAATGTCAGTTGGGCAATAGTCCTGCTTGGTATTGTCTACCATGTTTTCCAGATAATAGTGCCCAGATACTCGGTCAAAGAAACAGATACCTTCCTCAACAAGAGGGATGTACATCTTTGACATGATGGTATTCAATGCCTCGTTTGAATAGCATTCCTTCTTTAGCTGGTTCCAAAAGTTCATCATAGCCGAAGGCATACCGATCAGACGTTTCGCAGTCTTCTCAAAGCGAGGATCTAATTTAGTTACATCAGCATCAACGATCTTTGTATTGGAAGGGGTAATGCGGTCTTTTTCATCTTTCAAAGATCCCGTAATGCCCTGTAGGGAATTGATGATGCTGAGCGTAGAGTTGAGATTATTTACCTTAGCTGCAGCTTGCGTGGGATTGGCATCGTTAAGCTGAGTAGAAGCGTTGCTTGCATAACCTGCGAATTCTAGGGTAACTAGATCGAGCTGAGCATTCTTGTGCATGCATTCAAACGCAACTGTAGCCATGCCTTGTTGACGAGACTTGGCATAGTTAACAGCAACGATATTACCCCAGAACAGCAGACGATCCCCGCCTTGGTTAGCATCTGCATAGAAGATGTGAACCTTAGGTTGGTAATAGCGTGCAATATCCATCAGACCTGCTTGAGGAGGAATCTGGATATGGGCAGAAGGGAGTGCCCCGATAGATTGGCTAATGCTAATAGCTTCAAATGGTACTTGGACACCTTCGATGTAGAGCTTTACATCTTGGTAAATAAGATCTGTACTATTATCTCCTGCACCAATTGGTTCTTCAGCAGTAGAAGTCGCTGAGGAGGTAAAGATGTTTACGCCATTTTCTGCAGTACCTGCCGTGTTATCAGTTGCAGCACTGCTACTATCTAATCCACTTGCATCCTGATCAGCTAGCAATTCACTAGCAGCATTCTTTTCGGCAGCAATGGAAGCTACAGACGAGCTAATGCCTGCCACTGCACCGTTTACGGATGTGTTAGCAGCTCCGAATGCAGCAGTACATACTTGATCAGATAAATTACGAGCAGAAACCAAAGCGCTATTGCCTACATTAAGCGCAGGAGCAACCCATTGAGCCGAGATAGTACCCAGAGCATTTCCAAATGTAGAAATACCATTCGTAATGGCTTGGCCAGAAGCATTCTGGATATCGTAAAGAGTATTGTTCAGGCCAGGTAGACTAGTACTGAACAGTGTATCGATAGAATTGATACTTGTTGTTGCAGCATTGGCGATAGAAGCCCGCTGGGCATCGCTGGTTGCCTGACTCAAGGCATAGTTGCTCATTGCTGTAATTGGATTATACAGTTGAGAACCAATCGAACTGTTTCCCCCAGACGCTGCACGAGTTGCATCCGTGATGGCCTGAGATCTTACCCCGCCAATAGAAGTTCCAGTTTGTGAAAAAGTTGTACTGGTGATCTTAGAAAGGCCCCGATTTGAGGCCATGACCGTTCCAACAGTTTTAGAGATTATTGAGTCAAACAGTGACATTTGCGTAGATACAGTTGATCGCTAGAGTATACAAAGTTTTTTCGAACTTGTCAGCAATCGTATCTAGATAGCTCTTATAGTCGTCCGGGATTTTATTAACCTCTTTTGTGTACTCTACGATTAATTCTAATTTATTATCCGGAATGAGTGAGCTAATTAACAGAGATCTAATTGGTAAGAGCGGAGCCGGGAGCGGCTTCATTCCCAGCATAGAACCTGAGTAAGTCTTCGCTAAATAAACCAAGTAACTTGCCTTGTTGTAATCTGTAAAATGAATAACTACATTCATGTCAGAAGACAAAGGTGTATTCAAAGTAAGAACTTGGTTGACAACCGTGTACTGATTAGTATCCAACAACGTACCATTCAGATACACATACGTAAACTGATATGTATTATCCGCAAGCGAAACATCCCAGCTGGATTCCCCAGCAAGAGCTTTGATAACATCTGTAGCTACAACATATTCTGGTTGAATAACTACCCGAGATCCGATAGCAGGGGCATCGTTTCGCTGATTAGCAGCGTGGTAGCATTGCTGACAAACACCATCTTTAGCGATACAGGTGTGTAGATCCCGAGTAGCTATCTCATAAGTCCCATGAAACAGAAGTTGATCGATACGATCTTTGCTAATGACATCGCCGGTAGCAAGCTCAACCTTACCTTCAAGCTCGTAATTAACAGTAGCAAAGTTCCCAAGCGTAGTCCCACAGTCATTCATAACAATGGGTACATTCGGGGTAAAGACCATGTTTGCCAGATTTGCAATATCCGGGTTTTCAGTTGGGATATACTCAAAAATATCCTCAAGGACCAAAAGCCCAGAATAACTTCTCATTGTCATAGGAACGCTCCAGATTGTGCAGTGTATTTAGCCCCAGAGTTTAGCAGAGCTATCTTCGAAGTACTAGAGCCTCCTGAAGATAAACTGGCCCTTGGCTTATTCTGCAAGAATCCGGCGGTCACGGGCATATGCCCTGCATTGACTAATCCTCGAATATTTTGAGTAATTGTCATTGGTGCTGACGAAATTACCCCCGCAGCATTCTTTAGCGCACCGAGTGACATCCGAAGTTCGTTATCGATAGATGTGACTTGACCAGTCATGTTCTTGATCGAATTATTGACCAAGTTGACAATGCCAGTAGCCATGTTACTGATATTACGAATGTCACGGATAATGTTACGAACCGGACTTGTCAGAGCATTGAAGATCGAGCTTACAGCTCCGAGTCCACTTTTCACAAGCTTGGTTAGCGATGACAGAACGCCATAGATTGGAGCGAACAGACTAGCTCGTACACCAGACAGGTTAGCAGAGATACTTGAGAAGACGCCTGCTGCGCTCCCAGTAGCTGAAGCACCTCCACCCCCTCCAGTTAATCCTAGAGCGTCTGTGACCGATCCAATGGCTCCAGCGGCCATTTGCCCAGCCGAGCTAACTGCTGAACTTAGACCATCTGCCATACCCATCAGGCCCGATGAAATATCCCCGAGTGTAGAAGCAGGATTTTGAATCGAAGATCCAAGCTCGGCGAACTTAGCTTTAGCGCTGTTAATACCCGTCTGATCGATAAAGCTATTCATTGCGCTGAAGTCAATTAGACCGGCATCACTAGACGTAGGAATGCCTGCCGAAACCATGGCAGTAGGAACCATTTCCTTAACAAGGAATTGGAATGAGAACTGAATGTCTTGATCTCGTGCTGAGCTTTGTGCCCAGTCCATGCTTGCAATCGAACCAATCACGTACATGTTAGGCAGGATAAGCTTCAGAAGCTCGTAATTCTTAGCCAGTTGAGTACCTCGCATCACTTGACCGTACATGCTCAACCATTGCACAAACCAGCTATTATCGAAGCTGTCAAAGATGAAGCCAGAAATAGTCATCATGATTGGTTGACGGCCAAAGTAGTAAGCTACCTCACCGTCACCGTATACTTCAGTGATTTGAAGCTTTTCTGAAAGCTGACAACGTACATCAGTTACAAAGAAGTCAGCGTAGCCCTGATCCGTATTGTTGCCATTGATAGCGTTATCGAGAGGGCTACCGCTGGCTGATAGGGACTGACCACCAAGACCTTCTTCTACTTGGCTGCGACGAGCTAAAGAAGAAGCTGCATCATTAGTCAGCAGTCGAATCTTTGCACGAGTTCCTCTATCGCCACCGCCTACGTTAGCAGTGGTCGTATTTCGAGGGCGTACGGTAAACAGGCGCTCTGTCTGTTCAATAGATCCATTACCATCTTGGATTGAATCTTGATATGACAGAGTTCCCGTACCGTAGCGGAGTAGACTTGAAGTATCCATATTACTTTACTTTGAATTCGATTTGCTGCAGAACAACGTCTTCGTTTAGTACCTGCAATTGTCCTGATAAACCACCCATCTGAGGCGGGGTGTATGAGACACCCTGAGCTGCATAGCGGATAGCCTCCATGCAACCCTGTACTTGGGCCAGGTAAATCTCTAGCGGAGACATTACCTTGAATCTAGGTAAAATCTGCGAGTTTTGTGATTGAGTGATAATCGGCATAACCGTATTTTACCTTTTTACATTATCTCGGCGATCCATTTTCACGCTGAGTATTTCTCCGACCCATTACATTTGCAAACTTATCGAACATCGATGCATTTGAACCGGTCGTAGCAGGAGATTTACCATCTCCATTCATTTTGTCTACGGCGCCGCTAAACTTATCAACTGCACCTTCAAAATCCTTAACAGATTTAGAATTATCCAGAGAATTCATCGTGTTTTGTGCCGTAGCATAATCAACGCGATTGGTCTTCAGAATATCCATAATTCGGTTACGTTCCTTCAGGAAGTCCGAATCCTTGGACTGCAGTCCACGCAGATCCGAGTCAGAGATATCTTCAGCAGAAGAAATACCTTTGGTCAAAGCCATGTTACCGTTGGACTTGATCAGATCAATCATTGCCTGACGGTCTTTAGCAGAATCACCTGTTGTACGAATGCCCTTAGTGAAAGCTGTGCTACCCAGCATAGTTGTGCCTTCTTTAGCACTCTTGCGCCAGATTTGATTAATAGCATTGTATGCATCAACGCCAGTCTTTCCACCAAGCAGTTTTTTAAGCTCCGCATATTTAGGATCGTCAATATGCTTGTAGAGAGTACCTGCATTGATATCTTCATTCATCATGATATCGGTAGCTTGACCAATACCTTGGAGTGAGGTTAAGTCTTCACTAAACGAACCGTCTGCCTTAGAAGTACTGTTTACGCTAGTACGTAATGCTCTTTCAAAGCCAGATACGTTACCCGTATTTTCCAGTGTTTCCTTGACAGTACCGAACCCTTCGATATCATCAATGAATTGATCGAAGTTTTTAGAGTTACGAGCAGTATTAGTGATTTGCCCTGCTAGAGAGCCAAGCTTATCTCTGTGCTTAGACAGGAGATCACCCAAAGCCGCACGCTTAGCATCTTTCCCCTTAGCACTCAAAAATGCCATCGCTTCTTTGTTGCCAGACTTAGCCAAGGCATTGATTCGATCTCTTACCCGGCCTGAATCGGCCTGAGTAAGAACATCAGAATTAACAAAGTTATGCAGATCACGTACTGTGCCCGAGATTTCGTTAGAAGATCTACGTCCAATGAGTTCGATTGTTTGACCTGCGTTATTACCACGGCTTAGGAACTCATCGTAATCCTTAACCTCCATACCGCTGCCGGTAAGAGTAGCGCCGAACTGAAGCCAATCTGAGCCCTTCTGAGTCCAATCCCCAACGTTGCTGATATCTTCGGTAAAGTTCGTAACCATCCCGGCAATACCACCGGTCAAGCTACGTCCTAACTTGAAACCTTCCCGAACAGTTCCGCCAAGCGCACCACCATACAGGAAGTTCTGAGAAATCATTGAACGTTTTTGCTCTTCATTGAATCGGGTCAAGCCACGGATCTTCTGATTAGCAACGTTAGGATCGCTTTCAGCAGAGCGTTGGTTGATGTAAGCAATAGCTTCATCTTCGCTCATACCTAGCATTTTCAGCACAGGCATCATTTGAGAAGCACTGTATTGACCATTCTTGTTCCGAGGAGCAGCAAGGCTCTTGAGAATAGATACAGCTTGGTCTTCAGCAACTAGGCTTCCACGCTCTTCCATTTGCTTACCAAGCATTTGACGACCATACAGCATAGTGGAACCGTAAGCGCCAAGTGGATCTTTAGCGAAGTCAGTACCAAAGCGTGAAACAACGCCGGACACGGTTTGATTAGAACCAAATCCTTGGGTGCCATTGCCGCCAGCACCGTTCATGTACGAGTTGTACAAGGCCATCTTGTTGTACAAGCTTTGACCAGCATTGATTTGGCCAGTCAGGGAAGCTTGCGTTGCACCTTCAACTCCACCCATCCGAGCAAGTTGTGCTGGGCTCAACATACCGATACGTTCGGCAGCACCAAACGATGACATTACATTAGCTGCAGCCATTTGACCAAGGTACGGAGTCATACCGTTGGCTTGATAGAGATATTGACCTTGAGCACCGACTGTGTTCATTACATTCTGTACACTACGGCCAGCAATCGATGCGTATTGACCAATCTGACGGTAAGCTCCAGCGGCAACACTCATGCCGCCACCGCTCAGACTAGCACCAGCCATTTGTAGCTTGGATAGTTCCTCGATAGCACCTTTGATAGATGGGTCACGGGCAATGGACATGATGAGCTTGATTTGCTCAGAGATGTCCTTAACGCGTTTTGAAATCTGTCCTGAGTTGACGTTATCCATCAGACCCGCACGAGCACCCATATCAGCGATTTGAGTGTACTCGGCAGTCGAGAACGTCATATCCTTAATACCGCTCTTGGTAATATCCGAAGCGATACGGGTAGACTCGTTGTAACCAAGTCCACCGCCAGTTACAGCATTACCAGTGGAATCCCCAAAAGTAACACCAGAGAAATTTTGACGTAAATCACGAGCAGCCATACGATTGTTAATGTATGGGTTGAAAATTGCTCGTTGACCAGCTTCAAGCGCAGCAGTACCTACTGCATAAGGAATTGCCAGGCCAGCAAAGGCTCCAGTCATAGCTCCCGATGCACCGATAACTCCACGACCGAGCATAGAGTTAGACGCGCCTGAACCGAATGCATTAACAAAGCCTGTACCAAAGCCACGGCCTACTGAACGTCCGAAAGCGTAAGCAGGGCTACCTCCACGAGCGCCAAAGCCTAGTTTGTTAAAAGCCATACCATACGCTAGTGCTGGAGCAACTACCCGTTGACCAGCCCAAACTACGGAATCAAATGGACGACTAGATACTCCCTCAATGGATGAAGCATTGTTATCAATAGGATTACCCCAGCGCGCTTCTGGCGCAAAGGGATTAGCCATATGATTAACGCCCGCAAAGAAGCCGACCCGCCCGTATTGATTATACGGAGCAGGACCATTGTACTGAGGGCGATACCCTGCAGTGTAGCTTGGGGTAAGCAGGTTTGGATCAATGCCCCAACCAGGATTCATGTTTGCCGGGTTCATTGGATTGGCAAACGAATTCTGATACGTATCGGCTTGGGTATTAAAGATTGACATAGTTAGAGCTTATTTACTGAGAGTATTTTAAGTGAACCCCTATCTAAAAAAATAGCCGCACAACGGCGGCTAAGTTTAAAGAATATCTCGAAGGTAATCCAGACCAGCCACTTCGTAGCCTTTGCCTTTTTCCCTTTTCTGAATTTTCGGTGTTGGACGTTTCTTCATGAGGTTATATGCTTCACGCATCTTGATCTCATGTTCATCAGCCTCAGAAGTTTCAAGACCAAACTGAAGACTTAGGTATTTAGTCCAAGTCTTATTGACTGAACTAGACCATTCCCGATATTGTCCCGCATCGTTAATATGAGGATTGGTCAATGCTACCATCATCGTCAGCTTGGTTCTTTCTGCTTCAAGCTGATTTTCCATAGTCATATATCTACGGAACACTCTGTCCTGAAAAGATCCTAATGGCGGAACTTTAACTCCTGAGAGATGTAGTTTTACTCGTTGAACTGCCCAGGAGTTTTTTAAAAATTTTCTTCTAGATCCCTACACGCTGCACCCACTTTCTCGTCAAAGGATATCATGGCATCAACCAGCATACCGATCAGCGGACCTGCCAGCTTACGAATAAACGCTGCACGCTCATCCGTCTTGAAACCAGACAGATCCTTGCCTTGATACGACTGAAGTGCGTACTGCAGGTTCAGCAGAAGCCGGGTTTCATTCAGACTTTGCATCAATGTAAAGGATGTGCCATCGATTACCTTCGAAATCTGAGATAATTCCTCAGCGTTACGAGTCTTAAGGCGAATCCTCAGCTTACCCTTGATAGTCACATCTTCAGCGTATTCACCGGTGAATAGAATTTCGTCAAAGATTCGAGTAAGCTCGTCTTGATCATATTGTTTTTTTGCAGGTGTATCCGTCTTATCTTCGGAAACAGTCTTTGTAGACGTTTCTTCGATCGCTACTTCTTCCTGGATCTTCGCTGCAGGCTTTTTGGTCTTCTTGTTATCGACCGGGAATTCAAAATCGCTCATATCTTTCTTCTTTAGAAATCAAAAATGTTCTCTTCTTTAGATTGATCCAGGTAAGTGAATTCACCCTTGACAATCATGTACGCAATATTACCGAACACTATACTATGAAACCAGTCATCGCACAAGTCTTCGTCCTTACGATATAGGCGACGACCAGTGTGAGATTCTTCTTCAAAGATGTTCAGCGCATCTTGCCAGTAATCTTGCATCAAGCTCCATGCAGGAGTCTCAATACGATCTCTGCCCATTTTAGTCTTAATGACCATCGTATCCATATTCATAGTACGATCAGCGGCAAAGTACTGGCCATCCTTATCCCAACGAAGAGTAGTCTTGGCTGCTACGTAGTTAACCATGTTAACTTTCTCGTCACCAAGATGTCGCTTCATAAGTTGACCCTGAAGTACACCAACGCCACGATCTGAACCAATCGCTGAGCACTGATACTTATGGTAGAGTTCCTCTACACGCTTAACCTGATCCAGAATGTCGATACCATTCAAACGTTCAGTATATAGAATATAGCACTTACCATTGTAATCGTATCCCATTACTGAGATAGTCGTGTATGAAGCTGTGCTTCCTGTGACAGACCAATCCACGCCAATAACCGTAGTAAGGATATTTCGGCTATCGTGAGGGAAGCTATGATCCCACTCAGTCTTCGAAGGATTGCAGCATGACATTACTTCCTTAAGCGTAAGTGGTCGTCCAGCAAGTCCTGACGGGCAACCAAACACTTCGTTTGCTAACTTTGATACTGAATAAGTCTTACTCTTAAGGAGAAGCTCTTTCCACTTTTTAGGTTTATTACGTGCAGGAAATATTAGCTGCGGGAGGTGGTATCCTAGATGATCTTTTTCATTTGGCTTTGCAGCATACCATTTCCCAGTATGCATATCCAAAAGATGACCACAATACATACACCCCGGTCCTTCTGGATTAGCATGAAGCATTTTCAAACAATTGTCGAAATCGTTAGGAATATTGTACTTTGCGCAACCTGGGCATTTAACAACCCATTCACACATATTACTACGCTTGAACAATGCAGTTAGCGAGTTCGTTTCAGTCTTTGCCGTGCCGGTATATCGACGGAAAGCAAAGTCTGATGAGCCTAGCGTTTCTGCAAGAATAGGAATAGCTTCGAGAGACATATCTTGTGCCTCATCGAATAGCGCCATATCAGCGAATACCCCTCGAACCCGGTCTGCGTCCTGTTCTGTTTCAGCATACGCTAGCGTCACAGAACTGCCGTTATTAAAACTCTTACTAAATACGTTTTTACGAGAACTCGAATCCACAAAATGTTTCTGGATTAAAGGTGAACTTAAAAACGGATCAAGATACGCTGTCGAGAACCGAGACGTCTGTTGTGCAAGCGGTGAGCTGAACAACGTAGAAAAGTGAGATCGTACTAGGCTATTTGAAACAATCATTGCCCCCAATGATACGGACTTACCACAAATGTTATCGTTAGGCTTTTTATCCTAACTTCTATGCCATTACAACATAGGTCGGCGTACATTTTCACCTACGACTTTACGTTTAGGTGACCCGGACTCTTGGATGGATTATATCTTTTCACCATCTACGCTCTGCCCCTGACTGTACTGAATACAGCCTTCGGTTCGTGTTACCTGTCTTTCGACTTTACAGCTTCCACGCTTAATTCCGGATTGATAATATGACTGATTTCTCAATCACACGACTGGTTAGTTAATCTGGCGTCCGGCCATCAAAGTCATTTCATTAGGCGCTACATCATAGATTACTTGAAACGGGATATATTCCTGTAGGTCCAATTTTTTTCCCTTCAGCGTTAAAAGAGCCCTAGATAACTCGGAAGGTTTGATTTTTAATATTCTTGATTTATCCATTTTTGGAAATCGGTTTAAGAGGGTCCCCTAGATCAAATGCCCAAAAATACCCTTTGTATTCGTTATGCCCATGTTTCAAGTTACATGCTTGATAGACATATTTACTATCTATGTTAAGAGATTCGCTTACCGCTTTTGCGTTTTTATAAATAGCAACTACTTTTCCTTGCTTTGTAAACTGAATAACCTGTTTATTTCTAGCTGCTATTCCTTTTTGAAAAATAGGTTCATCGTCGTTTACTGTAAATACGAAGCCGTTCAAGGACTTAGGGAAATGACTGCTTTTTCGAATGTGTCCTGACAATGTTTTTTCGTCTATTTGATTTTTTTCAGAAGCTGTTTTTAAAGAATCATATGTATCAATTAATTTTCCAGATTGAGCCCATTTTTTAATAGTATATTCAGAATTCCAAAACTGTTTCCAAAGTCTACCGTCTTCATTTGCTATAGACGAATTTTTAATAGATAAAGGTTCAATTTGTAAAGCGTAGTTTTCAGAAAAATACCTCCACATAAATTTACACGCTGTAAGGGATTTCCCTCTACAAACTGAACTTATTGCTTTTGAGGAAATTCCGAATTCTTCCGCAGCTTCCCTCATGGATGGATACTCTTTGACAAACTTACCTTCTAAATCGTATTGAAGAACCCGTGTCCCTTTAGGGTAATTGGGCAGACCCACCTCTTGCGCAATGTTAAATTCTGGATTTTTGTCATTGATGTATTCTTGTTCTATTTTTCTAGATTCTTTTTCAGATGTTTCGTGTAGCACTTTAAATTCAAATGATTCTACACCGTACTTATTGTACGAACTTTGAAGTTTAGGATTTGGATGAGTGTTACATCTCAAATCGCTTAGATGTTCTTTTTGTCTGCGATGAAGGTCATTTGTACTACCTACATATTCCTTACCATTAACTTTATTTCTAAGGATGTAAACTCCGCTTTTTATAAGCGTTTTATCTTTGGGATTACTCATTTCTTGTCACTAAGTCTTACTCTCTTTCCATATATTAACTCATCTTTTGGTATAAGTATATTGTAACCAACCAACCTTTTTACGAGGGGCGACTCATGAAGGTGCAAATCGATTCGAATCTGGTCCGTCACGTCAAGTTTACGGAAGTCAAGAACCGGGGTGAATGGTATGAGCTGGTAGCGCAGATGGCTCATAGCGGATGCCGACCGAACCACTCTGCTGGTCCGAGCATTTTTCCCTGCCTCGTTGTGCAGAGCACGGCACCGCTGAGCGCACTCACTGTGCTCAACTACGAGGTGAACATCGAGTTCATCTACAACTACACCATTCTGCCGGAAGAAGAACTCAAGGCAGCGGCGTAACCATTCTTTGCAGTAAGGGCTACTTCGGTAGCCTTTTCTTTAGGACATATCAAAGGTTAGTCATGGACTTGCACAATCAAGAGGGTAAGGTAACGTTTACGGTAATGAAAATTCCTGCCTTGGAGTTGACTGACGAGCAGAAGAGCCGTACTTTGAACTGGATTGAAAAGCTTGAATCCGGAGAATTTTTACAGATAACAAGTGTACTTCGCGGTGTAAAGAACGGTATTCCTTATGGGATCGGATATTGCTGTCTTGGTGTAGCCTGTGAGATTTCTGGTCTTGGGAAGTGGGGCACAGAAATTCCTTCGGGGAAAATTTTTCAACATCTATTCGTTCTTAACGGCGAGGTCCCCTCCCCCTCCAATGCATACGAATCTCTTCCTCCATCACAAGTTATTCAAGATTGGTTCGGAATGCCTGAGGATGTAGGATTTGAAATAATCTTGAACCGTAGTCGGTTCCGCACTGATGATCGGGAAAAATATCACATTAAAAGACTTCCCGGCCTGAATGACGCAGGGGTTACCTTTGCTGAAATTGCAAAGGTACTCCGAGCTGCAGTCAATGGCGGCTACACCAATTCACAGTATGATCCTACGATATCTGTAGAGAGGTAATCATGAACATCACTAGAAAGCAATTTGTCGCTGAAGACAACTTTGAGGTAGAACTAGATCCATACGTGATCCTTCAGATTCCAAAGCTCAATCTCTCCGACGAGCAGCGGATCCGAATGTTGGACTGGGCTGAAAAGCTTGAATCCGGAAAGTTCCAGCAAACTCGTGGTCGGCTTCGGAAAGACATTCCCGTAACGGGGACAGTCTCTGAGTTCAGTGCCTCGTACTGTTGCCTCGGGGTCGCCTGTGCAATTTCCAAAATGGGTGAATGGGGTCCTAGAGAGGCAACTAATGACGTTCCTCATATTTTGGAAAGCACCTACACCACGAGCGTCCCGTCATATGAAGTATGTGAGTACTTCGGCATGGATTCGGTAGGAGGAATCACCGTAGTTATTCGTAATCGTCCTTCTACGATTATGTACAAGAAACTCGATGGACTCAATGATAACGGTGCATCGTTCGGAGAAATCGCCAAGATCATCCGGTTGGCCTGTGCTGATGGATATCTTAATCCTGAAGCAACACCTAGCGAACTGAAAAGGCTCAAACGCGATGGTATCTAAAGATCAGCAACCTTTGACGGTCAAAGCAGGGTCTGGCAAGCAGTACACTTATCACATCCTCGGCATCCCTGCATTTACTGGGAATCAAGAGCAGCGTGAGCATGTACAGAAGCTTATCGATGCACTTCGCTCTGGAACCTATGCTCAAACAACGCTAACGCTCCGTGAAACCCTAGGGGGAAAATGCAAGCATTGCTTCCTAGGAGTCGCTTGTGACGTTAGTAATCTCGGACATTGGTCATCAGCAGGACTGGTCGCAAATTCCTACTTTGTAGGGGAGTATAAAACCTCAGCCACTATCTCTAAACCTGTACGGGAATTCTACGGCTTCATGAATTCCAACGCGTTCGAAGTGAGAGTGATCGATGATGAATTCGGTCCAGTCGTTGAAAGAAAACAAATGACAAGTCTCAATGATGATCTGGTTTCGTTTGAAGATCTTGCAAAGATTCTTGAGTATCATCTGAATGGCGGGTTGCATATTGAGGCGTCTGATTTCAAACTTCCCGAAGATGTCCAGGTAGTGTAACATGTACGAAAGGCCCTGATTCGAGGGTCTTTCTTTTTCCCTTTTACAAAATGAAACTCACCAGCGAACGATTCAAAGAAGTTAAGCAAATCCCAGGTTGGGCTGTGCCGAACTCAGTCCGTAAAGAAGCTCTTGCATGGGTTGAAGCGCTGCTTTCTGGCTCTTACCCTCAAACGAAGTCTGCTCTTCGTTGTGGCGATGCCTACTGTTGCCTCGGCGTTCTTACCACCTTGCAGGAAACTGTAGAGTGGTCCAAGAGTGAGGATGGTCATATGTGGTATCCGAAAATCAATGGCGAACTCATGGATGATTCCTATCTCTGCGAGGCAATCGCTAAGAAGTTCAACATGGAAGAACGTGGACTGTCGGTTGAGGTGTTGGACGATCAAGGAAATCTTCGCTGGGTTACCCTTGCAGCCCTCAACGATCAATCTATTCCGTTTAAGGAAATCGGCCAGATCATCGGCCTTGCAATGAAAGGAGGGTACCATGCCCCTAAGTCTACTCCTCAACCGGAAGTACAAAAGAAAGGATAAGGATGCTTAGATTTTTCCGCCGTATCTTAGACCGTCTATTTCCGCTATGGCGGGTCGAGATTGAATTGGCGTTGTGGGATAAAGAAAGCTTAGACGAACGTCGTCGGGTAGGGTATACGGAATATGTATACGCCCGGACCATGGAGAAGGCCCGTGCAAAGGCATTTGCCATAGCCATTGAAACAGACTACTTCGCTAGGATGTTTTACATCTATCAGCTGTATCGCCCTCGCTATTTCTTAACTATCGATAAGATCCAAGTAAGGAAACACAAGTCATGAGACACTGGAAGTACTATCTGAGATTTCTTGGAAATTTCGTCCTGGAGATGTTCCTTTTGTTCTTGATGTTTTCTGCGTTCATCTGGACATACGTTTCCTTCACGGATGTTAAGATTCCTCCGCTGAATTTTTGTCTAGGTTTTATGGGCATACTGGTGATAAATCTTTTCTTCTCTAAGTATAATAACTGGGAAGGGAAGCATAAGCCTCCAAAGGACTGGATTGTGACCTTGAAGATAAATGGATGGGAACAGCGGGTTCACCCCACAGCTTACAGTCGAGAAGAAGCGGTTCGAAAAGCGATAAAGTATATGCACGATTGGCATTATGCTGAAAATCGAAATCTTAATTCCATTGCTTTAGTTGAAGCAGTTCATAAGTAGTGAAAGGGCCTAGCGCCCTTTTTTACATTGTAAAAATTCAATATTTCTAGAAGCCTTGGTATAACAATTATGTGAAGGTACTACATAGCTTTGTGAAATTCAATAATTAAAGGCTTTGTGGTATAACACATTTGGACAGGGGAATCATATGTCTATTCCCTGAGTTCATTCTTTTAATTTAGCTAAATCAGAAAAGGCAATATCAATTATGACGACTATCGTTCGCACCGAATTCACCGTTGTTTCGACCGACACCGAGTACACCCTGCCGGGTGATTGGAGCGCTGATACCATCAAGCGTAACTACGCTGGTCAAGTTCCCGGTCTGAACAGCATGACTGCTGCAGAACAGGTTGTGGTCCGCAATGGCGAATCGATTCGTGTTATCACGTTCTCGCCGCGTACCGGTACCAAGGGCTAATAAAAGCCTAGTTCGACCAAAGGGGTAAACCCTTTGAAGTTGGGCAGCTAGACTCTTTGTTTAGCTGTCCTACTTTCCGATTTTTTTTAGTCGAGCTAGGAAGATTAAACAAAGTCGGGATAAGAAAGGATTAGTATGAAAACACTACGGCTTCCTCTTCAAAAGACAAGTCTTTCAACTCGAATCGCTACTTTGCGAAACGACATTAAGGCTCGACTAAAGAAATTCTGTATTGATAAGGTAATTGAGCACAAGCTCGCACCTAGAACTTTCTCATTCGAGTTTGACCTTGATGGAACGCGTGACGGTGGACAGAAGAAATCAGTTCAACGCATGCAAGCATTGTTGTACAAGAATCTTCTTAAGCGGATTCCTTATCTGGTTCATGCCAAAAGAGGCGAGTTCTTGAAGTATGAGAACTCAAATAGACTCGGCATTGTTTTGCAGCTTCCGACGCCTATACCTGTTAAGATTAATGCGAATTCAGATGTTCAAATAGCATTTGAGCAATCCCCGAAAATTCTGGCGTTTAAGAAATATTTCAAGAGAATCAATCGTCACTTACGAGAACAAGGCCAATGCCTGAAACTTGAATCGAGTTTCGAGTATCATGTGCCGAAGGGCGAGTCTATGAAATACGCTAATGCACGGGAACAGCAATCTCATCAAGTTATCATGTTCAGCGGTATGGTGTATGTACATTTCTATATCGGAGTTTGGTACCACCGAGCCTACATGGATCGCAGACAAAATTCTGCCGCACGTAGTTTAGGAATTAAGTCTCAGAAGGAATACGTTGATGCAGTTCTGGCTGGGAAACTTGAAAATAGCACGAATATAGTTACCAGTTCTGACGCTTGGCGTTTCCAAACCTTCCGGGAGATCTACAGTGTTAAAGATTGTCTTGGTTACTACCTGTCCACAGAAAAGCTGTTCTTGATTCTCGATGAGATGCAGACCGTTCTGAAAACCCTCTCTCGTAATACTACATATGATCCTTCAGCATTTAACATCGGAAGTCCTGAAGCTTCCTAATGCGGCAGATGAGTGTGATGCGTTTGAGGCTAGGGCGCAAGCCATTCCAGAGCCTATGACTGCAGAAGATCTGTCTGAGTTAACAATAATTCTCAATCATAAGTTCGATGCTGAGACTCGTCTTAACACACGAGTGCAGCTTACTGTGATTGAAACCAACATGATTAAGGCAAAGCACTTCATTGGTGCTTCTGAACCTGAGGATGATTTCGTATGAGTGATGTTGTTATTAATCTCGAAAACACCCAACAGGCTACTGCAGGTATTGAAGCTGTAGAGCTTGAAGTGGTGAAGAAAGAACCGGAAGTACCGATGATTGATGTTCTGGCTCAGGAGTTGATCCTGCTGGAAGATTGTGTGATTGTAAAGATCGGTAAGGGTGCGGCTGAAACTGAAAAGCGTATTTCGTACGAAGACTTTAAGACGATCCTGAACACTGCCTTAGGTCGTCGGGAAGATGAGAAGCTGGATGGATTTCACCTCCCATCTAATTGCTTCTACTTCGCAAAGTCTGCTTCGGCGATTCAGATTAGCTGTTACTATCAGGAGCGCACGGCTGATATCAAGTACATGTCTAGCACAATGACTATTCGTGTGCCAAACATCATTATCAGCCATACCTTGACTCGTCATCCAGGTGGCGTTATGAAACTTACTGGTACTCGCTACTTCTGTACTGATGTTCCAGTGAATCGTCTGCCTCAAGATAAGTTCATTAACCAGGTTGAAAATTCAAAACGTATTTTCTTGAATCCGTTCTCGAATACGTATAATGAAGGTCATATGTGCTACGGTGGCAACTCGATGCCCCAGACGTACAATGACAACAATCTGCGTGGCCTGGACTATTACTACCAATTCCTGTTCAACAGCCCGTTCAACAACGATCTTGGTATCTCCGCCGTATCCAATACCTACGTCGAAAACTGGTATATGGATCTTGCAGATGTCGCAAAACAACCCGATCCGAAGTTCCCTTATAACCGCCTCCGTGGTGCTCAATAATTGAAGGAATAAAATGCATATTCTCGCTCCGCACATTAGCTGCATCGTTCTTCCTGAAGAACTTCAAGCAGCAGTTGATCAAGGTTTCAATGAAATTTTCGTGATGACGGGTAAGGAGATCATTAAGCACCATAAGCTTCGTGGTCAAAATCGTCATATCCGTCTGAAGGTTGAGTCGATTCCTGGTTATACTCCTCCTCAAATCAATGAGGTAGTTAACTTCCTCCCGGCTGGTAAAGTACCTATCTCCCTGTTCGATCGGGTTGTAGCGTTCTTCAAGCAAGTGATGGAAGTGAAGAAATCTGATCTGGAAGCAATGGCTTGGATCTGCTGGAACCAGGAACAAGGTTATCACATCATCATTCCGAACCAGACAGTTAGCAAGGCATCGGCTTCGTATGACTGGTCCTCCCTCCCGGCCGGTACGACGATTGTAGTTGATATTCATAGTCACAACACGATGGGTGCATTCTTCTCGGGTACCGACAACCGTGATGATTCCAATGCTATCGGTTTCTCAGGTGTGGTTGGCCAGATCAATAACAATCCTCCCGCAACCGTCTGGCGTTTCAACTATCGTGATCGGAAGATCGATGCGAAGTTCGAAAATCTGTTTGAAGTACCGGTTCGTGAAGCTCAAGAACCTGATTCTTCGTGGATTGGTAAGGTAGCCACCCCCTCGTATACTGGTTACCAAGGTGGATATCAAGGTGGCTACAATACCCAATCCACTTGGCGTGACAAGAACCGTGGCAAGGGTAAGGCAGATCATCTGAAGCAGTACCAGTTCCAGAAGGGTCAAAATCACCACCACCAAACGGCCCAAGGGGGTGGCCAAAGCCAGTTTCCCTTTCCCCGAGCGGCAGCTGGTAGTGAGCAACGTCAAGGCCCGCAGTTTCATGGACGAGGACTCCTTCCGAATAACCCTATTACAGAAGAGCCTGATTCAGGGTTCGGTGAATTCTGGGGTATGGGTGCCGAGGGGTATCCGGGAGGACTGATCGGAGATGAGGCTTTCGATGAACGTGCTGAAGCTGCGGCACGGGCAATGGCTTCGCTGACCGAAGATCCTGATTACCTTCCCGGTGGTAAGTTCGCCAAGGGAGGTGACCGCCTGGGAAAAACGGTAAGCGTGGTGGCCGGGGACGAGGAAGCAAACGCCGCCACGCAAACTGAAGGTGAGCGTATTATGTCCTTCGAGAATCCTCGGTATGATGAAATCGCTGTCAACCACGGTACTCTCGTTGCTGAAGTATTTGTCGATATCGACAATAACATGTCGTTCTTGGCCGGTAAGGATAATCTGCTGAAAGATCTGATGGCTGATATGACTAATCTCATGTCAGACGAAGGTCAAGCAGAGTTCTTCCGTGATATGTATCAAAGTCTTCCTAGTAAAGAGAAAGAAAAGATCCAGATGAACGGTCTTTAATTCTCTTTGGAGCCCGGTGTAGTTAGCCGGGCTTTTTTTAGTTTCTTAAAGAACGATATCTTTGGTATAAGAGTATTAAGACAGCGGCATAAACCGTCTGGGCAACTAGAGCATAATCTCTTTTTATATATGACCATGGATATTAAAGTCAAGAATAAAGACCCGCAGTATATTCGTGCAACAGATCTAAAAAGATCCGAAGTATGTATTCTCACAAAATATAAGCTGCTGGCATCTCTAAGTGAACACAATAAAACGCTTTTAGCGAAAATTTCTAACCCCGGTTATCCACTTCAGATTTGTATAAGTGGACCTCATCTTGTTGCAGTTTCTCTTCAAACTGCTGAACTTATCCCAATGTCGTTGTTTTATGATGTGAGTGCAGAATTCAAACTCTGTAACGCAAAGCTCGACGTAACGATTCTTTAAATCGTTTTAACTGAAGGAAGCAAAATGCACTTTACCTTTACTCCCCGCACTATCCCTCAAACTATTTACGTCGTAGGCTGTGGTGGCACGGGTTCTCGTCTGGTTCCGATGTTGGTTCAATTTCTGCGTACGATTACCAAGGAACACAGCCCGAGAGGTTGGCTGACTGACGTAAGCATCGTACTAATCGATGGCGATGAAGTTGAGCAGAAGAATCTGGCTCGTCAAAACTTCATTGCAGCTGACGTTGGTAAGAACAAGGCGGCTGTCCTGGCTCAACGCTATGGTAAGGCATACGGTATGAACGTTATTGCCTATCCTGAGTTTCTGAAGGAAGAAGATAAGGATCATCTGATCCGTAGCAAGATTCCGGGTCTTGGAACCGCTGTCCGTCCGGAAATGGTCTTCATGTGTGTTGATAGTGCAAAGGCCCGTCGGTTGACGTTGGAGGCATTGACTCCTGTCAGCGGTATTCCTACGTTCTTCATCGATGCTGGTAATGAAGATGACTTCGGTCAAGTACGATTCTTCACTTCCCATGTCCTGTACAATTCGGATTCTTATTCGAAAGATTTGATCACGGCAGCGAAGAACCCGGAACGCCAAGAGTACGAAGCGAATATCGAGTTCCTGCCGTACGACAAGGCATACTACGATAATCTCCAAGACAATCCCGGTCTGGGTAGCTGTGCAGATCTGGACCAGACCCTGGCTATCAATGCAATGATGGCTACGTTCATGATGGGAGTGGCACAGAACTACTTCTACAACAAGCCGTTCAAGTACAATGAGATTTCCATTGCACTGAGTGGTTCGGTGAGCATGACCTATAACACGGTCTCCAACTTCCGTAATAAGACTATTCACTTCAGCAACGAAACCTATTACATTGGCCATGGCCATAAGTATGGCTTTGCCAGTGGATGTCAGGTTGAAGATGGTCGTCTGGTTCTGGACTTCTTGAGCCGTAACAAGAAGATGGTCGATGCAATCGAAGCCAAGGCTCGTCGTGATGCTCAGCTGGCGGAAGCCAAGCGAAAGCAAGATCAGGCTAAAGCTATCGAAGCTGCTGAGAGCTTGAAAGTAACGATTGATGTTACCCCTGAAGAAGGGAAAGAAGTAAAGCGGAAGCGGAGTAAGAAGGTAGAAGCTGAAACCGATCTGCTTAGTGTAGAAGCTGGCGATGTTGTAGCAATCGAACCTGTCTCGAATGCTCCTACTATGCCTGTCTCGAACGCCCCTGGTACGCCCGAATGGCCGTCCCCGTTCCGGATGGAACATCAGTAATCGCAAAAGGAAAAGCCCCAGATAACCGGGGCTTTTTTTAGCTTACGAAACAGGCGCTCACGAAATTCGCTCTCTACTGGATGTCGTCAAATTGTCTACAACAGTAAATGTAGCCAGGGTCGCACCATCCTGCCGCAGCATTACTAAACCGCCAGTGGTTTTATCCCACTGCCAGCTTCCAATCGATTCGTCGAGAATATCTCTCAGACTATTATACACAGACTTCGTTACTACTTCCACTCTAGCTTGGATATCTCCAAAAGCATGGAGAGTATACGTACCGGTTGAAGCAGGAACAAACGTGAAATTGTAAAGATCCTGAATTCCAACTGATGCAAAGGTAATTGCTGTAGCTGTATCGACTGCGCCATTCTTTAGCAGAACCAAATCAGCTGGGGAAGGAAGTCCTGCGCCAGGACCTTTTACAGTCAATGTAAGGGAAGTATTTACTTCCGAGGCGGTATTAATCATGCTCCCATTTCCTTCAGATATTTCTTAATCGCTTTACGTTTATTCTCAGTGTCTTCTGCAGTTTGACCCGGCTCAAGCATTTCCTTAGGAACAAAGTCAAAAGGCTCAAGCGGTTCAGAGTAACCATCTTGCTTAAGCATGTATGCGATCGTATTGGTAATAGTCGGACCAAAGACTACATACTCACCTTCTGCAGATAACATCTTCTTTACTTCTTCGATTGCATATGCCAGTTCTAATGTTGTAGGAACAGGTACGTGTTCGAAGTCTGCTTCAATGTTGTTAATCACGTCCGTTGCGTAAAGCATAACCATCGGATCTTCAAAGAACAACTCTGGCTTTCTTTCAAGAATCTGAAGAACGTGGATCTTGTCACGGGTCAGTTCATCTAGCCAAATGCCAAGCGTAAGGCTAATCGTTTCAGTTTCTAGATCATTCCATTGGCCTTTGCCAAAGACTCGATCCAGAGAGTTTTTAATATGTGAAATTGAAGCCTGACCCATACGAGGATCAGGTGCTTTCAATTCAAATGTTGTTTCCATTTCTTCCACAGAAGTCTCCAGTGGATTACGAATTGCTCAGATTCAGCAATACTCGTTGTAGATCATGCGGCAGTGTTTCAGCTACTTGCTTGAAGTGTGCAGGACCCGCATCATATTCGCTAGCAACGTCAGCACCAATAAAGGCACCGATGCGATCCTTGCCAAGACGTGCAATTTTCTCAAAAGGAACGTCCTTGCCACACAGTTTAACGTTCAGGGCAGAACGGAGTTCAGCAGCTTTTACAAGCACAGTTTCTTTAAAGAAGTTGTAACCCTTAAAGGTCAGACCTGCTTCTTTATCCATACCTGAGATGGTATCACAGATATCACGAATTGTCTCAGGCTTGGCACCGGCTGGTAAATTATGCACAGCACGAGCAATCTTCACGAAATTAGGATTCTTGGTTTCATAGAAACGATTAGCCAGAGCCTTAACCGCAGCTTCCTTATCCATATATCCGTACCCAGAGTAACGGAGGACTTCTTCACTAGGAGTAATACCGATCTCTTGGGCTTCTTTGTGAAGTTCAGCGGCCTTCGCTGATACTACTTGGATATCGCTAAATCCAGTGAGTTCACCTTCAAAGCTTGCTTCCTTAAGCAGATAGTCTTCCTTGACGTTTACATTCTCGGACGCTTTCTTCTCGATCGAAGCAGCGACCATGCGATCACCAAGCGCCTTAACGTCAGCTTCTAGGCCATAAGCCTTGACAGCCTGGGCTACCTTTTCGATAGCGAAAACGTCTACCGCTTTATAAGCGACCTTTTCATGGTACTTCAGTGTCAGAGCCGTAGCAAGGGTAGAGTCCTTGTTGTCCAGCGGCATGTCTTGTTCAATCGAAGCCTGCTTAACTAACGGCATAGCCTCAGGTACAAGTTCAAGAATGTTTTTAAGTGTATATGCTAGCATTTTGTTAGTCAGGAATTATTAATCTTTAGAAGTCTTTTCACTAGGTGTATGAATTCGTTCATTGCCTAGGTATTCGTTGTAATCTTCGTTCATTTTCTTAACGTGTTTCTCTTGACCATTTTGACGATAGTCCTGAGCACGTTCGATAAGCTTAACCAGCCTCGGATTGACAGAAGGAGGGTTGCGATTATGCAGACCTTTAAGAACAAGAGTATTAAACGCATTTTTATCACTTGGATCAGCGACAGTAGTATCCAAATGATGGTGTAATTCGTTACGTTGTCGAGCCTTCATTACAGTATTTAGCAGAGGCAGGGCTGCACCTGCAATTGCACTTCCAATACCAATTCCAGCAAGAGTAGGATGATGAATCTTACCTAAGTTAAATAGCTTAGCTGTAGCAGAGGCAGTTCCATATGCAGCTAGCCCAGTACTAACACCATCGTAGATCATACTGCCAAGAATCCCTCTCAGATCCCCTTTAGTAACTCCACGAGGGGTACCCTCTGCGATAACGGCAGCGTACTTCTTAATTGCTGCAACCTTCGTTTCTAAGGACAGGCTCCTGAAGAATGGATCATCAAGAATCTGATCAAGGTTAATACCCTTGCTCTTATAGAAGTCGAGCAGGTTAAGTACGATGTGATCTTCTTTCATGTTGTATAGTCTTTAACTGAACTTATTTTAATTGGTTACTGAAGGTTTACTTGAATAAGTTGATTCAAGGACTTTCAGCAAATCTTCGGTCAAGCATGCTGTAGTTGCTGGGTTAATCACAAACGAGGTTTTAAGAAGCCCTGGCATTTCTGAGTCTTCTGGGATATACTTGTTCTCCATGAAAACGAAATCCCATTGGCCGCTGACAGCAAAGCAGCAGACAGCCAGGATATCGAATTGCCCCTTAAAGAGTTTGGACGACGATACTGTCCCAATTCCATCTACTTCAATTTCCCGTTTATCCGTATTCTTAATCCTGACTGTACCTTGCCAGGTCTGAGTCAAGATATCTTCTTTTACTGAGTTTGTTGCCAAGGACTTTACTTCGATAGTTATCGGCGTACCTTTGTAGATAACCTTAAAGTCTCCTTTCTCAGAAGCACTGTCAGGAATCTTGGTTACTGAAGTAACCCCTGGCAGTTCTTCCAGCTTTTTCCTTAAGACCTTTTCAGCGAGGTACCCCTGTAGGTAACCTCTGAGAGAAGGATTCTCCGAAACCATCTCCTCGATATCGTTTAAGGAAAAGCCGCTAAGTATTGTTCTATCAGCCATAGCGTTTGTTAGTTTTATTTTGCTAACCGACATTTTCTCATTCTGCGTTAAAGAGAGTCAACCCTCACAGGGCTATTTTAAGGCTTCAAACCTTCGACCTCTTTAAACGCGTTTAGAGCCATTTTTATCTAGCGGACCACCTAGGGTACCAACTTAGATTAAAAATCGATCCTAGAGCCTCTCATGAGTTCTCAGTAATACTCCATACCCCTTTCTCAGATGTACCTGTTTCCTACACTGCAGGACTAAAGACTTCAGCCTCTTCAAAACCACCCAAAACTAAAAAATTGGACACATGTCCAGTTTTTTGAAAATTGTCCAGTTTCTGAATCCTTAGTTAAATCAAGGACTTACTGAACTCGTGTCCAGTTTGTCCAATTTCTACTTTTAAAAACTGGACACCGGAAGTGCTTGATCTATAAGGCTTTTAATGCAAGTGTCCAGTTTTTTTGCCGTTTTTCGAAAAAACATATATCACTTTACGGAGAGCACTCACATAAATTTCCAAACTCGACCCTTCAAGTTGGAAAATAGCTAAATCGTTAAAACTCAGAAAAGCCTTATAGATCAAGGACTTACCCTTATATATATAAATATTTTTTAAAAGTTCAAATATATATTTATACATAGTACCCCCATATTTCTGGACA